>JADHEE010000243.1_pt1 | contig 26281 bp, 29 predicted proteins | sample 8952401 | NCBI WGS metagenome assembly JADHEE01 (sample SAMN16124438, study PRJNA663242) | bioreactor sludge metagenome | isolation source: sludge (ammonium) | place: India:Bengaluru | collected 2019-02-28 | reverse complement strand
CTTGTCTCACCGCATCGAGGCGATCACCTGGTTGAGCTGCTGCCGGTGCCTGGTGAGTTGGCCACCTGGTCGAGCTGCCGCCTGTAATAGGGGAGGGACTTGTCTCACCGCATCGAGGCGATCACCTGGTTGAGCTGCTGCCGGTGCCTGGTGCGTTGGCCACCTGGTTGATTTCCTTCTGGCGTCCAGATCTGAACTTAGCAACAGCCATCACCAACACAACATCTTGTGCGCCGGCAGCTGATCGCGGCCACCATATCTAGTGTTTCGATTTTGGATTGCGCAATCCAAAATAGGCGTAAAAATAACGATGGTTTTCTTTACATGATTGGATTTGCTGGCCACATCCCCGATCCTGCCGCTTTTCACGTAAAATAACCCGTCAAAATATCAAGGAAAGAAAAGGCGCGTTTTTTGGAGGTTACATGCTGATAGGTTACGCCAGGGTATCAAGGGACAAGCAAGAAACGGCGCTGCAACTGGACGCCCTGGACAAGGCCGGGTGTCAGCGCGTTTACGTTGAGAAGCTATCAGGGGCCAGCACAGAACGCCCAGAGCTTGAACGGTGCCTAGATACCTTGAGGGAAGGGGATACGTTGATTGTGTGGCACTTAGACCGACTGGGAAGGAGCATCAAAGACCTGATCGAGATAGTCAGCTCGTTGAAGCGCCAGGGGATCGGGTTCCGCTCCCTAACCCAATCAGACATAGACACCACAACGGCGAACGGGGCTCTAGTGTTCCATGTGTTTGCGGCCTTGGCTGAATACGAACGCGCACGACTGCAAGAGCGCACACGGGCCGGGTTGGAGGCTGCAAGGGCAAGAGGGCGACGCGGTGGGCGACCCTTGGCCATGTCAGATGAAGACGCCAGGAAGGCAAGGGCCATGCTGTCGGATGTAGAGATAACGAAAGCTGAAGTTGCAAAACACTTTGGTGTGTCTAGGCCGACTTTAAACGCAGCATTGGCGAGATTGTCGCCATCTGATACCTAGCTGCAAGCCGCATCATAGCTCACTTCTCGCACCGCCATTTAACATAAAAAAGAAGGTTGCGCAGTCAATCGCGGGGGGTGCTTTGGCCATGTGAAAAGGTGCCATCAGCATTGAACCTGATCCCCATCACCTCAAAAGCGGCCAATATTTTATTAGCCGTCTCTCTCCTGATATTGGCCTTCCCTAATTCAAATTCCCTTAGAGCTGTTTTGCTTACTTTGGATAACGAGCAGAAATCATCCCTGGTCATTTTTAGAAATTCCCTGGCATGGCGGCATTGTAGATTTGTAAAGTCGTGAGAGGGGCTATTATAGCCTTGCCGATTTAGCTTTATTCCTATGTCGGTAGTCCAACTAACGGCGGTGGGATATGAAATTCCTAACCTACTTGCTAATTTATGTAATGTACCTTCTTCCTGGTAAGCCTTAATTATTTCTTCATCGGTAATATAATTAGTCATTTTTTAACGCCAGCCACTCTTTAATTTCCTGACCATCAAAAAAGAAATGACCGCCCCCACTAACAGAGTGGATCTTGGGCGGCAATTTCCCATTGATCATTTTTCCACTAAGCACGGCCAATCTAAGATCTGAAATCCTGATTTGCATTAGCCTGGCCGTATCTTCCAAACCCAATAATTGCTCCCAATAATCGCCAGATGCCCTAGAACGCCTTCCAATCTCTGACAATGCCTTTCCATCAATGGAACCCATTAAGCAACCTCCCTGGTAATTAAAGAGTGTTTACCATGTCAGCCGGTGACAATAGGCCGAGCAGCAGATCATAAGCCCAAGCCAACAAAGCGGCGGTGACTCCCATCATCACGAACCCCGGCAGCATTGAATAATCTTCATACAATAGCCAGGTCAGAAGGGAGCCAACAAAGGCCAATCCTGATATGATGCTGAACACCAGCTTAACCGGGAAGCGCAACCACAGGAGCACAGCAAACAACAGGTAACGGAGTATCTGAAGCGCCCCCATTACGGCCACTTTAGCCGCCCAAGCGGCCTTAGATGCTGGGTTTTCATCATCATTTGCTGATGTAGTGATGCCGGGTCGGATAGGAATAACCTTATCTGACTCACCGCTAATTGAATGAATCCTATCATTTTTTTTCATCTGCCGTACTCCTTAGCTTGTCGCTTTCATGGTACTGCCACATCTATATAATAGGCCATTTTGGCCTATTTGTATATTTTTTTTTCGTATGTACGAAGCTCATTTGTGGCTGTCCATATCATCAAAATAGTGTATATTGATAATCGAAGTATATCACTTCAACAATGCAAAGGAGCATAAAGACGATGAAGAATGCAGCAAAGGCCGTGGTTCTGATGGCTTTGTTTGGCGTCACAACCTCGATGTTCTCCCCCTCTGTGCAAGCTGCATCTGAGGATGAATGCGCGATCTGGTTGTGCCTACCTGGTGGGTTCCCCTCCGGTTGTGGTGGGGCTAAAAGCGCAATGCTGAAGCGCGTTAAAAAAGGGAAAAGCCCTCTCCCCGACTTCGTTTCGTGCGCGGTAAAAGGAGACAGCGGCGGCAGCTCGATGACGTACGACTATAACTATGCGGCGGCTATCCAGGAGCAGCGCGTCTGCAAGCGAACCGAACGGCGCGGGCGTGACAATTATCAATGTGTGGAGTGGGAAACTGTACCGGCCCACTATAAGAAAGGGGAGGTTTGCAGGATCAACAACCAGACCGGCAACCGCACCCCAAGAGGATGCACCTCAACATATCGCTATGTTGATGTGTTCATTGATGGTGCCCTGGCGGGCGATACCTATTTCTGGCGCTGAGGTCTAGGCTATGGAGCTGTTTACTATCCTGGCCACTTGCTCGGCCCTGACGTTCGGCACGGGTAGCCCCGTCGAACAAGCATACCCATACACAAAAGAGGAATGCCAACAGGCGGCCTCTGAATATAAAGGGATGCTGACAAAAGTTAAGCTGAATGAAGTAGATCGGGACGCCATATCAAGGGTTGCTTTTGCCGAGGCTGCCAATCAAGGTGATGCCGGAATTGCGGGCGTTGTATATACCATAATTAACCGCTTCGTCAGTGGCAATTTTGGCGCGTCTATTTCTGACGTAGTAAACGCTCCCCGCCAGTTTGAACCAGTTTCCAAAGTTGGCGGCAATTGGAAGAAACTTCCCGAAGTTAATACCGCTCAACGTTCCAAAGTTGACACCATTATTAACCTTGCCCTAGATGGTCATTTACCAGACCTGACTAATGGGGCTCTTTTCTTCCAAAACCCTAAGATTGTTGCGGATAGGGAAAAAAAGGGAACCGTTTCAAAAGGTCTTACTAATTTCGGCGGCTCTGAGCCATCGGCTGTTATCAATGACCATGCCTTTTTTGCCGCTGTTAGTAATGCAGCGCCGGTAACTGTTCAAGCAAATAAAGCGGCTGACATTCCAGAGCCTAAAAAATGGGATGTATTCGGCAATTCCAGAAAGTCGATGAATGATAATAATGCCGCTTGGGATGTATTCGGCGGAAAGAGCACGGGAAATAAATCTGTTTTCGAGGGTGAACAATGAAATTAATAATTGTGGAGAGCCCCGGCAAAGTTAAAAAAATATCTGAGATCCTGGGGGCAGGATGGCGAGTTGCGGCCAGCGTTGGCCACGTTCGTGATCTGCCTGAGCGGGAAATGGGAGTTGAAGCGCCGGACTTCAAACCCAAGTACGTGAAGACTGAGCGGGGCAAAGAGGTATTGGCCAAGCTGGCGGGGCTGGCGTCCGGTGCTGAGTCTGTATTTCTTGCAACGGACTTGGATCGAGAAGGGGAGGCAATAGCCTGGCATCTTCAGGCAGCCTTGCGCCTCAACAATGCCCAGCGCGTGACGTTCGCAGAAATCACGCCGAAAGCCATCAAGGCGGCCATCATGGCCCCCCGTTCTGTGAATATCCCGATGGTAGCGGCTCAAGAAGGGCGGCGCGTACTGGATCGCCTGGTTGGCTACATGGTATCGCCCAAGCTGTCTGACATGAGCGGGCGGCCTGGGCTGTCTGCCGGTCGCGTCCAGAGCCCTGCGGTGCGGATCATTGTTGAACGAGAAAAGGCCATCCAGAACTTCAAGCCAACGGCTCACTTTGGCGTTGAACTGCTTTTCAGTGGTGACTGGTCAGCCGAATGGGATTTGAAGCCGTGGCTTCCTGATGGCACTGAATACATTCTCGATGGCCAACTGGCCCAACGGATCGCCGGTATTCGCTCCCTTCAGGTGATCGGCTACGAGGAAAAGGAAGCAACGAAAGCGCCCCCGCCCCCGTTCATCACTTCCACGTTGCAACAGGCGGCATCTGTAAAGCTGAAGATGAAGCCTAAAGCGACGATGGCGGCGGCTCAAAAGCTCTATGAGCAGGGCCATATAACGTACATGAGGACGGATAGCCCCAACCTCTCGGATGACGCCCTGATCGAGATTTACCAGCTCTGCAAAGCCAAAGGTTTGCCAATGGTAGACAGGCCGCGCACCTGGAAAGCGAAAGGCGATGCCCAGGAAGCCCATGAAGCTATTCGCCCCTCTCACTTTGACGTAGAAGAAGCAGGCGAGACGCCAGAAGAAAAGGCGCTCTATCGGCTTATCTGGGGTCGAGCTGTTGCGTGTCAGCTTGCGGCGGCTCGATATGCCGTGAGATCTGTCCGTCTGCGGGCAACTGAGCCCCTCGATGGCCGCCCGGTAGAGTTCACCGCCGAAGGTCGCACCATGACGTTTAGCGGCTGGACAGGGCTGTTTAGTGACGATACCGAAGACGAAGACGACAAGGACACCAAGGCCAATAACCCGATCCCCGTTCTTGTCCCTGGTCAGCGTCTGAGTGCCGAAAATGGCCGGGTTCTCAACAAGAAGACCCGCGCCCCTTCCCGCTTTACTGAAGCGTCCTTGATTGCCGAACTGGAACGACTCGGCATCGGTCGGCCCAGCACCTATGCGGCCATCATGGATAACATCATGCGCCGTCAGTACGTTGAGGCAGATAAAAGCGGCAAATACCTGGTGCCAACGGAAACGGGGAACCTGGTTATTGAAGCCCTGGTATCTGGCCGGTTCTCGTTTGTGGAATACGACTTTACCCGCGAAATGGAAGGGCGCTTAGACCTGATCGCTCAAGGACGGCTTTCATATCGTGATGTAGTCAGCGCCGTACATGGCCAGTTAGAACGGGAACTGTCCGGGTTGAAGATCACCGCCGCCCCGTTGCACCCGTGCCCGGATTGCGGAAAAGCCCTACGCAGAATGAAAGGTAAGGATGGTTTCTTTTGGGGATGCACTGGATACCCTGACTGTTCTATCACGCTCCCGGATGCAGCAGGCAAGCCAGGCAAACCCAAGCCCAAGCCTCAAGCGTCTGAGTTTGCCTGTCCAAAATGCGGCAAGCCCCTGATCCGAAGAAAGAAAGCGGCAACAGGTGGCAAGAAGGCTTTCGACTTCTTCGGCTGTAGTGGCTTCCCTACCTGCAACGAGAAATTCGACGTTGTGGGAGGAAAGCCAAAATTCACCAAATGACACATCAAAGTGTGGCGTTTTGATTATCAAAATGGTATGCTTTGATTATGTCGGATGGTGATGAATGAACAAAAAAGACTTTTGTCATAAACCTCGTAAAATGTGCCCACCTGCCACACCAGATGAGCATATTGAAATGGGAAACGAGACTATTAGCGAGCTTGAACTTATCGACAACTTGGCCAGCGGAACGGTGAAGCGGTTGAAACTCGTTCAAGGTGAAGATTTGAAATTTTGTATATACATCCAACTGAGTTGGAAAGGAGGTGATCTCTTACTGGAAACCCAACGGAAAAAACCCCGTGTTTGGTCAAGTCTGGACAGACTCGCAAAACACATAAACAGCAAATATGGATCTGTTCCTGTTGTAGAACTTTATCTTTGGAGTAAAGAATCAAATGGAAAAAATCGGCGTTGTTGACAATAAAAAAGAAGTATCCAAGGCCCGCCAGGCTATCGCTACCCTGTGGCTGTTCCTGGGGATCATGTTCATCCCGTCCGTCGCCTTTGCGAACCCCATCGCTGATGGTGTCGATTGGCTGCTGGAGCTGCTGACCAACGGCATTGCCCGTTCCGTCGCTATCATTGCAATCGTTGTCCTGGGTTATATGGCCTGGGCTGGCCGCCTGACCGGCGAAGCCGCTATTAAGTTTATCGGCGGTATCGTCTTGGTGTTCGGTGGTGCGGCCATCGTTGACCTCATTATTGCGGCTGTGTCCTAACAGAGCTGAGGTGAACAATGGCAACAGCAACAGATCCGCTGTTCGTTGGAGCCACACGCCCATCACTTGTGATGGGCGTTACCTACGAAGCGATCATTATCTGCGTTTCAATTGTCGGTATGCTGTTCCTCGCTACCAATAACCCTTTCTTATTGTTGTTTTATATCCCAATGCACGGGGCTTGTTATTTAATTTGCCTCAAAGACCCTCGTTTTTTCAGGTTCTTGATGTTGTGGGTTGGGACTAAAGCAAAATCAATATCATGGCGTTATTGGGGTGCGGCTACTGCCAGCCCTCGGGTTAGCACTCGCAAGCAATCACGGAGAATGCCGGGATGAAGGAAAATACTCTACGGGATAATAACTGGCATCGTGAAAATGATGTTTCAGAATTCATTCCCTATGCTGTGCAGCTTAACGAGAATACCGTTAAGAACCACAGCGGCGATTATCTCCATGTGATTAAACTTGATGGTCGAGCGCATGAAAGCGCCGACCCGTCAGACGTTATTACATGGAAAGAGCAATTGAATATTGCCCTTAAAAATATTGCGTCGCCAAATCTCGCCATATGGACGAACACAATCCGCCGTGAGGAAAACACTTTCCCTGGTGGTGACTTTGAGCCTGGTTTTGCGGCGAGCTTTAACGAGAAATACAAAGCGCACCTGGGCCAAAATAACATGATGGTCAATGAACTTTATTTGACTATTCTTCTGCGCCCTGGTGTGAACAAAGCCGATGGCTATTTCCAGAAGTTTGAGAAAAACGAGCAGGCTATCAGACGCCAGCAACAAGAGGCCATCGAGAAGCTGACGGAGGTTTCAAACCTGGTATGCAGCAGCCTTTCATCCTACGGCCCTAAGCTGCTGGGGACGTATGAGCGGCGCGGGATTCTTCATTCTGAAGTGTTGGAATTCCTCTCTTTCCTGGTAAATGGCGAGTGGTATCCCAGGGCTTTGCCCCGCCAAGACCTTGCCCAAACATTGGCATTTAATCGCCCGTTCTTCGGCTCTGATGCGTTCGAGCTGCGCGGTGTAGTGGATTCCAAAGTTGGCGCAATACTTGGCATTGGCGAATATCCAGAAGGCACCGAAGCGGGGCTGTTGAATGCCCTGTTGTCTGCTCCGTTCCCCCTGGTACTGACGCAATCTTTCAATTTCCTGTCAAAGCCGATAGGGATTGAGCTGTTGCGCCGTCAGCAACGCCGTATGCGCAACGCTGGCGACCTGGCCACCTCCCAGATTGACGAGATCGATGATGCCCTGGATGACCTGACAGCAGGCCGTTTTGTGTTTGGCGAGCATCACCTTTGCCTGACCGTGTTCGGGAATGACGGGGCCGACTTGAAAAAGAACTTGTCAGACGCACGGGCCGAACTGGCTAACTGCTCGATGGTTGTCAGCCGTGAGGATTGGGCTATTGCTGCGGCTTTCTGGTCTATGCTGCCCGGTAATTTCAAGTGGCGGCCACGCCCAGCCCCGCTAAGTTCCAAGAACTTTGCCGGGTTCTCTAGCTTCCATAACTATCCGACCGGTCGCCGGTTGGGCAACCAATGGGGGCCAGCCGTGACGATGTTCAAGACCACTTCCGGCGCTCCGTTCTATTTCAACTTCCATGAGCCCCTGGATGTAAACAAGGCGAAGAAACAAGCCCAGCTCGAAGCAGAGTTAGGTGCTAACAAAATGGCCGAATCCAAGGAAGAACAAAAGGCGCTGGGGAATACCCTGATTATCGGCCCTTCTGGTTCCGGTAAAACTGTTGTTCAAGGTGTCTTGCTGGCCCAAAGCAAGAAGTTCAACCCGACCCAAATCATCTTTGATAAGGATCGCGGTTTAGAAATCTACGTCCGGGCCGAGGGTGGTGTTTATCTCCCGCTGAAGAAAGGCGTTCGCACCGGCTGCAACCCCTTCCAGCTAGACCCTACCGAAAGCAACCTGCTTTTCCTCGAAAGCCTGGTGAAGAAGTGCGCCGGGGGGAAATTCACGGTTAATGATGAACAAGAGGTTTCCCGTGCTGTTCGTGGTGTCATGCGTTTACCTAAAGCGCATCGCCGCATTAGCTCATGCCTGGAATTCCTCGACCCGGTAAACCGGGAAGGTGTTCACGCCAGATTAGGGAAATGGTGCGGCTCTGGCTCCCTGGCTTGGGTATTCGACTGCGCTGAAGATCAGATTATCTTTGACGGTAATTCGATGTTTGGCTTTGACGTTACCGAATTCCTGGATGATCCCGAAGTACGTACCCCGCTGGTTATGTACCTGTTCCATCGCATCGAGCAACTGATTGATGGGCGGCGGGTTCAAATCTTCATGGATGAATTTTGGAAATTGCTTCTGGATGAATTCTTTGAAGACCTGGCCCAAAACAAACTGAAGGTTATTCGTAAACAAAACGGCATCCTGACGTTTGGCACACAGTCAGCAAAAGACGTTCTGAATTCCCCCATTGCTCACAGCATCATAGAGCAGTGCGCCACCATGATTTTTATGCCTAACCCCAAGGCAGCGCATAAAGACTATGTGGACGGGCTGAAGCTGACCGAGCGGGAATTTCAGCTTATCAAAGAAGAAATGCAACCCGGCTCCCGCCGCTTCCTTATTAAACAAGGGCATAATTCTGTTGTCGCGGAATTGGACTTGAAGGGGTTCAGTGATGAACTGGCCGTTATTTCAGGTACTACCGATAACGTGGAGCTGATGGAGCGCGTTATTGCCGAATATGGTAACGACCCGAAAGAGTGGTTGCCGGTTTTCCACCAAAAAAGGAAGTATGGCCAATGAAAATGAAGACGTTAACGTTAGCCCTTAGCCTGGCCCTCACTATGGGGGCTATTTCCCCGGCGTTTGCTGGTATCCCGGTGACTGTTGTTGCCGACCCTCAAGCGTTGGCAAACCATATCACCGAACTGGCCAAGATGGTCGAGCAGATCCGCCAGCTTGAAAATCAGTTGAAGCAGATGGAGCGTGAATATACGTCAATGACCGGCTCCCGTGGGCTGGGTGGCTTGATCAACTCGGCCTATGACAAGGATGTGTTGAAGGATCTCGACCTGAAGGGGCTTATGAGCCAAAACGGCCTGAAGTCGTCCAACGATTACAACCTGGGGCAAGGCGTGGGCGAAGTGTTCGACCTCTCCAACAAGAACGCCGCCCAATACTCCGGGCAGGCGACCAAGAGCCTTTCCCAAGCCCAGGATCGCTTTGACGAGCTGAAAGGGCTGGTCAGCAAGGTGAACAATTCGAGCGACCCGAAAGAAGTCATGGATCTGCAAGCTCGGATTGGTGCCGAGCAAAGTTTCCTGCAAAACGAGGTGGCCAAGCTGCAAATCTTGGAGCAGCAGGCCCAGGCCAATGAACAAATCCGAAGCCAGCGCGTGAAACAGATGGCGGTTGAGTCGTCCGGTTCACTGCGTCAAGTCGGCTGGTAATCGGCACAACATCCAAGAGAGAACGGGAGAGAAAATGAACAAGATGACCGCAATTTCGTACGTACGAAATTTTGCCCTGGTAAGCCTGGCCAGCCTCGCGCTGGCCGGGTGCTTTGAACAAAAGCCCCTCGAAGAAACCAAGTCTGTTGAATTCTATTCGCAGAATTCCGCCGACCGGGCGGCAATGGTCAAACGGTGCGCCGACAACCCCGGCGAGCTGAAAGAAACCCCCAATTGCGTCAATGCAATGCAGGCTGAGAAGGCCGCAACAAGCGGCTCTCTGAAGAAGCTGAATAACTGGTAAGGAGTCGGGCCATGTCAACAAACCTGTTTGAGCGCATTTTTGCGAACGTTGACGACGCCCTGAATACCTACGTTGTGGATACGGTCGGGAATGTTGTTGGTTTTGCCTCCCCTCTGTTCACCTCGATGATGATCGTCTTTGTGGCCATGTGGGGCTATCTGATGATGTTCGGCAGGGTGCAAGAGCCGTTACAAGACGGGGTTTTCAGGATCATTCGTATAGGTGGCATCATGGCCCTTGGCCTGACGGTTGGCACTTATATGGGTGTTGTCGTGACGTTCCTTCAGCAAGGGCCGGAACATATCTCGGCTGTCGTATCCGGTGCCGGTGGCACCAGTGCCGACACGCTGGACGCCCTTTTTAGCCAGGTGTTTGCCGTGTCAAAGGCTGCCTGGGAAAAAGGCGGGGTTCTGGATGGTAACTTTGGCCTGTACCTGATTGCCTTGATTGTCCTGGTAATCGGTAGCGGCCTGACGTTGTTTGTTGCCTTCCTGATCTTGCTGGCCAAGCTGATGACTACGGTTCTCCTGGGAATTGGGCCGCTGTTTATCATTTGCCTGCTGTTCAAAGTAACCCAGCGTTTCTTTGAAAGTTGGATCGCTATGGTGTCTAACTTTGGCTTGCTTCTGGTGCTCGCCTCGTCGGTCGGTACGCTAATGACTAGCTTGGCGCAAACCTACATCGACAAGCTGGCCCCCAACGAAGCAGCCGCCGCAGATGCCGCGAACCTCGGGGATGCTGCCATGCTGTGCCTTGTGTTCGCCCTGTGCATCCTGGTGGTTCGTCAGGTTCCATCTGTTGCGGCAGCCCTGGGCGGCGGTATTGCTCTGGCTACGCAAGGCGCTTTTGGTTCAGCTATGAATGCCCTCCGCCCTTCCTCCATGCAACGCGCCTCCCGTCAGGTTCAACGGGAGTACCGCGCCACTAAGCAAGCTGTTACAGCCCCCGTAAGAGCTGGCCAACGAGTAGCATCTGCATATCAAAAACGGTTCGGTAGTGGTAACTCCGTGGCAAGCATGTAACCCAAAAAACTAATAATGCGGGATGAAAAATCCCGCATCAATCTTTTGCGCTTTGATTATCAAAATGGTATATTTTGATTCTCAAGGCGCATAACTTTGATGAGGCATAGGATAATGAAGAAAACCCTTTTGATGATTGTTTTGGCCCTGTCTGCTACTGGCTGCACCCTTTCCCCGCCTCCACCTCCGCAATGTGTGGATGATGGTCGCGGGATGGTTCCGCTTAATCCCGGAATGTTGACCCAGGAGCAGATCAAGGCCGTCAAGGCCAAATACCAGGAAACAACCTGGAAGGACGAACGTACTAAGGGAGCACGGTAATGACGGCTAAAGGTGACAATAAAAAGCCTGGCAAGGGTAAAACCATCGACCAGCAATATTTTGAGGAAGCGCGGGGATGGGATAGCAACGCTATCGCCCAAACCAAGCTATCAGAGCGGCGGGCCTGGCGGGTTGCAGGCGTAGCCGTGACAGTGGCCATCCTGGAAGCAATCGGGATTTCTGCTGTTCTGCCCCTCAAGACCGTTGAACCGTTTGTTATCCGAGTGGATAACAATACCGGCCTGACTGACGTTGTAAGCACTCTGAAGGAGAAGGAAGAAGGCGTAAAAGCCACAGCTCAAGAGGCACTTAATAAATACTGGCTGGCGCAATATATCCGTCACCGTGAGGGCTATTTGTGGGATACCCGTAACTATGATCGGGAAATGGTCGGCTTGCTTTCCGCACCTGCGATACAACAGCAATATGCCGAGTACACCGACCCCCGCAAAAACCCACAAGCGCCAATTGTGGTATATGGCCAAAACTCCGAAGTTGAAACCAAGGTTAAAGCCATTTCCATGCTGAATGCCGGGGAAGAACTGGAAGGCGAAACCCGCTATACCGCAATGGTTCGCTATACCAAGCAGGTACGCCGTGCCGGTGAGTTCTCACCGCTCACCCATTGGGCCGCGACAATCACGTTTGCTTATCGCAATGAGCCTATGAAACTCGACGACCGCACCAAAAACCCGCTTGGCTTCCAAGTGATTTCCTATCGCAATGACCAAGAAACAGGGGGGCTCTAATCATGCAAATGAAGATGAAAGCCCTTCCTTTGGCGTTGCTTCTGGCCAGTTTGGCCGGTTCTGCCCTGGCGGTGGAAATCCCAGCCGGGGGCATCTATGACAAGCGGGTGAAATATATCAATTACAACCCCGCCCAGGTGACAAAAGTAATTGGCCATTATGGCTTTTCTACTCATGTGCAATTTGGCGCAAATGAAGTAATCGCCAATATTGCCATCGGTGATAAAGAGGCGTGGGATGTTGCCCCGGTAGAAAACCACCTCTTTATAAAGCCTCTTGGTGATATGGCTGAAACAAATATGACCGTTATCACCAACGTCCGGGTTTATAACTTTGAGCTGACCGCCCATGAATCCAAGAACGGCGCTCACCCCATCCCGAACGATATGTTTTTCCAAGTCAATTTCCGTTACCCGGATGAAGAATTGGCCAAGGCAAAAGCAGAGGCAGAAGCCGCCAGACTGAAGGCAAGAATGAGCCAGAACGACGCGCCAAAAGCAACGAACTGGAACTATTGGGCCAAGGGTAGCCAAGATGTGTCGCCAATCAGTGCATTTGATGATGGCCGCTTTACTTATCTGAAATACCCAGGCAACCGCGAAATGCCAGCGATCTATATCGTTAACCCGGACGGTTCTGAAAGCCTGGTAAATACAACCGTTGATTCCAAACACCCGGACACAATTATCGTCCAGAAAATTGCGCGTCAATTTACATTGCGAATCGGCAACCGTGTTGCATGTATTTTCAATGAAAATTATGACCCGGATGGAATCGCCAATAAGACAGGGACAACAGCCCCAGGAGTTGAGCGCGTGATTAAGGGAGGTCAATAATGTCTGACCAGAACGAAAAAGATCTACCGGTCGAAGAAGTCGGCGGGGATGAAGCTGATCGCGGTATGCCCAGCATATCGAAGAAAAAACGCCAGCCAGGCGGTGGCGGGGTAATGCAAAAGATCGTCGTTGCCGTTATCGGTATCGTCGTGGTGCTCGCCCTGGTGGCGGTTAATGGTGGCTTTAGCAGTGGCAAGAAGGATGAAGACAAGCCGAAAACCGGCAAGGGGTCAAACTCCGAAGTGGTGAACCGGCTCGGCCCTGCGCCGTCTTTGCCTGCACCGCCACCACCGCCGAAAGCGCCGGAGGAAGATAAGCCAGCCACCGCCACAGTGGTAAGAACTGGTGACGTTGCACCGCCGCCCCCGTCTTCTGCAATGGAGCGCCCAAGAGGGAACAACGGCAAGCAAGAGCCGACCCCTCAAGAGCGCAAGCGTAACCCTTCTTTGCTGGCGTTTGGCAATATGTCAAAGCCTCCCAAGCAAGGTGCTGATGATGGCCAAGGCGGCGCGGCCTACCAGGCTACAGCGGCGGGCGGTGATGGCTCCCTGGCTGAGAGTGACACCGCAGACGGGTTAGGTGCTCGACTGAAAGGGACGACAGTACAGGGCACCCGTGCGGGCCTCCTACGTGATCGCTCTTTCTTTATCACGCAAGGTACTTTCCTCGATTGCGCACTGGAAACGGCTATTTCAAGCGACGTACCAGGCATGACCGCTTGCCGCCTTACCAGGGACGTTTACAGCACCGACAGCAAGGTTTTGTTGCTGGAACGTGGTTCTAAAGTCGTTGGCCAATACCAAGGCGGGCTGAAGCGTGGCCAAGCACGGATCTTTGTGCTCTGGACTCGCGTTGAAACACCAAACGGCGTCGTTGTGAACATCGACAGCCCCGGCACCGATGCGCTCGGTCGCAGTGGCCTGGATGGCTTTGTTGATACCCACTTTTGGGAACGCTTCGGCGGGGCTGTCATGTTGAGCATGATAGATGACATTGGCACGTTCGTAGCGAACAAGGCCAGTGGCGACGGCAACAACAACCAAATCCAATTTGGCAGCACGGCAGATGCAGCAACCCAGGCGGCAGGTATCGCACTGGAAAACTCGATAAACATTCCGCCAACACTGCTTAAAAACCAAGGCGACCACATCAATATCTTTGTGGCCAGGGATCTTGATTTCAGGGGGGTATATGACCTCAAGCCCGCAAATTAAGGGCGTCGCACTGATGGAGAATCTTCGGATTCTCCATCCTTATTTGAACCGCGACGGCGTTACAGAAATCGTCATTAATCAACCAGGTGAGGTTATTACAGAAAGCCGCTCTGGCTGGGAACGCTTTGACGTACCCGAGTTGAATTTCAACCTTTGCCAGGACATAGCCAAACTTACCGCCACGTTTTCCGGTCAGTCTCTCGATGAACGGAAGCCGATAATCTCGGCCACCCTACCAGAGGGGGAACGTGTTCAAATTGTCGTGCCTCCGGTAACACTGTCTGGCCGTGTCAGCCTGACAATCCGAAAGCCGCCTACATTTAACCCCACGCTGGATGATTACGAGAAAAGCGGGGCGTTTGACCAGGTAATTGATTATTCATCTGACCTTAGCGAAGTTGAACGAACTCTTTTAGAACTCAAGCAAGGCCGGAAGTTTAAGGCGTTTTTTGAGCTGGCGATCAAGTCTCGCCTAAACATCATTGTGTCAGGCTCAACCGGTAGCGGTAAGACTACGTTTATGCGCTCCCTGCTTCAGCTTGTGCCTGATGATGAACGCCTGATTAGCATCGAGAACGTGGATGAATTGGGGCTCTATAAGACACACTGGAACACCGTTCCGCTGTTCTATTCAGCCGGTGGGCAAGGGGTATCTGAAGTTAGTCAGCAACACCTATTGGAAAGCTCATTGCGCATGAAGCCAGACCGGATTTTTGTGGCTGAGTTGATCCGGGGGGATGAAGCCTTTTACTACCTGAGAAACGTCAACTCTGGCCACCCTGGATCGATTACCTCCATGCACGCCAACAGCGCCAGAATGGCTATAGAACAACTGGTTTTGTTCTTGAAGGAAAGCCAAAGCGGCAGCTCGATGAATAGAGAGGATATTAAGCAACTTCTCTTTATGTGCGTCGATATTATCGTGCAGATTAAAAACATTCGCGGGAAACGGGTAATAACGGAGATTTACTATGACCCAGAATTCAAACGGACACAAATGGCGTAAATACGCCATTTTATTTGGCGTCCCTCTTTTCATATTGGCTTGGGTTTGGCTGGCTGGCGCAATTTTTATGGCTGGCAATGGTCTGAACGCCAAGGAAGCAACCCCGTTGACCCTTTACCAATATTGGTACTATTACGGGGACATTAAAAAAACTCAAGCATGGATAACCGGGGCGGCCTTTGGCTCCCTGCTTATTTTGCTCCTGCCAGTATTCCTTTACTTCATGCCAAAGAAAGAAAGCCTCTTTGGCGATGCCAGGTGGGCAACTGAAAAAGAAATAAAGGATTCCGGTCTTTATTCTGAAGATGGGATTATTGTTGGCGTCAAAACTGCTTTTTTCGGCCTGATAAAAAAATATCTTATTTTCGGCGGGGCTCAACATGTCTTAATGGCGGCCCCGACCCGTTCAGGTAAAGGTGTGAGTATTGTTATCCCCAATCTTTTGAGCTGGAAAGATAGCGTTGTTGTGCTGGATATAAAGCAAGAAAACTGGGATATAACTTCAGGTTTTCGCGCCAAACATGGCCAAGAGTGCTATTTGCTGAACCTAGCTCCCCGAGATTATCGCTCGCACCGTTGGAATCCACTTTTTTATATCTCTGATGACCCGAATTTCCGCATCAACGATATACAGAAAATCGGTCAGATGCTTTTCCCGAAAGTCGAGAATGAAGCGCCTATTTGGCAATCCTCCGCTCGTAGCCTTTGGCTGGGCCTTGTGCTTTACCTTATCGAGACTGAGGAACTGCCGGTTACGATGGGCGAGGCTCTGCGTCAGCTCACTATGGGCGATGAACGTCTGGCCGAAATCGTAGAGCAGCGGCAAGAGTCTGATAACCCCTTATCAGATGAATGCTATCTAGCACTGAAAGAGTACCTGGACACCCCGGACAAGACTCGCGGCTCCGTTCGTAAAGGCTTCACGGCCTCCCTGGAGCTGTTTTATAACCCGGTGATCGATGCCGCAACCAGTGGCAATGATTTTGACCTGCGCGACCTGCGCAAACGCCGTATGTCGGTTTATGTAGGGATTACCCCGGATGACCTGGATCGCCTGGCACCGTTGATTAATCTCTTTTTCCAGCAGGTAATCGATCTCAATACCCGTGAGCTGCCCGAGCAAAATCCAGACCTGAAACATAGCTGTTTGCTGCTTATGGATGAATTTACCGCTATGGGCAAGGTTGGCATTCTGTCAAAAGGTATTAGTTATATTGCAGGTTATGGCCTGCGTATGCTGCCAATTATCCAATCACCGGCACAGTTGCGCGAAACATATGGGGCTGATGCGGCGGAAACATTCATTGATAACCACGCCTTGCAAATCGTTTTTGCTCCAAAAAACATCAAGGTAGCAAAGGAAATATCCGACAGCCTGGGCACCAAGACAGTAAAAAATAAATCACGTAGTCGGCAACTCACCGGGAAAACAAGCCGTTCTGAGAATGCCAGCGATACAGGCCGCGCCCTGCTTATGCCTCAAGAGGTTAAGCAGATTGGCCAAAAGGCTGAAATATTGTTGTTGGAAAACTGCCCTCCTATTAAGTGCAGCAAAATAACTTGGTACGCCGACCAGACTTTCAACGAGCGCGGCAACGGTCGTGATGGGGTTAAATTCCCCTCGCCTGCCGTTCCCCTGGTTGACCCTAACAACAGGCCGAAAGGTGAGGTTTCATTCCACTCCAACAAAATTGAAGACGCTGAAACTTCAGAAAAAACCGTTGTGGAGCGGGATATTACCGTTGCTGACATTGAGAACATCGACAATTTGAACCTTGACGATTTTTCTTGTGACTTCTCCAAGATTGAAATCCCTGAAGGCTCAATATCTGATGATGCAATGGACGACCTTGTAAGCCAGTTCTTTAATGGCTTGGCTGAAGCGGCATAAGGAATAATTGAAATGGCAAATATTGCACAGGAAAAAACATATCTGGCCATTCCTTTTGAAGAACGGAAAGACGCTTTTCGAGCTGCGGGCAAACTGCCAGACGGCAAGAACGCTTTGGGGCTGGATGAAGATAGCAAACTCTGGTTTGCCAATCCTGGTGCGGATCTCGACAAGCTGAAAAAGTGGATACCGGACACCACTCGCCGGGCCGAACAAGGCGAAACAGATCCGGTCATTGAGTTTGGCCAGGCACTTGAAGACGCCGGTTTCATCCTCGATGGCGAACCACAGATGGACGGCAAGAAACACCGGGTTAGCACTGTAGACGACAGAGGCGGCCAGAAGTCGGGCGTTTATGTCGGATACCTGGACGGTGTACCGGCTGGCTGGTATCAAGATCACCGCATCCATAGCGAACCGCAGAAGTGGAAGGCTACCGGCAATCGTATTGATCCCGAAGCTCAAGCGCACCTGAAGGCAGTAGCGGCACAGCGCAAGATAGAACGCGACCAGGCACAGGCAAGACAGTACGACCACAACGCCCACAGAAGCCAGCAAGCGGCCAGCCTAATGCCCGACGCCAACGGCCAAGAGCAATACTTGGTCAATAAGGGGGTGAAGGCTTTCCCTGGCGTGAAAACTGATAAGCGCGGGCGCGTTGTAATTCCGCTTCAGAATGAAAAGGATGAAGTAAGAACCCTGCAACGCATTAGCGGAAATGGCTTTAAATCCCTAAAGAAGAATGGCCAGAAATCAGGGAGTTATTTTGTTGTTGGCGGCGAGCTAAAAAATGGCGACCCGATTCTATACGCTGAAGGCTATTCAACATCGGCAACTATCAGTGAAGCCACCGGGCGGCCTGTTGTGATGACTGTTGACGCTGGAAATATGCCGACAGTTGCCGCAAAGCTATTGGAAAAATACCCTGACAGCCAGCATGTTTTTTTGGCAGACGATGACCGTAAAAACACAGCAAACAAGGGTAAGGAAAAAGCCGAGCAAGCAGCCACCATAACAAATGGCATTGCTCAAACCCCTATTTTCAATAATCAAGAGATTGAAAAAGGCTTTTCGGATTTTAATGACCTTGGCCAGTCAAGAGGGCTTGAGGTTGTACGGGAACAAGTTGAAGCAACTCTTAATAAGGTGGCGACCGTGGATAAAGTAGAAGAAAACACCGGGCCGGTAATTACGGATAAATTCGAGCGTGAAATTGATACCGCCCTGTCTAATTCAGAAGACAATCAAAAACTCGGCATTCTGCGTGATGACCAAGGACGTTTTTGGGACGGGCAAGAATTTGGCGACCTGGAAGACGCCAAGCGTTATGAACCAGTGGAAGCCCTGAAAGTGGCTGTCCATGTTTCCCGTCAATACGAATCAGAGTTAGAGGGAAGCCATATTTATATTCGCGCCGTTGAACAAGACGAGCCAAGCGATAGCGACGGGGTTCATGTTGTAAACACTGACCAGGCTATGAACTGGCCACACCTTGAAGCCGCTTATAAGAGAGGGTTCGGCTTGAATCTGGATCGTGATGAAGCCCTGGCCATAACGGCCCGTTCGCCTGCTGCCGCCCTGGACAACCAAGAACAAGCCGCCGCCCCTGCTGCTGCCCTGGACAACCAGGAACAAGCCGCCGCCCCTGCTGCTGCCCTGGACAACCAGGAACAAGCCGCCGCCCCTGCTGCTACCCTGGGCAACCAGGAGCCCGAAGAAAACGCCGTGGAGCCATTTATTGAGCGGAAAATAGAAACGGCTGACGCTGACGTTAGGGCATGGCTGACCAACAGCCGTCAACCCATAGGTGAGCTGATCGAGGAAGACGAGCGGAAGGCTCAACATAGACCACAAGCGGAAGGTGAATTTTCATCTGAACCAAGCCAGACACCGAAGGGCCAAGCCTCAAACTCTGACTTTGAAGCGACCACGTTCAAACCGATTGTTCCTGAGAAGGTCGCAAAGTCTTATATCGAGGTAGACGGCAAATATTACTTTGGCAATCGGCCTGATTCGCTGGCTTTCGTCGATAAAGGGGCCAAGTTGCAAACCAAGCTGTCGAGCGAGCAAGTAGCGGCCTCAATGGTCGATATTGCTGAAGCTCGGGGCTGGACTGAATTACAGCTCTCCGGTACTGAAGATTTCAGACGGGCCGCCTGGCTTGAGGCCGCATCACGGGGCTTGGCTTCTAGGGGTTACAAACCGAAAGAGGAAGACTTGGCCAGGCTCAAAAAGCTGACCAATGACCGGACTTCAAACGAGATTGAGCCCAGGGAACAAGCTGACGTTGTACCGCCAGCAGCCAAGGGCAAAGAACAGCCGACGAACCAAGATAAGCAACAAGGCCAGCAGGAAGGCCAGCAGGCGGCCCAATCTCCCCAGATGGCCAAAGCGGCAGCCGCAACAGCGACCGCTGATAAGCAACAGCCTGAAGCGGCGGCCCCAGCTCAAGAAGTTAACCGGCTCGCGGGTAAGCTGGTTGAGCATGGTAAAGCCCCTTATGAGCACAACCCCGACAATAACGGGAGTTACTTTGTCACCCTTGAGAATGCAGATGGCCAACAAAGCACAACTTGGGGTGTGGGCCTAGAAAAGGCGATTGAAGAATCCCAGGCCGAAGCTGGCCAGCATGTCGAGCTGGAAAACTTGGGACGCAAACCGGTACAAGTTGAAAAGCAGATCAAGGATGAAAAGGGTAATGTTACCGGCACCAAAACGGTTAACTCGTATCGCAACGAATGGGCTGTTAAGGCCGAAGCAATCCGCGATTCTTCCCGTGACGCTAAAGAGTTGGTCAAGGAGCACCCGGACTTAATCAACGAAATCACGGCGGTTAAGCTCGCTGAAAAATTCGCGGCGGCAAATTTGAGCGCAGCCGATCAAGCCCGTTTCATGGAGCGAGTTCGCGGCCAGGTAGCGGATAACGTATCGACCGGTCAGCAAGCCCCTGAGCTGAAGATTAGGGAAGAAACAACCATCGAACGCACGAAGGAGACAGAGAATGAACGATAAATTACTGAAGCTGAATCAGCCCGGTCAGATTGTCGAACTGACCAAACAAGAGGCTGAAGAATTGGGCGCTTTCGAGGAAAGCGCCCTTTCCGAACAAGACGCCCTCGATGCGATTGAAACAGAACAGGAGGCGTAAACATGGCCAAGGGTAAGGAGTCGAGCGGAGAGAAAAAGCCCTATTACGAGCTGATTGCTGAAACACTTATCAAGCAGCTCGAAGAAGGCACCGCGCCGTGGCAAAAACCCTGGGAACCGGGCACCTCTATGGTGCCCCATAACCCTGTGAGCGGTACAAAATACCGGGGCGGCAACGCCCTATGGTTGACCATGCAAGGCAGGTCAGATCCGCGCTGGATGACCTACAAGCAGGCGCAAAGCGTCAATGCCCAGGTGAAACGAGGTGAAAGCGGTACGCTGATCCAGTATTTCAAGTTTCAAGACCAAGTGCCCAAGTTAGACGCCAGCGGAAAACCTGAGATTGATAGCGACGGCAAAAAGAAGATGATCACCGTCCAACTGGATAAGCCTAAAGTCTTCTCGGCTGTTGTCTTCAACGGTGAGCAGATCCAAGGACTCCCCCCAATTGAGACAGAAAAGAAAGATCCCGCATGGAATAGACACGAACGGGCGGAAGCCATTCTGACCAATGCCGGTATCCCTATTTCACACGATCAAGCTGATAACGCTTTTTACCTCCCTGGCAAAGATGAAATCCACTTACCAGGGCGCGACCAGTTCGCCACCGCTGATAGGTACTATGCAACAGCTCTGCATGAACTTGGCCACGCAACCGGCCATGCCAGCCGCTTGAATAGAGACTTATCCGGGCGCTTTGGCTCGGAGTCCTACGCAAAGGAAGAATTACGCGCTGAGATCGGTTCCCTGCTGATAGGGGATGAATTAGAGATCGGGCATGACCCTGGCCAACACGCTGCCTATGTCAAAAGCTGGGTAAAAGTGCTGAAGGAAGACCCCAAGGAAATTTTGCGAGCAGCTAGAGACGCTGAAGCGATCAAAGATTGGGTTATTGCCAGGGAACGGGAAAGCACCCTAACCGGCGACAACGCCAGACCTCCCCAAACGCAACAAGAAGATCAGGCGGTATCCCTGGCTGAAACCCGCAAGCTGATGGAGATTGTAGCGAACCAGAACAAAGGGGCCACCCTGGGGGATTCTGCTTCCCTCGCCCTGAAAGCATTGGGGCTCAACGAAACCAAACAGGTGATTGATGTTATCTCTACACTCAATGACCTGGTGAAACACCCCGCCTTAGCTCAACAGGTGAAAAAGGCTGAAGCTGAGTTAGCACTATTGAAACCCCAGCACCAGGAGCAACACCAGGAGCCCAAGGCAACTGAATCAGCGACAACGGATAACAAGCCCCAGACTGAGGCTTTCAGTGAAACTCGCAAGCTGATGGAGATTATAGCGAACCAGAACAAAGGGGCGGCCCTGGGGGAATCTGCGGCTGTTGCTTTGGAAGGATTGGCCCGTAATCAACCTGACCAGGCAAACGATGTTATCTCTAATTTGAGTGACCTACAGAAACACCCAGCATTAGCCAAGCAGATTGAGAAGGCCAAGGCCGAACAGGAAGCGATTAGAGCCACGCAAGGGGCTGACCAAGGGCAACGCATTGACCCTATCAGCAAATTGCCTCTGGCGCTTGCTGAGAAGCTATCTAGTAGGTTTGCGAATGAGGAAGATAGGGCAAAATTCCTTGAAAAGGTTCAAGCCCGACTTTCTGACGCTCCCCAGCCTGAAATCAAGATCCGGGAGGCCGTGGCTACAAGCAAAGAGCCCAAGGCACAAGCGGAAGATATGGAACGCTAAACACCTGAAAACAAAAACCGGCCAACAGGCCGGTTTTTTCTCTTGCAAAATAGGCACAAATGCCTATTATCCAGATAGGCACAAATGCCTAATACTTTACAAGGGAAAATTAAGATGGCTGCTATTGCACGGGTTTACGTCAATGGGATTGAAGTCGGCTCTATGCCGGTGGAGAAACACAAAGAGATCAAATCAGAGTCTAAAAAGGTTCTTAGGCTGTACGCCTATCAGGCGTTGAATCTGTCCGGCATTGTTCTAAAAATGGTCTTTCTCTCTATCAGAGTAATCCCATTGTTTTGGTTCTTTGGCATCATATTGAGCCTGTATCTTGACCTGGCCGCTGTAGCTGACTTCATTGATGGGCTAAGAGCTGCACCGTCTATGGAGATTGCACAAACCATAAAGGAGATCATCGGATCAACACTAACCATCACAAATGTAACTGTGTCGGTGGCATTTGCTGTCATACCTTCTTTCCGCCGTAAAATTGGGCTTATCGACTATTTCAAAGGCTTCACAGAGCATCGCATTAAGCAAACGCTTGAAGTATCGGATCAAGGCCCGGTTGAGGTTGTTTATATCAATGAGTAATCAAGAGGCATTTCTAGCCTTGTTGAAGGAGCACAACCTGACACAGGCAAGAGGCGCGGAGCTAATTTGTAAACAGACCATGCGGCCTTGTTCTGTTAGAACAGTAAGGAGCTGGTTAAATGATCCTTCTAAGCCTAGTTCCCGCCCGTGTCCAGATTGGGCCCTTGAGGCACTTAAAACAGCCATTATCAATTTCTGCAAGTAAAACGATCAGCCTCAAAGCTCGGAGATAAGACGATGTGGATTGCAATGAAAGCAGCATTTGCCCTTACGACCTTGGGCTTTTTGTTGCTGGCCTTAGTCAATGGCTATTTCTATTTAGATAGGTATTTATCTAGGCCGAAGGAGGGGGAAAAAGGCAAGCTCCGGGCTAAGAAGGCAGCAGACAGCAAGAGAAGAATACGCTTCTAATGGAGAGGTAATGACAAGAATGAAACTAGCGATATTGATCATCTTGATTATCGAAGCAGGGGTGATTTTTTTAGCCCCTCAAGAATACAAATTGACAGTTCTAATATTAAACATGACTGTTTTAGGTGGTGTTTGGCTTTACGGAAAATACCTACGCTAACCCTAAAATAAAAAAACCGGCCTGATGCCGGTTTTTTTATCTCTCGTCTTCGTCCCTCTCTGGTTTTGCCCTGCCCTGCCCTACGTCCTGGGCTTTCTGTTGGGGCTTCATCTGCTCGGCCAGCTTGGCGGCTATCTCATGCCGTTCTGTTGCCAGCGGCGGCATAGACGAAACAAAGCCAACTATCTTGCTCGCCAGTTCTCTATCTTCGGCATCGCCCTGGTTCAGGTCTTTGGCCGCCGACAACCAGGATTTTCTAACCTCCTGCTGTCGCTGCTGGATCTTGTCTTCCCACGGTTTCGCCTTCGGCGGCTTGCCTGCCTGCTTATCTTTGAACTCGGAAACGATCTCTTTGACCTTAGCCTTATCGACCTCCGGGATCTCGCCCCGACTCCGAATATTCTTGATGACCTGGGAGACGGCTTTTTTAACTACGCCTCTCGGTGCCCTGGGTGTGGCTTCAGCATCAATGCCGCGCCGTTGAAGCTGCTCCGCGAACCCTTCGCGCCACTTCTGCGGATCACCCTTCTTGATGTGGAGACGGCGGCCATCATGCCCTAGCGTTTTAATGGTCAGATGCACATGCGGGTGATCAACGTCAGTATGCAGGGCAAAAACATACTGGTAGTTATCCCCGAACTGCCCCTTAGCAAAATCCCGGGCCGAGTCTCGGACAGCTTTCGGATCAGTTCCCTTTGGCATGGACAGCACCAGGTTAGCGGTATCCCTGGTATTGGCTCGGCGTTTCCCGCCGTCTTGCGTCCATTCCTTGTGAACCTCCTTTACCGCTGCCTTTCCCTTGATAACTTCTCCCCGCTCGTTCTCAAGCTCTAGCTTTCCGTTTCGGCTGATATAGTCCAGGTGAGCTTTTACGTGCTCGGCCCCTTTGGCCGCGCCAGATACCTTAACCATCACCTCGGATGCTTTATCCGTGACTCGCTTAACTCGGCCTTTCAGATCGCCGGTCTTATTGGCCTTGGTCTTGACCTTCCCCTCTAGCAACCCGGCTAGAGTGTCATAGCCCTTATTCATCGATCCCCCACTTGTTTAAGTTGCGTTGAAGCAAACCGGCGACTTCCTCGCGGTGGGAATCGATCTTTTCAGATAGAGCTAGAACCGCCTGGCGGTTGAGCTTATCCGACTCTCTAAACTCGGTGTTCAGTACCTTGGCGATCTGGTTCAGGTTCCGGCCTATTGCCGCCAACTCCCTGTTTGACGTTCGCAGTGCTTGGATCTCGCTCTCGGTAAGAACCGGCTCGCGGTTCAGGTTGGCCATTGCAACAGCCGTTAGCCACGCCGTCCGACTGGTGAACCCTTCGGCCTTCGCTCTCTCCGTGATGCGCTTCATGTCCCTGGTGTTCAATCTGATCTTTATCTGATCCGTCTTGGTTTCCTTCAGCCCCCTATGGTCGATGGCTACATTACCAGCCGTAACCTTCTCGAACATGAGGCCCAGCATGTCGGATTCAGATACCCCCTGAGCTTGGCAGAACGCCTGCCAGGCTTCTTTTTGTTCCTTAGTGACGCGCCTTTCGATCCGATAGCTCTTTGCCATTTACGACCTCTTTAAACATGGGGGGCAAGGGGGGACAGGTGCAATTTTAGCACACGGCGGCAGCCGGTACCAAATTGCGAATCCTGCCCTAGTTCTAAACCCCCCATGTTTTTTCGTACGTACGAAATTTTTCGGTTTTGCAGTGGCTTTTGGCCTTCGGCCAGGCTCACCAGGTCGCGGGGCTCCCTGGCTCGTCGGCTTCCTCTAACTTTGGATTGTGCAATCCAAAATGCTGCCGCATAATGGTTATAGATTGTGCAATCCAATACACCGAGCAGGGCACTAGATGAAACCAACATTGCAGGCTTACGACGAACTACAGCGGGCATATGATCACTTTAACAACGAGCTGTTTGATGGTGTCCTGCCCGATTGCCTGATCACCCTCCAACGAGAAAAACAAACCTATGGCTATTTCAGCCCGGAGAGGTTCGTTAACTCCCAAGGAACCCGGACGGACGAAATCGCCATGAATCCGGCTTACTTCGCCGTATGCCCCCCCGAAGAAATTATGCAAACGCTTTGCCACGAAATGTGCCACCTATGGCAGCACCATTTCGGCAAGCCTGGGCGGCGTGGCTATCACAACAAGGAATGGGCCGACTTCATGGAAGCTATCGGACTAATGCCAAGCAGCACCGGCGCACCTGGTGGAGCACGAACCGGCGACAAGATGGCGGATTATGCCATTGAGGGCGGGCGCTTCTTGGAAGCATATGAAAGCCTGATGACGGATGACTATCGGATCAGTTGGATGGATCGCTTCCCCAGTCGTGAAAAGCTGATGGCAGCAATCGCCAACGGCACCACCGATGAAATGGCCGGGGATCTTTCTATCATGGGGCTGGCTGGGATCTCTGTTGAGGATGGAGAAATCACATTTGAGCCAGGGGAGCGCCCGAATAAGTCGAATCGGGAAAAATATACTTGCCCGCTCTGCCAGGCGAACATTTGGGGTAAGCCTGGCCTAAACGTCCTATGCGGAGACTGTGACACGGCTTTTGAGGCCGCTAACTGACGCGCTTCGCTTGTCGGCCCTCGGTTCGTGGTGAACAGACTTCGCTAGTTCACCACGCCCCAAGGGCTAGATTAAACGCCAAAAGTAAGGGGGCCGATTTTGGCCCCCTTGTTCGTTCTGTGACTTCAGTTGTTCCCGCCATTTGCCAGCTTGCGCCAGGCGGCTAACGTCGCCTGGTAAAAGCTGCGGCCTATTCTCGACGGCACCGCCAGCACAAGCACGGCCACCGTTGCAATAATGGCCAGCCAGGCCAACAGGGTTTGACTGTCCTTCAGCAATGGATAGGCCGCGAACAACAACAGCACTCCAACGGCAACAGCAGCGGCAAAGTAGGTTTTCGCTTTTGCCGTCATGGTCAGCCCTCGATAACAGCAACAAGCTGAACTTGGTTCAGATCAACTTCGATTTCTTCCCCGTCGTCGTCGTACTTCAGCCAGCCCAAACCATATGCAGCGCGGCGACTGGACAACAGGCGAGCCGGTCGCTCGTCATAGCGCACCTGAATGATCGGCTTCTTGATTTTGCCTTGTTGCTCGTCAGCGTTCAGCAGGGCATTAGCCGCCGCATCCGGCCCGCCCCCGCCAATCGGGGCACCGTCGATGGTCAACGGCTGTTGCTTGTCCTTATCGCCTTCACCTGGCCAGCCTGTGCCGCCTTGGTCGTCACTGTCCGGCTCCTTGTCGCCGCCT
>JADHEE010000245.1_pt1 | contig 26288 bp, 18 predicted proteins | sample 8952401 | NCBI WGS metagenome assembly JADHEE01 (sample SAMN16124438, study PRJNA663242) | bioreactor sludge metagenome | isolation source: sludge (ammonium) | place: India:Bengaluru | collected 2019-02-28 | reverse complement strand
TTTGAAGTGGCGGCTCGGCACATACCCCTTCAAATGCTTGTCGTATTCCAGGTTCTTCGGCGCGTAGTCGGTGATGTAGGAATTGATGTCCTTCGACGCTTGTTGGCGGCTGATACCGAAGCTCTGCATCAGATGGCCAGTGGTCAAGCGGCCCTCCCACCAGGTGATGGTCTCGATCAGGCGGTAGCGCAGCGCCAGATCCCAGCGCACGGACTCGATTTCCTGTTTGCGTTTCATGCCGGCCTCACTTGCTCGAAAAATTTACCTGTACAGGCAAACACCGTAGATACGTCGCTCAACACTACATATCGTGATAGCCAGATACAAGCGGGCCGATGTCAGCTAGTCCGAAGGCTATAGCTAGTCCAGTACACAAGTTGGGTGTGCGGTTTCTGATTGAGGGGCGTGAAGATGAATCAACTGGATCGAATTCGCGGTTGCCTGTTGGCCGGTGCGGCTGGTGATGCACTGGGCGCGGCAGTGGAATTTATGGATTGGCCAAGCATCCGGCAGAAGTTCGGTGAGCGCGGCATTCGGGATTTCGCCCCGGCGTTCGGTAAGTTGGGGGCTGTCACCGACGATACCCAGATGATGCTGTTTACAGCCGAAGGCCTGTTGCGTGCCTGGGTGCGGCAAAGTTCACACGGCCTCTGCCATCCACCGTCGGTCATCCATCATGCACTGCTGCGCTGGTATCTCACCCAAGGCGGGAAGCCTAGGACGGAGGTGGCACAGGATGGCTGGCTGATCGGTGTGAAGGAGCTGTGGGCGCAGCGCGCCCCGGGAACGACCTGCTTGAGCGCACTGGGCTTCAGCCGGGCGTTCGGCGACAAAGCCAGCAATGACAGCAAGGGCTGTGGCGGCGTGATGCGTGTGGCACCGCATGCGTTCTTCCCGCAAGCCTTCGAACTGGCGGTTGAAAACGCACACCTGACCCATGCCCATCCCAGTGGATATCTTGCAGCAGGCCTGTTTGCCGACATTCTTCAGCGCATCCATGAGCAGGGTTGCGACCTGAAAGACGCCATTCGCCAGAGCCTGGCCGAACATGGCCAGAAACCGGGCATGGCGGAAACCCGCGAGATGGTCGAGTACGCCCTGCGCCAGTGTGAGGCCGGTATCGCACCTACGCCCGAAGGGATTGCCGTGATGGGCGGCGGCTGGGTTGCCGAAGAAGCACTCGGCATTGGTCTCTGGTGCGCCCTGATGGCCAACAGCCTCGAGGAAGGCATCTGCTGGGCGGTCAATCACACCGGCGACAGCGACAGCACGGGTCTGATTGCCGGCAACCTTCTGGGTATCCAGCGGGGGCCGGATGCCATTCCTGCTCGCTGGCTGGAGTCGCTGGAGCTGCGCGAGGTGATTGAGCAACTGGCGGATGACATCGAGTGGGTACCGCGTACCTATTGCGGGGATTACGACTCAAATGTGGTTGAAGATGAGCGCATCTGGGAGCGTTATCCCGGGTCCTGATAGCGAGCAATACCATGAGTCGAAGAAAACATTGTGATGCCTTGCAATGGCTGGCAGCCGGATTGGCGGTGTTCTTGCTGGTCAGTGCTCAGGCTCAGGATCGAGATCTGGATAACGATGGCGTCTGGGATTACGGCAAAGGCGGCATCGACCGGGATGTCACGATGGCACGTGGGATTACGACAAGGGCGGCATAGACCGCGATTTGGATAGCGATGGAATGTGGGATGAATAAGTCAGTAATGGTCGCAGTCTGTGCCGAGCTGATGTCAGATGGCGAAGGACTCGAATTGCTCGCCCCCTGCTATGTAGCGCGTCAGGAAGGTGTAATAGCCTGCATGGGTGAGCTGGAGCGCATGCGCAAGTGCTTTCCCGGTGCAGTCGAGGGCGCAGAGATGGTGGCTTTGCCCTGGTATGAGGGCATTGAGCAGTTGATGGAGTCGGTCAATCTTCACCCTTTTGAAGATGCAGCCGGCTACATGCCTACCGGTCACCGCCTGAGCATTCCAGGCGTGCATATCCGCCTGGAAGAAGGCAGCGTAGTGGCGCGCCGCGAGCGCATTAGCCTCACGCGGCATTAATAGGGGCCATACATGCCTCAGTTGCTAATAAATGCCTGATGCGCATCGCGTAAATGCTGCTGGTTCGATGTGCCTCAATTCGTTATCATCATTTTTAGCATGACTTCTTGAGCCATTTGGAGTAGGCCCCCTCGTATGCCCGATATCGCGCTAGAAGACGCTTCGCCTAATCAGCGCGAACGATTGTGGCAGATCGACTTTCTGGTGCGTTTTCGTGGGCAGGTGAGCCGGCAAGATCTGGTGCAGCGTTTTGGAATCGCACGGTCTAACGCAACACGCGATTTCACTCTTTACCGGCAGTTAGCACCGGCAAATCTCGACTATGACCATCGCGAAAAGGTGTATCGGCGTACTTCGGTGTTTAAGCCGCTTTTCACCTACGACTGTGACCACACGCTGCAAACTCTGACCCTTGGCCAAGGTGTCGGCTTAGAAGCTTGCGCTCAAGTCATTGTGGTTGACGCTGCTCCTACCCTGAATCAGCCCGATCTTGAGACGCTGGCTTCGGTATCTAGAGCCATTTATGCCGGGAAGGCGCTGAAGATTCGTTATGTGTCAGTCAGCAGCGGAGAGACCAGTCGAGAAATCGTTCCACACAGCCTCGTCAATACAGGTCTGCGCTGGCATGTCCGAGCCTACTGCAGGACTCATGCGCAGTTTCGCGACTTTGTACTAACCCGCATTACCTCAAGCGATGAGGTGCCCGGCGGAATAGACGAAGCCGTTGAGGCCAGAGGGCAGGATAGAGAATGGAATCATGAAGTGGTTTTGGAGTTGGTACCTCATCCCAACGCTCGTTATGCCCGCGCCATTGAGCTGGACTATGGGCTGAAAGCAGGCCAATCCATCCATGTATCTGTACGGGCTGCAACTGCGGGCTACCTCTTGCGCCGCTGGGGCGTCGATTGCAGTGCTGATGCACGTCTGGATCCGGATGAGTACCAACTGGCACTGCGCGATCCTCAGAGTGTCGCAAAGCAGGTCAACCTCGCCATTGCCCCCGGTTTTAGCCTGGAGACAGTCCATTCATGACTGCACAGCAGAAGTTTGGTTTCAAATTTGGCCGTAACGGCGCGCACTCTGCACGCACCATGATGCTCGCTGAGTTAACAGAGCTTTTTCATGGCCGTGGCGTTGATGCCAGTGCAGACCAGTACCAGGAGGATATTGAGCTCTTTAACGTCCTGCATAAGCCCACTGAAAAAGCCCGCAAATTGACGTGGCGCCATTTGGTGGATTTGTACGCCATGGATAAGGAGGTCGTGCTCTTTCGTACCTTCCGCCGCCTGTGGGAGAGCGATGAGCGTGCGCGTGCTTTATTGACCTGCCAAATGGCCCTCGCTCGCGATCCACTGCTGCGACTCTCGCAAAACAAAATCGTGGGATTGGCCCCAGGCCAGCTGCTGCCGCGTGAAGAGATGGAGCAAGCTTTCGAAGAGCAGTTTCCTGATCGCTACAGCCCGGCCATGCTCAAGTCCTTGGCTCAGAACGTGAACGGTACCTGGACCAATGCGGGCTTCTTACAAGGTCGCAGTAAAAAACACCGTACCGAGCCCGATATTCATCCGGTCAACGTCGCCTTTGCACTGTTTCTTGGCTACCTGCAAGGCGCCAGTGGCAACCGCCTGTTCAACACCGAATGGACCAAGCTGTTTGGCTGCCGCCTGGAGCGCTTGCTAGAGCTGGCCCGTCAGGCCAGTTACAGCGGTCTGTTGAATTTCAAACACTCCAGTGAGGTTGTGGAAGTCACCTTCCCCGACTACCTGACCAAGGAAGAGGAGGGCTGGCTGCATGAGTAACCGCCTAAACCGTCTGCTGAAAAGTTACAGCAACCACATCAGCCTGCCGTGGATCAGCGGTCTGGCAAACGAGCAGCGGGTGCTTTTTGCCGTCTATCACAAGGAAGACGAGCTCAGGCTGCGTGCCCGTATCGAAGAGTTTCGGCTGGCTACCGAAAGTGCCGGCCACCCCTGGCTGGAGCTGGACATCACTCGGTTGTTTCCAGACTGGATGGCACAGCAAAAGTACCGAGAAGATTATTTCGAGGACCCGGACAGCCTCACCCCGAAATACAAAACCTTCGCTCGCCAGTCAGTTACGGACTTGGCTGAGCGCATCAAGGATCAGGCCGACAGCAACACCCTGGTGGCCCTGGTTGGCTGCGGCACCCTGTTCGGGTTTGCCTCGGTCTCCGATTTCGTCAAACAGCTGGCCGAGCATGTGCCGGGGCGTTTGTTGGTGCTCTTCCCCGGCGAGTACGTCAACAACACCTACCGCCTGCTGGATGCCCGCGATGGCTGGGGCTATCAGGCCACCGCCATTACGGCAGACAACTGAATACCGGCACACATTGCCGTTTTGAATTGAATAGCGCCCATGCGCACAGGGAGTACGCCCAGGATGTTGAACCGCGAGATTTACGACCTAGACCCGCAACAGAACCGGCTGGAAAACAACGGCGTTGCCGAGGTCAAAGACGACCAGTCCCAGCAGGCCCTGAAAACCCTGCGCTACGAATTGCAGACCTTTGTCTGTGACGGCGAATACCAGGCGGGTCTCGATAAAATTCTCTCCGCCTACCTGCGTAACCTGGGTGACGGCCACGAACAGCCCGGCGTGTGGATCTCTGGTTTCTTCGGTTCGGGTAAATCGCACCTGGCCAAAATGCTTCGCGCTCTTTGGACCAACCAGGAGTTCAGTGATGGCGTAGCTGCTCGCGACATTGCCGATCTGCCCCAGGAGATCAAGGACCATTTCAAAGAACTCAGCATCCAGGCCAAGCGCCACGGTGGCCTCCACGCCGCCTCGGGCACTTTAGGTGCTGGTGCCAACAACAATGTGCGCTTGGCCCTGCTGAACATCGTCTTCAAGTCCGCTGGCCTGCCGGAACAGTACCACCAGGCGCGCTTTGTGCTGTGGCTGCATAAACAGGGCATTTTCGATCAGGTTAAAGCCCACGTTGAAGCAGCTGGCGACAACTGGGATGACGAGCTGGAGGACCTCTACGTTTCCAGCAGCATTTCACGTGCCTTGCTGGCTATCGACAGCACATTGGGCGATGACGTCAAACAAGTGCGCCAGCTGCTGCGCGAGCAGTACCCCAATGTGCAGGATGTGACCAACCAGCAGATGGTCGACGCCATCTATGACGCCCTAGTGAAGGACGGCCAGTTCCCGCTGACACTGGTGGTGCTCGATGAGGTGCAGCAGTACGTCGGCTCGGACTCGGAAAAAGCCCACCAGGTACAGGAGGTCGTCGAAACCTGCTGCAAGAGCTCAAAGTTCAAGAGCAAGATGTTGTTCGTGTCCACCGGGCAGAGCGCACTCTCAGGCATGGCTAACCTGCAGCGTCTGCTCGGCCGTTTCCAGATTCCTGTGCAGCTGTCCGATACCGATGTTGAATCGGTGATTCGCAAGGTCATCCTGCGCAAAAAAGCCTCGGCCCGTCCGCACCTCGAGCAGGTCATGCAGTCCCACCTGGGCGAAATCTCCCGTCAGCTTCGCGGCACCAAAATCGAACACCACCGTGACGATGAAAAGGTCATGCTGGCAGACTATCCGCTGCTGCCAGTGCGCCGGCGCTTCTGGGAAAAGGTCCTGCGTATTGTTGACACCACCGGCACCGCCTCGCAGCTGCGTAACCAGCTCAAGGTCATCCATGAAGCGGCCCAGGCCACGGCTGATCAGCCCCTGGGTCACGTGGTCGCTGCGGACTTTATCTACAATCAGATCTCGGTCAACCTGCTGCAGACCGGGGTCATCTCCAAAGAAATCGCCGAAATCATTGGCCGACTGTCAGCCGGTGATGCCGACGATAAACTCAAGTCCCGCATCCTCTCCCTGGTGCTACTGATCGGCAAACTGCCCACGGACCCGACCGCAGACTGCGGCGTGCGCGCCACCGCCGATATGCTCGGCGACTTGCTGATTGATGATCTTAACCAGGGCAAAGATGCCATTCGCACCCAGGTGCCCAAGCTGCTGCAACAGCTGGCTGACGATGGCCTGGTCATGCCCATGCAAACCAGTACCGGCACCGAATACCGCCTGCAAACCCAGGAAAGCGCCCAGTGGTACGACACCCTGCGCCAGGAAGAGGCCGACCTGCGCGGTAACCTGCAACGGGTAGAAAACATCCGCGTCGATCTGCTGCACAAGGAGCTGCGCCGCCAGATCGCCCAGGTGCGCCTGACCCAGGGCAAATGCAATGAGCCGCGCCAGGTGTTGCCTTGCTTTGATGCGGAACTGCCGAAGGATGCCAATGAGAAAATCTATGCCTGGGTTCAGGATGGCTGGGCGATTGATGAAAAAAGCTTTATGACCGAGGCTCGCAGCCGCAACCCCAGCGAGCCGACCATCTTCATTTATGTCCCGGCTCGTAACCGATCCGAGTTGACCAACGCCATTGCCGCTGAGCACGCTGCCCAGGCCACCCTGGACAAGCGCGGCATACCCAACACCGATGCCGGCAAAGATGCCCGCAGCGCCATGGAAACCCGCCATCGTGATGCCCAGAAGCAGGTGCAAGCGCTGCTGCGTGAAATTTTTGAAGGCGTACAGGTGCTGCAAGCCGGCGGCAACGAGGTGGACGGCAACAGCATCAGCGAGCGTGTCGAAAGCGCCGCTAAGGCCTCACTGGTAAGGCTTTACCGCGAGTTCGACCAGGCCGACCATCCAGCCTGGGGCAAGGTCTACGAGCGTGCCAGTAAAGACGGTGGCCAGAACGCCCTCGAGCTACTTGGTTACAGTGGCGATGCCGAACAGCATCCCGTGTGTGCCGCGATCAAGCGCTTCATCGGCGTCTCGAAAAAGGGCAGTGAAATCCGCGAGCACTTCCTGGCCGCGCCCTATGGCTGGCCCCAGGATGCCATTGACGGTGCGCTCTATGTGCTGCTTTCCAGCGGCATCCTGATTGCCGCCGACAGCCGTAACAACCCGGTCACCGCCAGCAGCCTTGATCGCAAGCAAATCACCCAGGCCAGCTTCCGTCCGGAAAGCATCACCATCCGCCCGGTGGATATGATCAAGATCCGCGGCGTTCTCAGCAGCAGTGGTATCGAGTGCCAGCCGGGGGAGGAGGCCAACAAACTGCCACTCCTCGCCGAGAAGGGTCGTGAGCAGGCCAAGCGCGCCGGTGGTCCTGCGCCATTCCCGGCAGTGCCAGATACCAAGGTCTTTGATGAACTGGCCCGCCAATCCGGCAATGCCCAGCTCAAGCAGGTACTGGATGAGCAGGACGCCATCAAGCAGGCCATCAAGGACTGGGCCGAGACCGCCAAGCGTATTGACGCTCGCCGTGGCGACTGGACGCTGCTGACCAGTCTGCTCGACGCCAGCCGTGGCTTGGCCTTCCACTCGCCCATTCAGGCCGAAGCCGATGCGATTAGCCAGCAACGCTCGTTACTCGACGACCCTAACCCGGCCACCGCGCTGATCCAGCAACTGGTCAGCAAACTGCGCGATGCTATCCAGTTTCACGTTCAGGCTTACTTGGATCGCCATGCCGACTGCTTGGCCCAGCTGCAAGCCGACAGTCACTGGCAGCAACTGAATGATCAGCAACAACGCGCCATCCTGGAAAAACGCAAGCTGCTGACCCTGGAGCAACCCACGCTCAACGATGCCGAGGCGATTCTCGACAGCCTCAGCGACGTCAGTTTGGAGCAGTGGACCGACCGCACCGACTCCCTGGCCAGCAAGTTCGACAGCGCCCGCCTGGAAGCCGCCGAACTGCTGCAACCCAAGCTGCAACGCATCACCCTGCCGCGTAAAACCTTTGAAAGCGAAGCCGATATCGATGCCTGGCTGGCCGAAGTCAAACAACAGATTCTCAGCAAACTCAACGACGGACCGGTGACCTTCTGATGAGCCAAGCCACACACCGCCAGCCCCTAGACAAAGCCCTGCGCCGTGCGCTGGAAGCCACTGTTGTCAAAGCCCGTGACATTGCCGAGCTGGCCGCCAGCCAGGCGCTTACCCGCCTGAGCGTGGGCGAGGCCAAAGCAGCCGATTATCTCAATGACCAGCAACGCCAGCTGCGTACACGTCTGCGCGCCCATGGCCGCCAGTTAGGTGACAGCAAACAGACCAACGGCCAGCAAAGCCTGAACAAGCTGATTACCGAGGTGGCCTACGAGCATTGGCACCGCATGTTGTTCGCCCGTTTTCTGGAGCAGAACCATCTGCTGATGTACGACGAGCACACATCGCTGACCTTGGCCGAATGCAGCGAACTGGTCCAGGACCCGGACACTCTGCGTGATGAGCTGGAGCGCCGCTGCAACAGTGGTTGGGAGCTTGCCGGTGTGCTGGCCTCGAAAATGCTGCCGCAGATCTTCCGTATCGACTCGCCGGTATTTGCTCTGGAGTTCGCGCCGGAGCACCAGCGCGAGTTGGAAAAGCTGGTCACCGGCCTGGCCCCAGACACCTTCCAGGCCCAGGACAGCCTCGGCTGGGTGTACCAGTTCTGGCAAAGCAAGCGTAAGGAGGAGGTCAACAAATCCGAGGTCAAGATCGGCGCCGACGAACTCTCGCCTGTCACACAGCTGTTTACCGAACCCTATATGGTCAGCTTCCTGCTGGATAACAGCCTGGGCGCCTGGTGGACCGGCCAACGCCTTAACGAGCACGACTGGAAGACCGCCAACAGCGAACAGGAACTGCGCGAAAAAGCCTCCATCCCCGGCGTGCCACTCAGCTACCTGCGCTTTGTGCAAGACGACCAAACCCAGCAATGGCAACCCGCCTCCGGCACCTTCGACGCCTGGCCCAAACGCCTAAGCGAACTCAAAGCTCTCGACCCCTGTGCCGGCTCCGGCCATTTTCTGGTTGCCGCCTTCCTGATGCTGGTACCTATGCGCATGCAGGCCGAGCAGCTCAACGCCCGCCAGGCCATCGACAAGGTGCTCAGCGAAAACCTCCACGGTCTGGAGCTGGACCAACGCTGCGTCGAACTCGCTGCCTTTGCCGTGGCCCTGGAAGCCTGGCGTTACCCCGATGCCGGCGGTTACCGCACCCTGCCGGAGCTGCACCTGGCCTGCAGCGGTCTGTCGATCGCCGCCGCCCGCGACGAGTGGAAGGAACTCAGCCGCAAGGCCGGCAAACATAACCTGACCATTGCGCTGGATTGGATGTACCAGACCTTCCAAGACGCTCCGGTGCTTGGCAGCCTGATCAACCCGCGCCGCAGCAAGGCCGCGCAAATCGCCCAGTGGAGCGAACTTCAGCAACTGTTGGGTGAAGCGCTCACTCAGGATCAGGCCAACCAGCAAAACCAGGCCGACGGTGAAGTCTCCGCCCTGACCAATCGCCTGGAAGCCGGCATCGTCGCACAGGGCTTGGCCAAGGCCGCCGAACTTCTTTCCGGCCAATACACCTGGGTCATCACCAACGTGCCTTACCTGGCACGCGGCAAGCAGCACGACACCCTGAAGGACTACTGCGAAACCTATTACCCCGAAGGCAAAAACGATCTGGCCACGGTATTCCTCGACCGCTGCCTGGAGTTTTGTGTGCAGGGCGGCACCGCCAGCATTGTGTTGCCGCAGAACTGGCTGTTTCTTACCAGCTACCGCAAGTTCCGTGAAAAGCTGCTGCAGAACGATAGCTGGCATCTGATTGCGCGTTTGGGGGCGCAGGCGTTTCAGACTCCAATGTGGGACTTCAATGTGCAGTTGATCACCCTGAGCCGTGGCAATAGCGCAGGCCAGTCAGCGGATCTGCTGAGCAGTGGCGAGCCGAGTAACTGGATTCGTGGTGTGGATGTGTCCGAGCCGCGCACGGTGGCGGAAAAGGCGGCGGGGTTGTTGGCGGATGACGTCAAGAGTGTGGAGCAGGGGAGGCAGTTGGAGAATCCGGATGCGCGGATCGCCTTGGAAGATTTGAAACTAGACACACTGTTGCGCGCACACGCTTCGAGCATTCAGGGCCTAGCAACAAGTGATGACCCTCAATTTACGTCGTATTTTTGGGAAGTCAGATTAGATTTTGATAGCTGGGTCTGGCTCAGGGGAACGGTTGATAATACATGCGACTTTGGTGGTTGTGAGAGAGTTCTTCTCTGGCAAGATGGAACTGGACGCTATTACAGACATGCAATGGCTCTCAAGGAAGTTGGTAGATTAGGTGGTTGGAAATCAGGTACAGAAGCTAGAGGTAAGAAGGGCGTAATAATTTCGCAAATGGGGCATCTGCCTGTTTCAAATTACAGTGGCGAATTTTATGACCATAACGCTTGTGTCGTAGTACCTGAGAATGAAAAGGAGTTAGCAGCAATTTGGTGTTATCTGTCTTCTGCTCAGTTCAATAATGATGTTCGACTAATAGATCAGTCGTTAAAACCTTCAAACAATACATTTTTAACGATATCGTTTGACGTTACCCATTGGACGGCAATATCTGCAGAAAAATATCCCAACGGTCTACCAAAGCCCTACACCAACAACCCCACCCAATGGATCTTCCACGGTCACCCCTGTGGTTCGGTAATCTGGGACGAAGAGAGTAAGTGGACCGCCAAGGGCGAACTGCGGGTTGATGATACCGTGCTGCAGGTGGCGGTGGCGCGTCTGCTCGGTTACCGCTGGCCCGCTGAACTCGACAAGGACATGGAGCTGGCCGCCGAACAGCGCGAATGGCTCGAGCGTTGCCGTGCACTGGATAGTTTTGTTGATGACGACGGTATTGTCTGCCTGCCGCCGGTGCGTGGCGAAAAGGCCGCCGACCAGCGCCTGGAAGCCCTGCTGCAAGCCGCCTATGGCGATGCCTGGACCACCCCGCTGAAAAACCGCCTACTCGATGCCGTCGGCAGCAAATCCCTCAGCCTCTGGCTGCGCGACAAGTTCTTCGAGCAGCACTGCAAACTGTTCCAGCACCGGCCCTTTATCTGGCATATCTGGGACGGCCTAAAAGACGGCTTCAGCGTACTGGTAAATTACCATAAGCTCGACAAAGCCGGTCTGGAACGCCTGATCTACACCTACTTAGGCGACTGGATCCGCACCCAACAATCAGGCCTGGCCAACGGCGAAGACGGTGCCCAGGAACGCCTTGCCGCCGCCGAAGCCCTGAAAAAACAACTCGAAGCGATCCTCGAAGGCGAAAAACCCTACGACATCTTCGTCCGCTGGAAGCCCCTCGCCGAACAACCCATCGGCTGGACCCCAGACCTCAACGACGGCGTCCGCCTCAACATCCGCCCCTTCCTCAAAGCCCGCGACGTCGGCAAAAAAGACGCCGGCATCCTGCGCTGGAAACCCAACATTAAATGGACCAAAGACCGCGGCAAAGACGTCCAATCCGCCCCCTGGTACAGGCTGGGTCTGGAATACGGCGAAGGCGAGGGCGCACGGATCAATGACCATCATTTGAGCTTGGCTGAGAAGCGGGCGGCAAGGAGCCATTAAACATGGAACGTACATGGTCCGCGAAGGATCCTGCGGTTGCCTTTTTCCCTGTCGAGCTGAGGCCGGTTTTTATCGAGGCTTCAGCTCAAGGTAACGACCTGTTTGCAGGCGGCGGGTATCAGGCGCTTCCTCGTCACCAAGCGGTGGTCGATGTAGAGAGTAACCATGCCTTTGCAGTGGTGACCGAGGATTATCGCTTGGTCACTAATCGTCAGGCGTTTGACTTGGCAGCCGATGCACTCAAGCAGGTTTTTGACTTTACCTCGATGGAGGATATGGACTGTCTAAACGTGACCATGCCCAAGTCGCGATCGTTCTGTCATATCGATCTGATTCACAAAGGAAGCGACTTTGAGCCCTGGCAGAACGACCGCTGGGTACCCTTTGTGCGTATCACCAACAGCTACAACCGCACCCGCCGTTTACGCTTTGAAGTTGGTTTTTGCCGTTGGATCTGTCTGAATGGGCTGATCTTTGGCGGTAAAAGTGTCGAAATCAGCTTTGCCCATACCCGGCAGTTGCAAGATGAAATGCGCCGTTGGCATGAGAATCTCGCTGGCATCAAGCTGCTAGAAAAACTCTTTGTGGCCAAGCTGAATAATTTGCAGCGCTTTCATGTGCCTGCACGCTGGATGCTACCGCTCGCGTGCAAGGTATTTGACGTGCGCATTGCCTCTGATACTCCCATCAAACCACGCCGGGCTGATGAGCTGGTTAAGTTCCGCCAGGCCATTGCGGATCTGGCCAGTGATTATTTTGTGTCGATGGGGGAGCACGGCTATGCCGCCCTCAATGTGCTGACAGATTACGCCAGCCGACCTGTAGGGGTTATCGCCCCGGAAACCATGATTGATGGCTTTCAGCATAAGGCTGGTGACTGGATCGATGAATTTGTTGAGCAGATTGAGAAGCGTGATTTCACATTTGAAGCCTATCTGGGCGAACACCTGAAAACAGCAGAGGCCATCGCCAGATTATGATCAAGTCGGTTTATAACTACCCAGTCTCCACCCTGCTCGATATCGAGAGCGGGGTGGTTTATGCCATCCCGCGCTACCAACGTGAGTACACCTGGAGTCGGGCGCAGTGGGATGCACTGTTCGACGATTTGCTGGAGAACGAGCCGAATTACTTTCTTGGCTCGATCATTTGCATCAATCAGTCGCAAGACGCTTTGTCGGTACAAAGCCTGGAGCTGGTGGATGGTCAGCAACGCATGACTACTTTGTCGCTGTTGCTAGCTGCGATCTACCAAAGCTTCAGAGTGCTGCCCAACCTGGGTATGGAGCAGCAGATTGAGCTGTATAACCTCAAGCACAAGCTGGTGCTGAAGAAAAAGTCAGACCAGCCTCGTTTGATCCCCCAGGTGCAAAACTACAACCAGCAGGATTACTTCGCGGTGCTCGGCAAAGCCGGGATTTTGGACGATGTGGAGCAGGTGCAGCACGCAGGTAACCGCCGTGTGCTGAAAGCCTACCGGCACTTTCTGTGGCGTATTGAGCAGTATCTGCAAGAGCTCAGTGAGCCAGTCGCGGGCTTGCAAGCGCTGCTGGACAAAGTGAACACCGCAACCCTGGTCAAGATCGAGGTGGCCGGTCATTCGGATGCTTACACCTTGTTTGAATCGCTGAACAATCGTGGCGTGCCATTGACGGCCATTGATCTGATCAAGAACAAGCTTCTGGCTGTGCTGGAAGCGAAGGACTCTGGCAGCATCGACAAGCACTACAACCGCTGGAAGAAAGTCATCGATGCCCTGGGAGATGACTATGCGATGCAGGAGCGATTCTTCCGTCAGTACTACAACGCCTTCAAGCCTGATTTGAAGGACATCGTCTCGGTGCCGGTAGCGACTAAATCCAACCTGATGCAGGTGTACGAGAAGCTGATCGCCCATGATGCTGAGAGCTTCCTGCAGGCAATGATCCGGCTCTCTGCCCATTACGCTCAGATCGTGGGTTACCGCGCCGTGCCTGAGCAGCCAAAGCTATCCGGTCTGCTGTTGTCGCTGGATCGTATCCAAGGTGCCGCAGCCTATCTGTTGTTGATGGTGCTGTTTGAGCGTAAGGACACCCTGGAACTTGAGCAGGAGCACCTGGAGCAGGTGGTGCATTTCCTCATCGCCTTCTTTGTGCGACGCAACACCACCGACCTGCCGCCTACCCGAGACCTAACCCGGATTTTTATGGATGTGGCCGAGACAGCGCTGGCGTTAAAAGGACAGGCAGTGGTCAGCCATATCCAGCAACGCCTGACAGGCGAAAGCGCCAGTGACGAGCAGTTTGAGAAGAGCCTTAAGGGACCTGTCTATGAAGACAACAAGGCCGTTTGCCGCTTTGTGCTTTGCGCTCTTGAAGAAAGTCGTATGACCGTTGAGACCCGGGTTGATCTCTGGGCCTTGAAAGGCAAGCAGTATGTTTGGACGATCGAGCACATTTTCCCTCAGGGTGAAAACATCCCCGATACCTGGGTACAGATGATCGCCAACGGCGACGCTGCGCTAGCGGAACAACACCGCCAAACCTACGCCCACTGCCTGGGGAATCTGACTATCTCTGGCTACAACAGCGCGCTGGGTAACAAGAGCTTTGCTGAAAAACAGAGCCGGCTGGATAGCCAAGGGCGCAAGGTGGGCTACAACAATGGCCTGCACTTGAACCAGGCGTTGGTCAACGAAACTAGCTGGACCGTGGATAAGCTCAAGGCACGCACGGATCTTTTGGTGCAAGAGGTGCTGCAGAAGTATCCTCTTACCATTTCGTTCAAATGAAAGCCTCGGTGACGATATGAGCGCGATCCACAAGCTGTCTATCAGTGGATTCAAGTCCATCAGAAAGATGGAGAACCTGAACCTATCGAGCCTTAACGTTTTGATAGGGGCAAACGGTGCCGGAAAGAGCAATTTTGTTGCCTATTTCCGCATGCTCTCAGAACTTGTGGAGGGACGGCTACAGGTCTGGGTAAGCAAGCAAGGCGGCGCAGACAGGCTTCTCAGTTATGGGGTTAAAGAAACCACTGAAATGACCACATCTGTTCGTTTTGGTGCTAATGGCTACGATATTGCGCTGGAGCCGAGGGTTGATGGTGGATTCACTTTCACATCTGAAATGCTGTATTTCAATGGTCCTTACCACGGTGTAACTCGTCCTAGGTTGGGGGCTGGACATTCCGAGTCGAATCTCAAAAATGTGATGGCGAGTGGTACGTCTAAAAAAATTGCGACCTTTTGCTTTAACGCTATCACTGGCTGGAAGGTTTATCACTTCCATGACACTAGTGATACGGCTGGCGTGAAGCGCCAGTGTGCTGTGCATGACAACACCTTTTTGCGGATGGATGCCTCGAACCTGGCAGCTTTTCTCTTCCGATTGAAAAGTGAAGCGCCTGAGGTTTACAACCAGATTCGTAAGACGGTTCGTCTGGCAGTTCCGTTCTTTGAGGACTTTGTGCTCAAGCCGACGACCTTGCCAACAGAAGAACAGCAGATCCGTTTGCTTTGGAAGCAAAACGACAGTGATTACGCACTCTGGCCTAGCCAACTTTCAGATGGTTCTATCCGATTCATCTGTCTGGTAACTGCGCTGCTCCAGCCTGATCCCCCAACAACTATTATTATTGATGAGCCTGAGCTGGGCTTGCATCCCTATGCAATCACGCTGCTTGGGGCGCTGATACGTTCGGCTGCCATGCGAACTCAGGTGATTATTTCCACTCAGTCAGTTCCCTTGCTCAACGAGTTTGAAATTGAAGACTTGATCGTCGTCGAGCGTGAAGAGGGAGGCTCGGAATTTAAGCGCCTGGCTGAGGCGGACTTTACCAGTTGGCTGGAGGATTACAGTATCGGTGAGCTGTGGGAGAAAAACGTCCTGGGCGGGAGGCCTTCACGATGATCCGGGTGCACGTCATTTGCGAAGGGCAAACAGAGGAAATGTTTGTCAATGAAATGCTGGCACCGGTCTTTTTTCCTAAGGGTATTCAATTAGTGCCTGCGCTCGTTGGCAAACCAGGGCACAAGGGCGGCAATTTTAAGTTTCAACGCCTACAGGCGGATGTGAAGAATCGCTTGCTGGGTGATCGCACCGCTTATTGCACTACATTTTTTGACTATTACGGCCTACCGCAGGGTTTCCCAGGTAAGGATACTCTAGTTGCTCATGCGGACATCCGGGACAAAGCTGCAGCTGTACAGGATGCGATGGTCGACGAGCTTATCCGTTTTATCGGCCAAGATCCCATGCGCCGATTTATACCCTTTGTGCAGATGTACGAATTTGAGGCGCTGTTGTTCAGCGACCCTGAGGCCTTTGCCATTGGCGTCGACAGAATTGCCTTGAACCAGCACCTTAGTGCAATCAGCGCGCAGTTCGAGACTCCAGAACACATCAACAATAGCCCTGTAACAGCTCCCAGCAAGCGAATCGAGGCCTTGATAGCTGACTATCAAAAGCCATTGATGGGAACGCTGGCTGCCTTGGAAGTTGGTTTGGATGTAATGCGTGCAAGATGCGCGCTGTTCAATGATTGGTTGACGCGCATTGAGTCCTTGCTGGTTACCAATGAAGCAATCTGAATTTAGGAAGTTTCATGAAACTGATTGACTTGCTGGTCCAGGAAGTCCGTGCCAGCGCTGCGTACAACTCGAACGTTCAAGCCGCTCCCAATGTCATTCTCTGGACTGACAAGTTGCGTCAGTGGGAGTCGGCATTACCTATGTTGCAGGCTGCTCTGCCGGAACTGATCGTGCTGGGCAACTATGCACCTGAACGCAAAACAGGTCCGGCAATCTGGATTAAATGTGTGGTCGAAGGCGTCTTGCCTGATGTTGAGTTGCCAGCTGGCCGGACGCCTATTGTCTATCTACCAGGCTTTGAACGACGTGATTTACGCGCCATTGCTGCCTGCCCTGATTCGCTCAAGCCGCTGGCTGAATTGCAGTACCGGGGCTGCTGGTGGATTTATAGCAATGCGGGGCGTGACTGGACGGTGAATGCCTTCCTGGTCTCCAGCAACGGCGGCGCCGGGCTTGATGTGGCCAAGGATGAGAAAACCCAGCAGGTCATGTTGCGTGTGCTGCCCGAGATTCTCGAAAGCGACCGCGAGGACTTGAGTAATCGTCGCCTGGAAGCGGCGGACTTCAACAAGCTGGTCAGCAGTGACCCAGTGCGTGATTTGCTCAGCTGGATGAATGACAGCCAAGCCTGCCGTGAACGCTGGGAGTCTTCCCGTTGGCAAGCCTTGGTCGGTATTTGCGAAACCGAATATCACTTCCACCCTGAACAGGATGGCGAACTTACGGCGGCAGAGCTGCTGTGCCAGCGTCAAGGTAGTTGGGAGGGAGTCTGGCAACGCTTTTTGGAGTCATGCACGCATTACCCTCAGTTGCCGCAGCTACTGTTGAAGGTCCAGGCAGATCTGGCGGCCAGCGGTGCTAGTTACCCTTCGATCAACGCCAGTGAAGAGCAGCAGCTTGAACGTGATCTGAACGGGCTTTTGCAGCTTGATCCGGCCAAGGCGCGCCTGAGCATCGGGCAGCTTGAAAGCCGGCATGCGGAGCGTCGTAACTGGGTATGGCATGCCCTGGCCATGGCCCCTCTGGCAGGGGTGTTGGAGCATCTGGCCGAGATCGCTAATGCAACCTCAAACACATTCTCTGGCACAGATCCTGAGGAAATGGCGAGCCAGTATCGCGAGAGCTATTGGCGTGCAGATGATCATGCACTACGCGCATTGGCTTATCCGCTGTCACCTGGTCTACAGGCACTGGTGCAAGGCCTTTTGGATCTGATTTACACCCCCTGGCTGGACGGCGTTACTCGCAACTTCCAGAGCCTGGTGCGTAGCAAGGGCTATCCAGGCATTGATCAGGTCAATGAAGCTACGGCGGAGTATGCCGTGGCCGGCGAGGCGGTGTTTTTTGTTGATGGCCTGCGCTTTGATACGGCGCAACGCTTAGCGGCCAAGCTGCAAGGCCTGGGTGAAATTCAGTTGGACTCGAACTGGGCAGCATTGCCTTCGGTAACGGCCACTGCCAAGGCGGCGGTAACGCCGGTGCATGATCGGCTGACCGGCCGACTAACAGACCGGGATTTTGAGCCGAGCCTCGCGGATGATGACAAGGACTTTTCCTCGCACTATCTACGCAAGTTCCTCAACGAGAAAGGCTGGCAGTATCTGGAAGAGGGGGGGGCAGGTGACCCTGCCTCGAATGCCTGGTTGCAAAGTGGTGACATTGATAAGGAAGGCCATGTTAAGGGCCTGAAGCTCGCTGCACGCATCGATACCTTACTCGACGAGGTCGTCGAGCGTGCCGAGGAACTGATCGCTGCGGGTTGGCGCAAGATTCGAATTGTGACTGACCACGGTTGGATACTGACGCCAAGGCCGATGTCGAAAGTCGACTTGCCCAAGCACCTGACCGAAACGCGCTGGGGTCGTTGTGCGGTGATCAAGGATTCTGTGGACTCGGGCTATCAGCAAGTGGGCTGGTATTGGAATAGTGCAGTCAGCATCGCCATGGCGCCTGGCGTTTGCAGCTTCAAGGCCGGTCAAAACTATGACCACGGTGGCCTGAGCTTGCAGGAGTGCATGACGCCGGTGATTCAGATTCGCAATACCAAGGCAGTCACGGCCGTATCTGCGGTCACTGCGACCCTGTCGGATATTCGTTGGTTGGGTCTCACCTGCAAGATTCAGGCTGAAACCACGGCTGATGGCGTATTGGCAGTACTGAGGACTCACCCAGCTGATCCTGACTCTGAAATAACCAAGCGCAAGCCACTCAAAGACGGCAAATGCAGCTTGTTAGTAGATGACCAGTTTGAGGGCAGCTCAGCGGTTCTGGTGCTGCTGGATGATCAAGGTAACGTGCTGGCGAAGAAGCCGACACTGGTAGGAGACGAATAAGTGGAAATGGATACGCTGGACCACAAGGCCGCAACAGCCTTTGAGGGTTACCTGGTCCGAAAGGATCTGGTGCGAACCTTTGCCCGCCAGTTTCCGGTACCGACCTATGTGGTCGAATTTATGCTGGGCCGCTATTGCGCCTCGACCGACCCTCAAGAGATCGAAGAGGGGCTTGAGATTGTGCAGCGCCAGCTGGCCTCTCGCACTGTGCGCGCCGGCGAGGAGGAGCTCTTCAAAGCTCGGGCCTACAAGGATGGATCGGCCAAGCTGATCGATATTGTCAGCGTGCGGTTCGTGGAGAAAGAGGGGGGTTACCTGGCCAGTCTGCCAAGCCTAAACCTCAATCGGGTCCGCATCCCCGACAAGATTGTCGATGACAATGAGCGGCTGTTGACCGGTGGCTTTTATGCCGAGGTCACTCTGGAATACGACAGTGTGATTGCTGAAGAGAAGGGCAACGCCTTTGGCATCTCGGAGCTGCGACCAATCCAGATGTCCAAACGCAACGTGCTGGATATCCTGGCGGAGGCACGCAGTAACTTCAGCAGCGATGAGTGGCGCGACTTTCTGGTGCGGTCCATCGGTCTGGAATCCAATGCACTGACCCAGCGTGCCAAGGATGCCATCCTGCTTCGGATGGTGCCCTTCGTGGAGCGCAACTACAACATGGTCGAGCTAGGGCCGCGTGGTACTGGTAAGAGTCACCTGTTCCAGCAGGTATCGCCTTATGCGCACCTGATTTCGGGCGGCAAGGCGACCATTGCCAAGATGTTCGTGAACAACAATACCGGACAACGCGGCCTGGTGTGTCAGTACGATGTGGTCTGTTTTGATGAGGTAAGCGGGATCTCCTTCGACTCCAAGGAGGGGATTAACATCATGAAGGGCTACATGGAGTCCGGTGAGTTCAGCCGTGGCAAGGAAAGCATCCGTGCCGATGGCTCCATGGTGTTTGTCGGCAATTTTGATGTGGATGTTGAACACCAACAACGTGTTGGCCACCTCTTTGGCCCGCTGCCCGCCGAGATGCGCGACGACACAGCATGGATGGATCGCATCCACTGTTACCTCCCTGGCTGGGATGTGCCGAAGATGAACAAGGATCTGACCACGGACCACTTTGGTTTGGTTAGTGACTTCTTCTCGGAATGCATGAGCCGACTCAGATTTGAGAGCCGCGTGTCAGCCATGCAAAACCGCGTTCACTTGGGCGGCGCGCTCAGTGGCCGTGATACCAACGCTGTTAACAAGACGGTGTCTGGTCTACTCAAGCTGATGTACCCCAACCAGGATATGCCAGTCTCCGACGAGGATCTTGAGTGGGCAACTCGCCTTGGCCTTGAAGTACGTCGGCGCGTGAAGGAGCAGCAGAAGCGGGTAGGCGCAGCCGAATTCCGTAACACACATTTCAGCTACTTCATCGGTGATGATGGTGTCGAGAAATTCGTAGCCACACCTGAGCTCAGAGCGGACAACGAGATTGGTGATGATCCACTGGAGCCTGGCCAGATCTGGGCCATCAGTGAAGGTGGCGCTGACATCGATGACAATGCTGGTCTGTACCGTATCGAAGTTAACGGTGGACCAGGCTCCGGCGTGAAGATTCTCAACAATCCCGCGCCGGCGGCGTTCAAGGAGTCGGTACGCTATGCCGAGCAGAACCTGTATTCACGGTCTGTTCAGTTGGTTGGCGATCGAGACCCTCGCTCTCACGAGTTCTCCATCCAGCTGCGGGCATTCGATGCTGCAAAACGAGGCTCCAAGCTGGGCATGGCAGCATTGATCGCCATGTGCAGCAGCCTGCTGAAAAAATCAGTTAAAGGCGGACTGATCGTTGTCGGCGAGATCAATTTGGGCGGCTCTATTGAGCCCATTAGCAACGCAGTAAATATCGCTGAGCTTGCGGTTGAGAAGGGCGCGAGCGCACTGCTCATGCCTGTTACGGCGAGGCGTCAGCTGTATGACCTGTCAGACGACATGGCGACCAAGATCGATATCCAGTTTTATCAGGATGCACGGGATGCGTTGTTGAAGGCGATTGTGGAATAGCTAAGCACATGGCTAATCCACGCTCTCTGGTATTCGCCCTTTATAGCCACTGGCCGGTGGTCGAGTGGCTGGTACAGCGCACTCGAGAGATTCCGGCATTTGAAGCGGAGCAGGTGCTGGCGCTGATCAGTAAGGTGGATCCAAGCATGCCGCGAGACGCTCGTGAGAATGTTCTGCGAGCGCTGATCAACACCGAAATTCTTCGTGTCCTTCCAAGGGATGAACTGCTGCAGTTCAATCCCTTGGTGCTTGAATTCGTCCGTGGCCTGAACAGAGAGCATGAGCTTGGGCTATCTGCAGTGCTCCAGGCCCGAGTGCAAGGAATTCGCGATGCTACGGAGCGCTTGAATGAGGCGATCGAGGGTAATGACCTTGATCTGCTGCGTCAGTCCGCCGTCCAGCTTACTGAGTTGTTTCGCCAGATTGCCCAGCAGCTGGATCAGGATCGCCACGCCATTCTCGAAATTGCCGAGAAAGCCAAGAGCACTGAGGCCCATGTGCCGGCCGAGCGGCGTTACCGGCAGGTGCTACAGGCCTATGATGATTACATCGAGCCAATGGCGGAAATGATGGACAGCGGCCCGTCCGGCAGCTTTTACCGCTTGCTGGAGGATGCAGAGCGGCAGATTGATTACTGCCAGGAGAAACTCGCTGTTCAGGGCGCGCTTTACACCTTGCGTATGCTGGTACGTCAGACCGGCTTCCAGGTCAAAGAACTGCGTCGGCTGGGCCGGGAGGTGCTTAAGCAGTGCAGTGACACGCTTTTACCGTTGCGTGAAGAGCTCAGGCGGCATAACAGCCTGTCTGCTGCCGTCAGCCAGCTTCTTGGACAGGTGCGAAAGCGCGGCTTGTCGCGCACATTCCGCCAACCTGACTTCCCGGTCTGGCGCGCAGAGCGTCCCCGGCGGGTAACGGTTGGCGATGAGGTGCTCACCATCATGGCTGAGGCCATGGCATATGAGCCTGTGAGTCAGGCCTTCCCCGATGAGGCTCCAGCTGAGTCAGCAACAGAGCTGCGGTTCGTCGATGGTGTCGAACTGCGCGAGCGCCTGGCTGCCAGTGGCTCTGTGCCTAGCTTGCTTGACTGGCTTCGGACGAACTACACCTATCTGGATGATGCCACTGTTCTGCGCCTTTACCACGAGCTTGTCAGGGAGCCGGAGTGGGAGTTCCAGCAGGACGACCTGAAGCGCAGTACTGACCTTAATCTGCTGCGCGTCACTCACTACCCTCATGGAAGATCCGCACGATGAATCAAGCAGTCACACTTCATCTGGGGCGTTTGCCGAGCCTTGGCCCGCTGTTCGAGTTGTTCAATGCGGGCAAGCACCTGAATCACATTGCAGAGCCCGCTCTGTGGGCTGAGCTCGAGAAAGAGCAGGAGCAGTACCAGGAGCTGTTCGGGCGTCTTGGCTTCACACTGCGCGTGGATAGGCGCGGGTTTGCCTGGTTCCACTTCGACAATGCGAGCAGCAACGTCAGCCGCACCACACGCCAGCTGGCTCTGTTGTTCATGCTGCTGTTCGAGTTGAAGGCCGACGAGGGGATGCACCTGCACCGATTCGGTGACTGGATCATTGATCGCGCTGTGCTGGCAAAGTTGCTTGAGCGCGGTCATGACTTGCTCTTGGCTGAGGGGTTAGATGAAGAGTCGCTCGTAGGGCTGCTCGATCGCGCGTGTGCGTATGGGTTTGCTGAGTCAGCTGCAGGAGGATGGCGGCTACTGCCTGCCGTCTGGCGGTATCTAGATCATTTTGTGAAGCTGGCCGGGGAGCAGGACGGCGAGATTGAAGAGGGTGTTGATGTCAGCGAGGCCATCGAGACCAGTGAAGATGATGAGCCAGCATGATGGATTATGGATTTCAACGGCTGGTGCTGCTTAACAGTGCAGGCTACGAGCGCGCAGAGTTACCTTTGGATGCGTCTGTATCGTTGGTGGCTCCGAACAATACCGGTAAGACCAGTCTCATCAATGCCTTGCAGTTCCTGCTGATCATCGACCGGCGGCGGATGGACTTTGGTCCACACGACGTAGAACGCAGTCGGCGCTTCTATTTTCCCAACAACAGCGCCTACATCCTGCTGGAGGTGCTGCTTCCTGAGTCGGGCAGTGTGGTGCTGGGATGTGTTGGCAAGGGTGTCAGCAACGACTACGAATACTTCGCTTACCGTGGCCAACTGAACCTCGACGACTACCGGCGCGATGACGGCTGTCTGGTGGCACAACCGCAGCTGCTGAGTCATTTAGCCACTCGCGGCTTGCTCGCCCAACGCTATAGCGGTAGCGAGTTCACCAGCATGGTGTATGGCAACAGTCGGCGGGGGCGGGGAGAAAACGGTGACTTCACAATTTTCCGCCTGGAGCAGGCCCGCCACGCTGAAGTATTCCAGCGGGTGCTCACCCGAACTCTGCGCTTGGACAAGCTGCAATCCAAGGAGGTGAAGGACTACCTGTTGCAGATCTTTCACCGAGATCTTTCGGACGCGGGCATCGACTTCAAGCAGGAGTGGGACAAAGCTTTCGCCGATGTAAATGCCGACCGAGAGCAGTACCAAGCTGCCCTAAAGCAGCTGGAACGGATCGGCCGCCTCGAAACGCTGTATGAGGAGCGCTTGCAGTTGCGCGGCAAGTTGTTTCACCTCCGTCCGCTGATCGATCAGGCGCTGCAGGACTGGCAGAGCTATTACCAGTCTCGCTCAGCTGACCTGCAACAGACCCGCGCCGGCATCGAGCAAGCCGAAGAGCAGCTGCAACATGACCGGGTAGAGTGGTCTGCTGCCCGTGAGCGCAGCCTGCAGACTGAGGCTGCGCTGAAGCGCGAGGATGAGCGGCAGGCTGAACTGGAGCGCCGGTTCGCGCTGATCGACCGACGCGAGACGCTGGAGCGTAGCATCGAGCATGCGCGTGCAGCCTACGAGGCCCAGGTTGCGCTCGTTGCCGGAGTACAGGGTCGAAGCCCCAATGAGATTGTTCGCGATCGCAACAGGGTTACGCAGGACGTGCAGCGGCTCAGTCGCGAAAGAGCAAGCCTGGCGGGCAACCTCTATCAGCATCTGCAGCGGGAGTTGAACGCGGAGCAGCTGGCTGCCCTGAACCGGCTGTTCGCACGGGAGGTTATGACGCTGCCGGAGAGCGGCTTCCGTCTCAACGGCGAGCAACTGCATCAAAGCCTTGAGAAATGGCTCAGCCAGGCTGGCCGCCTTGAACTGCCGGGACTGGATCTGCAGTTGGCTGACCTGCCCGACCAGCACCGTCAGCGCAGCGCTGAAGAGATTGATCAGGAGTTGTCTGACCTTCAGCGCCAGCTGGCTCAGGTCGATGAGCAGCTACAGGCTGCGGAGCAAATTCGGGCCGCTGAGGCACTCAAGCTTGAACGAGAGCATGACTACCAGCAGGCCCTGCGCGAGCTGGAAGCCTTTGACGAGCTCGCCATCTTGCGCGAGCGCGGAGCTGAGCGCGAGCGATCTCTGTTGGACTGCCGGAGCGTCTTGGCTGATTTGGAGGCCAAGCTGAGAGGAGTCCAGGCCGAGGTGCAGCGTCTTCGAGAACAGCTGGATGGCATACGTAAGCAGCAGGATGAACTCGACGGCCAGCACGGGGAGATCTGTACTGGCCGCGATCGGCGCAGTGATGGTGACCCTATCTTCAGCTATCTGGCTGATCTGCCGCATCACACGTGGGTTGGGGCTGCAGAGCTGGCTATTGAGCAGTTGGCCGAGCACCTGCGAGAGTATCAGCAGGACTGCCGCCGGCTGCTGAGCCTTGAAACTGATGTACGTGGGTTGCTCGCCGAGCTGCATGCGGATGGTTTGACCAAGTTCCAGACGGCCGACGATCCTGACGAAGAGATCCGCCTGATGATCGAGTTTGGCCGGCATCTACCCCAAGAGTTCGAGGCCATCGAGCGTAAGGCGCGCACAGCCGTGGTCAACGTCACGGCGTGCCTGCGGCAATTGCGAGGCAGCCTGAACGATTTCAAGGCCAAGATGCGCCAATTCAACCAGCTGATCGGCCGGCGTCGGTTGTCCGACCTTTCGGTATTCAAGATCGAGCCTGAAGACGAGCGGGAGCTGGTCTGGGCGATCGAGGCGCTTATCAGCACAGCGGAGCAGGTGGATTCAGGCCAGAGCTTTGAGCTGTTCGACCACGGAAGTGTGCTCGATGATGAGAGTCTCACACGGGCAAAGGCCCTGCTGATCCGAGAGGGTGATGCCCGAGGCGGTCTGGCTGTTGAGCATCTGTTTCGTCTGAGCTTCATCGTCGGTAAAGAGGGCCAGAAACCTGAGGCCTTTGCTGATATTGATGGCGCTGCCTCCAACGGCACGGTGCTGATGGCAAAGTTGGTAACGGGGCTGGCGCTACTGCACCAGATGCAGGACAAGCGCTATTCGGTTCGGGCTGCCTGCTACTTGGATGAGGCGCTGGCGCTTGATGGGCCAAACCAGACGAGCTTGATCGACACAGCTGCTGAGTTCGGTTTTGCGCTTATCTTCGCCTCTCCCGCGCCGCTGGCAACCGTTCGTTACTGCGTACCAATCACTCGCCACGGCGGACACAATCACGTCAGCCGCAAGAATTGGCAGGAGTTGGAGCCGCGCGTGGCGGGGGCTGGTGCGTGAGCCGTTCACTGGCCGATGCACTGGAAAAGCTGCTTGTTGCTGGCGGTAGGCTGGCTGCCAGCCAACTGACAGCTGCCCAGCGCGGAGCGCTGGAGGAGTTCGCACGGAGAACCCTGGCGGTGCGTTTGGCGGTTAGTGGTCGCGGTAGCCTTTATCAGATCGTTGCCCTTGAGCAGGTTAAGGCCCACCTTGCCCAGCTCAGGCCGGGACACTCGGGAATGGAAGCCGGCGAGATCCCGCTGCGTGCGCTCAATGTGGCGCGCAAGCGCGACAGTAAAGGCGGTGTGGCGCGGCACGCCGTTCAGTACCTGCTGCTCAAAGCCGTCAACGGCGGGCAGTATTGGCGCGATGGAAATGGCGCAGTGCTCGATGTGTCCGAGCTGACGCAGACCTGTGGCGCTGCCGCCCTGGTGATTAAGAGCGGCGATGACTGGCACACAGCAGCGCCCTTGTGGCTGATAGAGAACCAGGCCCTGTTCGACGACACCAGCTGGCTGCCCGCCGATGCGAGCGGCACCTTGTGCTACTACTCCGGACAGCTGAGCGGCCTGCTGCTGAACTGGTTGGCCGATAGGCCGCGGGCCTCACAGGTGATCCTATTCCCCGATTACGACGGTATTGGGCTTCAGAACTTCGCTCGACTCTATGAGCTCATGGGTGACGCCTGCAAACTCTGGTTAATGCCGGATTGGCAGGAGCGGTTGAGGCTGTATGGCAATCAACGGATTTGGCAGGACAACTTAGCGAACTATCAGGATGCGGTAAGTCGACTTCGATCGTTGGGCATGCCCAGCGAGTTGGCCGAGATGTGTGATGCTCTGCAAGGAATGGGCTTGGCATTGGAGCAGGAGAGTGTGTTTTTACGGCGGGGAATTTCTCAGCAACCGGTGAATAAAATGCTTTCAGAAGACCTTGAGCTGATCGAAATTTCTAAGTCTCGTTCAAGTGAGACAGCCCTCCCAGTAAATCTGGATGACTTGTAGGTGTGGTCTATGAGCTACGGTTGCAGTTCAATCCAAAAAAAAGATAGTTGGCCGGATGATTGAGGACGGATAGCCGCGTGGCTACCCGTCCTGGTTAAGCTTCTTATCCTAGGACCTTTTGAGATGACTTCTGTAGTCGACTGAGAAACCAGCAAGCGATAAGTACAGCGATCAGCAATGGTGGGATGCGCACCATCAGAATCACCAGTAGCATTATCGTAAGGCAGCCAGCCAGTATCCCGGCAAACATGAACGCGGCTGCGAACGTGCGTAGC
>JADHEE010000244.1_pt1 | contig 26366 bp, 30 predicted proteins | sample 8952401 | NCBI WGS metagenome assembly JADHEE01 (sample SAMN16124438, study PRJNA663242) | bioreactor sludge metagenome | isolation source: sludge (ammonium) | place: India:Bengaluru | collected 2019-02-28 | reverse complement strand
GCCTCGGCTTCTCCTGGCGCAACGCCTCGCTGCGCGGCAACACCACCGCCAACGACCAGGATGAGAACCGCTTCATCGTCAGCTACACCCTGACGCTGCTGTAAGCCCCGGCGCCCGCTCACCCGGCGGCGGGCAACTCAGCGCAACTGGCTGTCCTTGCTGCCCCGGCGGTTGTAGCCGCTGTGGGCAGCCTGCTCCTTGTCGTGCGCCGCCTGGCAGACCACGCACAGGCGCACGCCCGGCACCGCGGCGCGACGCGCCTCGGGAATCTTCGCGTCGCATTCCTCGCAGTGGCTCAGGCTCTCGCCCTTCGCCAACTGGCTGCGCGCGCGCTGCACGGCATCTTCGATGGTGCTGTCGATCTGATCCTGCACCGCTCCGTCGTTCGCCCAACCGCTGGCCATGTTCACCTCCACCTGAGGATTGCCGGATGACGCGCCCGCCGCGTTTCATGGCGCGTGGCATCGGCCGAAAATCTATCTACGCTGCACAGGTCGCCTGCCAGAATGTCGCAGGTCTGTGATTCCCTGGAACTGGAAAAGGAACGCGCGCATGAACCCGAAGTACCTTCTCGCCGCCACGGCCCTGACGTTTTCCGGCGTGCTCCTGGCGGACGCGCCCGCCGAAATAAAGGACGGCATGCTGGTCGATGACAGCGGCATGACCCTTTACACCTACGACAAGGATTCCCGCGGGAAATCCGTCTGCGTCGACAAGTGCGCGGAAAACTGGCCGCCGCTGCAGGCGGACATGGAAGCGGAAGCCGGCGGCGACTGGACGGCGATCGAGCGCGGCGACGGGACCATGCAATGGGCCTACAAGGGGAGACCGCTGTACACCTTCATGCAGGACAACGCACCGGGAGACATGAATGGCGAGGGCAAGGGCGGGGCCTGGCACACGGCCAAACCCTGATGCTCAGTGGCGCTTGCCGGACCTGTTGGGGTCGTTGGCCATGGCGTCCAGGCCGGTCGCCCGGTTGCCGCTGACGTAGGGCCGTTTCTGCGCCACGTTGCCGGACTTCTCCTCCGTGCGCGGCGTCGGACTGACGTTGCCGTTGGACTGCTCCTGCGACTGCGAAGGTTGGGCAGAATTGCCGGTGTCGCGGTTACCGTCGCGTTCGTTGTGCGTCGTTCGGGACATCTGAACCTCCGGCACCGATGTGCCCGTCGCGGCGCGGGCGCGCCACCTGCGAGCATCGGAACCCGGTCACGGCCAATCGTGCGTTTCGCGCGGAAATTTCCCTCGAACCGACCAGGGTTGGCGGCTATCCGCCAGTGGCGTGGCGTGCTTCCGCCAGGCCGGGCGCCGGAAGCGCAAAGCTATTCCTTCACGTCCATGTACTCGCGGGCCCAGATGCGGTACTCGTCGGGCTGCGTATATTTTTTCGCCAGCGCTGAGGCCGAGAGGTCGGTGGCGTCGATCTGACGCTGCTCGCGCAGACAGTCGTAGGTCGCCTTGATGGCGGCGAAATAGGCCGCGTGGCCGTTGACCACGATGCGCACGCCCAGCTCGGCCAAGCGCTTGCGGTCGCGCAGCTCGGGGTTGTCGTAGGTGACCAGCATCAGCGGCACGCTGAGGTGCCCGGAAACCTGCTGCAGGTGCTCGAAGTCGCGAATCCCGACCATGCAGATGCCATCCGCGCCGGCCGCCTGGTAGGCCTGTACGCGGGCAATCAGCTCGTCGGAGTCGAGCACGCCGGCGTTGGTCCTGGCAATGATGCTCAGCGCCGGGTCGATGCGCGCCTCGATGGCCGCGCGGATCTTGCCGACGCCCTCCTGCACCGAGATCAGGTCGGTGGACTTGTGCCCGAACTGCGCGGGCAGGAGGGTATCTTCGAGCGTCAGCGCGGCGATGCCGGCGCGCTCCAGCTCGGTCACCGTGCGCATCACGTTGAGCGCGTTGCCGTAGCCGTGGTCGGCGTCGGCAATCACTGGCAGGCGAGCGACCCGGCCGATGCGCACCGCCTGCTCGACGAACTCGCTGAGGGTTATCAGGGCGAAGTCCGGTGCCGCCAGCACCTGCAGCGAGGCTACCGAGCCGCCAAGGATGCCGACCTCGAAGCCCAGGTCAGCGGCGATGCGCGCCGACATGGGATCGAAGGTCGATGCGGTGCTGTAGCAGGAATCCGATGCCAGCAGCGCGCGAAACGCCGCGCGTAAATCGTGGTGAGAGGTTCTTTGCATGGGTTCAAGGCCAGTTCGGGATCTAGTTATCGATCGGCGCCACTTTAAAAAAAGCAGGTTTACTGCACGGCGCAGGACCGATCGAGCGCGGCTATCGCGCGGTTCAGGCAATTTGCATGCACGAATCTTACCGTGTCATTCGGTCGCAGTGGCGAGTGCGGGAGACGACCCAGGTCAGTTTGCCAGCACCGCACCAGCCGTTATGATGCCGCCGCCTGACAGACGGTCTCGGCACCTGTCCTGGGTGCGGCGTACCGCTCAGGGAGTGATACGACGAATACTTTGTCACATAGATGATGGGGTCGCCGCTGGCGGCATTCCGCCCAACCGGCGATCATCGGAACCCGACCCAGGCCCACCGAGCAGATGACTAAAGCGTACGCCGCCGCCCGCACCGAAGCGCCTGTATCCGACCGCGTCGTCGTCCAGGTCACGCATACCGTCGAGGCCGCCAGCCGGGCATACTCGCCGGCGGCCCGAGCGTGTCGCCTGCACGAAGCCGCCCTGCGCCCAGCATCGGGATCTGGAAAACAATAATGATGAAGAAAAAGAGCGATCTGATCTGGACCCTCGTCGGCCTCGGCGCCGTCGTGCTGTCCTGCTATCTGCTCTACCACGAAGTGCGCAACATCTCGCTGGACGAGATCGCCGAGAGCCTCAGGGCGATTTCCGGGCACAACTGGGCGATGGCCGCCGCGGCGACCCTCGGCGCCTACTGCGCGCTGGCCTGGTACGACCGTATCGCCGTCGCCCACCTGGGCAAGCACATTTCCTGGTGGTTCATCACGCTCTGCTCGTTCACCACCTACGCCCTGGCGCACAACATCGGCGCCTCGGTGTTTTCCGGCGCCCTGGTGCGCTATCGGGCCTACCGCAGCAAGAATTTGTCGGCCCAGGAAATCGGCATCCTGATCGTCTTCTGCTCGTTCACCTTCATCCTCGGGGCGATCCTCGCCGGCGGCTGCGTGTTGATCGCCCGACCGCAACTGATCGACCGCGTCAGCGACGTCACGCCGTGGTTCTCGGTGGTCATCGGCCTGTTCCTGCTGGCGCTGGTGGCGCTCTACGTGCTCGGCTCCTGGCGCCAGTTCAAGCCGTGGACCTACGGCAAGCTGCGCCTGGAATACCCCCGGCTGGGCATCGTCCTCCGCCAGTTGCTGGCTGGCCCGCTGGAGCTGGCGTGCGCCGCGGCGATCATCTATTTCGCCCTGCCGGAAGCCAACAACCCCGGCTACCTGGTGGTGCTCGGGGTATTCCTCGCGTCCTTCTCGCTGGCCCTACTGTCGCATGCGCCGGGCGGACTGGGCGTGCTCGAGGTGACCTTCCTCGCGGCGATGCCGGAGCTGCCGAAAGCCGACGTGCTGGCCGCCCTGATCGTGTTCCGCGGCCTCTACCTGCTCTTGCCGTTCGCCCTCTCGCTGTTCATCGTGCTGGGGTTCGAGTGGTCGCAATGGCGGCAGAAGCGCCAGGCCGACGCCGCGCCCTGACGGCATGAGCCCGATTCCCTTCGGGCGATGATCGGGGGAAGCATTCGGCGTCGCGCTCGCATACACTGCGCGGCCGTTTTCCCCGGTGAGCGCGCCCATGACCTTCTCAACTCCGGCCCGTGCCTGCGGCATCGACTTCGGCACCTCCAACTCCACCGTAGGCTGGCTGCGCCCTGGGGAGGCGTCGTTGATTGCCCTGGAGGACGGCAAGATCACCCTGCCGTCGGTGGTCTTCTTCAACTTCGAGGAGCGCCGCCCGGTCTTCGGCCGCCTGGCCCTGCACGAATACCTCGAAGGCTACGAAGGCCGCCTGATGCGCTCGCTGAAGAGCCTGCTGGGTTCCAAGCTGCTGAAGAGCGAAACCGCCGTGCTCGGCAGCGCGCTGCCCTTCGAATCGATCCTCGGGCTGTTCCTCGGCCAGCTCAAGCAGCGCGCCGAAGCCCATGCCGGGCGCGAATTCGAGCAGGTGGTGCTAGGCCGTCCGGTGTACTTCGTCGATGACGACCCGCAGGCCGACAAGGACGCCGAGGACACCCTGGTACGGGTGGCGCACACCCTGGGTTTCAACGACGTCTCTTTCCAGTACGAACCGATTGCTGCGGCCTTCGACTACGAGTCCGCCATCGAGCGCGAGGAGCTGGTGCTGATCGTCGACATCGGCGGCGGTACCTCGGACTTCTCGCTGGTGCGGCTGTCGCCCGAGCGCCGTCAGGTCGCCGACCGGCAGAGCGACATCCTCGCCACCGGCGGCGTGCACATCGGCGGTACCGACTTCGACAAGCAGCTCAGCCTGCGTGGGGTGATGCCGCTGTTCGGCTACGGCAGCCGGATGAAGAGCGACGCGCCGATGCCCACCAGCGTGCACCTCAACCTGGCGACCTGGCACACGATCAACGCGGTCTACGCGCAGAAGTCGCAGCTGGCATTGCAGAGCATGCGCTACGACGTGGCCGACCCGACCGGCATCGATCGCCTGATGCGCCTGATTTCGTTGCGCGCCGGCCACTGGCTGGCGATGCAGGTGGAGGACAGCAAGATCGCCCTGACCGATGCCGTGGAGCACCGGATCGACCTTGGGCGGATCGAGGAGAATCTGGCGGCGGACTTCGACCGGCCGCTGTTCGAGCAGGCCATCGATCCGTTGCTCGAGCGCGTGCGAGGCAGCGTCGGCGAGCTGTTGGGCCGCACGCAGATCGGTGTGGAGCAGGTCGACACGGTGTTCTTCACCGGCGGTTCGAGCGGCATCCCGGCATTGCGCCGCAGCGTGGCGGCGCTGTTGCCGAACGCCCGTCACGTCGAAGGCAACACCTTCGGCAGCATCGGCAGCGGCCTGGCCATCGAAGCGAAGAAGCGCTACGGCTGAGCCCCGGATCAGTCCAGCGGCTGGATGCTGACGTCGCTGATGCCCACCACCGGTGCCAGCTCGACCAGTTCCTCAAGGACCAGATCGTCGTTCACCGCCAGGTTGTTCTTGCGTGCGAGTTCCTTCACCGCGTCGATGATCGGGATGTCGAGGTCTTCGATGACGTCGGTGTGCGGCTCGCCCTGCAAGGTGTAGTGGATCTCGTAGTGCTCGCTCATGGCGCAATCCTCCGGGTCTACACAAGGTTGATCCGTGCCGGCCGGGGAATGTTCGGGATCTCCGCCGAGCGGTAGTGGCACCGCGCCCATCCCGGGGAAGGACGGCGCGCGGCGCGGGTTCAGAGGATCGGCTTGCCGCCGGTGACGCCGATTTGGGTGCCGGAAATGTAGCTGGATTCGTCGGAGGCGAGCATGACGAACGCCGGCGCCACTTCCACCGGCTGCCCGGGACGCCCCATCGGGGTTTCGCTGCCGAAGCTCTTCACCTCATCCTCGGGCATGGTCGAGACGATCAGCGGCGTCCAGACCGGGCCAGGCGCCACGCTGTTGGCGCGGATGCCTTTCTCGGCGAGCAACTGGGCGAGGCCCGCGGTGAAGTTGGCGATGGCGCCCTTGGTCGCGGCGTAGGCCAGCAGCGTCGGCTTGGGCATGTCCGAGTTGACCGAGGTGGTGTTGATGATCGAGCCGCCCCTGGGCATGTGCGGGACCGCGGCCTTGACGATGCGAAACATCGCTGTGATGTTCACATCGAAGGTGCGCACCCATTCCTCGTCGGGGATTTCGTCGAGCGAGGCACGGCTCATCTGGAACGCGGCATTGTTCACCAGCACGTCGATCCTGCCGAACTCGGCGACCGTCTTTTCCACCAGTTGCAGACACAGCTCGCGGTCGGCGAGGTCGCCCGGCAGCAGGAGCGCCTTGCGCCCCGCCTGTTCGACCAGGCGCGCGGTGTCCTTGGCATCCTCGTGCTCATCCAGATAGGCGATGGCGACGTTGGCCCCCTCGCGGGCGAAGGCGATCGCCACCGCGCGGCCTATGCCGCTGTCGGCGCCGGTGATCAGCGCTGTCTTGCCCATCAGCCGGCCGGAACCCTGATAGCTGTCCTCGCCGCAGTCCGGCAGCGGGTTCATGCGCCCCTGACTGCCGGGGTTCTGCTGCGACTGGCTGGCGAAGGGCGGGGTTGGGTAATCGGTCATGGAAAGCTCCTCTCGAATCGGGAATACACCCAGTAACGACAGGAGCGTTTTTGCCACAGTTCAGCCAAACCGGCGGGCGGTAGCCCTCAGCAGCCGGCTTCGCGCAGCCGCGCCGCATGCTCGAGATACAGCCCGACAGGGTCCACGCCATCGGGAACGCGGCCGGCGAACTGATTGATCAGGTCGAGGTGGTCCAGCGGGTAATCCGAGCGGATCACCTGGCCGAGGTGGGAGCTGAAACGTCCGACGAAGCCGTCGTTCTGCCCGGCCTCGCGGACGAAGGTACGCGACAGCGTCCGACACATCGCCTGGCTGGGATCGAGACGGTTGCGACCGCGGTCGGTGATGCCCGGCTGCAGCGTGCCGGCCCAGGAGTAGTAGCGCACGCCGTCCACCTCGTAGTCGCCCTCGCCGCCCCACACCCTAGGCACACCCTGGGGAAAGCGCTGGTTGAACGACTGCATGCCGGCACAGGTGAGCCCGCGGTGCGAGGCGATGCCGTCGAGCGGTAGGTGCGGACTGTATTCACGGCTCTCCAGCAGTTCCAGCATCCGTGCCATGCCGTGCGCCGAGCGTGCTGCGAACTTCTCCCGACGACCGTTGTGCGGCAACTTCCGTTGCAGATAGTCAGCCAGTTCGGAGCCCTGGTTCGGCCCGCCGACGCTGGTCACCGAGGCGACCCACTGCGGCCTGAGCGCCGCCGCGTAACGGACCGTCAGTGCGCCCTGGCTGTGGCCGATCAGGTTGACCTTCTGTGCGCCGGTGGAGGAGAGGATTTCGCCGATGCGTTCGAGCAGCTGTTCGCCACGCACCTCGTTGCCGTTGAGCGACGACACCCTGGGGGTGAACACCTCGGCGCCCTGCTGGCGCAGTGCGGAATCGATCCCGTACCAGTAAGGCCGCCCGGCCAGGCGAACGAAGCCCAGCAGACCATGCACGAGCACCAACGGATAACGGGTTCGCGCGTCATGCAGCATGCAGGAACCTCCGGTTCGACAGCGGCGGCCCAAGGGCAGCGGCAAAGCCGGTGGACGTCGCCGCGGGGGATTAGAAGAGCAACTTGAAGAACGCGATCACGACGATCAGGCCGATGAGAAAAATGACGCCAACGGTACCACCGAGAAACTTGAACATGAGGGGAGATTCCTTTTCTTGGGTTCAGGATTGTGACCCCCGGCGCGCCGCGTCGGTTCGCTCGCAACGCATCAGGCGCCCGGGCGGGACGGGCGATCAAGCCAAACGGCGAACTACCGTGAAGCCTTGCGGTTCCAAAGCCTGTCAGCCTCGACAACCCGCACAGGAACTACCCGCATGATCAAGCAGAGCCTCGCCTTCGCCGCCGTTCTCGCCAGCCTTGGCGGCTGCGCCACCAACCCGGAAAACCCGGTCGACTACGTCACCTATCGCCATGAGCCGCTGGTCGAGCAGGTCAAGGTCGGCATGACCAAGGAGCAGACCCTGACCCTCGGCGGACCGCCGTCCAGCGAAGTGAGCCGCACCGTATATCCGGGCAGCTGCAACAACTACGTGCTCAACCACGACGGCAAGGAGCAGCCTTACTACGTCGCTTTCGACGCCAACGACCGCGTCCAGGACAAGGGCTTTCTGACCTGCAAGGAAATGGAAACCAACGAACGCACCAAGCACAAACTGTAAGCGAACCTCACCGCCATCGCCGCCGCTGGCGGTGGCGCTTTCCGGCCGCGCCCTGCCGTCCGTCCAGCGAGGCGAAACTTCGCTGCCAGCACCAGTCGAAATTCCTGAACCTCATTCAATTCGGGAGAGACGTCATGCCCCGTGGCGATAAATCCGACTACAGCGACAAACAGAAACGCAAAGCCGAGCACATCGAGCAGAGCTATGAAAAACGCGGTGTATCCACCGGAGAAGCCGAGGCCCGCGCCTGGGCCACGGTGAACAAGCAGTCCGGTGGCGGCGAGAAGAAAGGCGGCTCCGGCCAGCGCAAGAGCGAAACCGCGAAGCGTGCCGATCGCAAGGACTCCGCCCATCGTGCCGCTTCTGCACGTAAGGGCAAGCCGGCCAATCGAGCCTCGGCGCAGTCACGTTCACGCAGCGGCAGCACCTCGCTCACCGACCTGACCCGCGACGAGCTGATGAAGCGTGCCCGCGAACGCGACGTGCGCGGGCGCTCGAGCATGCGCAAATCGGAACTGATCCGCGCCCTCAGCTGAACCTGGAGATTGCCATGACCCCCGACTCGCCCCGCGACAGGCCTGATTCCGACCAGCCGAAAGTCACTCCGGACAACGCCCACAACCCGCTGCCACCGATGCCCGCACACCAGGACGTCCCACAGAAACCAGCGCCGCAGCCGGAAAACGAGGCCGACCTGGAACGCGAACAGCCCGGCAACTGGCGTTGAAGCCAGGCAGCTCGACCGGCGCGAAACCTTTAGCGCCGTCGAGCACTCACAACAGGGTCGCCTGGGCCATCCTGCCGTCAGAGCAGGAGCGTCAGGCCGTGATCCACGCCTAGGAGATTCCTGATGAGCTACGTACAACTGAGTGACAAGAACACCCTGCGCGAACGCGCGCGCCAGCACGTCGAAAACGGCGCGGTCACCGAGAGCTACAGCGCCGACAAAGACGTAGTGCTCAAGCTGCTCAACGATTCGCTGGCCACCGAGCTGGTCTGCTACCTGCGCTACAAACGCCACTACTACATGGCCACCGGTCTGCGGGCCAGCGTCGCCGCCGACGAGTTCCTCGAACACGCCGGGCAGGAGCAGGAACACGCCGATCGCCTGGCCGAACGCATCGTCCAGCTGGGCGGCGAACCGGACTTCAATCCCGACAGCCTGAGCGAGCGCTCCCACGCCGAGTACACCGAAGGCAACGGCCTGCGCGACATGGTCTTCGAGAACCTGGTCGCCGAGCGCATCGCCATCGACAGCTACAAGGAGATCGTCCAGTACCTGGGCGACAAGGACCCGACCACCCGGCGCATCTTCGAGGACATCCTGGCCCAAGAGGAGGAACACGCCGACGACCTGGCCGGGCTACTCGACGGGATGAACTGACCCGCCGACAAAACACCCTGAGCGCGCCGGCCTGGCCCGGTCCCTGCGGGCGTGGCACCTTCCGCTGAACCGGGCGATCCGCCAGATGCGTCGGAGGTCTTGCTCTGTAGGGTGGATGACGCTTTGTTCATCCACCGGTGCCCCGCGTTGTGGATCGATGAAGCGTGATCCACCCTACGGCTTGCCGATCCTCCGGACGCGCCGGATGTCCTGCCTTCCGTAGGGTGGATGACGCTTTTCTCATCCACCATTACTACGCATGGTGGATCGGTGAAGCGCGATCCACCCTACGTTCCGAGCCTACCGATTTGCCAGCGCGCCTGGGGTCTTGCTTCTGTAGGGCGGATGACGCTTTTTCATCCACAGTTACCACGTGTGGTGGATGGGTGAAGCGCGATCCTCCACACGAGGGTTTTCGGAAGCAAGCGGCGCGCGGTCACCTTGGCCGCTCGCCTTCCACGCACAACACCCCCGTTTCCCCGCGCACCCGCAGCCGAGTTACCTGCGGATCGCGCGGCAGATACTCCGCCTCCAGCCGGCGCCCGTGCCGGCCCAGGCGCTGGTTGAGCTTGTCCAGTTCGATGGCCAGCAGGTCCGGCAGGCGCTCGCCGCCGAGGCGCTCGAAGGCGCGGATACGGTCGATGCGGTTGAGGAACTCCGGCTCGAAGTGCCGGTGCAGGGCCGCCTCGACCATTGCCTTCTCGCGCCCGGCACGCGGTTGCTGGCGCAGCCAGCTGCGCCAGCCACGCTCGAAACCGGCGCGGTAGTGCCAGCCCTCCTGTGCGCCGATGTTGCTGGTCATGAAGATCAGGCTGTTGCGGCCGGCGGACGCTAGTCCTGCACCGCGCCGGGCTCAGCGCAGCCGGTGCCGGTCGATCAGGCGCTCGTAGCTGCCATCGGCCTTCATCTCCTCGATTGCACGGTCGAAGCCTTCGATGATCTCGGCGTAGTTTTTCAGACTGCGCCGCACGAGGATGTGCAGGCCGTTCTCCGACAACGGCGGGGATAGGAACTCCAGCCCGGCGCGCAGGCTGCGCAGTGAGCGACTGAAATGAAAGCCGGCGGCGTATTCGTCCTCCACCGCCAGGTCGACGCGGCCGGCGGCGAGCATGCTGGCGGCGACCTCGAAGCTGCGCACGGGAACCCGCCTGAGCTTCTCGTCGGCGTCGAACGCGGGGGCGTAGGCGTAGTCGCGCACCACGGCGACGCGGTACGGATAGAGGTCCTGGATACGCCGGAAGGCGATGTGGCTGCCCTTGCGCTCGAGCAGGCGCACCCGGTTCGACAGGTAGGGCGCGGAAAACGCCCCGTAGGCGGTGCGTTCCTCGCTGTACCAGGCGCTGATGACCACATCGTACTGGTCCTGCCGGAGACCGCGGATCGCCCGAGCCCAGGGCACCTCGACGTATTCGCTGTCGTAGCCGGCGCGCTGCAGCGCGGTGCTCACCAGGTCGGAGGCGAGCCCGTTGTTGAGCAATCGGTGATCGGTATAGGGCGCCCAGGCATTGGCCACCAGGCGCAACGGTTCGGCGGGCGCCAGTCCGGCGCAACACAGGCTGCCAAGGAGCAGCAAGGTTCTGAAAGCCTTGAACGGCCATAGGCCCGCGAGGCACTGCTTCATCGACACATGCTCCCTACTGGAACGACTTCGTGTTCGTGCGGGTAACCGCAGCCAATCTCGTGGCAAGAAGCAGGCCACGCCGGACGGCAGTCGGCGGTCCGACCGCATCGGTTACCATGCGCGACCGCCGGCACGCGCCCGGCCTGGCTTGTACGTGGAGATCGATGGGGTGCGCAATACCGATGTGGTGATCATAGGCGCCGGCGCCGCCGGCCTGATGTGTGCGCTGACCGCAGGCGTGCGTGGCCGGCGTGTGCTGTTGCTCGACCATGCGAACAAGGCTGGGAAGAAAATTCTCATGTCCGGCGGCGGGCGCTGCAACTTCACCAACCTCTACACCGAGCCGGGCAACTTTCTCTCGCGCAATCCGCACTTCTGCAAGTCGGCGCTGGCACGCTACACCCAGTGGGATTTCATCGCCCTGGTGGAGGCCCACAAGGTGCCCTACCACGAGAAGAAACTCGGCCAGCTGTTCTGCGATGACAAGGCCGGCGACATCCTGCAGATGCTCCTCGACGAATGTCGGCAGGCGAACGTCGAGCTGCATCTGGACACGCCGGTGAACGCCCTCGAGAAAAGCGACGGCGGCTATAGATTGCAGACCGGCATCGGCGAGCTGCAGTGCGCCTCGCTGGTGATCGCCACCGGCGGCCTGTCGATACCGACCCTCGGCGCCACCGGCTTCGGCTACCAGATCGCCCGCCAGTTCGGCCACGAGGTGCTGCCGACCCGCGCCGGCCTGGTGCCCTTTACCATCACCGACAGCCTCAAGGACCTGTGCGGCGAACTCTCCGGCACCTCACTGGACTGCGCGGTGAGCTGCAACGGCGAACGCTTTCGCGAGAACCTCCTGTTCACCCACCGCGGCCTGAGCGGGCCGGCGATCCTGCAGATTTCCTCCTACTGGGAGTCGGGCGACGTCGTCGAGATCGATCTGCTGCCGGACCGCGACGCCGAGGCCTGGCTGCTGGAGGCGCAACGCGCCCACCCGAACCGTGAACTGAAGACGCTGCTCGCCGAGGTGTTCACCAAGAAGATGGCCGGGCTGCTCGCCGAACGCTGGTTCGTGTCCAAGCCGCTGCGCCAGTACACCCCGGCCGAAATCGCCGAGATCGCCGCGCGCCTGGGCGGCTGGCGCCTGGTGCCGTCGGGCACCGAGGGTTATCGCACCGCCGAGGTCACCCTGGGCGGCGTGAGCACCGACGAGGTGTCGTCGAAGACCATGGAATCGCAGCGCTCGCCGGGGCTGTACTTCGTCGGCGAGGTGCTCGACGTCAGCGGCCATCTGGGCGGTTTCAACTTCCAGTGGGCCTGGGCCTCGGGACACACCGCTGGGGAGTGCGTCTGAGCCGGCGAAGAAATCCGCCGAACGCGTGGCTTTAATTCGTTTTCGCTAGTCTGATGCCTACCCAACGGAGACCGAACCGAACCATGCCCCGATCCTCCCTCAGCCACACCCTGCGCCGCCTCTGGGGGCGCGACAAGTTCGCCTTCAGCCTGAGGGTGCTGATCGCGCTGACCGGCGCCATGGCGCTGTGCTGGTACGAGGAACGCCTGGAGCTGGTGATCCCGCTGTTCCTCGGGGTGATCGCCAGCGCCCTGGCGGAAACCGACGACAACTGGTTCGGCCGCCTCAAGGCACTGGCGGTGACGCTGGTCTGCTTCGCCATCGCCGCCAGCTCGGTGGAACTGCTGTTCCCCTACCCCTGGCTGTTCGTCTCCGGGCTGGCGCTGTCGACCTTCGGCATGACCCTGCTCGGCGCGCTGAGCGCACGCTACGCGACCATCGCCCAGGCCACGCTGATCCTGTCCATCTACACCATGATCGGCGTCGACCAGCGCGGCGGCAACGCCGGCAGTTTCTGGCACGAACCGCTGCTGCTGATCGCCGGCGCCACCTGGTACGGCCTGCTCTCGGTGGCGTGGAACGCGGTGTTCTCCAACCAGCCGGTGCAGATCGGCCTGGCCGTGCTGTTCCGCGAGCTCGGTCTCTACCTCAAGCTGAAGGCGTCGCTGCTGGAGCCGCTGCGCCAGCTCGACCTGGAGGAGCGGCGCCTGGAACTGGCCAAGCAGAACGGCAAGGTGGTGAGCGCGCTGAACCAGGCCAAGGAAATCCTCCTGCACCGCCTCGGCGGCCGGCCGGGACCGAAGGTGAAGCGCTACCTGCGTCTTTATTTCACCGCCCAGGACATCCACGAGCGCGCCAGTTCCTCGCACTACCCGTACAACGCGCTGACCGAGGCGTTCTTCCACAGCGACGTGCTGTTCCGCTGCCAGCGCCTGCTGCATCAGCAAGGCTCGGCGTGCCAGGCGCTGGGCCGCGCGATCCAGTTGCGCCAGCCGTTCGAGCACGGTGAAAGCCAGCAGGCGCTGAGCGACCTGCAGGCCTCGCTGGACTACCTGCGCGCGCAGAACAATCCGACCTGGCGCAGCCTGCTGCGCTCGCTCGGGGCGCTGGCGGCCAACCTCGGCACGCTGGAGAAGAAGCTGGCTGACGCGAGCAACCCGGATGCGCCGCTGGATGAGCAGGACAGCACGTTGTTCGACCGTTCGCCGCGCTCCTTCAAGGACGCCGCCGAACGCCTCCGCCAACAGTTCACCCCGACCTCGCTGGTGTTCCGCCACGCGCTGCGCATGGCCATCGCGCTGGTCGCCGGCTACGCCATGCTGCACTGGATTCACCCGAGCCAGGGCTACTGGATCCTGCTGACCACGGTGTTCGTCTGCCAGCCGAACTACGGCGCCACCCGCGTGCGCCTGGTGCAGCGGATTCTCGGCACCATCGCCGGCCTGATCGGCGGCTGGGCATTGATCACGCTGTTCCCCAACGCACTGATCCAGTCGTTCCTGGCGGTGATCGCCGGGGTGCTGTTCGCCGCCACGCGCAGTTCGCGCTACACCCTGGCGACCGCCGCGATGACCCTGCTGGTGCTGCTCTGCTTCAACCAGATCGGCGATGGCTACGGGCTGATCTGGCCGCGCCTGTTCGATACCCTGGTCGGCAGCCTGATCGCCGGCGCGGCGGTGTTCCTGATCCTGCCGGACTGGCAGGGCCGGCGCCTGAACCGGATGATCGGCACCGCGCTGAGCAGCAATGCGCGTTACCTGCGCCAACTGATGCAGCAGTACCGCAGCGGCAAGCGCGACGACCTCGACTACCGCATCGCCCGGCGCAACGCGCACAACGCCGATGCCGCGCTGTCGAGCACACTGTCGAACATGCTCATGGAGCCCGGCCATTTCCGTAAGGACGCCGAGCTGGGTTTCCGCTTCCTGCTGCTCAGCCACACGCTGCTCAGTTACCTCTCGGCCCTCGGCGCGCACCGCGGCAGTCTGCCCCAGGAGCTCTACGACGAACTGATCGAAAGCGCCTCGGTGCGTATCGCCGACAGCCTCAACCAGCTGGCCACCGCCCTGACCGAGCAGCGCAGCGTCGCCGTGCACGACGAGGAAGAAGAAGCGCTGGCCGCCCAGCTCGAACAATCCCCCGACGAACAGCACGACGTGCAGCGCCTGGTGAAAACCCAGCTGGCGCTGATCTGCCGCCAACTGGCGCCCCTGCGCACGCTCTCGGCGCATCTGCTGAAACCCGCCAAAGCCAATTGAGGGTGGTTCTCAGCCGCTGCGCGGCGAGAGAATTCCTCGACACTGCATGCTATTGTCTGCACCGAAACCGGGTCTTGAGCCCGGTTTTTTAATGGAAGAAGCGCACGCGCCTGCCGCGGCCCCAGACCTGCGAGGACCCCATGTCAGTACCAGTGATTGCCGAACTACTGAAAAAACACGAAAGCGAGCTCCTTCAGGAGTGGATCGTGAGCCAGCGCGCCGCCGGTTTCCGCACCGACCTGATCGATGAAGGCACCGTACAGAACAACTCGCGCGAGCTGCTCAAGCTACTCAGCATCGCCGCGCTCAGCGGCATCGATGACCTCGGCAGCGCCGAGTGGAAGCCGGTGCGCAACATGATCGAGGCGCTGTCGCGCACGCAGAGCCGGCAAGGTTTCAGCCCCAGCGAAACCGCCACCTTCGTGTTCTCGCTCAAGGAGCCGCTGTTCGCCAAGATCCAGGCGAGCTGCGCCGATCCGGCAAGCGAAATGCTCAAGGCCAGCCAGTTGCTCGACAAGCTCGGCCTGTACAGCATGGAGAGCTACATGACCGGCCGCGAGTCGGTGATCCGCGAACAGCAGGAGAGCATGCTCGAGCTGTCCACCCCGGTCGTCGAGCTGTGGAAAGGCGTGCTGGCGATCCCGCTGATCGGCTCGCTGGACAGCAACCGCACGCAGATCGTGATGGAAGCGCTGCTGGAAAAGATCGTCCAGACCGAATCCGAAATCGCCATCATCGACATCACCGGCGTGCCGACCGTCGACACCATGGTCGCCCAGCACCTGCTCAAGACCGTCACCGCCGCAAAGCTGATGGGCGCCCGCTGCATCATCAGCGGTATCCGTCCGCAGATCGCCGCGACCATCGTCCACCTGGGCGTGGAGCTGGGCGACGTGATCACCAAGTCGTCCCTGGCGGATGCGTTCTCCGTCGCGCTGAAAGAGCTCGATATACGTCTGGTCAAAGGCTCGCTGAGGTAAACGCCATGGTGGACAAGATCCCGATTCTGAAAATGGGAAAATTCCTGCTTCTGTCGATCCAGGTCGACATGCATGACCAACTGGCGATGGACCTCCAGGAAGATCTCACGCAACAGATCGTCCTGCACCGCTCCAAGGGCGTGCTGATCGACATTTCCTCGCTGGACATCGTCGACTCGTTCATCGGCCGCATGCTCTCGCACATCGCCCATGTCTCCCGCATCCTCGACGCGAAGATCATCGTCGTCGGCATGCAGCCGGCGGTGGCCATCACCCTGGTCGAGCTGGGCCTGTCGCTGGACGGTATCGCCACGGCGCTGAACGTCGAGAAGGGCATGCGTCGCCTCGAACAAATGGTCGATGACGACCTCAGCCTGGAGCTAGAAAGTGGGGAAGACCGAGATTTTTCCGCTGAAGCAGGAGACTGATATCGTCCTCATCCGACAGCGCGTGCGCAAAGCGGCGGAAGCCGCGCGGCTGGGTCTGGTGTCGCAGACCAAGATCGTCACTGCGGCCAGCGAAATCGCGCGTAACGCGCTGATCTACGGCGGCGGCGGCGAATGCGTGATCGAAGAGACGACCAAGGACGGACGCGGCGCCGTTCGCCTGGTGATCTCCGACCAGGGCGATGGCATCGCCAACCTCGACCGCGCCATGGTCGATGGCTACACCTCGGGCAGCGGCATGGGCCTGGGCCTGGGCGGGGCCAAGCGCCTGGTCGACCAGTTCGCCATCGAAAGCCAACCCGGGCAAGGCACCCGCATAGAACTCTGGAAGTGGCGTTGAATACCGACTGTTGCACCCGCTCGTTCGTGGTCAACGACGTCGCCCATGTCGATGCGGTGCGCCGCGCGGCCGTCAGGCAGGCCCAGGCCATGGGGTTCGACGAGGACGCCCTGGGCCGGCTGACCATCGTCATCCAGGAAATGGCCCGCAACCTGGTCAACCACGTCGGCGAAGGCGAGATTCTGCTCAACGGCGATGGCGGCGCACTGGACGTGCTGGCCGTGGACCGCGGGCCGGGCATGGCCAACGTCGCCCAGTGCATGGCCGACAGCTACTCCAGCAAGGGCACGATGGGTGCGGGCCTGGGCGCGATCAAACGCCTCTCGGATGGCTTCGACATCTATTCCCAGCCAGGTCAGGGCACCTTGGTGCTGGCGCACTTCCAGCTCGAAAAGTCGCCGCCGTCGGCACTGATCAGCGGCGCGCTTTGCCTGCCGCATCCCAAGGAAGAATTCTGCGGCGACGCCTGGGCGATTCGTGACAACCGGGTGATGCTCTGCGACGGCCTGGGTCATGGTCCGCAGGCCAACGAAGCCAGCCAGCGGGCGCGCCGGCTGTTCCTCGAGCACGACCCGCAGATCGGCCTGGTGGAACTCATGGAGCGCTCCCATCAGGCGCTACAAAGCACCCGTGGCGGCGCCCTGGCGTTCGCCGAGGTGGACATCGAACAGGGCCAAGTGATCTTTTGCGGGGTCGGCAACATCGCCGGAGCCCTCCACGCCGAACAGTCTCGCGGCATGGTTTCCTCGAACGGAACAGTAGGCTACAAGGTCGGAAGGATTCAGACCTTCTCTTACCCCTGGGACGAGCACACCCTGTTGATCATGTCTTCCGACGGCATCACCACGAAATCCAGCCTGGATGCCTACCCTGGCCTTCGCGCCCGCCACCCTGCCCTCGTCGCTGGTGCGATCATGCGCGACTTCCGTCGCCTGAACGACGACGCCACCGTGGTGGTGCTTCGTCATGCGTGACGCGCTGTCGATCTCCAGCATTCCCATTCTTTCCGAAATCGACGTGGTGCTCTGCCGACAGCGCGCCAAGCAGATCGCCAGCTGGGTCGGCATGTCGCAACTGGAGCAGATTCGTCTGGCCACCGGCGTCTCCGAGCTGGCGCGCAACATCTTCCAGTACGCCAGCCAGGGTAAATTCCATTTTTACCTGCAGCGCGACTCCCGCGGCCAGCTCAACGGCATCGCCTTCGACGCCGTCGACCAGGGCAAGGGCATCGCGCAATTGCAGGAAATCCTCGAGGGCAGCTACGTCTCCACCACAGGCATGGGCGTCGGCCTGATCGGCGCCAAGCGATTGATGGACGACTTCCAGATCGAGTCCTCTGCCGGCGGCACGCGAATTCGCGCGATCAAGTACATGAGCTACCCGCGGCCGTTCCCGGACGACGCGCAAATCGTCGCCTTCCGCCAGCAGCTAAACGCCGACGGCGAGCTCGACCCGTACAGGGAACTGCAACTGCAGAGCGAAGACCTGCTGCTCACCAACAACGAGCTGCGCGTCCGTCAACAGGAGCTGGAGGACACCGCTCAAGAGCTGGAAAATACCAACAAGGGCGTGGTGGCGCTGTATTCCGAGCTGGAGAAGACCGCTCAGGAACTGAAGGAGGCCGGCGAATCGAAGAGCCGTTTCTTCTCCAACATGACCCACGAATTCCGCACCCCGATCAACATCATCGAGAACATCGCCAAGCTGCTGGCCAGTGGCGTCGACGGCCAACTGAACGCCGAGCAGCTCAAGCAGGTGAAGTTCATCAGCGACGCCGCGGCCGAGCTGGCCAACCTGATCACCGAGCTGCTCGACCTCGCTGAGGTACAGTCCGGGCGCATCGAGATCGTGCCGACGCGCTTCAGCCTGTTCGCCTTCATGGAGGAGATCGAGAGCCTGACGACCTCGCTGGCGATTCGCTATCCCGGCGTCATCCCGCTGATCCAGCTGCCGACCAGCGACGTGTACCTGAACACCGACCACGGCCGGCTGTTCCAGATCCTGCGTAACCTGATTTCCAACGCGTTCAAGTACACCCCGGCCGGCAACGTGAAGATCAAGGTGTTCCAGCCGGACAACGCGCACCTGGAGTTCCTCGTCGAGGACACCGGCATCGGTATCTCCGCGGAGAACCAGGCGCGGGTGTTCGAGGAGTTCTGCCGAATCAAGTCGCCGAGCCTGAAGAACATCGAAGGCACCGGCCTGGGCCTGCCGCTGGCGCAGAAACTGGCGTCCCTGCTCGACGGGCAAATCAGCCTGTCCAGCCTCGAAGGCCAGGGCAGCCGCTTCTACGTGCAGATACCGCTGGAGCTGGGCAACGATAAACACGACGACCGGGACCTCGACCTCAGCGGGACGACTATCCTGATCATCGATGACAGCGATGCGGACCGCTACCTGATCCGCCGCACCCTGGAGCCCTACGATCCGGTGCTGATCGAGGCGGACAGCGCCCGCTCCAGCATCGACAAGCTCAACGCGGTACGCCCGGACATCATCTTTCTCGATCTCGAGCTTCCGGACATCAGCGGCGAAGACCTGCTCGCCAGCATGGACTGGAGCATGCACCAGCGGGTGGTGATCAACACCGCGAAACCGCTCGGCGACGAGGAGCGCGCTCGACTGGAGCCTCACTGCCATGCGTTGTTGCTGAAGACCCAGGCGGATTATTCGGAGCGCCTGCTGCACTGCGTCAAAGCCCTCGCGTGGAGACAGGAATGAAGACCCGCAAGCGCATCCTTGTCATCGACGATACCGACGCCAACCGCTACGTGCTGAAGAAGATCCTCGCCAGCCAGCCGTCCTACGACATCATCGAGGCCGGCAGTGGCGAAGAAGGCCTGGCGCTGATGGATGCCGACATCGACCTGATGATCATCGACATCAACCTGCCGGACATGACCGGGTTCGACCTCATCCAGGCCGCCGAGAAGAAACTCGGCCGCGGCAAGCTGCCGTCGATCATCAACATCTCCGCCACCTTCGTCACCGGCAAGGACAAGGCCACCGGGCTCAACAGCGGCGCGCAGGCCTACCTGACACACCCGATCAACCCGGACGAAGTGGTCGCGACCATTTCCTCGCTGCTCAAGACCAACCACCGCATCGAGCGCGTCGAGCAGCAGCGCAACGTGGCGATCGCCCTCAGCCAGAACCTGCAGACCGAGAAGATCATGCTCGAGCGCTTCATGCGCTCGCTCAGCCACGACCTGCGCTCGCCGCTCACCGCCGCCTCGATGGTGGTCGGGCTGATGCAGAAGAGCCCGGCACGACGCAGCGACGAGATGCTGGACGTTCTCGAGAAGAACCTGCAGCGCATGAGCCAGATGATCACCAACGTGCTCGACATCTCCCACGTCAGCCTGGGCGGGGGCCTGCAACTCAACGGCGAGCGGTTCGCCGTAGGCGCGCTGCTCGAAGGCGCGATCGGGGACTTGAGCATCCAGATCCGCAACGAACTGCGCGTCGACCTGGAAACCCCCGAGGAGCAGGTGTTCTGGGATCGCCACGCATTCCTGCGGATCATCGACAATCTGGTGATCAACGCCGCCAAACACGGCAGCAAGACCGCGCCGATCTTCATCGAGCAGCGCCGCCTCGAGGGGGAAATGCTGATCCGCGTGCGCAACGGCGGCAGCATTCCCAGCGACGTACTGGCGAACCTGGCGACGCCCTACTTCATCTCCACCAAGAGCGACGTGCAGGGCTGGGGGCTGGGCCTGCCGACCGTGAAGGCGCTCTGCGAAAGCTTCGGCGGGCGCGTCGAATTCAGCAGCGAGGGCGAGGAAGTGGTCGTCGACGTGTTCCTCCCGGTCAGCCTGCCGCGCGCGCGTACCCTCTGAACCCGATGGACAAGGCCCGACTGCACGAGCGCCTGCTGGAGCGCCTGGAAAGCGACCTCGAGCTGGCCCGCCGCGCCGCGCAAACCGCCCACGAGGCGGCGACCCACGAAGAGAACATTGCCGAGAACAAGTACGACACCCTCGGTCTGGAGGCGTCGTACCTGGCCGCAGGGCAGTCGCGCCGCGTCGGGGAAATCCACCAGGCTCTCGCCGCCTGGCGCCAATTGCCGCTGCTGCCCTACGCCGCGCAGCGCGGCATCATCCTCGGTACGCTGGTGCATCTGGTTGACGATGACGGCGGCGAGCAGTGGCTGTTGCTCGGCCCCGACGGCGCCGGCCTCAAGCTGACCGACGGTGCGCGCGATGTACTGGTGATCACCGCCCGTTCGCCGCTGGGCGCCGCCCTGCTGGGCCAGCACGAAGGCGATGAATTCGAGCGCGAGATCGCCGGGCGACAACGCCGCTTCGAGATTATCGCGGCCTTCTGAGCCTCAACGCAGGCGAGCGCATCGGCACGCAGGCGCTGGCTCAGGATTTCGTCTGCAGGTCGCGCCAGGTCAGGTGGATGCGCAGGTCGAACTCCAGTTGCTGATAGCCGGGCAACATGTGCTCGCAGAGCTGGTAGAACGCCTTGTTGTGGTCGAACTCGCGCAGGTGCGCCAGCTCGTGAACCACGATCATGTTGAGGAACTGCGGAGCCGTATCGCGGAACAGCGCGGCGATGCGGATTTCCTTCTTCGCCCTGAGCTTGCCGCCCTGCACGCGCGACACGGCGGTGTGCAGGCCGAGGGCCTTCTGCAACACATCCAGCTTGGCGTCGTAGAGCACCTTGTCCAGGCCCGGCGCGTTGCGCAGGAACGCCTGCTTGAGGGCCATGGTGTAGGCATACAGCGCCTTGTCGCTCTGCACCGCATGGCGCTCGGGATAACGCTGGCGCAGGTACTCCTCTAGGCGTTCCTGGGCGATCAGCGTGCGCACCTTGTCCTGCAGCGCGGGCGGATAGGCAGCGAGGTATTTCAGCGGCGTCATGGCAGGCGGGACGGGTAATCGGGGAGCGCGCAGTCTAGCAAGCGGCCGCCTTTCGCGGTCGACTCGACGACGGGGCGCAGCGGGTTGATCGACGTGAAAGTTTCCGGAACGGACCCTGGCGCTGGCGGTCGTATGCGGGGAATATTCAACCCCATCGAAAAATCCCCCTTAGCAGTCCCGGGCGCCACCAATGAGTCAGGCAAAAAGCAAAATCGTTCTGCTGGTCGAGGATGAGCCGGACGTCCGGCTTCTGCTCGCCGAATACCTCGAAGAGGAAGGCTACGACGTGTTGCAAGCCGCGTCCGCCGCGGAGGCCTTCGCGATACTGGCGAGCAAACCCAGCCTCGACCTGCTGGTCAGCGACTTCCGCCTGCCGGATGGTGTCTCCGGCGTAATGATCGCCGAGCCGGCCCTCAAGCTGCGACCGGACCTCAAGGTCATCTTCATCAGCGGCTATCCGGCGGAAATCCTCGACTCGGGCAGCCCCATCGCGCACCAGGCGCCGGTGCTGGGCAAGCCGTTCTCCTTCGACACCCTGCAGGATCAGATCCAGCGACTGCTCGCCTGAGTCGCATCCCCCGGCGGCATTGCCGGAACTACGCTATGCGCTTCTCCACGAGCAAGGATGCTCCCGATGAAGCGCTGGATAGCCGCCACGCCGTTCTGCCTGCCTTTCACCCTGCTCGCCGCGCCCTGCCCCGACTGGCAGCCCGAGCGTGCCCGTGCCGAGCTCGACGGCCTGTCCCATCGGATCGCCGAATGGGACGCCGCCTACCACCGCCAGGGCCGCTCGCCGATCGCCGACGAGCTCTATGACCAGGCCCGCGAACGGCTCGCCGGCTGGCGCGGCTGTTTCCCCGGGCAGGCGCCGGTCGCCGCCGATCCGCTGGCCGGCGCCGCCGGGCAGATCGCCCACCCGGTACCGCAGACCGGTCTCGACAAGCTCGCCGACGAAGCCCGCGTGCAGGCCTGGATGACCGACCGCGACGGGCTCTGGGTGCAGCCGAAGGTGGATGGCGTGGCGGTGACGCTGATCTATCAGGACGGCCAACTGCAGCAGGCCATCAGCCGCGGCGATGGTCGCTTCGGCCTGGACTGGACACCGCGGGTGCGCGCGCTTCCCGGCGTGCCGGCGCGACTGCCCGACAACCGCCGGCTGCTGTTCCAGGGCGAGCTGTACTGGAAGCTGGCCGAGCACGTGCAGGCCCGCCACGGCAGCGTCGGCGCGCGGGGCAAGGTGGCCGGGCTGCTGGCACGGCAAACCCTCGGCGAAGCCGAAGCCGCCGGCATCGGTCTGTTCGTCTGGGAATGGCCGGACGGCCCGGCCGACATGCGCGCCCGCCTCGCCGAACTGCGCCGCCTGGGTTTCGCCGACAGCGAGCGCTTCAGCCAGCCGGCGGCGTCCTTCGCCGAGGTCCGCCAATGGCGCGAGCACTGGTACCGGACAGCGCTGCCGTTCGCCAGCGACGGCGTGGTGATCAAGCAGGGCCGGCGTCCGCCGGGCGAACGCTGGAGTGCCAATGCGCCGGCCTGGGCGGTCGCCTGGAAGTACCCGTTCGCCCAGGTGCTCGCCGAAGTGCGTGCGGTGGAGTTCAAGGTTGGCCGCAGCGGGCGCATTACGCCGCTGCTGCAGCTGCAACCGGTACAGCTGGACGACCGTCGCGTGCAGCGCGTGTCGGCCGGATCGCTGCGCCGCCTGCGCGAACTGGACATCCAGCCCGGCGACCAGGTAGCGGTCAGTCTTGCCGGGTTGACCATCCCGCGCCTCGACGGCGTGGTCTGGCATGCCGCTGTGCGCACGCCGCTGGCGCTACCCGCCGCCTCGCGCTATCACCCGCTGAGCTGTTGGCAGCCCACGCCCGACTGCCGCAGCCAGTTCGCCGCGCGCCTGGAATGGCTGGGCGGCAAGCACGGCCTAGACCTTTCCGGAGTCGGCGCGGGGAGCTGGCAGACGCTGATCGACGCGGGACTGGTGGAGCACCTGCTCGACTGGATGGACCTGCGCGAGGAGCAGTTGCTCGCCCTGCCCGGTTTCGGCGAGAAGCGCGCCGCACGTTTGCTGGCGAGCTTCGCCGAGGCCCGCGCCCGGCCGTTCGGCCGCTGGCTGGGCGCTCTCGGCATGCCGCCCAGCGGCGCGGCGGATCTTGGCGGAGACTGGCAGCAACTGGCCGGACGCAGCCAGGCCGACTGGCAACGCGAGCCCGGTGTCGGCCCGGGTCGTGCGCGCGCGTTGGTGGCGTTCTTCGCCGACCCGCAGGTCCGTGCCCTTCGCCAGCGACTGAGCGAAGCCGGCATCGCCGGCTTCTGACGAGCCGCGACTTAGTAGTCGCGGAACTCCTTGTGGCAAGCCTCGCAGGCGTCTTCGACCTTCTGCAGCGGCGCGGCGACCGCATCCGGCGCCAACGGCCTGCCGGTGCTGGCAGCCACCAGGGCGGCGGTGCTGGCTTCGAGGTCGCGGGCGAGTTCGTCGAAGCGTTCCTGGCGCTGCCACACCTCGTCACGCGCGTTGCTGTGTTCTTCCTTCACCGTCGGGAAATGCTTCCACGGCTGGCGCGACAGCTCGTCCAGATGCGTGGCGCCGGTGGCGAACGCGTTGCCGTCGAACTTCAGCCGGCCACGCAGCATGCCGCCGAGGTCTTCGCTGGTCTTCAGCATCTGCTTGAAGATTGCCTGGCGCTGGCCGAGCGGGGAGTTGGGGTCAATCTTGTTGCAACCACCGAGCACGAGCAGCGCGGCGAATACGACGAACAGTGATCTGGAGGGCATGGGCGTTTTCGCGAGGGTTGGGCGGGGACGGGATTATCCGCCCCCGCCCCTGTCGCTGCCAAACCGATCTGTCGGCCCGGAGCCCTCACCTGGCGACAGGTTGACGCAGGTCACTCCCGCCGCGGCTGGCTCAACTGGCGGGATCGATGGGCGCGTCCTCTTCCTTGAACTGGTCGCGGATGTAGGTGATCTCGCTCTTGCCGTGCGGCGCCGGCAGGCCGTCCGGGCCGAGGTTGACGAACACCATGCGCTCGATGGTCAGCAGGCTCTTGCGGGTGATCTTGTTACGCACTTCGCAACGCAGGGTGATCGAGGTGCGCCCGAACTCGGTGGCGGTGATGCCCAGCTCGATGATGTCGCTCTGCCGTGCCGAGCTGACGAAATTGATCTCGGAAATGAATTTGGTCACCACCCGCTGGTTGCCCAGTTGGACGATGGCATAGATCGCCGCCTCCTCATCGACCCATTTCAGCAGGCTGCCGCCAAACAGCGTGCCGTTGGGATTGAGGTCTTCGGGCTTCACCCATTTGCGCGTATGGAAGTTCATGGACGCTCCTGTCGGGGTTAGGACTCATCGGCATGATCGCAGGCCGACGCCTGGCTGTCGCGACCGGGAATGCGATGGAAAAGTTCACCAAAACCCGATTGCCCTACTTCCGTGCATGGGTTTAAATCCATGTCGATCATTTTCCAAGGACTTCACTCGGTATTGCCGCTCTTATCGGCCGCCGAGCGACCCGACATCGAGGTTGAGCCCATGCGTCTTCTGCCCCTTTCCGCCGCCGTTCTGCTTGCCGCCTTTCATCTGCCGGCCCAGGCACTGGACTTCGGCGCCCTCGCCAATGGCGTGGCGAGCGTCGCCAATGCGGTGAACGGCACCCGGGCGGATACCACCAACACCACGAATACCGCAAATACGGTGAGCAGCACCGGCAACAGCGCCTGCGACGCCAAGCTTCGCGAGTACCAGGACCAGCTGGCCCTGGCCCAGGCTGCCGGCAACGCGGCCAACAACAGCAACGTCCAGAAGATCCTGCTGCAGGCCAATACCCTCTGCGCGCAGACCGCCAGCACCCAGCAGCCGGTCCAGGCCGTTCCGGCCGCGGCCCCGCAGACCGCCCAGGAAACCGCGGTGAACGCCGGCGTCAAGCTGCTCGGCACCATGCTCAGCAAGTGACAGCGAGCCCGCCATCCGGCGCGCGCCTTCCCCGCCCTATTGGGTAGTCGCGCCGGCATCGCTATAATCCTTCGCCTCACACGCCCGGTTTACCGGTCGTGCCCGCCACCCGGGCGAGGGGCGCTGCAGCAGGCCGGGCCGCTTCGATCGATTCGAGGCAGCCCATCTGTCAGGCTCGCACGGGGCGTTTCCCAGACGCAGCAACGGCGCCCATTCGCACCAGAACGAATGGAGAACTCATCCCATGAGCGCTATTTCTACGCCTGCCGGTTTCACCGATTTCAAAGTCGCCGACATTTCCCTGGCTGCCTGGGGCCGCCGCGAGGTCATCATCGCCGAATCCGAGATGCCTGCCCTGATGGGCATGCGCGCCAAATATTCCGCCGCGCAACCGCTCAAGGGCGCGAAAATCCTCGGCTGCATCCACATGACCATCCAGACCGCGGTGCTCATCGAGACGCTGGTCGCGCTGGGCGCCGAGGTACGCTGGTCGTCGTGCAATATCTTCTCGACCCAGGACCAGGCCGCCGCCGCCATCGCCGCCGCCGGCATCCCGGTATTCGCCTGGAAGGGCGAGACCGAGGCCGAGTACGAATGGTGCATCGAGCAGACCATCCTCAAGGACGGCCAGCCGTGGGACGCCAACATGGTGCTGGACGATGGCGGTGACCTCACCCAGATCCTCCACGACAAATACCCGCAGGTGCTCGACGGTGTCCATGGCGTCACCGAGGAAACCACCACCGGCGTGCATCGCCTGCTCGACATGCTGAAGAAGGGCTCGCTGAAGATCCCGGCGATCAACGTCAACGACTCGGTCACCAAGAGCAAGAACGACAACAAGTACGGCTGCCGCCACAGCCTCAACGATGCCATCAAGCGCGGCACCGACCACCTGCTGTCCGGCAAGCAGGCGCTGGTGATCGGCTACGGCGACGTGGGCAAGGGCTCGGCGGCCTCGCTGCGCCAGGAAGGCATGATCGTCAAGGTCAGCGAAGTCGACCCGATCTGCGCCATGCAGGCGTGCATGGACGGCTACGAGCTGGTTTCGCCCTACAAGGACGGCATCAACGACGGCAGCGAGGGCTGCGTCGACGCCGCGCTGCTGGGCAAGATCGACCTGATCGTCACCACCACCGGCAACGTCAACGTCTGCGACGCCGGCATGCTCAAGGTGCTGAAGAAACGCGCCGTGGTGTGCAACATCGGCCACTTCGACAACGAGATCGACACCGCCTTCATGCGCAAGAACTGGGCCTGGGAAGAGGTCAAGCCGCAGGTGCACAAG
>JADHEE010000242.1_pt1 | contig 26408 bp, 22 predicted proteins | sample 8952401 | NCBI WGS metagenome assembly JADHEE01 (sample SAMN16124438, study PRJNA663242) | bioreactor sludge metagenome | isolation source: sludge (ammonium) | place: India:Bengaluru | collected 2019-02-28 | reverse complement strand
TCACGTCCTCGGCGCCGGCTTCGATGGCGGCGTCCATCAGCGCCGTTTCGTCGGTGCCGGGCGCGAAGATGAGCTGGCCGCAGTGCTTGAACTGGAAGGCCACGCAGCCGTCGGTGCCCATGTTGCCGCCGTGCTTGGCGAAGGCGTGGCGGACTTCGGCGACGGTGCGCGTGCGGTTGTCGGTCAGGCAGTCGACCATGATCGCCGCGCCGCCGATGCCGTAGCCCTCGTAGCGGATCTCGATGTAATCGACGCCCTCAAGCTCGCCGGTGCCCTTCTTGATCGCATTGTCGATCTTGTCCTTGGGCATGTTGATGGCCTTGCCCTTGTCGACGGCCATGCGCAGGCGCGGGTTGAACGCCGGGTCGCCGCCGCCCATCTTGGCGGCCACGGTGATTTCCTTGGCGACTTTGGAGAACGCGGCGCCGCGCTTTTCGTCCTGGCGGCCCTTGCGGTGCTGGATGTTGGCCCATTTGGAATGTCCGGCCATGGTCTTACCTCGTGTGGATGCTGGGGATGCGCGCTGCCGCGGGAGTCTTCCGGCGCAACAAAGCGCAATGCAAATGGTTGATAATAAGGCGGCGCATTTTATCACTTCCCGATGATTCTTCCCGCGGAGCTTTCGATGCCTGATCCCCTCGTCGTCGCCAGGAACCAACGAACCGAATGCTGTCTGCTGCCCGCGCTGGCCAACCGGCACGGACTGATCACCGGCGCCACCGGCACCGGCAAGACGATCACTCTGCAGGTGCTGGCCGAGCGTTTTTCCGGCATCGGTGTGCCGGTGTTCATGGCCGACGTGAAGGGCGACCTGTCGGGCCTCGCCGCGGCCGGGACGGAGAGTCCGAAGCTGCGCCAGCGGCTCGACCTGCTGGGCATCGCCGACTGGGCGCCGGCGCCATTCCCGGCGGCGTTCTGGGACGTGGCCGGCGCGCAGGGCCACCCGGTGCGCGCGACGATCTCGGACATGGGGCCGCTGCTGCTCGCCCGCCTGCTCAACCTCAACGACACGCAGTCCGGCGTGCTGCAGCTGGTGTTCAAGATCGCCGACGACGACGGCCTGCTGCTGCTCGACCTCAAGGATCTGCGCGCGATGGTGCAGTACGTCGGCGAGAACGCGAAATCCTTCACCACCGAGTACGGCAACGTCTCCGCCGCCTCCATCGGCGCCATCCAGCGCGGCCTGCTGGCGCTGGAGCAGCAGGGCGGCGACTGTTTCTTCGGCGAGCCGATGCTCGATATCAACGACCTGATGCAGACCGTCGACGGCAAGGGCGTGATCAACATTCTCGCCGCCGACACGCTGATGGCCGCGCCGCGCCTGTACTCGACCTTCCTGCTCTGGCTCCTCTCCGAGCTGTTCGAGCGGCTGCCGGAGGTGGGCGATCCGGACAAGCCCAAGCTGGTGTTCTTCTTCGACGAGGCGCACCTCCTGTTCAACGAGGCGCCGCCGGCGCTGCTGGAGAAGATCGAGCAGGTGGTGCGGCTGATCCGTTCGAAGGGGGTCGGCGTGTATTTCGTCACGCAGAATCCGCTCGACATCCCGGACAAGGTGCTCGGCCAGCTCGGCAACCGCGTGCAGCACGCGCTGCGCGCGTTCACTCCGCGCGACCAGAAGGCGGTGACCACGGCCGCCGAGACGCTGCGCGCCAACCCGGCCTTCGACGCGGCGGCGGCGATCACCGAGCTGGGCGTCGGCGAGGCGCTGGTCTCCTTCCTCGACGAGAAGGGCCGTCCCGCCGTCGTCGAGCGCGCCTTCATCCTGCCGCCGGCGTCGCGCATCGGCCCGCTCGACGCGCAGGAGCGGCAGGCGGTGATCCGCGCGTCGCTGGTTTACGGCGTCTACGAGAAGGCGCTCGACCGCGAGTCGGCCTATGAAAAGCTCCGCCAGGCGCCGGCCGGCGGCGCGGCGCAGGCAACGGGCGCGCGGACCGGCGCGCCGGCCCCGGCGCCGGAGGACTCTTCCGGCGGCGGCCTGTTCGGCGGACTGGGCGACCTGCTCGGCGGCTCGACCGGACCGCGCGGCGGGCATCGCGAGGGCGTGGCCGAGGCGCTGGCCAAGTCCGCCGCCCGCGCCATCGGCTCGCAGGTCGGCCGCGAGATCATCCGCGGCGTGCTGGGCTCGATCCTCGGAGGCGCCAAGCGGCGCTGACGCGGCGCCGCGCCGAATCGCCTCTCCGGCCGGGCCAAGGCCCGGCCGCGCCATTCCTTCTTTTGTCCCGATCCCCGTGAAACACTGGTCCCCCGAGCGCCTCGGCGTCGTCCTCGCCGTGCTCGCCGCCTTCGGCTTTTCCTTCAAGGCCATCCTGATCAAGCTGGCCTATGCCGTGCCGATGGCGGCGCCGGTCGACCCGGTGACGCTGCTCTCGCTGCGCATGTCGTTCTCCCTGCCGGTCTTCCTGTGGGTCGCGCTGCGCGCGGGCCGCGCGGCGCCGCCGCTGACCCGGCGCGACTGGGGCATGCTGCTGGTGCTGGGGCTGGTCGGCTACTACGGGGCCAGCCTGTTCGACTTCCTCGGCCTGCAGTACATCTCCGCCGGCCTCGAACGGTTGATCCTGTTCACCTATCCGACGCTGACCATCCTGATCGGCGTCGTGTTCATGGGCCGGCCGCTGCAGCGCAACGAGCTGTATTCGCTGCTGTTCTCCTACGCCGGCATCGGGCTGGCCTTCGCGCACGACCTGGAGCTTTCGGGCGACACGCGCCACGTGCTGATCGGCGGCACCTTCGTCTTCGCCTCGTCGCTGACCTACGCGCTGTATCTGTCGGGCAGCGCGCCGATGATCCGGCGCCTCGGGGCGATGCGCTTCACCGCGCTGGTGATGACCGTCTCGACCGTCGCGGCGCAGGCGCATTTCTTCGCCAGCCAGCCGCTGGCGGCGTATCGGCTGCCGCTGCGCACGTATGCCTACGTGGTGGCCATCGTGGCGTTTTCGACCGTGCTGCCGATGTTCATGCAGTCGGCGTCGATCGCGCGCATCGGCGCGGCGCGTTCGGTGCTGATCGGCACCATCGGCCCGGTGCTGACCATCTTCTTCGGCTGGTGGATTCTCGGCGAGCCGATGTCGCTGGCGCAGGCGGCCGGCACCGGGCTGGTGCTGGCCGGGGTACTGCTGGTCAGCCGTTCTTCGGCGCCGGCGGGGCCTCGACGGTCAGCGTGACGCGCTGGCGCTCCGCGTCGGCGTAGAGCACCAGGGTGCGCGACTTGATGTCCACCACGCGCACCACGCCGGCCCATTCCCTGGCATCGGGCAGGATTCTGGCGAGGCGGTTGGGCTGGCGCCGGATCGCCTTCTCGTTGATCCGGTTGCCCTCTTCCTTCGGGAAGAGGGCGAAGTACAGCATGTCGGCCTCGACCAGTTCGTTGATGAAGTGCGTGCCGAGCGAGACGTCCGGGACCAGCGTGTCGTGCATGGCGACGATCTCGCACAGCGCGGTGACGTTGTTGATGTCGGCGAAGGACACCGGGATGCCGAGCCAGATGTCCCGCGAGCCCCAGCGGCCGGGGCCGAGCAGCAGCACGGTGCGCCCCGCGCTGGCCCGGTTGATGCGGCCGACGATGCGCGCCACGGCCAGCCGCCCTTCCTGGCCGAGCCGGCCGTACAGCTCCGGCGTGACGTAGACGATGCGGTCGGGGCGGATCACGCGGCTGGGGCCGATGACCGCGCCCTGCGCGGCGATCAGGCTCGGCGCGTAGGCTGGCGGCTCGGCCCGCGCGGCGCCGTCCGAGCCGCGCACCTGCATGGGGCGGCATTGCAGGAGATTGATCCGGAGATTGGCGCCGTCCAGCACGTTGAGCGCGAATTCGATCTCCACCGGATGGTTGTAAGCGGATTGCAGGCAGTCGAGCAGCACGCGCAGGTGCTCGACGAAGGCGGTGTTCCCGAGCAGGCCGTCGAAGGTCAGGAACGGCGGCCGGTCGGGCTGCTCGCGGCGGGTGAACAGGTCGAGCGGGAAATCCTCCTGGTCCGCCGTCAGCGCGGCGAACGGGCCGGTGACGACGCGGTTGTCCTCCAGGTCGAGGGTGTCCATCCGCCGCTGCGCGTAGCGGGCGATCGCGCCGAACGTCGTCTCGGGGCGCAGTTCGGGTTCGTTGAGCGCGATCAGGCGCGTGTAGTCGTCGTCCGCGCGGTCCACCGCGCGCGTGCCGAGCCCGGCCACCAGGCGGACCACGCCGGCGCGCATGTCGATGCGCGGGTGCCAGCGGAAGGGGTTGAACGACATGCCGACGCCGGCCGCGTGCGGGTGGAAGTAGCGATGGCCGGCGGTGCCCGAGACGCGCATGATCAGCAGCGCCATCTGTTCGTGGGCGTCGAGCAGGCCGCGCCGCTGGCGGTAGCGCAGCGCGCCTTCGGACAGCGCGCTGGCGTAGACCCGGCGCACCGCGTCGAGCAGGCTCTCCAGGCGCTCTCCGCGCGGCCCGCGGTTGGCACAGAAGACGCTCTCGTACTGGCCGGCGAAGGCGTTGCCGTACTGGTCTTCGAGCCGCGAGCTGGAGCGCACGATGAACGGCCATTCGCCGAAGTAGTCGAGCATGCCTTCGAACTGGCGCAGCGTCTGGCTGGTGAACGTTCCCCGCATGATGCGCGCGTGCGCCTCGTCGAGCTGATGCAGGAAGGTGGCCGGGTCGCGCTGCTGCCGGCGGAGCCACCACACGCCGTTGCGCACCAGGAAGGTGTCGAAGACTTCGGTACCGACGTAGAAGGAGTCGTGCGCTTCGAGCCGGGAGTGCAGCGCCGGCGCGTCGCGCCGCAGGATGGCGCGCGCCAGCAGCATGCCCAGCGCCTTGCCGCCGATGCTGCCGATGCCGATCATGCGTTCGCGCACGGCGAGCAGGTCGTCGAGCGTCAGGTAGCGGCGGATCAGCGGCGACATGGCCGGGTCGTCCGGGAAGAGCAGCCGGGCGAGGCAGGCGAACCACTCGTCTTCCGCGGCCGGGTCGGGCGTGCCGGCGCGGCGGGCGTCGGCCACGGCGTGCGCCGCGGCGAAATGGCGCTGCCAGTGGTCGGTGCGCAGGTCGTCCTGCAAGCCACGCCATCCGGAGCCGGCCAGGATTTCGGAAACGGTGCCGCTGTCGGTCACCGGCCGGAAATGGTCGCCGTCCTCCCAGGCGTGGATCAGGTTCATCGCCGCCGCCGAGCGGTGCTGCACCTTGACCGGCCGGACGTAGAGCCGCTCGCGGCAGTGGAACACGTCGAGCAGGAACTGCGTCGTCTCGGTGATCATCCCGAGCGCCGATGCCGCGTGCGTGTTCCGGAAGATGCCGAAGTAGGTCACGGTGTCCAGGTCGAACAGCCGGGGGCAGGTCAGGCGGAAGAAATTACCCATCATCCGATCCGATTGCCACGCTTCCGCCAGGTCGGACAGGCAGTCGAAGACGTACATCGTCTCCGGCCCGGCGGCCTCGATCACCGAGTGCACCTGATCGACGAAGGCGTCGAACCCGTCGGCCGGACGCGGGTGGTGGATTTCCGCGCCTGAGCGTTCTTCGAGCAGCGGCCAGTGTTCGGCGAAGCGGAAGTAGATCAGGCGCCGCTGCCGCGCCAGGGCGGCCTCGACGTAGCGCGCCACCAGGGCGGCGTATTCGTCGAGCGACTGGATCTGCCAGACGATGTTGTCCCCGCGCCGCACGCCGCGCAGCACGGCGTCGAGTTCGGGCAGACCCGTGGTCGGAGAAAAATCAGTGGTGTCGGCTGCCATGGCGTGTTACCCGGTCGGGCGGCGTTCGGTGCGCGCTGCGCGCCGATGATAGCGCGAACCCGGCATGGCGACGCTCCCGATCTCCGTTTTCCGGCGGTGAAGTGCCCAAAAAGGTGCATACGCACCTTTTTAGTGCAATTATTGTGCAGAAAATTATGACTTTCCGATGAAGTTGTGGTTTTTGGACAACATAGTTCCTTTTTATGCACAACTTATGTGCTTTAGGAACGAAGATGCCCCACTCTAGTGGCAGAATCGGGACTCCAAAAATTTTGACCCTTGGAGATAAATCATGAAATACAAGTCACTCGAAGACTTTCTGGAAGGAGTCCGCCAGAGCAGCGACCATCAGCCGGAATACCTGCAGGCGGTCACCGAAGTCATGGAAAGCATCTGGCCGTTCGTGCAGAAGAATCCGCACTACGCCGAGCATGCGCTGCTCGAACGCCTGCTGATGCCGGAACGCATGATCATCTGCCGCGTGGCCTGGGTGGACGACAAGGGCGAGGTGCAGGTGAACCGCGGCTACCGCGTCCAGCACAGCTCGGCGATCGGCCCGTACAAGGGCGGCATGCGCTTCCACCCGTCGGTCAACCTGTCGATCATGAAATTCCTGGCGCTCGAACAGACCTTCAAGAACTCGCTGACCATGCTGCCGATGGGCGGCGGCAAGGGCGGCTCGAACTTCGATCCGAAGGGCAAGAGCGACGGCGAGATCATGCGCTTCTGCCAGGCCTTCATGACCGAGATGTTCCGCCACCTGGGCTCCGACACGGACGTGCCGGCCGGCGACATCGGCGTCGGCGCGCGCGAGATCGGCTACATGACCGGCATGATGAAGAAGCTGAGCAACAAGACGGACTGCGTGTTCACCGGCAAGGGCCTGTCCTACGGCGGTTCGCTGATCCGTCCGGAAGCGACGGGCTACGGCGTCGTCTATTTCGCGCAGGAAATGCTGCTGCAGCGCGGACGCACCTTCGACGGCCTGCGCGTCTCGGTGTCGGGCTCGGGCAACGTCGCGCAGTTCGCCATCGAGAAGGCCATGGCGCTCGGTGCCAAGGTGGTCACGGTGTCCGATTCGGGCGGCACGGTCGTGGATGAGAAGGGTTTCACCCCCGACAAGCTGGCCATGCTCATGCAGATCAAGAACGTCGAATACGGCCGCATCAGCGAGTACGCCGGGCGGGTCGGCGCCGAGTACCACCCCGGCATCCGGCCGTGGGCGGTGCCGGTCGATCTGGCGCTGCCCTGCGCCACGCAGAACGAAATCGACGAGAACGACGCCGCCGCGCTGATCAAGAATGGCGTCATCGCCGTGTGCGAAGGCTCCAACATGCCGAGCACGATCGAGGCGACCAAGCTGTTCGAGCACAACAACGTGCTGTTCGCGCCGGGCAAGGCCAGCAACGCCGGCGGCGTGGCCACCTCGGGACTGGAGATGAGCCAGAACGCGATGCGCCTTGCCTGGAAGCGCGAGGAGGTCGACCAGCGCCTGCACGGCATCATGCACAAGATCCACGAGGAGTGCCTGCTGCACGGCCGCCGGCCGGACGGCACGGTCAGCTACGTGCACGGCGCCAACATCGTGGGCTTCACCAAGGTCGCCGACGCCATGATCGCGCAGGGAATCATCTAGGACGCGCCCGCTCGATCAGCGCGGAAATCCGGCCGGCGGACGCCTTCAGGCCGCCGGCCGGGCGGGAAACCCCCGTCCGCGACGTCGCGCATCGGAGCGCCGGCCGGGTGAATGCCCGGCCGGCAGGTAACGGGAACGTTTGAGGGAGAACCGCATGACAACGATCGCCTTGCCGTCCGGGACGGTATACGTCAAGTATTCCGTCATCACCCACCTCTTCGCCAGGGCCATGTGCTCGCCTGCGCCGCATGGCGATCCCCGCTCCGCCTACGCCATGGCCTACGGCGCCGTGGACCGCAAGCTGGCGCGCGCGGTCGAACTCGGGGACCTGCGCGCCCGGGACCCGCTCACCTTCGCTCCGCACAGCTACCCGGTCGGTGACGCCCTGCGCGAGGCGGTCATCCTGGTCAACGACCTGCGCGAGTATTCGGCGCGCCACGGCCTGCCCGAGATCGAGCCGGACGCCGGTTCGCACTGCCGCGGCAACTGAGACGGACCGCCGCAGCGGTTTCGTGTTGGCGGAGGCGGCCGCCCAGGCCTGACCCGCCTTTTCCTTTTCCATCGTTCGCCCGAAACGGCCGGCGCGAAGAGCTTGACGGTCTCCTTTCCGAAAGCGCGGAGGTTCTTGTCATTGGACGATGCCGGGGGCAGAATCGGGCTTGGCAACGGTATTGCCGGAGGGGCGGCAAAAGCCGTCAAAGAAGTCCGGATAACGACAAGATGAACACGCAGACCGGAACCGAGGTAGCACAGCCGTCGTACGATGCGTCGTATGTGCGCGCGATCACGACCATGGGTGACTCGCGCAACGTGGTCACCAACCAGCCGATTTTCACGAAAAACAGGATCAAGCTGGTCGACCCCGGCACGAAGGTCGACTCGTCGATGTTCGAGCGGCTGGTCCGGCACAAGCTGATCCCCAGGATCGACCAGTGCCTGACCGTGGAGGACGGAATCACCTCCGACCACCTGCGGGCCTATGCCGAGGACCTGCTCGACAACGACGCCGCGATGTACATGCTGCGCCAGGACGAGCGGTACAGGTCGCGGGTCCTGCGCGCCATCTCCGGCATCCACCTGGCGCCGCCGCTCGCCTTCAAACTGACGGTGGCGCATTGCCAGCGGCCGGAAGTCTTCGACCACTCGCTGCGCGTGACGCTGGTGGCCGTCTATATCGCCCTGAAGGCCTATTTCCATTCCGAGAAGGAACTCGTCGACCTGGCGACGGCCGCCGTATTCCACGATCTGGGCATACTGCACGTCGCTCCCGACCTGCTGAAGCCCGGGCGCGTCCTCGACAAATCGGAACGGCACCACCTGTATGCGCATCCGATCACCGCGTATCTGATTCTCCGCGACTTTCCCGAGTACCACCCGAAGATCAGCAAGGCCGTCTTCGAACACCACGAGCGCCTGGACGGCAGCGGCTATCCGCGCGGCCTGAAGAACGGCGAGATTTCCCTCACCGCGCAGGTCCTGATGCTGGCCGAGGTGGCCAACACGATTTTCGAGCGGACTCCGGCCTCGCAAGGCCTCACCCGCTTCTCCGTGCTGCTTCGCCTGAATCACAACAAGTTCAATCGCAAGCTGAGCGACCAGCTGATCACGCTGATCCAGCAGATGGCGCTCGATCAGCCGTGCGTCGACGAAGAGTCGGCCGCCATGGCCTCGACCCTGTACATCGAATCCCAACTGGGCGGCGTCGTGGAAATCTTCCGGGACTGGCAGACCGTCGCGGACGCGGTGAACGGCAGCTCCGGCAAGGAAGCCGCCTGCCCCGTGCTCACCCTGATCCACGAACGCATCCAGTCCCTGGTGCGCGACCTGCAGGACGCCGGCTTCGATCTGGAAGCCCCCGCCTCCCTGGTCGCCATCCTGCGGGACGATCTCCGGGCGCTGGTGGAACTCGACACCCTGCTCCACGAAACCCGCTGGCAACTGCGCGAAATCGTGCATGAAGCCTATCGGCTGGCCACGGAAATCGCGGAGTCCGGCCGGGAGATTCAGCTGCAGGTGCTCGAATGGCTGGGCCTGACCGATCAAAAGCTGGTCGCGCAGGCCGCGGAGCACGGCGGGAAAATCGGACCGAAGGATGAAAGAGCCGGCGCGGGCGTGGTCTGCTCAGCCTAGCGCGACATCGAGAATCATCATCACCGAGAAACCGGTCATGGTCGCCATGGTCACGATATCGATGTGCGCGTCCACCCGCTGCGACTCCGGGATCAATTCCTCGACGACCACGAAGATCATGGCGCCCGCGGCAAAACACAGCGCGTAGGGCAGGACGCTTTGCATGTGGATCACGAACATGGCGCCGAGCACGCCCGCGACCGGCTCGACCAGCCCCGAGGCCTGCCCCATCAGAAAGCTCTTGGTCCGCCCCATGCCCTCCCGGCGCAGCGGTAGCGATACCGCGGCGCCTTCGGGAAAATTCTGCAGGCCGATGCCGATGGCCAGGGCGATGGCGCCTCCCATCGTCGCGGAAGGCAGATCGGCGGCCACGGCCCCAAAGGCGACGCCCACGGCCAGACCTTCGGGAATGTTGTGCAGCGTGATCGCCAGCACCAGCAGTGTGCTCCGCTGCCAGGACGTCTTGATCCCTTCGCGCTGGCTCATCTCCAGGCCGGGATGGAGGTGCGGCAGGAGGCTGTCCGTCAGCCTCATGAAAATCCCGCCGCCCATGAAACCGAGCAGCGCCGTCAGCCACGGCGTACCCCCCAGCTGCTCGGCCATCTCGATGCCCGGCGCCAGCAGCGACCAGAAACTGGCGGCGATCATGACCCCGGCCGCAAAGCCGAGCATGCAGTCCATGAGCTTGGGTTCCACCCTCTTCACGAAGAAAACCAGCGCCGCGCCGGCCGCCGTGACACCCCAGGTGAATAACGTGGCAAGGAACGCCTGAGTGACCGGGCTATACAGTTGAAGTTGGTCCGCCATCGCTTTTCCTTTCCGCTTGACGAAGCCGTAGACAACGAAATGTCTTGATGGACTCCTGACGCCGTGAATCGGATGGCCGGCTTCGATCGGCCTGGCTTCGGGAATCGCGGTTCGGACGCCGGCCGGTCCCTTTCAGCGCCGTATCGCGGGCCCGCGCCTGCTGCCGGCGGTAACGGCCGCCGCCTCCGCTTGATCGGCGGAAAACTATCCGTGACGGATAAATATTCCCTCTCTTTTTTGGTCCGTCAGGCCAATGTTATTGCCTCCGGCGCTCCCTATAATTTTGCTCGCAATAAGGAATAGTTTCATTTTCTACCGGGCAGGCGCCCTGGCCGTGCCATGAAGAATCGGTGCATTTGTTTTTATCCGGCATGGACAAACGGGTCTTCCAGAAAAATTTGAATTGCAAGGGGAGTTCATGGAAAACGGTATCTTGTGGAAAAAAGGGGACTGGGCGGCTTTCTTCGGTCTGCTCGTCAATAATCTGACCAACCTGCTGACCATGATCGCGCTTCTGCTTTTCGTGGTCGGCCTGCCCAAGGACATGGTCTATGGGCGCATCGCGCCGGCCTTCGGCCTGGCGGTGTTCGCGGCCAGCATGTTCTACGGCTATTTCGCCATTCACCTGGCCAAGGCGAGCGGGCGCACCGACGTCACCGCCCTGCCGTCGGGGCCGAGCGCGCCGTCCATCTTCACCGTGACCTTCCTGGTCCTGCTGCCGGTCTACCAGACCACGAAGAACGCGGAATTCGCCTTCCAGATCGCGCTGGTCTGGTGTTTCCTGGAGGCGATGATCCTGGTGGTCGGCTCCTTCCTGGGCGAAAAAATCCGGACCATGATCCCGCGCACGGTACTTTTGTCCTGCCTGGCCGGCCTCGGGCTGATGCTGCTGGCCATGAACCCGATGCTGCAATCCTTCCAGGCGCCGACGGTCGCCTTCGTGGTGCTGGCCATCATCCTGATGAACTGGTTCGGGCGCGCGCCCTTTCTCGCCAGGATACCGACGGGACTCCTGCTGATCGTCGTCGGCTCGGCGCTGGCCTGGCTGTTCGGCCTGCAAAACCCCGAGGAAATCACCAAGGCGATGAACAACTTCGGCTTCAATCCGCCCGGCGTGCACGTCAACGACTTCCTCAGCGGCCTGCCGAACGCCTTGCCGTACCTCGCCTCCGCGGTTCCGCTGGGGCTGGCGAACTACATCTTCGACCTGGAGAACATCGAGAGCGCGCATGCGGCCGGCGACCCCTATCCGACCCGCAAGGTCATGTTCGCCAACGGCATTTCGTCGATCCTCGGCTGCTTCTGCGGCAACCCCTTCCCGGTCACGGTCTACGTCGGCCACCCGGGCTGGAAAGCGTTGGGCGCGAGCATCGGCTACACCATGGCCACCGGCACGGCCATGCTGCTCATTTCGCTCTTCGGCGTCGGCGCCTTCCTGCTGGCGGTGATTCCGATCTACGCGCTGGCGCCGATCCTCATTTTCATCGGCATCGTGACCTGCAACCAGGTGGTGCGCGAGACGCCGAAGAACGAGGTGCCGGTCATCTTCATCTGCTTCTTCCCCTGGATCGCCAACTGGTGCCTGACGCTCATCAACAACGCCCTGGGCGTGGCCGGGACCAGCGCGGCGAAACTGGGCTTCGACATGCTGGAAAAGAAAGGCGTCTATTACATGGGCCTGCTGCACCTGGGCAACGGCGCGCCGATCGCCAGCATGCTGTGGGGCTGCATCGCCATCTTCGCCATCCGCAACGACATGATGAAAGCCGCCATTTCGGCCGCCGTGGCCCTGCTGCTGGTGCTTTTCGGCTTCATCCACACGCCCGCCGTTGGTTTCGCGCAACCGCTCGCGATGAAGTTCGTCTATGCGTACGGTATGCTCGTCGCGCTTTTCCTCTATCGCGCGCTGGTCGAGAAGACCGAGCCCATCAAAGACTGACGCAAGGAGATAAAGGAAATGACCGATCAGAATGCACGCAACCTCGCGCTGCACGCCGCGTGCGAGGCGGGCGACGCCGCCCGGGCGGCCGCGCTGCTGGCCGAAGGCGCCAGCGTTTCCTGGAAGGACGGCGGCGGCCGCACGGCGCTGATGATCGCCACCCAGAAGAACGATCTGGCGCTGGCCAGGGCGCTGGTCGACGCTGGCAGCGACGTCAATGAGCGCGACGTCACCTTGCTCAGTCCCTACCTGTGCTCCGGCGCCAACGGCTTCCACGAGCTCATGGCCCTCTACCTCGCGCACGGCGCCGACGCGAAGAGCGTCAACCGCTTCGGCGGCACGGTGCTGTTGCCGTCGAGCGAAAAGGGCTACCTGAAGACCGTGCAGGTCGCGCTGAGAAGCGGCGTCCCTGTCAACCACGCCAACCATCTCGGCTGGTCCGCCCTGCTCGAAGCGGTGATCCTCGGCGACGGGGGCTATCTCTACGCCGACATCGTCTCGGCCCTGGTCGATGCCGGCGCCGACGTCCATCTGCAGGACCGGGACGGCAGATCCTCGCTCGATCATGCGCGGGCGCTCGGGCAGGAGCACGTCGTGCGCATCCTGAACAGGGAAAAGGGCGAACCTGGCGGGCAGGCCGGCGCCGTGGCGGCGGCCCGCGCAAAGATCTTCGCCGACGACCACGCGGGCGCGCTGGCCGATCTCGACCAGATCCTCGCGCAGGACGCCAAGGACCCGGCGGCCTGGTATTACAAGGGGTATTGCCTGCAGTCGGCGAAGCGTCTCGACGAAGCCCTCGCAGCCTACCGGCAGGGGCTGGCCGGGAACCCGGAGCAGATCGAGTTCTACTTCTACACGGCCAATTGCCTGCGCCTGATGAAAAAGCCCGACGAGGCGCTGGCCGAATACGCGCAGGCCGTCGCCGCCCGGCCGGCGTACCCGATCTACCGCTACCACATGTCGAATTACCTGCGCGAGCTGGGACGCCACGCCGAAGCGGTGGCCGTGATGGATACGCTGCTGTCCTATGACCCGGCGCGCTACGACTATGCCTTCCACAAGGCGAACAGCCTGCGCTCGCTCGGCCAGCACGAGGCGGCGATCGTGGCGATCGAGATCGCGATCCGCAGCGATTCGACGAACCCGCTGTACCTCCTGCACAAGTGCCAGTCGCTGGCGCTGCTGCAACGCTTCGACGAGGCGCTGCGCGTCATCGAGGCGGCGGTACGCCTGGCTCCGGAAGGCGCCGACTGCCTGAACGAGCGGGCCTCGGTGCTCATCGCGCTCGGCCGCAGGGCCGAGGCCGGCGCGTCGATCGAAAAAGTGCTCGGCAAGGACCCGCGCAATGCCCGCGCCCGGGCGCTGCAAGCGTCGCTTGCCTGAACGATGTCATGTAAAGGAGATGAATATGACCGTTAAAGTCATCATCAAGAAGAATACGTATCACGACTCCGTGTCGCTGATGGTCCTGAGCGCGAAGGCCAACACCCTGCCGGACGTGAAGCAGGCCGTGGTGGCCATGGGGACCGACCTGAACAAGGAAGTCATCCGCAACATCGGCCTGATGACCGACGAGATCGAGGCGGCCGGCACGGGCGACCTGCTGATCGTCGTCGAAACCGGCAGCCCCGATTCCTGCGCGCAGGCCGTGCGGGACATCGAGGCGCTGTTCGACAAGAAGAGCGAGGGCGCGAAAAGCGGGCCGATCAACTATGCGACGACCGATTCCGCGATCGCCAACGTGCCCGGCGCCAACCTGGCCATCATTTCCGTCCCCGGCGAGTTCGCCGCGCGCGAGGCCAGGAAGGCGCTCGACAAGAACGTCAACGTGATGATCTTCAGCGACAACGTCAGCATCGAGGACGAGATCGCCCTGAAGCAGTACGCGCACGGGAAAGGGCTGCTGGTGATGGGGGCCGACTGCGGCACGGCCTACATCGGCGGCAAGGCGCTCTGCTTCGCCAACATCATCCGCGAGGGCAACATCGGCATCGTCGGCGCCTCGGGCACGGGGAGCCAGGAAGTCGCCGCGCGCATCCACGATTTCGGCGGCGGCATCACCCAGATCATCGGCGTCGGCGGGCGCGACCTGCACGAACGGGTCGGCGGGATCATGATGATCGACGGCATCCGCCTGCTGGAGCAGGACCCGGCCACGCAGATCATCGTGCTCGTTTCCAAGAAGCCCGCGCCGTCGGTCGAAGCCAAGGTGCTCGGCGAAATCAAGAATTGCCGGAAACCCGTGCTGGTCTGCTTCCTGGGCGGCGACAAGGCCACGGTCGAGGCGGCCGGCGGCATCTACGGCAAGACGACCAAGGAAACCGCCTTGCAGGCGGTCATCCTGGGCGGCAAGCCCGAGGGGGAAATCAACAAGCGCGCGCTGAACCTGCCGCTGATCGCGGAGGTCAGGGCGAAGCTGCAGCCCGAGCAGAAGTACATCCGCGCGCTGCTTTGCGGCGGCACGCTGTGCGAGGAAATGATGCTCCTGGCCAAGGAGACCTTGCCGGAGGTGTATTCCAACATCGCCAAGGACCCGGCCCATCGCATGCGCGACATCCACGTCAGCGAAGGGCACTGCTTCATCGATTTCGGCGACGACGAATTCACGCGCGGCCGGCCGCACCCGATGATCGATCCTTCGCTGCGCACGGCGCGCTTCGTCGAAGAGGCGAAAAAGCCGGAGGTCGGCGTCATCATCCTCGATTTCATCCTGGGCTACGGCGCTCACGCCGACCCGGTCGGCATGCTCCTGCCCGCGATTCGCGAGGCCAAGGAGCACGCGGCGCGCGCCGGGCGCCACCTGGAGATTCTCGGCTACGTCCTGGGCACCGATCTCGATCCGCAGGATTACGCCGGACAAATCAAGAAGCTGGTCGATGCCGGCGTGACGCACGCCAGCAGTTGCACGAACTCGGGGCTCCTGGCTCGTGGCTTTGTCGCAAAGGGGGAATGAAATGGACGACAGGAAATCGATCTTCTCTGAACTGAATGTCATCAACGTCGGGATCTCCCTCTTCCGGGACGACCTCGCGGCGCAGCGCGTCCCGGTGACGCACGTCGACTGGATGCCGCCCGGCGGCGGCAAGCCCGCGATCGTCAAGGCGCTCGATTACCTCACCGACGCCGCGCGCGCCGAAAAGATCGCCCAGGCCAACGCCCTGGCCGTCGAGCGCATCGTCAAGTCGCACCCGGTGCTGACCGGCTTCGGCCGCGCCCTGGACGTCGTTCCGGGGATGACCAGGAAAACCATCCTGCACGCGGGTCCGCCGATTACTTGGGAGCGCATGTGCGGCGCCATGCAAGGCGCCGTCACCGGCGCCATCGTTTTCGAAGGGCTGGCCCGGAACATCAAGGAAGCGGAGGAAGTCGCGGCCTCCGGCGAGATCACCTTTTCCCCCTGCCACGAGCACGCCTGCGTCGGCTCGATGGCCGGCGTGACCTCGGCCTCGATGTTCATGCACGTCGTCGAGAACAAGACGTACGGCAACGTCGCCTACACCAACCTGAGCGAACAGCTCGCCAGAATCCTGCGCATGGGGGCCAACGACGAGACCGTGATCGCCCGCCTGAACCGATCCTCTCCGAAGCCATGAAGCTGGCCAAGGAGATCGACCTGCGCCTGCTCCTGTCGCAGGCCCTGCACATGGGCGACGAGTGCCACAACCGCAACAACGCCGGCACGAGCCTGCTCGTCCAGGCGCTCACGCCCTACATCGTCGAGACCTCCTTCTCCACCCGGGAGAAGCGCGAGCTCTTCGATTTCGTCGCCAGCAGCGATTATTTCTCCGGCCCCACCTGGATGGCGCTGTGCAAGTGCGCGATGGACGCGGCGCACGGCATCGAGAACAGCACGGTGGTGACCACCATGTGCCGGAACGGCGTCGAGTTCGGCGTGCGCGTCAGCGGCATGCCGGGCAACACCTGGTTCACCGGTCCCGCGCAGCGCGTCGTCGGACCGCTCTTCGCCGGCTACAAGCCGGAAGACTCCGGGCTGGACATCGGCGACAGCGCGATCACCGAAACCTTCGGCATCGGCGCCTTCGCCATGGCGGCCGCGCCGGCGATCGTGGCCATCGTCGGCGGCACGGTCCAGGAAGCCATCGAATACTCCGTCAAGATGCGCGAGATCACTCTGGGGGAAAATCCCAACGTCACGATCCCGCTGCTCGATTTCCGCGGGGTTTCGACGGGCATCGACGTGCTGAAAGTGGTCGAGACGGGCATCCTGCCGGTCATCAACACCGCGATCGCGCACAAGGAGGCCGGCATCGGCATGATCGGCGCCGGCATCACCTTCCCGCCCGCGGAGTGTTTCGACAAGGCGATCGTCGCCTTGGCGGAAAACATCCAGTAAACCAGGACGCGGGATGGCGGACGCCACCGTCCGGTCGAGGCGGCGCGCCCGTCATGCGCGGCGGATGGCCGCGCGGGGAGGCGCGGACGGCGCCGAAGCCCGTATGCAACCTTGCAGGAATCGATAATCGGCAGGAGGATCGATGACAACCCCTTCTCGTAAGAATCCCCTGGTCGTCGTGGCCATCGGTGGCAATGCCCTGCTCCGCGAGGACCAGAAAGGAACCATCGCCGAGCAGAGCGCGAACGTGGAAACGTGCTCGGAATGCCTGGTCAAGATCGTCAGCGCCGGCTTCCAACTGGTCCTGACGCACGGCAACGGCCCCCAGGTCGGCCTGATCATGCTGCGCGACTCCTACCCCGGCGCCGTGATACCGCCGATGCCCCTGTACATCTACAACGCGGAATCGCAAGGGCAGATCGGCTTCCAGTTGATGAACAGCCTGTCCAATAAGCTTGCGCGCGAAGGGCTGCGGAACTCCATCGCCACGGTGTTGACGCGCGTGGTGGTCGATGCCGCCGATCCCGGCTTCAAGAAGCCGACCAAGCCGGTCGGCCCGTTCTACAGCATCGAAGTGATCGACACGCTGGCCAAGGCCCTGGGCTTCAGCTACATCGAAGACAGTGGCCGGGGGTATCGCAAGGTCGTCGCTTCGCCCAAGCCGGTCGAGATCGTCGAAATCGACCTGATCCGGGAGATTCTCGCCACGGGCCGTTCCGTCATCGCGGCGGGCGGCGGCGGCATCCCGGTGGTCAGGAAGGAGGGCGGGCTCCTGGAGGGAATCGACGCGGTCATCGACAAGGACCTTTCGTCGGCCATGCTGGCGGAATGCGTGCAGGCGGATACCCTGATGATCTTGACCGCCGTCGAGCAGGTGGCCGTCAATTTCGGCAAGCCGGACATGCGCAAGCTGGGCAGGATAAGCGTCGCGGAGGCCAAGCGCTATTTCGCCGAGGGACATTTCCCGCCGGGAAGCATGGGGCCGAAAATGGCCGCGGCCATCAACTTCGTCGAACGCAGCGGCGGCAAGGCGATCATCACCCGCCTCGAAAAGGCGACCGAAGCCCTGGCCGGGGAAACGGGAACGACGATCTGCCCCTGATCGGCCTGCCGGGCCGCCGCGCGAGGCCGGCCCGGCTATCCTGCGGGGAGGCCGCGCTTTCCCTGTGCCGAAAGCGCGTCGTCGAGCCGCGCGCCGCACAGCACGCCCGCCAGAATGTCCCGCCCCGACGTCGAGCCGATGCGCATGACCCGCGACAGGACGGCATCGTCCAGCGGAGCGTCCTCGTCGAACAGGTTGTCCAGCAGGTCGACGATGGACTGCCGGACTCTGCCCCGGGCCGAGGTCTTCAACGCCGCCAGGCTGATCGGGTGGGTCAGCGGCGCGGCCCGCTCAAGGATGTCTCCGCAGATGCGGCGCAAGCGCCGGGCGGGACTGCCCTCGATGTTCAACACGGCAAAGAGGCCGGTCAGGAAATCGTCGCCCGAGGGCGTCAGGCCGGGCCCCAATCCGATCATTCCGACCGCGCACTCCGTGGCACCCGGCAAATCGTCGTGCAGCAGGAGATGCAGCAGCCGCTCCGCCTTCTCCCGCAGCATCGCCTCGACGGCCTGCTGGTATCGGCCCGCGCCCGCCGGCGGCGAAACCGCTTCTGCCTGCAGCGTACGCTCCATCCGGGCGATTTTCCCGGGCAGATTGGAAAGGCGCGCGGGATACGCGGGCAGCCGGCATTCCCAAGGAAGCGCCTGGGAGTAGCGCACGTGCATCCCCGAGGAAAAACACAGCAGCGATTTTTCCGAAACGCTGAAGCAGGGATCGCCGGCGACAAACCAGTCCGCTGCCAATTCATCCGCGGCAAGACGCAGCGTATTGGGCGCATCGTCGCAGCGGCGGCAGGCCAGGGTATGCAGTTCCCCGCGTCCATCCTCGATATTGACCACCTGCCTGAAGACGCTATGCACGCGGCCGCGGAATTCGTCGGCGCGCAGCCGCTCGAGAAATGCCGCATCTCCCGAGATAACGCTTTGTATTTCTGATGATTCTTCGTCAAGCATCGGATTGGACCCGTATTAGAATGGGGCTGGAAAAACTCTGATTATATTGGTGGGGCGAAACCCGAAATGAAACAATTCTGTGTGGCGGATCTTCTGAAACTGCCCCTTTTTGAAGACGCGCGTCTCATGTGCGGCAAGAAGGGGTTGGAGAACCCGATTACAGGGATCAACATCATCGAAGCCCCCGACGTTGCCCAGTGGATTCAGGGCGGCGAGGTCTTATTGACCAACCTGTATTCCTTGAAGGCCCTGGAGCCTTTGCCGGCGTTCGTCAAGGCGCTGGCCAAAAAGGGATTGGGCGCGCTGATCGTCAAGGTCGGCGTCTTCGTCGACGCCATTCCTCCGGAATTGATTCGCGCCGCCGAACGCTACCATCTGCCGATCATCGAGGTCAGCCGCGACACGCTTTACCGCGACATCGCTTTCGCCGTCACGGCGAGGCTGCTCGACGAGCGCTTCGCGCTGTTCAAATACATCGAGGAAGCGCACGAGCGATTCGTGCAGTTGTCGATCCTGGGCGCGGGAACCCAGGAAATCGTCGAGGCGCTCGCCCAGTTCATAGAAAATCCGGTCGTCATTTACGACCGGGACTACATTCCTATCCGCGCCTCTTCCCCACGGTTTTTATCGGCACGATTCGTCGATCGGCCGACGGACAGAAAGCCCGCATCGCATTTCGAAGGCCAGATCGAACTGGAAAATGAGGAGCGATTGAAACAGATCGTCTTCCCCGTCGAAATCGTCGGACACGTGCGCCTCAGTCTGGCGGCAGTCTGCGTCAATCATGAACTGACGGGAATGCAGCACATCGCCATCAAGAACGCCATCAATGCCCTGGTCATCGAATTGATCAAGCAGCAGGCCGTCGGCGAAGTGGAAAAGCGTTTTCACAGCGACGTGTTGAGCGATCTCCTGAGCGGCAATGCCACCTCGCTTTCCAGCGTTCTGGAACGGGCCAGCCTGCTGCAGTGGGATCTGAAAAAGCCCCATGCCGTGATTTCCTTTGCGCTCTCCGACAAAACATTCTCACTGGCGCAGAAGGGACTCGACGGAGAACGGCGGGCCTACGATCGCCTCTACGAAATGCTGAGCGCGCAGTTTCCCCACTGCCCGATCCAGGTGCGCACGGACAAGCTGATCATGCTCTGGCCGCTGGACGATTCGAGCGACAAGAAATGGCTCGCCAAGGTGCGCGCTCCCCTGGAGAAAATCGGGCTGAAATGGGAAAAGCAGGGCAAGGCGGCGCTGTACATGGGCATCGGCAACATGGCCAACGAGCCCGCCGACCTGGCACGCAGTTTCCAGGAGGCGGAAGACACCCTGCGCATCGCCAAGAGCATGTCCTTCGCGCACCAGGTCAACGCCTACCAGGATCTCGGCGTCTATCGCCTGCTGCTACAACTGGCGGGCCGGCAGAGCCTCGCCGAATTCATACCGAAGGCGTTCGGACAGCTCGCGCTCGTCAAACAGGGCGGGCCGACGTTGATGAAGACCTTGAAAACCTACCTGCAGTGCGACAGGAACATGAGCAGCACGGCGAAGAATCTGTTCGTACACGTCAAGACCGTCGCCTATCGGATCGAACGTATCAAGAAACTGACGGGACTCTCCCTGACGGACCCCGACGAAATCCTGCACCTGCAAATCGGCCTGAAGATCCTGAGCTTGCTCGATGCGGAGAAAACGCCCCTACGGGGAGCGTTCTGAGATACGCATACCCGGAGGCCGCATGGAAAGATCGCTCGCCGGATGCAACTGCCGCCGGGAACGGAAGGAACCGGCCGCAAACGGCCCGTCATGCCGCCAAGACCTTGGCTAAGGCCCCGATCCGCCGAGCGTGCGGACGGCCGCTCGCCCTCTGTTGTTACCCTGTGCCAGAACCCAGTTGCGGAAGGCCGCGAAGACGGGACGTTCGCCTTTTTCCGAGGCAAAGCACAGGTAGTGGCCTTGATCGCCGTCAACCGCGTGGCCCACCGCCATCAATCGCCCGTCCCGCAGTTCATCCTCGACCAGGATTGCCGGAACCAGCGCGGCGCCGAAACCGCTCAGGGCCGCCTGGATGATTGCGGCGTATTGCGCAAATCGCGGACCCGAAAGCGTCTGCAATGTATCGAGATCGTGGTGTGCCGCCCACTTGCGCCAGACCGTCGGGGCCTCGGCGTGGTGCAGGAGCGTCGCGTGCGTCAGCAGCGCTTGCGGATCGGAACGTAAGGCGCCGTTGCCGCCGCCGGGCGCCATGACGCAGATGAACTCCCGCCCGGCGATATAGTCGGCGACGACGTTCGGCCAGTCGCCCGATCCATAGCGGATCGATGCATCGATATCGTGCGGCTGCGTTTCACCGCGATCGAGATGCCGGCAAAAGCTGAACGTGACCCCCGGGTAATGCTGGCGAAAATCGCTCAGTCGCGGAATCAGCCACTTGGTCAGAAAGGTGGGGACGCTGGCCAGCGTCAGCACGCCGCTGCCCGATCCGGCGGCGCGCACATCGAATGTCGCCGACTCGATCGCGCGCAGGCTCGGCGAAATCTTGTTCCAATATTCCCGACCGATGGCCGTGAGCTTGACGCCCCGGCCGTGTTTTTCGAACAACGGTTTGCCGACGAAGGTTTCCAGCGCGGCAAGCTGCTTGCTGATGGCGCCGACCGATACGCACAATGCGCCGGCGGCGCGCGTCAGGCTCTCGAAGCTTGCCACTGCGTCGAATGCCATCAATTCCTGGATTGTCGGGCACGAACGTTTCATGGACGTAGTATGGATAACATTTTCCAATTACTCAATAATCCAGCCGAAGTTTTCATGCGTTTCTGCGGATTTCCGAATCGTCCCGGGAATAGAATCGGGCATCGCGGCCAATCTGAATCATATTGCTGTTGTCATCGTCCGGAGTAAATGCGTGATTCGCGGAATTTCGATCATTTACGGCATCTATCTCTTGCTACCGATCGCACTCCTGATCGTCGGCAGCTTCGGCAACACGTGGACGAACACCTTGCTGCCTTCCGGCGTGACAGCCCGTTGGTATATCGATCTCTGGATCGAGCCTTCATTCCGCAAGGCGTTCGTCACCAGTCTGACCGTCGCGCTCAGCGCCTGCGTGATCAATACGCTCATCGCCGTGCCGCTCGCCTACGCTCTCTATCACCGTGCCGGGCGGCGCGGCAGCATCGCCGCCCGTTTGGTGAGCGCCATGCCGGTGGCCGTCCCGACCATCACGCTGGGTTTCGGCTACATCATCGTTTTCAATACCGATTACGCCCCGTGGCTTGGCACGCTGCCGCTGCTGATCGCGGCCCATGCCATCCATACGCTCCCCTACCTCACCAACACGCTCCTGACCGATCTGCGGCACCTTGCGCTCGACCGGCTGGAAGCGGCGGCAGCGACGCTTGGCGCCTCGGCCTGGCAGCAGTTCATCGGCATCGTCGTGCCGAATTTGCAGCAAAGCCTCATCAGCGGACTGGTGATGGTCGCGGCCATCTCGGTCGGTGAGTTCGGACTCTCGAACCTGCTGACGAGCTTCCAGAACCGCACCTATCCGGTCGTTCTTTTGCAGGCCTTCTACGGAGCAACCGGGTTCGCGTGCGCGGCAACGGTCATTCTTTTGTTGCTGGCCTGTGCCTCCGCGTTCATTTCTTCCGTTGTCATCAAGAAATCATGAGCCTCCTCCTCGATCGCATCACGTACACCTATCCGGGCACGACGCATGGCCTGCACGACGTTTCGCTGAGTGTCGATACGGGGGAACTCGTGGCCGTCATCGGTCCGAGCGGGTCCGGCAAATCGACACTCCTGAAGCTCGTCGCGGGCCTCGAGACCGGCCATTCCGGATCGATCCTGCTCAATGGCGAGGACGTGGCCGGCAAGCCGATGCATAAGCGCAATATCGGGATGGTGTTCCAGCACTACGCGCTTTTTCCGCATCTCAACGTAGTCGACAACGTCGCCTATGGCTTGAAGCTGCGCAAGGTGCCATTGGCAGCACGGCAGCAACGCGCGCACGAATTGCTCACACTGACCGGTCTCGGGGACCTGGCGCAGCGCGCCGTCTCCCGGCTGTCCGGTGGGCAGCAACAGCGTGTCGCACTGGCTCGCGCGCTCGCCATCGATCCCCTCGCATTGCTGCTCGACGAGCCGCTGGCGGCGCTTGACGCCAGCATTCGCGGCCATCTGCGCGACCAGATCCGCACGATCCAGAAGCGTTTCAATGCCACGACGCTGCTCGTCACCCACGACCAGGAAGAAGCGCTGACCATGGCCGACAAGGTAGCGGTGCTCAAGGATGGCCGGCTCCTCCAGTTTTCCACGCCCGAGGAAATCTATAGGGCGCCGGCGAACAAAGCCGTGGCCGAGTTTGTCGGCCTGTCGACGATCCTGCCGGCCACCGTGATCGCGCGCGATCTGATCGACGCCGGTTGTGCCCGGCTCGCCGTGGCGACGGGATGCCGGCCGGCGGGGCAGTCCGTCTTCGCTCTGATCCGCCCCGAAAACGTGGTGCCGAATCCGTCCCGCGACGCCGTTAACCGCATTGCCGGACAGGTCGGCACGCAACGCTACCTCGGATCGATCTACCGCTACGATTTCCTGGCGAACGGCGCCGGACTGCCGCTGCTCGTCGAGTCGCACCAGATTGCGGGCGAAGCCATCGCCCTGCCCCCGGAGCACATCACCCTGCTCGACAGCTAACTACTACAAGGAGGTCACATGCAACGCAGAGGATTCGTCAAATCGGCCGCAGCCCTCGCCATGGCATCGTTCTCGTTCGTCGGCGGCATCGCCATGGCGTTCGACGGCCCGGAACTCTACACGGGAGAGAAAGCGCTGTACGAAGCGGCGCAGAAGGAAGGCCTCGTCGTTTCCTTCGACACCGGTCCCGAATGGGCCAACTGGAAAGCGCTGTTCCGCGATTTCAAGAAGCGCTATCCCGATATCGAAATCACCTACAACGACATCGGCTCGGCGGCGACGGTCGTCTCGCTGGAGAAAAGCCGGCGCCGCCCGCAGGCCGACACGGCCTACTATTTCGCCGCATCGGGGGTCGACGCCGTCAAGAAGGACGTCGTCGAATCGTTCAAGCCGATCAACTTCGACAAACTGCCCGCGGTGTTCCGTGAAGAATCGGGCAAATGGTTCACGATTCATACGCTGAACGTCGCTTTCCTGGTCAATACGAAGCTCGTCAAGAACGTGCCGACGAGTTGGGCCGACCTGCTCAAACCCGAGTACAAGAGTTCGGTCGTCTACCTTGACCCGCGTTCGACGGGCATCGGGCAGGTCCTGACGTTCGCCGCGGCGTTCGCCAACGGCGGCAGCATCGACAACGTCAAACCCGGCACCGACTATCTCGGCAAACTGCAAGCCGCCGGCAACGTCCTGCGCGTCGAGGGAACGACCCCGTATGCCAAGTTCCTCAAGGGAGAAATTCCGGTCTGGATCAGCTATGAAAACGACGGGCTGAAGGCCAAATACGTCGACGGCATGGGCGATGCGGTTTCGGTGGTCATCCCCAAGGAAGCCAGCGCCGCCGCACCCTACGCCATCAGTCTGGTCAAGAATGGGCCGAATCCGAATTCCGGCAAGCTTTGGCTCAATTTCATCATGAGCGAGATCGGCCAAGGCCTCTTTGCCCAAGGGTATGTCCGCCCGGCGGTTCCCGGCACCAAGCTGTCCGACGACGTCAAGTCGAAGCTGCCGGAAGCGCCGCAAATCCGTCCTCTCGATGTAGTCAAGGCCGCTGAACAGAAGGCCGAGGTCGATCGCCTCTGGTCGCAGGCCGTGCTCGGGAAATAGGCCAGGCCGCGATGAAAAGATACGGGTCCTGGCCGGCGTGGCTGTTCATGCTGGTGTTCTTCATTCTGCCGCTGCTGGCGCTTGTGCCGGAGGCGCTTGTGGACGGCGCATCGGCGTTCGGGCGCGTCTTCGGCGACCCGCTGTTCATTGCCGCGACACGCAACACGGTGTTGCTCGGACTGATCGCGGGCGCCGTTTCCGCGCTCGTCGGGACGGCCATCGCCATCGAGATCGCGCGACAACCGGCGCATCATCGCCAATGGATGCTTACCGTGCTTGGTCTACCGCTCGCTTTCTCGGGACTCGTGATTGCCTATGGGTTCATTCTTTGCTTCGGGCGCGCCGGTTTCGTCACCCAGATCCTGGCCTATGCCGGCGCCGACCCCGCCACGGTCGGAGCCTGGATTTACAGCGTCGGCGGCCTCGGGTTCGCCTATGCGTATTACCTGATCCCGCGGGTCGCCCTCTCGCTGTACCCGGTGTTCGCCAACCTCGACAACGCGCCGACGCTGGCGGCGCGCACGCTCGGAGCATCGCGCCTGCGCGCCTTCGTCGATACCGTCGTTCCGGAGGTCGCCCCGTCGGTCCTGTCGGCCGGATGCCTCGTCGCCGCGCTGGCGATGGGAACGTACGGCACAGCGCTGGCGCTTGTCGGCACGCAATTGAACATTCTTCCTCTGCTGCTGCTCGCCAAGGTCAGCGACGGCGGTACGGATTTTTCTGCAGCAGCTGCCATGTCGTTGATTCTCATGGCTATCTGCGTCATTGTCCTGGGAATCGGAGATGTCATCACCAACCGACGCGAACGCACAACGCATTGAGAAAATCGCACGCCTGCGAGCACATCAGTCGGGTTCCCGCCGATTTCAGCAGCCGGTTGGCATTATCGGGCCGGGCGATGGCGGGGCGCATGAAACAGGCGCGGCCCGCCAGGTTGCCGCCGTTCTGGCGCAGGCGGGTTTCGCGGTGATCTGCGGCGGGCGCGGCGGCGTCATGGCGGCCGCCTCGCAAGGAGCGACGGAAGCCGGAGGGGTCGCAATCGGCGTTCTGCCGGAAGAAGACGCTCGCTCCGCCAATCCGTATCTTTCCGTCGCCATTCCCACCGGCATGGGCGAAATGCGCAACGCCATCATCGCCCGCAGCAGCCTGTGCTTGGTGGCCATCGGCGGCAACATGGGCACGATCTCGGAAAAGGCGCTCGGCCTCAAATGGGGAAAGGACGTGTTTGCCATCTACGAGGACGTCCATTTGCCTGGCGCAAAGGTCGCGGATTGTGTCGACCAACTCGTTGATGACGTTGTGGACTGGCTGGTCGGCAAAATCGGATTCCAGGATTGAACAAGCCACACGGTCGCTGCGTGATATGCAGTACATGATTGCTGATCCTCCAATCGTGTGTGCGGAATTTCCTTGAGTCTTCTCAATCGTCGCCCCGGCGAAGGCCGGGGTCCAGTGCGTTGGTTTTCCTGGATTCCGGCGTTCGCCTGAATGACGAATGTGAAATATTTCAGCGCTTCCTTAAAGCGGCGCCCGGTCAATCTTCGACAGCGCCTCGTTGACCTGAAAAATCTTCCCATTTACCAACGGTACACCAAAGCTCATCAAACGCCGGGTATGCATGGCCAAATAGGCTTCTGCACTTGGCAAATCCTTGAACAGGTAAACACCACCGGCCTCTTCCGTGGCTTGGTTTTCAGTCCAGAATTTCCAAATCAGGCCCGGTTCGTCGGCAATCGACTCTGCCAGGCCACGTAACGAGGAAGTCATTTCGTCGCCCCAAGGACCTTGATACGGGAAATCCACTTGTAATAGGTAAGGCATTCGTTCGTTCTCCTTAATTGGACTGTGGGGAAGCGTGACCGGAAGCTCTGTCTGCTGACACATCTAGAAACCATGGATACGGTACGTCTTGAATGGGCTGGCCAGCGTGTTGCTGGTCTAGTCTGTTGATTTGCGCGCAAAACTGACCCACTAGCCGCAGAGATTTGCATCGAATT
>JADHEE010000239.1_pt1 | contig 26609 bp, 22 predicted proteins | sample 8952401 | NCBI WGS metagenome assembly JADHEE01 (sample SAMN16124438, study PRJNA663242) | bioreactor sludge metagenome | isolation source: sludge (ammonium) | place: India:Bengaluru | collected 2019-02-28 | reverse complement strand
GGAGCTGCGCCAACCAGATGCGGCGAAGACCTACCTCGATTTGGTGGTGGAGCGGAGCGGGGCGCTCCGGCCGGACGTGATGCTGTCAGCGGCGTTTCTCCTGAAAGAGGCGGGGCGGAGTGAGGACGCCCGCGCACTCGCGCTACGCGCGTACCGGGCGGATCCGAAGAACCCGTCGATGCACCGGGGGTATGGGGCTCTTCTCATGACCGACGCGGCACCGGTCGAGGTGCCTCGTGAAGTGGGGGCGGACACGCACGTGCGGCTCGTGTCCGATGACGGCAAGACGGTCGACTACGTCGTATACGCGGAACCGCCGACGGATCCCTTGCGGAACGAACTCCTCGTGGAGGAAGCGGAGCGACTGGGCATCATCGGAAAACGCGTCGGGGACACCGTCGTGACGGGCAGTCGAGGCTGGACGGAGAAACGGTGGCGCGTCGCGGAGCTTCTGCCGGCGAGCACGCACGTCTGGCGCGATGTCATGGAGCGCTTCTCGGAGCGGTTCCCAGGAGAGCCGCCGTTCGTGGAGTCATTCCCGATGTCCGAGAAGCCCACGATGCGGGAACTCGCACCGATCATCGCGTCGGTCCATGACCGCCAGCAGGCGGTGGCGAACGTGTATGCACTCTATCGGGAGCAGACGCTCCCGCTGGGATTCGTTGCGGGGATGCTCGATCTCGGCGCAGGGGATGCAATGGCGGGGGCGATGTCGGACGAGCACGGCCCGCTCGCGGTCGAGTGGGTGGATCTCGCCGGGCAGGAGGTATCGCGAGATGCAGCGCGAAATGCCACGACGGTGGTGCTGACGCGCTCTGGGCTCGAGACGCTGTACCGGCTCGGACTCATCGAGACGGTGCGACCCCACTTCACGTGGGCTACGCCGCAGTCGCTCGTTGAAGCGTTGGAGCACGAATGCACGGAGGCAGCGAAGAAGGTGCGGGACGGGCACCGGACGATGTCGGCGAGCGAGGCAGGCTTCGACGCTACGGAATGGCCCCCGGAGCATCCATTCCTCGTCGCTCGGCTGAAGCGGGCCGAGGTCTTGCGGGAATGGGTGCGCGAGAACGCGCGGACGGAATTCCGACCTGTCGAGACGATTCGCGCGCCGGAATCGGAAGAGGAGGACCTGCGGAGAACACTCGGGCCGGACTCGATGGACGCCGTCCATCTTGCGGGCCATCTCGACGCGACCTTGTTCGCCGACGACCTCGGCCTTCGACGGTTCGGATCAAACGGCAAGCGGATCCGATCATTCTGTAGCGTGGCCTTGCTTCCGGCTCTCGCAGAGCGCGGGGTGATCTCCGCCGCAGACCGGGATGCCCACCTCCTCCGACTGGTGTCTGACCGATACACGACCGTGCCCCCGACGAGCGACCTCCTTCTTCGCGCCCTGCGCGCGACCGACATGGAGCGATCCACGGTCGAGAGGGTGTTCGGGCTACTCGGGCATGCAGGATTGCCACTCGTCGAGGCGGCGCGCATGGGGGCGGAGGTCGTCCGGGGTGCGGCGGTCGCTCCGCTCCAAACCACAGAGCTGGCGAGGGTCGTTGACCTCGTCTTGGGAGGAATGGTGCAGAAGTGGCCCGGGGGGCTTAGTGCGGCTGCCCTGGAGGAGGCTGCCAGAGAGCGCCTGTCGTTACTCCCGGGCCCACTCGCGGAAGTGCGGAAGGGCTGCAAGGCGTTCCTCGGTCCGCGGGGAGGGTGGCCGAATCTCCTCCTGTAGCGGGGGGCCTGGGATGGAGGAGGGGCGAGGCTGCACCGTCCTGCGCTCTGAGATCACCCCCTGATCTCGAAGGGAGCGCTCCCCCTGTCCTCGGACGAATCCTCGAATCCCGAGAGGGATAGGCCGACGGCGCTGTCGGGAGCAGGGGAGGCGGAATCTTCCCGCTTCCCCTCGGGGGCGTGCCCCTGCCACGGCCCTCCCGGCCTGGCCCCGCCTTCCCCGCTGCCACGGCCCCTCGGTCCAGCGCAGGGATGTTGAACGGCGGCCTGACGGAGAAGACCAGTCCACCAGGCACTGCTCGGCCGTCAGGTCCCTCGACGAAAGGGCCGTCCCGCCGCGAGCGCCTCCCGAAACGGCCCGTCGTTTTCGAGGTGGATTTGCCGCGCTGGCGCGCGGAGGTCCGTTTCATTCCCTAATCCACCCGCCATGCGGAATACCGAGAATCACGTCACGCTCCAGGGCCGAGCGCGAGCGCCCACCGTCCGCCTTTCGGCGAGCGACCCGGTCGTCGCCACGGTGGACCTCGAAGTCGAGGACCTTCCCCGAACCGAGATCACGGTGGTCGGTGTCGGACTCGAGGCTGCCGCCATCGCCGCGGCGGAAAAGGGGTCGCTCCTGCGCGTCGAGGGCGCGCTCGCCGTGGATCCGGAGACGCACGCGCTCTTCGTGCAGGCGACCGGTGTGGTCCGCCTGGTCCGGCGCGGATACGACCTCGTTCCCGTCGGGCCGTCTGTCGCGGAACTCGACCGACTCGCGTCGGTACTCACGTCGCCGAGTCTCTAACGCTCAAAGTCCATGGGCATCACCATTCACTACTACACGGAGGCCGGCCGGGGCCTGAACCCCGAGACGGCGGAGACCCAGTTCGAGCGCGCGGTGGCCCTGACGACGGATGTCGGGATGCGTCTCGGGTGGAAGTTCCTCGGGAAGTTCCGGCAGGAGAAGCGGCGGTACACCGAACTGGGCAGGGAAGGCGGCTCCACCGGCGGCAGCGGAACGATCCGGATGGCGCTCTGGGATCCCGACCCGGGCTGCGAAACGTTCGGCCTCGAGTGGGTCGAAGGGACGGGGATTCTGCCGTACGCCTTCGTGAAGACCCAGTACGCGATCGACCGCGTCCGCGTCCACGCCGCGATCGTCACGCTCCTCGATCGCCTGAACCGGGAAGTGTTCGACGGCCGCCTCGTCATCCACGACGAGGGCGGGTTCTACCAGGACGGCTCGCTCGACGGTCTTGCGGGCGGGTTCGCCGAGAACGAAGCGGTACTCCGGAGCGTCCTCGACGCAATCCGCGGCCAGGGATGGAGCGTGGAGACGCCCGCCGGGCGGGATGCGGATACGGGGGCGGCAGAGACACACACCTAACCGTCGCCGCGAAGGCGATGCATCTCGGTCCTCAGCTCCAACCCACCCACACCATGCGCAGCGTCAACAAAGTCATCCTCGTCGGCCACCTCGCGGCGGACCCTGAGAGCGTCACCACGAAAACCGGAGTCGTGCGAGCCGTCTTCCCGATCGCGACTCACCGGTCGACGACGTCCGACGGCGAGAAGAAGGAAGTCACGGACTACCACCGCGTCGTCGCATTCGGCCGCCTCGGGGAAGTGTGTACGCGATTCCTGCGGAAGGGCGCCGGGATCTACCTCGAAGGCGTGATCCTGAATCGTGCGTACGAGAAGGACGGTGAGCGGAAGTACATCACCGAGATCCGGGCGGAGGAGGTGAACCTGCTCACGTTCACGAAGAAGGACGGCGTCGCGTCGCTGACGCTCGACGAACCGGATCGGGAGACGCACGCGTAGCAGCCGCTCCGTCCCGAGGAAGGAGTCCGGCCTCCCTCCTCGGGACTCTCGAGGAAACACTGTCGGGCGTTCCGAGGACTGTGGGGTGCCCGCTGCCGTGACGTCTCTGCGGTAGGGACCGTCCGCGCGCGTGTTCTACAGCCCGAGAGTTTCACGCCGGATCTCCCGTCCCGTAATCCCTCAACCCCTATGGCATCGAATGCATTTCTCCCGACAGGCACGACGACCGAGCTGACGGTTCTCTTCGACACGCCGAAGGAAGGCATGTCGCAGTACGGACCGTACCGGGCCTACCGGGTCAGCACTCCCGACGGGGAGCAGCACACGTTCTTCCCGCCCCGGTCGCTCTTCCCGGAACTCGACCGGCTACAGATCCGGCGAGGGTCGAAGCTCCATGTCCGCGCGTCGGAGCGAATCAGCCCGGACGGACGCGTCGTCCCGCGAATCGAAATCGTGGGCGCTGCGAGTGCGGAGCCGCGCCCCGCGCACGAACTGACAGCGCCGTCAGCGCCGGCGCGCCGGCCGCCCAGCGCCTCCGACTCGATCCTCGCGTGCGTCGCGCTCAAGGCGGCCGTCCAGGCGCGCGGATCTCTCGACCGCCCCGAAGACGCGCTCCAGATTGCCGAGACGTACCTCGGGTGGCTCCATCGTCAAGGTGCCTGATTCTCAGGCGTACTTCGTGGAAGACGAACGCGGCTGGGCATGGCGTCGATGTCTCCCGCATCCAGCACCCGGCCTCCCGAGGCGGGAACCCGCCTCGGGAGGACCTTCGCGGGCGAGATTGATCCGGCTGTCTACGAAGAACCGAGGATCAAGAGCGCGTCGGTGCCGTTCGCGTTCTTGATGTAGGTCTCCGCAGCACCGAGGGGGAGCGCGATGGACTCCTGCGAGAGACTCGCGCGGGCGATGCCAGGTTGTACGAGCACCATGCGAAACCGGACTTGCTTCTGTTTCGCGGCGTCGCCGATGCGCTTGAGACTGGCGCGCGCGCCGACGATAACGGTGTCTGCCTCATTCGCGGCCGTACGCGCGAGAAGCCGCTGCACGAGCCGCACTGGGTTTGCGAGCCACCGCAGCGACTTCACAGCTTGACCGCACACCTCGTAGACATCCTCGACCCGTTCACCCGGCGTCGCTTTCGACGAGGCCTTTGCGTGAAAGAGCGTGATCAGGAGGGAATCGGGCGAATCGTCGAAGGCGACGAAGTCCGCGACCTCGCCACTCCCGTCATCGTAGACGACCGCCGTATGCGACTCGCGCGATAGACGCTGCCGAAGGTACTCGTGGATGGAGATGTGATTCGGGCGAACGTGATTCCGCTCGTGGCAGATGTCCACGCCGGCTGCCGCCCAGTCCACGGGCTCGACGCGCTCCGGCGGAAAGAACACGCCGTCGGTAACGGCGGGGAGGTACTCCCGACCAGTCAACGCCGAGAAGTCCGGGTAGTAGAACGTGACGAAACTGCCATGCAAGAACTCGAGGAGTGGCAGCCACTCCTCGTCCCACGTGACAGACGGCCCATCGTCTGCGTTCCACCCGACCGGCGCGAACGTGGCCCGGGGCGAGAGCGTGAATTCGACGAGCCAGCTCTGTGAGCGCGTCGCGACGCGAAACTGTATCGGGGCGCCCGGGTCCGCGGTCTCGATCGTGAGCACCGTGTCTAGCAGTGGGCACTCGCTGCCGTCCGACGCGCGAAGCATGGGGGCACGGTCGTAGACGTCGACGTCCCAGTCGACGGCGATCGCCCGCGCAGCAGGAAGTGCGGAGAGCTGCTCCGACATAGGGAGGAGATCGAAGTTCGTGTGGGTCGCGACAGCACCCGTTCGTGCGAGCTTGGCTGCTATGCGCTGGCACCACGCGAGGAGGTCAGGAATCTGCTGGTAGCCGGCACCCCAGAGCTTCGAGGCACTGCTGAGCCCGATCGTCACGGGTGTGCCACCCTCCTCGCCGCGGATCATCGCGTGACCGCGGTGGAAGCGTTGGCCGTCTTGTAGCGTGATACTCGTATCGGCGCTCGAGCCCGAGAGAATCCGATACGTCTCGCCACCGCCGCCCGTGCGGTTGCGCATGCCGACGTTGAACGCTTTTGGAGCCTGGATGTCGCGTAGCACGCGATGGATGACGTCGACCGAGAGGATCTCGGAATCCTCCGTGAGCGCCTCAACAATTTGTCGGTAGAGCCGGTCCTTCCTCAGGGACGTGCTGATGAAGAGGAGGCCAGCGGTGCGCTCGAGATGGAGGATGATGTACTCATAGTCGCGACGAACGAAGCGGCCCTCGGGTGCCCACCGGGGTTGGAGGTCGGCGGCGACGATCATGAGGGCAGTGGAACCATCCTCCGTGACCTCCCGGTGCTGGAGTGCGAGTCCGGCCGGAAGCAGAACGGCCCCAGCGATGTCCACGCTCGCGGGAACGCGATACACCTTCGCGTGGCATAGGGGCCGGAAGCCGTAGAGGGAGAGATCCGCCGTCTGATCATCAACGGGAATGAGTTCATCCCGATGGAAGCCCTCGAGCACTTCCCGCGTGTGCCGCTCGGCGTCGACGCGCGCGTCGCTGAGCCTCGGCACGAGCTCTTCCCAGACGGAGCCCTCATCGAAGAGCTCGCTGACAGCCCCGGCGATCTCCTGGGGCACGGCGACGACGCGCGCCTGTCCTATGTGTGGGTCGCGGACACGTGCGAAGCGACCGATGAACTGGAGCGTGGCCGCGAGGGACTTGTGCGGGCTGTGAACGGCGGCGATCTTCAGGTTCGGGAAGTCAAACCCCTCGCCGAGCATGTCGACTGCAATGACGCCGTCAAGCTCGCCCGCGCGTAGACGCTCGACCGTGCGCAGGATGGTCGTGGTCGAGAGGCCGCTGTGGACGCGCTCGAGCTTGAGGCCGGTCACCCGTCCGTAAAGAGCGGCAAGCTCCTCTGCGCGAGCCTTTGCATCCGTGCGGATCATGAGCGCATGCACGAAGCCGGCCTCCCGATCCGCGCGGAGGAGGGCCTCGACCTTCCGGGCGATCGCCTCATCGTTCCCGGCCTGCGTGGAGGTCGCGGCAACGGGGACGAACTCGATGCGTCCGAACACGTTGTCGGCCATAGCGAGTCGGACGGAGTAGTCGAAGATGAAACGTCCCCGAATCTCTCGCCGATCGCGACGGAACGGAGTCGCTGTCACAAGCAAGGCGCGAGCGTCGGGGAATGCCGCGAGGATCTCACGCCACGTCGGCGCGGGACTATGGTGCGCCTCGTCCATGAGGACGAGATCGAAGAAGTCGGACGGAGGCGGAGCAACCTGCCCCAGAGCAGGGCTGACGCACATCGGAGTCCCGACCACGACATCGAAGGCTCGGAGCGCTTCCCATCCTGCGGCGTCGGAGACACGGTGGCGCACCTCGTGCACCGTCGGCGTCGGCAGATCGGACGGGAGTGCTCCGGCTCGGCGCAGTTGGGCGAGAGTTCGAAACTCGGTCGTGAGCTGACTTCGAACGAACTTGCTCGGAGTGATGACGAGGACGCGACGGGCCCGCAGGAGAAACGCGGCGCCCACGAGCACCGCCGACTTCCCAGAACCCGTCGGCATGGTGACGACAGCGGGATCATCTCGCAGACCGAAGTGCGCAGCGATAGCGTGGAGAGCTCCCAGCTGTCCGCGTCGGAGGCCGCCGCCTCCTTCCTCTGGGAGAGGATACGAGAGCGATCGGTAGTGGCGAGCGAAGTATGTGACTCCGTCGTCGGTAGCCGTGATCGTGCTCGGCTCAGTGTTCGACATTGTCAGCTCAAGCGTACCGCGGAGTCGGAGCCCACTGCGAGCGGCAGGAACCTTAGGCAGGCCGAGTCGTTAAGGGCCCCGTGGCCGTCCTACGTCTCCGCGACGTCCGCGGCACTCGTGAGGCACGCTATCGGGCCCGCCGGCGTCGTCGAGACGTGGAGGAGACGGCACCGCGCCCGCATCCCCGAGGTCCGCACGAGCGAAGCGAAGAGCGCGGGGTCGCAGTGCTCGGGCCGCCGGAGCATCCCGAGCAGCCACCGCACGTCGCGGTCCTCCTTCGACCGGAGGAGGGCACGGCGGAGCCACCCGATCTCCCGCTCCTCCGCCGCCTCGAGACGGGCACCGTATTCGTTGAAGAGCAGCTCGAGGCAGCGGCGCGCGCGCCACCGGTCCGTGTGCTCCGCCACGACGCGGTGGCAGTTGCGGAGGACCGGGCGCGACCAGTCCGACGGGCGCGCCTTCGCGGTGAGGATCGCCGCGCTTTCGGCATCCACGACGTTCGCCCAAAGCCGGTCGAAATCGTCGCGGGCCGGGTCCGGAGCCATGCGCGCGAGGAGTCTCGGCTGCCCGAAGATCACTGCGGTCTCAATGGGACTCCCGTCCTCTTCGTCCTCCGGATCGTCGGTCGTCGTGACCCGGCGCGCCGCATCGATGTCGACGTAGGGAACGGGCCGATGCGGATCTGCGCCCGCCCAGAGGAGGAGCGCGACTGTCCGCTCGCTCTCGCGACGGACGGCAATGTCGAGCGCGATCGCGAGCTCCCGGGCGATGCGGGGCTCCGTCTGCCGCTGGCGGGCCCAGCCGTAGCCGGGCCGGTTGGAGCCGTGCGCGCCGAGCGCTTCCGCGAGCGCGTGTTCGCGCGTGAGGTCGCCCCCTGCCGCCTCGTACCGATCGAAGAGCGCCGTGTCGTACGTCTCAAGGATCGTGCGCGGTGTGACGCGGAGGATGTCGAGGCCCCAGGCGAGGAGAAGGTGGGAGAACCGCTCCTTCCGGTCCCAGAGGAGCCGCGCGATCTCGAAGTCGTCGAGCACCGTCTGGAAGGGAAACCCGTTCGCGAGGAGCAGGAGCGCGAGGTCCTCTTGGTTGGTGTCGACCGCAATCGCGAAGGCCGAAGGCGTGCGCCGCTTCGGACGCGCCGCGCACCAGAGCGGGCGGCCCGCCCGAATCCAAGCTTCAACTCCGTAGAGGCGCCCGCGGCGGCATAGCACGTGGAGGTCCTCGAGTGCGTCGAAAGTTGCTGCCGGTGGCGGCATCGGTACGCGGCACGGGGGGTTCGGGTACTCGCGCGGATCGACGAAGTCGCCGGCCGACCTTGGGTCCACTTGTCCGCCTTGCGCGTTCATTCGTGGCTCCTCGAAAGCTGGTCGAGCCTACGCGGACACAAATTGGTCCCTTTCCGCGAGTGGCATCCGCGCGACCCGATGACACTAGCCAATCATAAAGGTGCCCTGTACGCTTGAACCCTATGGAATGCGATTGGCGGGCGGCACACACCACGTTGCTCGAGGCCCTCGATGCAGCCCCTTGCGGGCCGAAAGTAACGTTTCGCACGCAAGAGGGAAAGGAGGCCTACGAGACGCTGCTCACGTTCGTGCTACGGCGCATCGCGGGGGCGGAGTACCACAAACGGCGCATCGAGGAACTCGTGGACCTGCGCGCCAACCGAGAGCTCCCGCTGCTTCCGCTGAAGCGCGGGGGTACCGGCCGCAGGCACGCGGCCATCACGTTTTCCGACGAGAGCCACCGTCATGAGCTCGCAGCGTTCCTCGCGAGCCTGAAGAGCGCATCGGACTTCCTCGCGACGCTCGCGTTCAGGTTCCACATTCGGGGAGAGGAGGGCGACAGCGTGACGAATCTTCTGCGTCGTATAGAGCGCGGAGCGAGCAGTCCGATTGATGCGGCAGTTCGGACGAACGCGGACTGGCTGACATCGATGCGGGCGTACCGAGACGAGCTCGTCCATACGCGCGCGCCCGGGGACACGGCGACGTACGAAGCGATCGCCGAAGGGGGTTGCGAAGCCGAAGCGCGAGCGCCGATCGTTGTGCCACGAGAGACGACCGCACTCCGCGGGCTGCGCGACACGAGACGGTCACGGATGGAGTGCTCCCAGCCTCTGGGAGTGATGCGGCTCGAGTTCCGGGGAACCGTCAGCGCGAATGGGGCGACTACCGTCGAGCGGCTCGGGATTCAATATCGGATCGAGGAGGGGTTCGTGCGCATCGAAGACTTCGCGACCGAGCACCTCGAGAAGCAGCGCGGGTTCCTGCGCGATATGTGTCTCGCGTTCAGCGCGGTTGGCTTCAGGACTCCCATGGGCCGAAGGCAGTAGGCGCGACGAAGGAGATCTCGGGTCCGATTCCGGGTCAACATCGGCGAGCCCTTCGTCTCCCGCGACCTGTTCCCGGCTCAGCTGGCCGAGACGCAAGTCTCGCAGCTCGAACTCTATGCTCGCGTGCGTCGCACTGAAGGCCGCCGTCCAAGGACACGAGGTCTTGGATCGACGCGAGGACGTGCTCGCCGTCGCCGAAACGTATCTTGCGTGGCTCAAGGAGCAGAGCGCCGGAGCATGAGCGCGAGTCGCCGAGGACGAAGAATGGAGGACCGCGATAGCGGTATGTGGCGGACCCGAATGATGCCCCGGGCGGTCAGGCAGGCGGCGGGGGAGCGAAGGCTGCGAGGGCGATCGCCTCCTTCTCGAGATGAACGGAGAGGTAACGGGCGTAGATGGAGAGGAAATCACTGGGGCGACTGACGCGTAGCTCCAGGGCAGTCGAGAGAGCGAAGGGTGCAGCAGGAGGGGGCGTCGCAGAGGCGCCGAAGCGAGGGGGGCGCTCGATGGCGCCGGCAAGCTCGGAGCGGTGCACCGGATCGGCGTGGGAGTAGGCGGCGAGGTACAGCAGCTTTTCGTGAAAGAACAGGCTGTCACGCAGGCGAAGCGCGCGGCGGAACGAAAGGTCCGCCTGCGTTGTCGGGCGCGAGGCGATTTGCGCCTTGTCGAGGAACCAGTCGTCGAAGGTAGTGCCGGGTCGCCAAGAAAGGGGCGGGGGGAACCCGGACACCTCGAGGCCGAGAACGGCCTGGATGAGGGCGGTCTTCTCGTCGTCGGTCAGGACGGCGAGGAGTGCGCGGAGCGTGAGCATCGTGGCGGCGAGAGAGAGGCGGTGTGGCGCCACGAGTGTCCCGGGCGCGACGGAGCGGACGGCACTCTCCACAAGAGGCGCGAACCCGCCGAGAGCATCGTTCTTCACATGGTCCGTCAGGATTCCGGTCGCGAGGACGCGCTCGAGGACGTGCAGAAGGAATGGACGTTCAGACGGTGTCGCGAGTGTCTCCGCGTGGTTCTGAGAAAAGAGGACGGCGATTCGGTAGGGGAGTTTGACCGGACCCTTGGAGCGCTCTGCTCCTTCGATGAGCAGCTGGAGAAAGTACCGACGGCCATCGTGCGTTGCGAGCGCGGTGGGACCATTCGCTTTCAGCCGCGCGAGCGTGGGGCGGACGAGCGAGTTGATGAAGAGGCCGTCGCTCTGCGGGTCGGCGGCGCGCTCGTTGATTTCTGGCGTTCGAAGCTCGGCCGCGAAGAGGGCGGGAAGAAGATCGCGCACCTCGTGCGGGCCCCCAGCGCGGATCTGGGCGGCGAAGCGGGTCAGGAACGAGCCGAAGAGTGCCGGGCCGGTACCCGCTGCACCGAGGGGCTGCAGGAACACCGGGATCGCCGCTTCGAGCATGTCCGCGTAATCGGCCGGGGTAGGACGGCGGTTGGCGAGCTCGCGTTCGCGGTCCTTGAGGCGCGCGCCAACGGGAGCGAGGCGCTCTTCAATGTACGAGCGAAAGCGCTTGTAGTCCGGGAGCAACTCGGCGACCTCGTCCCCGGTAATGGAAGGCGCCGGGCCACCATCGGTGGACGGCGCCAACCAGCGGACGAGGATCTCCTGTTGCCGCGCCGAATACTCCAGATCCGGGGGTAACTCGGGACGCAGCAGGCGTCGCACGAGGTTGCGTACTTCGGCAGGGGTCGTGGGCGCGTCCGGCGAACCCGCTTCCTCAAGAGCGATATCGCCTCGACGTTCCTCGATGAGCGCCATCGACTCCTCGATACAGGGGCCACAAGCGGAGCCGTGGGGCGGGCTATTCACGAAGAAGATTCCGTTCTCCTGGATGCGTCCGCACAGGGCGCACCGGTCTGGTGGAGGTGGAGTCGGCGGGATGCGGAGATGGACTCCGCGCGAAACGTGGGAGCGGACGGCCTTCTCGACGCAGGCCTGGCAAAGGGAACGACGCTGTTCGCTCTGGTACGTGGCGCCGACGGTCGTGGGTTCTCCGCAGACGGCGCACTGATTCGGCGGTGACGGCGCGAGTGGGAGCGCGAGAAGAACGCCGCTTCGGTGATAGGCCGTAACGGCCGACTCGACGCAGGTCTGACAGAGATGGCGGCCGGTTGAGTCCGACAGGAGATGCCGACGGGGCCGGACCTGCGGGGCATCGCATAGCGCGCAGACGGGCGTAGTCATGTCGCGAAGTACACCATTTCGTGCACTCCCATTTATACGAGCTGGGATAGCCGCCGTCGAGGAAGGCACCCGGGGAATACTTCTGAATGATTCGGAAGAATTACTAAGTGTCGTGTTTTCAATGGCATACGTGTTGCGACTGCGTTGGACGAAACGCGACAGACGACGACAAACGCTGACACAGCCCGCCGGGGGGAATTTCCCGGACGCCTCGGTCCGAGCGACCGAGCGGGTCTTTGAAAACCAGGGGGGCACACCGAAGCGCGGGACCGCAGCCCCCCGGGAGACGGAAGCACCGGGCGCCGCCGGAAACGTCTCCTCCAGGACAACGCGGACGTGATGAGCGTCCGGGAGGTCCCGCGGATCCTGCGGCGGGCGCTCCCTTCCGTGGGATCCGAATCACGACCACTGACAGGAATGGTCGTCCGCGTGGGCGACTGCATGAACAGCAGCGTCGCGTCGTGAGACGCCGCGCAAGTCGAACAGGAGCTTCGTATGAACGACGCCATCAAGGTCTCGATCGAATCCCCGCGGCTCACGCTGACCGCGACCCACAACCCGAACGACGTCGAAGGTCTGCGCCAGACGCTCGCCCTGATTCAGACCTTCCTGCACTCCCTGCTTGGCGATGCGCCGAGCGCGACACCGGGGGCACCTCGGCGCGGGCGGCCCCGCGCTTCCGAGTCGGCGAAATCGCCCGGAGGTGAGGCGTGAAGAAGGTCGCTCCCGCGCGCGTTTGGCCCAGGGCCCTCCTCGCCGCAATCGTCCTCGGGTGCGGCGTTGCTGCGAGAGCGCAGGCGGAGACAGCCCAGGTTCCGTCGGAGAAAGAAGTGGAGGCAGCGGAGAGGGCGTTCCTCGAAATGGGCTCGTGCAAAGCGGCGGGACTCAAGGCCCCGCCGGAGCGCTTCAGAGTTCGGGATACCGGAAGGATGCTCGCTGGGTCACTCCCCATCTCTGTGTATCACCCGGAGGGCTACGTCCCACGGCTTGCTGGTGTCATCCGGCTGAACGTCCCGGGCGAATGCACTGGCCTGTACCTCTGGGATAAACGTACCGAGGCCTTTCTTGAGGTCGGGAACAGCACGGTGTTTCATCGCCCGCCTCTCCTGGTGGAGCGGGCGGTAGCTGAGGAGAACACAACGGTTCTGGGACTGAAGCGGTACCTCTCCGCCGTCGCAGTGCGCAGGAACCAGGTTGAGGAAATGCGGAGGGAGGCCCCCGCTCAGTGGGAACGGGAAGTGGCTCAAGAGAAACGTGAGCCCGCCGCGACGGCGACCATGGGCTCGGCGGCGGATGCAGCAGCCGTTGCTCGCGGGTGGGAAGGTGCGAGGCAGCCGGCGATCGCCGAGGCGCCAGCACAGGAGGCGTCGGTTCGATATCACGAGCCGGAGCCGGCCCCGCCGGCTCCCACACCCCGGCCGGTCATTCAGACCGTGTACCGCGACGTCCCGATTGAGACGCCGAGCCGGCTCATGCAACTCGTGGAGTCCCGGCTCGGTTGGCTGCTCTGCGGAGGGATCGTTCTGGGAGTCCTCGTCGGCCTGGCGATGCGAGGAAGCCGCTCGGGCCAGATCGTGATTAGCCCGGAGGAACACGCCCGGGCAGCCGCCCAGCTTGAGGAGCGGCTCCGCGCGGACGCATTGCGTATCCGGAGCCTGTCGAACGCCGTTGATCTAGAAGAGGCGCGCTACATCCAGCGGGTGAGCGCAATCACGAGAAGGAGCTGACCATGGACCGACCGAAGTACGAGCGCATCCCCTACGAGAAGGTCGCGTACCGAGGCATTCGCGAGGAGCCGCGCGGGAGCGGCGTCGTAGAGCGCGAGGAGGCGGAAGCGCCGCTGCCCGCGCAGGAAGGCGCTCTCGCGCGGGCGACGCCGCAGGCAGCGTTCCGGGTGCTGCAGCCCGACGAGATCATGGGTCCGATCCGCGACGCGTCCTCGGGCGCGGAGCTGATCGCCCAGAGCATGGCGCCCCCGCGGAACGCACGTCAGTTCGAACGGTCGTCGCGCGCGGCGGCGGCAGGCTGGTCGAACCTGGCCCGTGCGGCCCGCGCGCAGGCAGACGTCCGAAACGCCGTCGCTCTCTCGGTGCAGCGGGGAGCGGAGATCGGGGCGGCGGTGAAGAAGGTGTGCGCCGACGCCGCCGTGCACCACGCGCAGGCAATGGACCAGATCCACGCCATCCACGATGGTGCGACGGTACGGGAGGCGACGCGCGATGAGCGGATCGCCGCGGCGGTCGCGCAGGCCCGGCTCGAACGGGAGAAGGCGATGCGCGAGACGGAGGAAGTCCGGGCCCGGTCCGCGGCGACCTGCGCGCAGCAGCGTCTCGCGGCCGCGTCCGCGGAGGCCCAGCGTGCGTCCCTCGTCATCGGACGGAACCGCGAGGAGCGGCGCGCCCGGGAGGAAGCGCGCTTCGAGTCCCTCGCGAGCGGCCACCGGGCCCGGACGTTCATCGAGGAGGCGGTGCTCGACTACGACCAGGTGCGCACGAAGCGCCTCGACCTTCGCGCGCAGACCGAAGGGAGCCGGTACGACGCGGCGTGCGCCCGGAGCCGGTCGACCCCGACGCCTGCGGGCGCCGCGACCGAGGCGGACACCGAGAGCGTCATCAGTGGTCTGGGCACGTCGGCGGCGAGGAGCGAACTGCGGAAGTTCCTCTATCCGGCTCTCCACGGCGACGACACCTGTCACCCGGTCGGGCCGGTGGTCCGGTTCGTGTACCGGGATCAGCGCGCGCTCCAGGGGAAGCCCGAGCTTGTCGCGATCCGTGAAGCGGCGAAGACGGCCTTGACCTTCCTCGAGATGCGGCGCGAGGACTGGCCGGGAAACCTCTCGGAGGAGTACCGGGAGCGGCTGGCGCGGCTCGAAGGCCGGATCGCGGCGAAGGAGGCCCGCGAGCTTCGAGATCTCATCGACCGGGAGCAGAGCGTCTTCCACGGGACGGAGCCGTTCGCTTCGCCGCGGTTCTGACGGAGGAATCGAGAAGGAGGAACCCATGCACAACACGAGCGAGGTGGGTCCGGTGACGCGGGCCTCTCCCCTCGAGCGCTCATTCCCGTTCGGGACGGACCTCGACACGGGAGAGCAAGTGGAGCTCTCCCTCAGCCACTTCCTGACGTCGTACTGGTGCGTCGGAGAGATCGGAATCGGGAAGAGCAACCACGTCCTCGGCGCGATCTACCAGGCGCTCCGGGCGCCGCTGCCGACCGTCATCTTCGACGGCGCTGGGACGCTCGCGACGAACGTCTTCCACGCCGTCTCGTGCCTCGCGACTCGGCGGATGGCTTATGCGGACCGGTTCCCGGAGTTCCGGGATCAGGCGGCCCGGTTCGTCTTGCGGCATCCGCTCCTGGTCTTCGGCGGCGAGGAGCGGCACCTCTCGATCGACCTCCTTCGGCGGCAGATGCTGCCGGACGGCCGTCTCGAGACGCTCGAGCAGGTTGCGACCCGCACGTACCAGGTCTTCAACCGGCTCTTCGCGGACGACGCGGATAAGCGCGTGCGCTTCCGCCGCGTGGCGATGAGCGTCATCACGATCCTCGCCGCTGCGGCCCGTCCGATCCGGGAGTACAAGGACCTTCTGTCGGGGCGGGAAGGGTTCCTGCCGTTCTGTCTGACCGAAGCGGAGCGGCTCGGGCTCCTGCCGGGGGAAGACGCCTTCCACCGAGACCAGGTACAGATCTTCCTCGCGCTCCAACGCCTCGCGAAACCGACCTACCGGCAGGAGACGGAGAGCACCGACAACGCGCTCAACTACTTCCACGTCTCGCCCGGCGCCGACTACGTGAATGAGCAGACACTCGACCTTCCGCGCCTCCTTGGCTCGGGAGGGAAGCTGCTCATCTCCCACGTCCTCTCCGACCTGACCCTCGCGACCGTGCTCTTCCGGGCGTATGACTCCATCGTCCGGACGTGGGTGCGGGCCCGGGAGCCGCGCCGTCTGCCGACGCCGTACGGAATCCAGGTCATCGACGAGCCGTTCTGGATCGATAGCGGGGTCGCGCACGACTGGGCGATCCAGCGAAACAAGCGCTGGTCGGTGCTGCTCCTGCACCAGCGAGCGGGCCAGCTCGAGAGCGTGGCGCCTGGCATGTCGGACCTCATGTACTCATTCGCGAAACTCCGCGGGCAGTTCCGCCCGGAAGGAGCCGACGCACTGAAGGCGGCGACGGACCTCGCTTTCCGGCTGCGTCGGTACCGGCCGGACGGCCTTCTCATTCCCTACGAGACGACCAGCAGCGGGAAGTCGACCGGGCTTGCCACGTCGCTTGGACGCTCCTGGAGCGAGACCCGGTCGCGGGCGGAGACCTTCGGGTCCTCGGAGGCATCCTCCGAGACGACGGGCCAGACCTACGGCTACGACGAACGCGGCGAGTACGACCCAGAGATTCCGGACGTGCCGCGGGGCATCAGCCACGGTGAGCAGCGCGGCGGCTCGACGGGAGTAGGCGTGACCCGGGGGAAGACCGAGGGCGTCACGAACGGCACCGCAAACATGCGCGGGAACCAGGAGCAGAAGTCGCAGTCCAGCCAGTCGAGCGAGACGTGGTCGAAGCTGCTCCATTTCACCCCGGTCGCCGAGCAGGCGCTCGTGGAGGCGCAGGAGATTCTCCGGACGCCGGACCACGTCCTCTTCCTCTCCTACGGCGGGAAGTCGCGGCGCGTCCTCCTCGACCGGCAACGGGAGTACCCCGCGGAGCTCTTCGGGATCCCGGTCGCCGAGCACGCGCGGGCGTTCCAGCAGGATGTCGCGGAGGCGAGCCGCCGGGAGCGGCCCCGGTTCGATCCGGGCGGCATCGCCGTGCCGGTCGCGCTCTCGGCCGCTGGAAGCGCTGTGGCACCGCCCGGCCCGGAAAGGACGAAGGCGGCACGACAGAGCAGGGAAGCACCGCGTGCAGCGGAGGACCCGGCACCGTCACCGCCAGCGGCACCGTCTGCAGCGCCAGTCGCGTCGGCTCCGCCCGATCGGCGCCTGATGATCGAGGGGACGGATGGGACGCGCCGGGCGCTCGGGCCGCGAGACCAGGCGCTCCTCCAAGCGGCCGCCGACTGGCACTTCGTCGCCCTCGACAGCCTGCGTCTCGATCCGACCCGGTTCGGGGGGTACAGCGGCCTCGTGGACCGGGTGCAGGCGCTCTACCGGGCGGGCCTGCTGGATCGTCTGCAGCCCCCGGCACCCCGTGGGACCGGGTCACTGCCGAACTACTACCTCCTCGCGCGACGCGGGGCGCAGGCGCTCGCCGCACTCACGTCCCGAGACGAGCAGGCGCTTCTCCGGGTGGTCGAGAACGTGGCGCGAACGCGATCGGCGGTCGAGCGCCTCGAGCTCGGACAGCTGCACCACCAGCTCGCCATCGCAAACACCCTCGCCCTCGCAAGCGCCGGCGTGGGTTCGCTCCCCGGGGGCGCGATCGTCTTCTCGCGGTTCGACAAGGAGGTCGCGATCGACACGCCGACCGCCCCGGTCGAACAGCACCTGGCGCCGGCGCTTCGCTCGCGCCTGTACCTCGCCGAAGGGCAGACGCGGATGTCCCTCAGACCCGACGCGCTTATCGTCGTTCGTTCAGAGGCGCGGGGGGAAGTACAGCTCCAGCCGTACCTTCTGGAAGTCGAAACGGGTCGGAAAGAGACGAGCTTCGAGGAGCTCGCGCACGCGGTGACGCTCCGGGCCTACGCGGCTCGGGCGGCGAAGGTCGTGCCGGGGTTCCTCGAAGGGCACGGGATCAACGCCGTTCGCCCCTTCCGCCTCCTGTACGTCGCGGCGACACCGAGCCTCGAGGAGCGGCTCGCGACAGGAGTCCGAAAAGCGGTGGACGCTCTCAGACCGCGGGACCGGGAACTAGTCCTGCTCACATCCCTGGATCTGGCGCATCCGCCCGTCCTGCCGACGACGCGGGCGGAGCGCGCCGAGGCGCTTCGTGCGAAATCCGGCCGGTTCTTCTCGGCCGTGTGGCGCACTGCGGACCGCGAGGAGCGCATCGGTCTCTCCTTGTAGCCCCGACCCGGAATCGCTCCGATCACAAGGAGGTTCCCATGGCGACTCCTTCCACCGAGTCCGGCCCGACGGCTCTCGAGCTGCGCGAGTGCCCGGGCTGCGGCCTTCTTCACCCGAAAAAGCCCACGCTCACACCGGCCGAGGTCGCGTACCTCACGGCCTTCGCCCTCTCCTCGATCTACACCTACCACTCGCGGGGCGGCATCCTGCCGAAGACGGTCCGAAACGGTCGCGGGAACCCGCGCTGGTCGGCCTGCGCGATCGCGAAGTGGCTGCATGGGGTCCTGCCGGAGGACGAGCTGCAGCCGGTGCGCGTTCGAGGGGACGCATGACCTGGAAAGATCGGTGGTGCCGCCCCGATAGGGTCGGGGCGGCCCCACCGAAGGCGGGCTGCGCGAGTGGCGCGCAGCGACTCACGCGCAACGGCGCGCGGAGAGTCGTGATTCGCGCCTCAGGTCGGGTCTTCAAGTCACTCCTCCGGCGGGGCGAGGGATGGACGCGCGCTCCATCCGGCGAGGATGTACCGAAGGTGGTGCCCGACCAGCTCGTCGTGATCCAGCTCGAAGGTGATGCCGAAGAGACGCGTCGAGACGGCGTCGCCCGACACGAGGTGCTGTAGGACGGGGCCGCCGCTGAGCCCGTGGAGATCGGGGCAGCCGGGAACGCCGTTCTCATTCGTCGCGGTGCGAGGGTCAAATCTGGCGCGGAAGCAAGTGTGGTCCCGTCGAGTAACGCCCGTGGCACGCACCGACGTGGCCTCTAGCGGAGAAATGGTCATAGAGCGGTACGAAACCTTATTGCGTGAGCACGGGAAGCCGACGAAGGTGAGCTGTTCAGCGGTCGGATCGGTGGGCACTGACATGCCCTCGGGTAGCGAGAGGAATGTCACCCCGGTGAGGCGGCGAGCGATGTCCGGGCCGACGTCGAGGATCGCGAAATCATCGGATCCAACCGACGTGTACAGCGGCGTCGCTGGGAGTGATTCCAAGTAACCATCGAGCACGATCCCGGGGCGTCGGAGCGCACCCGCCTCATCACGGACGACGTGCGCCGCGGTTAGAAGAAGGTACTTCCCTTCGAACGTAACGGCGGTTGCGGAGCCTTCGAGCGCTGCCTGGTCGAAGCGACGCCGCTCGAGGTCATCCGTGAATGTATAGACAGGGCACACGAACTTCAGGTACCGGCGATCTGCGTCGCCGATCGCGCGGACAACGCGATCGCGCCGCGCGCGGAGAAGCACGTTCTCCGGGAGGTAGAGGCCCTTCGAGATTGCACCCGCGTCGAGCCACGGTCCCTGCTGCGCCGGTCGCCTTCTTCCCATTGCCATTCGCAGTCACTCCGCGTCACCTTGTCGCTGCCGTCACACGGACGCAGACATCATGCCGAGTCACGATCCTTCGCCACGAGCTGTTAACGTTGTGTGCGAAAAGGATAACGCGTGAACACGTGCTGAGGGCGCCCAGGCGGTAGCTGTTCCCTGGGCCTAGCTGCCGTCAGATGATGGGCTGCCGTCGGGCATTCTGAGTACGGAGGTCCTCTCAGCGAGGATGCGGCATTTCGCTTTCGTGTTTGTTCCGCGGATTTCGGAATGCGCTTCGTTCTTCGGGAGAGGGTCGTGGACAACGGACAACTCGTTCTCGCGCGGAATGCGCGCGACCAGCGATCCGGCACCTGCTCCCGGTTTCGGTGCTTGCGCGATCGTTTCGTCTATCGATGTGAGCCGCGCAAGATTCACGGAGATGTTGTTGTCAGGGTATCCATTGAGCTTATAGGCGCTGGAGTTCACTCGCCCTTCTCGGTCGATGTTCGTCCGCACGAGACGGCGATAGAGCTCGTCGGCATCATCGATCGCGTCAGGCATCGCTCTCAGACGGTGAGGAATGTCCGAAGGAGTTGGAGAGCCTCTTCGAGGCTGATGGCGTCGCGTTCCTCGAACCGCTGCGGTGCGCCGGGGCGATCGAACAGCACGTTAAGAACACCCGTGTTTCCGATCTCGATCTCGAGCGCATCGCGGCCCTGGCGCCATTCGAGCTGGAGACCGCCGTTGCCGAGGGGTGCAGTGTGAAACGGCAGTACTTCGGTAGCCGTCGCGGGTACGTGACTAACGCCATCGAGAATCGAGAGGGCAGCCTGAACGGCGAGCTTCGTTGTTGGGCGCCCCCCGTAGGTGTCCCAGTTGTCATCGAGATGATGGAACGAAGTTACGGTCTCGCGCACTGGCTGGAGATCGGGGAGTACAGCGACAAAACGTCGGTTCGGTACGCGAACGTAGGAGGCGATCCCGGAAAGACCGAAGAGGGCGTAGTCCTCGCAGTCTTCTTGTGAGCGCTGAACATCTCGGGTCCACGAGACAGTTGCGAATGCTGGCGGTGTGGATAGTGCGATAGGACTCATGAGATCAGCTCTCGCGTGGCATCGGTAATACAGTCTTCGAAGACGTTCTCTATATGCGCGTGCAGTTCGGAGAGCCTGCGCCAGACGAGATCGTTATCGGCCGGTATCGGCGTTTCGCTGAAAAGATCCAGATCGAGGATGATGCCGATGCGGCCCTCTTCCGCGGGTGCATGGGCTTCGTTCAATACGAGAGTGGCATCAAGCGTGGGATTCGGCGTAACCGTGCGAAGAAGGAAACTGCCAGTCTTGTTGATCGAATCCGGGACCTTCGGAGATACCTCGAGATAGGTGCCGAGCTCAATGTTTGGTCCCGGAAAATCGAAGCGGTTGACGTATCTGACCGCAACGCGAGTGATCTTCTCGGGGTGGGTCGCCGACCGATAGACATCCCAGAGGCGCCGGGCTTCAGCGCTGAATTCCTCCCAAGAGCGGTACGGCCGAAGTCGGCTGAAAGCGAAGCCGCGTATCTGCGCCTGGAGAATCTGACGCTCGTCCTGGTTCTTAAAGATGAAGCCGATGGGTGTCCGTTTCGTCTTTCTTTTCTGTTCATCGGCGAGGAGCTCGACCTCCTCAACGATCTCTACGCCCGCGAGCTTCTTGGGATAGCGCTCCTTCTCGGCCCGCCCAATATCCTCTAGGGCGGCGATCGAAACTGCGGCTTCCGCCGAAACGCGGATGTCGATCACCGCCTCGACTATGGGAGGGTTTCCGTAATGTCGGCGTTGTCGGGGCATTCCTGTCACCATCTTAAGGTTGGAAGCGAACGTCGCGCCAGTCGGTGAGGTCGCGTGAGTGGGGAGCGCATGACTCGTTTCGCGCCGACGACGAAGGAGTTCGGCCCCGGTCCCGGTGCCTCAAGAGGCCTCAAACCTAGGGATGACCTAGGGATTCGCCCGAAAACGAAGAACCCGGCGTTTCCGCCGGGCCTTCTAACCGCTTGATTCCGCGGATCTTATGAATGGTTGCGGGGGCAAGATTTGAACTTGCGACCTTTGGGTTATGAGCCCAACGAGCTACCAGGCTGCTCCACCCCGCGTCAGGGAGGGGGAAGATACCGGGGGGACGAGGGGAAGTCAAGCGACGACATCCGCTCCCGGGGCGTTCGCCGGAGTGGTCGGCGCGTTGCGGCGGGGCCATCTTCATGGAGAAACGAATCGATCGAACGTGACCCCTTGCCTTTTCCCTCGTCTTGACGTAAATTAGAAAGAGTCTAAAGAGTGGGCCGACGGTCCGCACGAAATCACAAGGAGATACAGCATGAGCTTGATCAACAGCCAGATCCCCGAGTTCAAGGTGCAGGCCTACCACGAGGGCGCCTTCAAGGAGATCTCGAACAAGGACCTCGCCGGCAAGTGGGCGATCTTCTTCTTCTACCCGGCGGACTTCACGTTCGTCTGCCCGACCGAGCTGGGCGACCTGGCCGACAACTACGCCGAGTTCAAGAAGCTCGGCGCCGAGATCTACTCGGTCTCGACCGACACCCACTTCACGCACAAGGCGTGGCACGACGCCTCCGACACGATCAAGAAGATCCACTACCCGATGCTGGCCGACCCGACCCACCACCTCTCGAAGGCCTTCGGCGTCCACATCGATGAAGCCGGCCTCTCCTACCGCGGCACATTCGTCGTGAACCCCAAGGGCGAGATCAAGATCGTCGAGATCCACGACAACGGCATCGGCCGCGACGCCAAGGAGCTCCTCCGCAAGGTGCAGGCGGCGGTTTACGTCGCGAAGCACCCGAACGAGGTCTGCCCCGCGAAGTGGACGCCGGGCGCCGAGACCCTCAAGCCCTCCCTCGACCTCGTCGGCAAGATCTGACCTCGATCCCGGTGGCGGGGCCCGGCGGGAACGCCGGGTCCCCCGCCGGCCCTCCGCCCCGCGTGAGCTCGCGCGGGGCGGTCGCCCTCCCTTCCTCGCCCCGCCGGCATACACCCAGAGGACAACGATGCTCGACGACTCTCTCTCCGCGCAGCTCCAGCAGATCTACAGCGACCTTCCCGTGACGGTCGTCCTCCGCCAGCGTCCCTCCGAGCACCCGAAGAACGGGGAGCTCACGACGATGCTCGCGGACGTGGCCGCGACCGCGCCCGGGAAGATCGTCCACCGAGTGGAAGGGGAGCCGAGCGCGATCCCGGCGTTCGAGGTGGCGGCGGAAGGACGCGCGGCGACGATCCTCTTCCGCGGCATTCCGGGGGGGCACGAGTTCTCGTCGCTCGTCCTCGCGGTGAAGTACGCGGCGGGGCAGGGGAAGAGGCCCGACGAGGGGACACAGAGCCGGATCCGGCACCTGAAGGGGCCGGTCCGCCTCCGCACCTACGTCTCCCTGTCGTGCCACAACTGCCCCGAGGTCGTCCAGGCGCTCAACATGATGGCGGTCACCCATCCCGACTTCGTCCACGAGATGGTGGACGGAGGCCTCGCGGAGGGCGAGGTCGAGAAGCTCGGCATCCAGGGCGTTCCGACCGTCATCTCGCTCGGCCACGAGAACGCGCAGGTCTCCGTCGGCCGGGCCGGGCTCGCCGAGCTCCTCGACGCGCTCGAGGAGCGCTACGGTTCGGCACCCTCCGACGCCGTGGGCGGGTTCCCCGAGCGCGATCCGTACGACGTTCTCGTCGTCGGCGGCGGCCCGGCGGGCGCCTCGGCGGCGATCTACTCGGTCCGGAAGGGGCTCCGTACCGGGCTCGTCGCGAAGAACGTCGGCGGGCAGGTGCTCGAGACTCTCGGGATCGAGAACCTGATCGGGACGACGCGCACGGAAGGGAAGAAGCTCGCGGCCGAGCTCCTCGCCCACCTGAAGAGCTACCCGGTCGAGATCCTCGACAACCGACGCGTCGAGGGGATCGAGGACGGCGACCTGAAGACGGTCCGCCTCGCCGGCGGCGAGGTGCTCCGGGCGAAGGCGCTGATCATGACGACGGGCGCGCAGTGGCGCGAGCTGAACGTCCCGGGGGAGAAGGAGTACATCGGGCGCGGCGTCGCGTTCTGCCCGCACTGCGACGGGCCGTTCTACAAGGACAAGGACGTCGTCGTGATCGGGGGCGGCAACTCGGGGATCGAGGCGGCGATCGACCTCTCGGGGATCTGCGCGCGCGTCACCGTCGTCGAGTTCATGAGCGAGCTGAAGGCCGACAAGGTCCTCGTCGACAACCTGAAGAAGCTGTCGAACACCGAGGTCATCGTGAACCACAGGACGGCGGAGATCCTCGGAGACGGGAGCAAGGTGACGACGATCAAGATCGTTGACCGCGCGACCGACGAGGAGAAGTCGATCCCGGTCGACGGCATCTTCATCCAGATCGGCCTCGCGCCGAACTCCGGCCTCGTCCGCGGCCTCGTCGACGTGAACCGCTTCGGAGAGATCGTCGTCGACGAGAAGTGCCGCACCTCGACGAAGGGGATCTACGCGGCCGGCGACGTGACCACCGTGCCGTGGAAGCAGATCGTCATCGCGATGGGCGAGGGGGCGAAGGCGGCGCTCGCGGCGTTCGAGGACCGGATTCACGCGGCGTAACCCAGCGCTCGCCGAATCCCGGCTCTCCGTCCTCCGGAGAGGCCGAATCAGGGCCCTTCGCGTGATCGCGAGGGGCCCTTTCGTCTCCCCCTGTGACTCGGAGCACACATTCGCGGCGGCGAGCGGCTGGCATCGGGCCTGCAACGAGGAGGGCGGGAGCGACGGGCTCCCGAGAACGTCCCAGGAGGTCCGATATGAAGAACGCCAACAGGAACATCCTCCTCGCCGCGACGGCGGCCCTGGCACTCGCTGTGGCGCCGTCGGCCCTGGCGGACGTGCGGATCCACGTGAACCTCCCGCTGCCGCCCCCTCCGCACGAGGTGCTTCGGCACGCGCCTCTCCCGCCGCCACCGCACGTCGACATCCGGGTCGATCGACGCGGTCGCGACCGTCACGGCCGGTGGAGCCACGAGAACCGGTATCGCGACGACCGGTACCGCGACGACCGGTGGCGGTACGACCGCCGTCACCGCGACCGGGATCGCTGGGCGTTCGTCGAGGGGCGCTGGGTGAGGAAGCCCTTCCTGCACGCCGTTTGGGTCGACGGCTACTACGACCGCTGGGGCCGCTGGGTGCCGGGCTACTGGACGCGGGCGCGCTACCGCTGACGCGCAAGAGAAGACGGCGCGCACCACGGGGTAACCGGGGCGCTCGCGGAGGTGCGATGGGGCACCTTCGCGGGCGCCCCTTTCGCGTTCCGGCCGGGTGTCACCAGAACACCGCAAACCGTTCTCCCCGGTGGTGGCACGGCGGCTGCGTAGGGAGATGCGGGAGCAACGAGCTCCCGGGAGTCCAAGGAGGACCGACATGAAGAACGCCAACCGGAACGTCCTGCTCGCCGCGACGGCGACCCTGGCCCTCGTGGTGGCGCCTGCGGCCTTCGCGGAGCTCCGCGCGAGCGTGAACCTTCCGAAGCCGCCGTCTCCGCGCGAGGTGCTGCGTCACCTCCCGGCGCCTCCGGTCGCGCAGGTCGCCGACCGCAACCGCGGGCAGCGCTACGAGGATCGGGACCGGGGCTACGACCACCGCAACCGGGGGAACGACGCGAACCGCTACGACCGCAACCGGAACGACCGCAACCACGACCGGAGCCAGTACGACCGCAACCGAGGCACGTACGACGGGAATCGCTACGACCGAAACCGCGGCGACCGCGGCCGGTACGACGGGAACCGCTACGACCGAAACCGCGGCGACCGAAACCGCGGCGACCGAGGCCGGTACGACCGCAACCGGAACGACGGGCGCTGGAACCACCAGAACCGCTACGACGACGACCGCTACACCTCGTACCGCCTCGACAGGTATCGCCGCGGGTACTACCGCCGTCCCGACCTGCGGGTCTGGGTCGGAAGCCGGTGGCTGATGTCGCCCTACGAGGGCGGGGTCTGGATCGACGGGCGCTGGCTGGCGCCCCCGTTCCCGGGCGCGGTCTGGGTCGACGGGTACTACGACGAGTACGGCGACTGGATCGAGGGCGGCTGGGTCCGCCCCTGGTAGATCAGGTCACCGCCGCGCGGCGGCGGAACTCCGGGCGCTCGTGGGCGTGCGACGAAAGCACCTCCGCGAGCGCCCTTGCCGTTTCCCAGGCGTCCGCGAAGCGGACGTAGAGCGGCGCGAAGCCGAAGCGGAGGACGTCGGGAGCGCGGAAGTCGCCGACGACGCCCCGCTCGATCAGCGCCCGCATCACGGCGTAGGCGTCGGGGTGGGCGAACGAGACCTGGCTGCCGCGGAGGGAAGAGACGCGCGGGGAGACGAGCTGCACGGCCTCGCCGCATTCCTGCTCCACGGCCTCGACGAAGAACGACGTCATCGCTTCCGACTTCGCGCGGACGAGCGCGAGGTCGGCCGCGAGGATCACGTCGAGCGCGGCGTCGAGCGCCGACATCGAGAGGATCGGCGGCGTGCCGCAGAGCGCCCGCGAGATTCCGGGGGCGGGGCGGTACGCCGCCTCGAACGCGAACGGCTCGGCGTGGCCGAGCCATCCCGAGAGCGGCTGTCGGAAGGCCTCCTGGTGACGCGGCGCGACGTAGAGGAACGCGGGGGCGCCCGGGCCGCCGCAGAGGTACTTGTAGCCGCAGCCGACGGCGAAGTCGGCGCCGGCGGCCGCGAGGTCGACGGGCATCGCGCCGGCCGAATGGGCGAGGTCCCAGGCGACGAGCGCCCCCGCCTCGTGCCCGGCGCGCGTCACGGCCTCGAGGTCGTGCCTCTCTCCCGACCTGTAGTCGACGTGAGTCAGGAGGAGGACGGCGGTGTCGCCGTCGGGCGCGGAGCGGACGTCGGACCTCGGGACGAGCCGGAGGCGGTGGCCTCTCTCGAGGAGGCGCGCGAGCCCCTCGGCGACGTAGAGGTCGGTGGGGAAGTTCCCCTCCTCGGAGAGGATCGTCGACCTCCCCGGGCGGAGGGCGAGCGCGGCCGAGAGGACCTTGAAGACGTTCACCGAGGTCGAGTCCGCGCAGACGACCTCGCCCGGTCCGGCCCCGACGAGGCGCGCGATCTTGTCGCCCACGCGGCGCGGGAGGTCGATCCACCCGGCGTCGTTCCAGCTCCTCACGAGGCCCTCGCCCCACTCGTGCGCGACGACCTCGGCCACGCGCGCGGCGGCCGCCTTCGGCAGCGCACCGAGCGAGTTCCCGTCGAGGTAGACGAGCCCGTCGGGGAGGACGAACCGTTCGCGGAAGGGAGCCAGCGGGTCGGCGGCGTCGAGGGCCTCGGCGACGGAGCGCGTGATCACGGGGCCATCCTCTCAGATGCGATCGAGGGCGCGAAGGCAGAGCTCCGGGCGCGGCCGGAGCTCCGCGCGTCGCTCAGAAGGCCGAGACGAGGCCCAGGATCGCGAGGCCGAACAGGGCGTTCACCGCGGAGAGGCCGTCGAGCGCCTTCTGCGCCTTCAGGAACGCGG
>JADHEE010000231.1_pt1 | contig 27199 bp, 24 predicted proteins | sample 8952401 | NCBI WGS metagenome assembly JADHEE01 (sample SAMN16124438, study PRJNA663242) | bioreactor sludge metagenome | isolation source: sludge (ammonium) | place: India:Bengaluru | collected 2019-02-28 | reverse complement strand
CGCCGTTGGGGCCGATGATCGAGGTGATCTCGCGCTTCCTCGCGGTGAACGAGAGGTCGTCGATGGCGGTGAGACCGCCGAAGCGCATCGTCAGGTGCTCGACGTCGAGGAGGGAATCGCTCGCCGCCGGAATATTTGCTGCGGTGATGGTCATTGCGAGATCTCCGGCTGGGCTTCGCTGGCCGTCCGCTTGTGCAGGCGGATCGTCGGCTCGCGGCTGCCCATCACGCCCGAGGGCTTGAGCACCATGATCACGACCATCGCCGCGCCGAACAGGAACATGCGGTACTGCTCGAACTCGCGGAACCACTCGGGCAGGATCACCAGCGCGAACGCGGCGAGCACCACGCCCAACTGCGAGCCCATGCCGCCCAGCACCACGATCGCGAGGATGATCGCGGATTCCATGAAGGTGAAGCTCTCAGGGCTGACGAAGCCCTGGCGGGTGGAGAAGAACGCCCCGGCGAAGCCCGCGAACATCGCACCCAGGGCGAACGCCGAAAGCTTGACGTTGGTCGGGTTGATGCCGAGCGACCGGCAGGCGATCTCGTCCTCGCGCAGCGCCTCCCAGGCGCGTCCGGTGGGGAGCTTGCGCATCCGCAGGGTGAACCAGTTGGTCAACCCGGCCAGCGCCAGGATCAGGAAGTAGAGGAAGATGACGCGGTGCTGCGAGGAATACTCGATGCCGAAGAGGTGCGAGAAGCTCCCCTCGCCGCGGCTGAACGAGAAGCCGAAGAAGCTCGGGCGCGGAATGCCGGAGATGCCGTCGGGACCGTGGGTGAACGCCACCCAGTTGGTCAGCACCACGCGGATGATCTCGCCGAAGCCCAAGGTGACGATGGCGAGGTAGTCGCCGCGCAGGCGCAGCACCGGGAAGCCGAGGGCGACGCCGAACGCGGCGGCGAAGATGCCCGCGAGCGGCAGGCAGAGCCAGAACGACCAGCCGAGCTCGGTGGAAATCAGCGCGTAGGAATACGCGCCTACCGCGTAGAACGCGACGTAGCCGAGGTCGAGCAGACCGGCGAGGCCGACGACGATGTTCAGCCCCCAGCCGAGCATCACATAGATCAGGAAGGTGGTGCCGATGTCGACGACGTAGCGGTTGGCGAACGGCAGGAACGGCAACAGCGCGGCGAACGCGAACCCCGCCGCGCCGATCAGCAGGGTGTGGCGACCGCCCCAGGTACTGACGGTTTCCTTGGCCCCGGCGCGCTTCTGCGGCTGAGGGGTGCGCGGACGGGCGCGGTGCGAGCGGAACAACAGGAACAGCACGCGCCCGGCGAGCACGCTGCCGACGATGGCGAACATCAGCGGCCAGCGGGTCTGGAGTTCGAGCGCGACGCCCTGGCTGTCGCTCTTGAGGCCGATGAACGGCACGGCGAGCGCGAGCGCGATCACCGCGGTGCCGAGCAGGTCGCGCACGAACGCGGGCATCTGCTGCGGGTTTTCGTGGGTCTTGATCTCGGCCATGGGATTAAACCTTCTCGATTTCCGGCTTGCCGAGCAGGCCGGTGGGACGGAAGATCAACACCAGAACGAGGATCGAGAACGCTGCCACGTCCTTGTATTCGATGGTGAAGTATGCCGACCAGAAAGCCTCGATGAGGCCGATGAGAATGCCGCCCAGCATCGCGCCCGGCAACGAGCCGATGCCGCCCAGCACCGCCGCGGTGAAGGCCTTCACCCCGGCGAGGAAGCCGATGTAGAAATCCACCACGCCGTAATAGAGCGTCACCATCGTTCCCGCCACGGCGGCGAGCGCCGCGCCCATCACGAAGGTGGTGCTGATCGTGCGGTCGACGTTGACGCCCACCAGCGCCGCCATGGTGCGGTCCTGCTCGCAGGCGCGCTGCTGCCGGCCAAGGGGCGTGCGGTCGATCAGGTAGCTGAAGCCGATCATCAGCGCGGTGGTGAGGATGATGATGAAGATCTGCAGGAACGACACGCGAACGGCGAAACCGTCCTGCTCGAACAGCGTCACGCCGCCCGAGATGATCGGCGCCAGCGCCTTGACCCTTGCGCCCTGCGTGAGCTGCACATAATTCTGCAGCGCGATCGACATGCCGATCGCCGAGATCAGCGCGGCCAAGCGCGGCGCGCGACGCAACGGACGATAGGCCACCCGCTCGATCGTCCATCCGTAGACCGACGTGAACAGCATGGAAGCCAGCAGCATCACCACCAGGAGCAGCGGCACGTAGCTCATGCCGAGCGTGGTCAGGATCAGATAGGTGATGACGGAGATGAAGGCACCGATCATGTACACTTCGCCATGGGCGAAGTTGATCATGCCGATGATGCCATAAACCATGGTGTACCCGATGGCGATCAAGCCGTAGATCGCCCCCAGGGTCAGCCCATTGATAAGTTGCTGAATAAAATAAGCCAACTTTGAAACGGCCCCTGCAGGTGATGCGGTTTTCCCGCGTTCGTATGTCCGTTCATGTAGGAGAGTCCCCCGTCCGGCACGCGCATTTTCCCCTACGCCACCGGCTTTTCGCCTGATCCCACACGAGCGATAGGCCTACCAACTCACGCAGGTTTGCGCAAGCCTTGATCACGGCCTTTCCAAGCGGCGCAAATGAACCCATTTTTTGGGCAACCGATTGAATGAATTCGCGGCAGCGGGGCAACAACTCGCACCGCCGCGAGCGTCGACACCCTGCCCTTTGCATGATAAGAGCCAAGGGTTTCCTGGACATTTGAGACGAAGACGAAAGCAAATGACGCCCCACGACCTGTCCCACGCCGAAACGTCACTTTTGTCCGTGCGCGGCGCACGCGAGCATAACCTTCGTAATATCACCGTCGAGATTCCGAAGAATCGGCTGGTGGTGATCACCGGGCTGTCGGGGTCCGGCAAATCCTCCCTCGCGTTCGACACGATCTATGCCGAAGGCCAACGCCGCTACGTCGAGAGTCTCTCCGCGTACGCCCGGCAGTTCCTCGAAATGATGCAGAAGCCGGACGTGGACGGCATCGACGGACTGTCTCCCGCGATCTCCATCGAGCAGAAGACCACCTCGCGCAATCCGCGCTCGACGGTGGGCACGGTGACCGAGATCCACGATTACATGCGTCTTTTGTGGGCACGCATCGGCGTGCCCCATTCCCCCGCCACCGGCCTGCCGATCGAGAGCCAGACGGTGTCGCAGATGGTCGACCGGATCATGGCGCTGGGCGAAGGCACGCGGCTCTACCTGCTCGCGCCCGTGGTGCGCGGGCGCAAGGGCGAATACAAGAAGGAACTGAAAGACCTCCAGGCGCGTGGCTTCCAGCGGGTGAAGATCGACGGCGAGATTTATGCGATCGAGGAAGCCCCGGCGCTCGACAAGAAGTTCAAGCACGATATCGAGGTGGTGGTCGACCGCGTGGTGGTGAAGGAGGGCATCGAGAGCCGCCTCGCCGGATCGCTCGAAACCATCCTCGAACTCGCCGACGGCCTCGCCTACGCCGAGGACGCCCAGACCGGCGAGCGCCACACCTATTCCGCCAAGTTCGCCTGCCCGGTCTCGGGCTTCACCATCGACGAGATCGAGCCGCGCCTGTTCTCGTTCAACAATCCGTTCGGCGCGTGCCCGGAGTGCGACGGCCTCGGCGTGCGGATGTCCATCGACCCGCAACTCGTGGTGCCCGACCCGTCGAAGCGCACCGACGCCGGAGCCATCGCTCCCTGGATGGGTACGTCCTCGCAGATCGCGGCGCAGTCGCTGGAGGCGGTGTGCCGCCACTACGGCACCGACTCCCGCCTGCCCTGGCGCGCCCTGCCCGAGGAGGCGAAGCACGCCATTCTCTACGGCACCGGGCGCACGCCGATCCGCCTGGTGATGGAGGACGGCACCCGCCACTACGAAACCAACAAGCCGTTCGAGGGCGTGATCCCGAACCTGGAGCGGCGCTTCCGCGAGACCGATTCCGGCTGGATCCGCGAGGAGATCTCCAAGTACCAGACCAGTTCGCCCTGCGAATCCTGCCACGGCGACCGTTTGAAGCCGGAAGCCCTGGCGGTGAAGATCGCGGGCAAGAACATCTCCGAGATCAGCCGCCTCGCCATCGGCGAGGCGCTGGTGTGGTTCCGCGAGCTGAACGAAAAGCTCTCCGACAAGCACCGCGAGATCGCCTACCGCATCCTGAAAGAAATCGACGAGCGCCTGCGCTTCCTCGCCAACGTCGGCCTCGACTACCTTTCCCTCTCGCGCACCTCGGGCACCCTCTCGGGCGGCGAGAGCCAGCGCATCCGCCTTGCCTCGCAGATCGGCTCGGGCCTCTCGGGCGTGCTCTACGTCCTCGACGAACCTTCCATCGGCCTGCACCAGCGCGACAACGACCGCCTCTTGGGCACGCTGAAGCGCCTGCGCGACCTCGGCAACACGGTAATCGTGGTCGAGCACGACGAGGACGCGATCCGCGCCGCCGACCACGTCATCGACATGGGCCCGGGCGCGGGCGTGCTCGGCGGCCAGGTGGTGGCGGAAGGCACGCCGGAAGCGATCATGGCCAACCCTCAGAGCCTCACCAGCCAGTACCTCACCGGGGCGCGCACGGTTCCGGTGCCGCTCGAACGGCGCAAGGGCAACGGCCTGTTCATCGGCATCCGGGGCGCGCGGGGCAACAACCTGCGCAACGTCGACGTCGACATTCCGCTCGGCACCTTCACCTGCGTCACCGGAGTTTCGGGGGGAGGCAAGTCGACGCTGATCCTCGAGACCCTCTACAAGTCCATCGCGCGCCAGCTCAACGGCGCGCGCGACCTGCCGTTGCCGCACGACGAGATCACCGGCCTGTCCGCCATCGACAAGATCGTCGACATCGACCAGTCGCCCATCGGGCGCACGCCGCGCTCCAACCCCGCCACCTACACCGGCGCGTTCACCCCGATCCGCGACTGGTTCGCGGCCCTGCCCGAGGCGCAGGTGCGCGGCTACAAGCCGGGGCGGTTCTCGTTCAACGTCAAGGGCGGGCGTTGCGAGGCCTGCCAGGGCGACGGCGTGATCAAGATCGAGATGCACTTCCTCCCCGACGTCTACGTCGAATGCGACGTCTGCAAGGGCAAGCGCTACAACCGCGAGACCCTCGACATCCGCTACAAGGGGAAGTCGATCGCCGACGTGCTCAACCTCACCGTCGACGAGGGGGTGGAGTTCTTCAAGGCAGTGCCCGCGATCCGCGACAAGCTGGCGCTGCTCCAGCGCGTCGGCCTCGGCTACGTCAGCCTCGGCCAGCAGGCGACGACGCTTTCGGGCGGCGAGGCGCAACGGGTCAAGCTGTCGAAGGAGCTGGCGCGCCGCGCCACCGGACGCACCCTCTACATCCTCGACGAGCCCACCACCGGCCTGCATTTCGAGGACGTGCGCAAGCTCTTGGAAGTGCTCCAGGAGCTTGCCGACACCGGCAACACCCTCCTGGTGATCGAGCACAATTTGGAAGTGATCAAGACCGCGGACTGGATCATCGACATCGGCCCCGAGGGCGGCGACGGCGGCGGCCAGATCGTCGCCACCGGCACGCCCGAGGACATCATCGCCAAGAACACCGGCTACACCGCGCCGTATCTCGCGGCAGCGCTCAAACCCCGTACTTGACCGAGCAGCCGTAGGGGCGGGTGACCGGCGCGGCGACCGGCTGCCCGCTCACCACTGCCTGCATCGCGTCGCGGAACAGGGGCTTGGCCTTGTCCACGTCGGCGACGTTGGTGGAGGCGATGCTGTCGATGCCGCCCATGTAGCGCAGCACCCCTTGCGCGTCGATCACGAACATGTGCGGCGTGGTGACCGCGCCGTAGAGCCGCCCGAGCTTGCCCTCGGGGTCGAGCAGCACGGCGGTCGGCGCGGCGGCGCGGGTCGCGGTGAGGCGGTTGGCCTCGGCGGCATCCACGTAGCCCTGCTCGCCGGGGGCGGAGGAAATCACCGACAGCCAGACCACGCCCTCGCCCGCCGCCTGCTTTTGCAGCTTCTGCATGTTGGCGGACTTGTAGTGCTTGATGGTGAACGGGCAGTCGGCGTTGGTCCATTCCAGCACCACCACCTTGCCGCGCAGGTCGGACAGCTTGCGCATCGTGCCCGAGGTGTCGGTCACCGCGAATTCCGGCGCGGGCGACCCCACCTGGGGCGCGGCGAACGCCGGAAACGGCAACGCCAGGGCGACCAGCGCCACGCCGCCCAGGATCAGCGTGCGGCGGCGCGAAATCGGCGAACTCGACATGGAAACCCCTCCTCAGTTGTTGCGCGGGATCGCCGCGATGGCGTCGAGCATCGCGGTTTCGGTCAGCACCGGCGGCAGCACCACGGGTGCGCCGCTCCCGGCGGGATAGAGCGCGTAGAACGGCACGCCGTCGCGCCCGAAGGCCCGCAGATAGCGGGTGATCTCCGGATCGGCGCGGGTCCAGTCGCCCTTGAGATAGGTCACGCCCCGGTCCTTGAGCGCCGCCTGCACCGCGTCGGTGGACAGCGCGATACGCTCGTTCACCAGGCAGCTCAGGCACCAGTCGGCGGTCATGTTGACGAACACCGGCTTGCCTTCGGCGCGGAGCGTGTCGAGGCGCTGCGCGGTGTACAGCTCGGACTCCCCGCTTGCCTGCGCCGCGACCGCCGGAGCCTCGACCGGCTTCAGCACGAGCAGCAGCGCGAGGCTCGCCGCCAGCGCGGCGGCGGACGCCCCGTATGCCCACGGCCTGCGCCCGGGGCCACGCTGCGCCAGGCCGAACAGCCAGGCTCCCGCGCCCGCCGCCGCCGCCCCGGCGAGGCCCGCCAGCAGCCCGCCCTGCCCCGCCTGGCGCTCCAGCACCCAGAGCAGCCACGCCACCGAGGCGTACATCAGCAGCGCCATGATCTGCCGCAGCCGCAGCATCCACGGGCCCGGGCGCGGCAGGCGGCGGCTCAGGCCGGGGAACACCGCGAGCACGCCGTACGGGAGCGCCAAGCCCACGCCCATGGCGAGGAACAGCGCAATGCAGAGGACCGGCGGCAGCACCAGCGCCGCGCCGATCGCCACGCCCATGAACGGCGCGGTGCAGGGCGTCGCCACCACCACCGCGAGGAGGCCGGTGAAAAAGCTGCCCGCCCGGCCCCGCCCGCCGCTCCAGGTGCCGAGGCGCGGCGTCCGCACCTCGAACACGCCGGAAAGATTGAGCCCGACGAGGAACAGCAGCCATGCCATCGCGGCGATGAACGCGGGCGACTGGAACTGGAAGCCCCACCCCACCGCCGAGCCTCCGGCGCGCAGGGTGAGCAGCAACGCCGCCAGCGCGGTGAACGCGGTGAGGATGCCGAGGGTATAAAGCAGCGCCGAAAGGCGGACCTCGCGCAAGTCTCCGCCGGACAGCCGCGCCACCGCCGTCGCCTTCATCGCGAGAATCGGGAACACGCACGGCATCAGGTTGAGGATCAGGCCGCCGACGAAGGCGAATGCCAGCGCCTGCCAGAGCGGCACGGTGGTGGACGGGCTCGGCGCGGGCGGCGTGTTCATCCGTGGCGCGACCGTATACCACCGGGTGCCGTTGCCGTCGGCGATCGCCACCACGCCCGGCACGCGCTGGCTGGCGTCGAAGGTGGGCCCGCGCGCAAGGGCGAGCGCGATCTCGCCCGCGCGCGCGGTGAGCCGCGACGGTCGCGTGTAGTCGACCGGACCCCACGCGTCGGGGAAGAACGCCGCCGTCCGTACGGTCTCGGACGAAAGCCCCGGGCCGCTCAGGATCAGGCTGAAGCCGTCGCCCACCGCGCTCAACCGCGCCACCCAGGGGCTGAACTGCGGGCGTCGCGCGTCGGCGGCGTCGAAGGCGGCGGAGATCTCGGGGCTGGCGGGGCGCGCGGCGCTCTCCACCGGCAGGCTGAGGTGGAATGTGCCGGTTTCCGGAATGCACTGCTCGGCGCAGACCAGCCAATCCGCCTTGGCGTCGAACGCGAAGGCGTCGCCGGGGCGCGCGTCGTCCGGCACCTTGACCGAAATCGGCAGCGTGACCTCGCCTTGATAGCCGAAGCTCACCGCCGCGCCCGCCTCGATCCGTTCGGGGCCGGGCCATTCGATCGCCCCCGCGCTCGCGCCCGGCGGCAGGTCGAGGGCGATGCGCGCGGGTTCGCCCGCGTCGCCCGGATTCTTCCAGTAGGTGTGCCAATGCGGCGCGAGCTTCTGCCGCAGACCGATGCGGAAGGTCGCGCCCGGAGCCACCGCGTCGGCATCGCCGATCAACGTGACCACCGCCCGCGGGCTGGCCACGGCGGCGCTTTCGGCGGCGAAAAGGGCATGGGGAAATCCGGCGACAAGCAAGCCGAACAGCGCGCAGAGCGCTTGCGGCAGAATCCGGATGCAGTGGCGGCGATGGACGCGACGCATGGCACCTCCTGGTGGATGCGGAAACCGCGGTCATCGACCTATGTAAGAGGGGCCGCCGGGCGGATGCAACCCGGCGGCCCAAATCGTGATCGGCGCACGCCTCAGGAACGGACGCGCGCGGTAAAGCCCTCGAACTCGGCGGCGCTCACCAAATCGTAGCGGTGCAGGCAGGAATCCACCGTCGACGCGGTCTTGGCGCGCCACTGGGCCAGGGCCTCGGCGGGGCTGAACGGCCCCAGAACTTCGAGCGCATGGCCCGGCGCGAGCCGGTCGAAGCCGGTGTCGGCGTACTCGCCGCCGACGACGTACACCGGCGCGGTGGCCTGGCGCTCCTCGACCATGTACCGCACCATGGCGTTGTCCACCGTGCGCCCGGTGAGGTCGCGCCAGAGATCGTGCGCCTCCCGCTCGCTCATCGGGCCGTGGCTCTCAAGCTCGTGCCCGGCGGCGAGGCGGGAAAAGCTGGTGTCGGCGTATTCGCCGCCGACGACATAGAAGCTACGCTCTGCGGTCATGCGTCAGTCTCCTCGCTCGCCGGTTCGAGAGGCAGCCCCGCCTCTCGCCAGGCCTTCACTCCGCCCGCCATCAGCGCGACGTTGGACATTCCGGCACCCTGGAGGAACTTTGCCGCGAGGGTGGCGCGGTCGAGCGCCTCGTCGAAGACGATGATCTCGGCGGACCGAAGTTCCTGGAACTTCGCCGCGGCGCTCTTCGCCCGCAGGCGCTCCGGAATCTGTTCGAGGGGCAGCACCAGCGCACCCTTCACGGTGAACGGATCCGCCTTTCGCCGCGCCGGCTTGCGGGAGTCCCACATCAGCGGATCGCCGCCCGCCTGGACCAGTTCCTGCACCTGCTGCGGCGTCAGTACCCGGCCTTTCCAGCGGTCGCGCCGCCAGGTGTACCACGCACCCCAGATCGCGACGCCGAGAGCGCCGCCCGCCACCCAGAACTGCGGGGTGTGGAGAATCTGGTTCAACAACGCGTCGTCCATGTCGCCTCCCAAGCTAACCTGTCCGTTGGGAGTACCTGAGTCGCCCGGATCAAGCAAGTCTGGACAGCCGCCGCGCCTCGGCTTAATTGAGGCGTCTTCAAGGAGGATCCGCCATGACCGCCCAAACCGCCCGCCCCACCGTCCACGTCGTCGGCGCAGGCCTCGCCGGGAGCGAAGCCGCCTGGCAGATCGCCGAGACCGGGGTCGCTGTGGTCCTCCACGAAATGCGCCCTGAGGTCGCCACTCCGGCGCACACCGGCGGCGGCTTCGCCGAGCTGGTGTGCTCGAACTCGTTCCGCTCCGACGACGCGGAGGCGAGCGCCATCGGCGTGCTGCACGAGGAAATGCGCCGCAGCGGTTCGCTGATCCTTTCCACCGCCGACGCGCACCGGGTTCCGGCGGGCGGCGCGCTCGCGGTGGACCGCGACGCGTTCTCCGCCGCCGTCCAGGCCGCGCTCGAGGCTCACCCCAACGTCACCGTGATTCGCGAGGAGGTCGCCGAGTTGCCGCCGCCCGAACAGGGACTGGCGGTGATCGCCTCCGGCCCCCTCACCTCGCCCAAGCTTTCCGCCGCGATCCAGGCCGCGAGCGGCGCGGACGCGCTGTCGTTCTTCGACGCCATCGCGCCGGTGGTGATCAAGGACAGCATCGATTTTTCCAAGGCGTGGTACCAGTCGCGCTGGGACAAGGGCACCGGCAAGGACTACATCAACTGCCCGATGGACGAAGCCCAGTACAACGCCTTCGTCGACGCGCTGCTGTCCGCCGAATACGTCGAATTCAAGGACTGGGAGCGCGATACCCCCTACTTCGAGGGCTGCCTGCCGGTCGAGGTGATGGCGGAGCGCGGGCGCATGACCCTCGCCTTCGGACCGATGAAGCCGGTCGGCCTCACCAACCCCAACGCGCCCGAGAAGCGCGCCTTCGCGGTGGTGCAACTGCGCCAGGACAACGCGCTCGGCACCCTCTACAACATGGTCGGTTTCCAGACCAAGCTGAAGCACGGCGAGCAGTTGCGCATCCTCCGCACCATTCCCGGCCTCGAGAACGCCGAGTTCGCGCGCCTCGGCGGCATCCACCGCAACACCTTCCTCAACTCGCCGACGGTGCTGGACCCGACGCTCAGGCTCAAGTCCCGTCCGCACCTGCGCTTCGCCGGGCAGATCACCGGCTGCGAGGGATATGTGGAAAGCGCCGCCGTCGGCCTGATGGCGGGGCGCTTCGCCGCCGCCGAGGCGCTGGGCCGCGAGATCGTGCCGCCGCCGGTGACCACCGCGCTCGGCGCGATGCTCAACCACATCACCGTGGGCGCGGACGCCGCGACCTACCAGCCGATGAACATCACCTTCGGGCTGTTCCCCGACCTGCCGATGGCCGAGCCGGTGAAGCCGGGGGGCAAGCCGCGCAAGCTCAAGGGCGGGGACCGCAAGAAGGCCCATGCCGCGCGCGCCCTCGCCGACCTCCAGGGATGGCTGGCGGCTACTGCCGCCAGTTGATGCCGATGCGGCCGAGCAGGCGGCCGACGCCGCTCGGCGGCTGCTCGGGAATGTCCGGGCTCTCGCTGGTCGAGGCCGGGCGCGGTTGGTCCGGCTCCTCGGCCTCCACCGCGTCGTCGGTCTGGGTGGAAATGCCGCGCAGGGTGCGGATCTTCTCCTCCACCATCAGGCGCTTGGCTTCGTCGGGCTTCTGGTCGCGCGCCATGTAGACGGTCTGCGAGGGGAAGGCGAAGCCCGCGCCGCACGCGTCCACGATATCCATGATCTTGAGGGTAAGGTCCTCCTGGATCTGGAGGAACTCGTTCATGTCCGTACACTTGACGTAGGCGAAGATCTCGATGGTGAGGCTGTCCGCGCCGAGCCCGGTAAAGCGCACCCGCGCCGGGTCGGGGTCGACCTTGGGGTGGCTCAGCAGCAGCGCGCGCAGCTCGATCAGCAGATAGCGGATCTGGTCCGGCGTGGTCTCGTAGCGCAGGCCGAGCTTGGGGTGGAACCAGAACTTGTCGCGCATCGCGAAGTTCTCGATCTTGAGCGAGGAGAACTCGCCGTTGGGCACGGTGACGATGGTGCGGTCGAGGGTGCGGATGCGGGTCGAGCGCATGCCGATCTCCTCCACCAGCCCCAACTGGTCGCCGAACTTGCAGAAGTCGCCTTCGCGGATCGGATGGTCGGCGATCAGGGTGATCGAGCCGATCAGGTTCTCGATGGTTTTTTGCGCGCCCAGGGCGACCGCGATACCGCCGATGCCGAGGGCGGCGAGGCCAGCGCTGACGTTGAACCCGAGGGTATCGAGGATCACGATCAGGCCTGCGGCGATCACCAGGAACTTGGCGACGCGCCGGAAGAAGCGGATCGCCGACAGCGCCTCCCAGTGGTTGCGCTGGGAGATCTTGTCGATCGTCACCTGCGCGATGGCGTCGACGATGCGCCAGAGGAACCAGGCGAGACCGCTCCACCAGACGATCTGGGCGATCACGCCGAAGAACTGCCGCGCTACCACCGCGACGCCGAGATACCCCACGCCGAACACGAACAGCGTGACCGCGAAGCAGATCCGGAACGGCGGCACGGCGGCTTCCACCAACCGGCGCTTGAGGCTGTCGGGATTGCGCCGCCACAGCCGCCGGAGCCCGCTGGCGACGGAGATGGTGATCAGGCTCGACATCGCGTAGGCGAGCACCGCGAACACCAGGAGCGCGCCCCAGTGCACCAGCGGCACACCGCCCAGCAGCGGGCCGCCGAGCAACCAGCGGGGCAGGATGCGCTCGAAGATGCCCGCCTTGACCTTGTCCTCGAGGCTCGGGATCTGCGCCACGCTCGCGGTGGACACCAGCCAGATCGGCACGCCGTCGGCGTTCTTCACCCGTTGCAGGAAGAGGTCCACCGTACCCTGGTGGGTGCGCACCGAGGCGAATTTTTCGAGGTCCGCGCCGAGGCCGTCGTCGAGCAGGCCTTCCGGCACGTTGCTGAGTTCCCGGCCCTGCGCCAGCCAGCCGCCTTCGTCCAGCACCTGCTGGAGATCCTGGGCGAGTTCCTTGCCGCGCGCCGTGCGCTGGTTGATCGGTATCTTGCTCAGGTCGAAGTAGTTGGCGGCGCGCACGTAGTCCTGTTCCGCCATCGCCTTGATCAGGCCGCGCACCAGGCCTTCCGGGGTTTCCCGACCGAGGATGTCCTTCGGCGAGGTTTCGGCGGGCGCGGCGGCGGGCGGGTCCGCCGCCTGCGCGCGCGGGCCGAGAGGCACGGCGGCAAACAGGACGGAGGCGAAGGCTGCGATCAGGACGCGGCGGAGGAAAAACCGGTGAGGTGCGAACATGGGACTGAAGAGCCGTTTCTGCGGTGCGCACGGGGCGCGGTTGGTGAATGATGAAGGGCCAAAAGCCACGAAATGCAAGCCCTAGATCCGCCCCATCGCCCAACGGACGAGGAACTCCGGCGTGACGCGGCTCGGCGCGGCAAAGCCCGGATCGAGGGGATCGTGACCCGCGCGGGCCAGCCGCCGCAGGTGCTGCCGCGCCAGAACCGCCGGGGCAACCAAGGGAAACGCCCGGCGCGGCGGCGGGTTCCGCCCGGCTGCCGCGATGGCGGCCTCGGCGCGCGCGGCAACGCTCCGCGCCAGCGCGACCCGCGCGGCAAGGTCGGAGAGCGCCACCGGCCACGGATTGCGCCCCTGGCGCGCCCGCGTCGCGGTGGCGCGCAGCAGGCCGACGAGGCCGTGGCCTCGCGCCGCGTCGGCGAGCGCCGGATGCGCGGCGAATTCGGGCAGTCCCGCGGCATGCGCCAGGGCGGCGGCGAGCGGGCCGGTGGTTGCCGCGACATAAGCCTCCGCCGCGCCGAGATCGGCGAACGGCGCGTCGTCCATATCCCGCGCCCGCGCCTCGACCAGGGCAAGGAGAAGCGGCTGGATCGCCTCCCAATGCGGGAGAGCCTTCAGCAGGCGCGGCAACGGCGGCTGGCTGGCGTCGTCGGGCGGCGCGGCGAAGACGTCGCCCCACCAATGCAGGCGGATCGATCCCATCGCAGGCTCGGCGACCAATTCGCGCACCCGCGCGAGCTCGGAATTGGCGGCGACCACCGCGAACATCCCGGCGCGCCACGGCATCGGTCGCAGCATCGCGGCGATGAAGCGGTCGCGATCCTGCTGCCGCACCGTCTTCGCCAGCCAGTCTTCGATCTCCGGCATCGGTCCCTTCATCGGTTTTGCTTGCGCGGGAGGGAAACGAATCCCGTATAGTGTTCTGCCCAGCGACCACCCGGAGCCCCCAGGACCCCGCCATGATACCTTCCCGCATCGACGAATGCACTGTCGCGGGTGCCGCGCGGCCCGAGAACTTCCCGGTGGCGTCGCTGCTCCTGGCGCGGAACGACCGCGCCGCGGTGCGGGCGTTCTACCGCTTCGCCCGCTTCGCCGACGACATCGCCGATTCGCCCGACCTCGCGGCGGAGCGCAAGCTCGCCGCTCTCGCCGCCCTCGACGCCGCGTTGCTCGGAGACCGCACCGAGGGTGAGACGGTCGACGTTTCCCCCGCCGAGGCTTTGCGCGCCGCCCTCGCCACGCGCGGCCTCGAACCCACCCAGGCGCGCGTGCTGCTGGGCGCGTTCCGCCGCGACGCGGAGAACCGCGGCACCCCGACCTGGGCCGACCTGATGGCCTATTGCCGCGCCTCCGCCGCGCCGGTCGGGCGCTTCCTCCTCGACCTCCACCGCGAGCCCCGCCGCGCGCTGGAGGCCGCCGACGCGCTGTGCGCAGCGCTGCAAGTGCTCAACCACCTCCAGGACCTCGGCGAGGACTACCGCCTGCGCAAACGGGTCTACCTGCCGCTTTCCTGGCCCGACGGCACCCGCGCCGATCTCGCCGACCTCGAGCGCGCCTCGCTCACCCCCAACCTGCGCGCCTGCGTCGACCGCGCGCTGGACCGCACCGCCCGCCTGCTCGACCGCGCCGACGCCCTGCCCGCCCTGCTCACCTCGCCGCGCCTGCGCGCCGAAGCCGCCGCAATCCTGTCGCTCGCCCACGCGCTGGCGCTCCGCCTCCACGCGGGCGACCCGCTCGCGCGGCGCATCCGCCCGACGCGGGGCGACGCCGCGCGCGCCGCCGCCGCCGCCGTGCGCGCCCTGCTCCGTCCCCCGCCCGTCCGCCTGCTGGGTTCGGCGCAGCGCCGCGAGATCAACGCTATCGTCTCCCGGTCCGGTTCGTCGTTCCGCCTCGGGCTCGCCTGCCTGCCGCGTCCGCGACGCGACGCGATGCGCACGCTCTACGCCTTCTGCCGCGTGCTCGACGACATCGCCGACGAACCGGGCATCAGCCCGGCGGAACGTCATGCCCAGCTCGACGCCTGGGAGACCTGCCTTGCGGCGCTCGAATCCCACGCCGAAATCGAGGATCCTCCGGCCCTCGTCGGCGCGCTTGCGGCGATCCACCAACGCTACGGCCTGGACTTCGCCGAATGCCGCGCGGTGATCGCCGGAATGCGCATGGACGTGGACGGCCCGATCGTCGCGCCGGAAGAGGAAGTCTTCCGCCTCTACTGCCGCCGCGTCGCGGTAAGCGTCGGGCTGATCTCCCTGCCGCTGATGGGCGCGACCGATCCCGGGGCGCGACGCTTCGCCGCCGAACTCGGCCACGCCCTCCAATGCGTCAACATCGTCCGCGACGTCGCCGAGGACGCCCGGCTCGGGCGTTGCTACCTGCCGCGCGAGTTGCTCGTCGCCCACGGCATCGCCAGCGTCGACGCCGCGGAGATCCTCCGGCACCCGAACCTCGGCGCGGTGCGGGCGAAGCTCGCCGCGCGCGCCCGCGCCCACTTCGCCGCCGCGCTCGAAGACCTGCCGCCGGAGGACTGCCGCGAACTCCTGCCCGCGCGCCTGATGATGGCCGCCTACCAGGACGTGCTCCACCGGATCGAGGCCAACGGCTGGACCGACCTCACGCCGCCGCCGCGCGCAGGCAAACTGAAGCGCCTGTCCTGCCTGTTCCGCCTGCCCCAGCCGCGGAGGACTTGAGCCGGTGACCTCGCCTCTCGCCCCGGTCTGCAACGTCGTCGGCGCGGGTCTCGCCGGGCTGGCGGCAGCCTGGACGCTCGCCGGGGCGGGCTTCCGGGTGCGCCTGTTCGAAGCCGCCGCCCACGCGGGCGGACGCTGCCGCTCCCTCCCCGACCAGCGTTTCGGCACCGCCATCGACAACGGCAGCCACCTGCTGTTCTCCGGCAACCGCGCCACCCTCGAATTCCTGCGCGGCATCGGCGCGCCCTCCACCAGCCTGATCCCGCGCGACGGCACCGAATTCCTCGACCTCGCCGACAACCGCCGCTGGCGTATCGCCCCCGGCGGCGAGAGCGCGCTGTGGATGCTGGGCAAGGGCCTGAAGGTTCCGGGCGTCAGCCGGTTGTGCATGCTGCGCGAAGGCATCCGCCTGCTCACCGCCAAGGACGGAGAACGCGTCGGCGAGCGCATTCCCACCCAGGGCACGGCATGGCGCCGGTTCTGGAAGCCGTTCCTGAGCGCGGTGTTCAACGCCGATCCGGCCTCGGTCTCCGCGCCGCACGCCGCCGACGTGCTGCGCGCGCTGGCGATGGAAGGCGCGGCGGGCGGACGGCCCTTGCAGGCGGCGCGGCCCTGGTCCGAGATCGTCGCCGAACCGGCGCTGCATTATCTGCGCACGCGCGGCGTCGACGTCCGCCTCGGCTCTCCCCTGCTCGCGCTCGACCGGGGCGAGGGCACCGTGCGGCGGCTGGTGTTCCGCAAGGGCAGCATCGAGACTTCGGGCGAGGCGGTGATCCTCGCGATCCCGAACGCGGTGGCGCACCGGTTGTGCCCCGACGCGGTGCCCGCGATCCCTTCCGCGCCGATCCTCAATCTGCACTACCAGACCGGCGTCGACCAGGGCCTGGGCTTCTGCGGCGTCGTCGGCGGCATCGCGGACTGGGTGTTCTGGCGCGGCGGCGTGGTCTCGGCGACGATCGCGGGCAACGGCCCGGAACTCGAACCCGAGGCGCTGGCGGCGGCGGTCTGGGCCGAGGCGCGGCGGGTGCTGCCGAAGTCGGTGGCGGCAACGCCGCCGTCCTGGCACCGCATCATGGAGAAGCGCGCCACCAGCGCCGCGACGCCCGAGGCCTTCCGCCTGCGCCCCGGGGTCCACACCCTCCACCCCAATCTGTTCCTCGCCGGAGACTGGACCGACACCGGCCTGCCCTCGACGATCGAAAGCGCCGTGCGCTCGGGCCGCACCGCCGCCCAGGCCGCCATCGCTGCTGCGAAAGCATGACATTCGCCGGAAATCTCGTTCTCCGCCCTTAACTTATCCCACTCGCGCACCTAAATGCGTGGTGAGAAAGCTACTTGTGCGTCGCATTCGCGCGGCGCCAACCCGAAAGAGAAGGAGAACGCCACATGGCATTCGAACTCGCGCCGCTCCCGTACGACCCGGCATCGCTGGAGCCCTACATCTCCGCGACGACGATGAATCTGCACCACGACAAGCACCTGGCGACCTACGTCACCAACCTCAACAAGTTGATCGACGGCACGCCGCTCGCTTCGAAGTCGCTGGAGGAGATCATCCTCACCGCCGCGGGCGATCCGGAGAAGGTCGGCGTGTTCAACAACGCCGGCCAGATGTGGAACCACAACATGTTCTGGGATTGCCTGTCCGCCCAGGGCGGCGGCGCGCCGTCGGGCGAGCTGGCGGAACGCCTCACCGCCGATTTCGGCTCGGTGGACGCGTTCAAGGAGCAGTTCAAGGCTGCCGCCCTCGGCCAGTTCGGCTCGGGCTGGGCCTGGCTCGTCGCCGACAAGGGCAAGCTCAAGGTGACGAAGACCAGCAACGCCGACCTGCCGCTGGCCCACGGCCAGACCGCGCTGTTCAACCTCGACGTCTGGGAACACGCCTACTACGTCGATTACCAGAACCGCCGCGCCGACTACGTCCAGGCGGTCCTCGACCGGCTGATCAACTGGAAGTTCGTCGCCGAGAATTTGAAAAAGGCGGCCTGATCGCCGCATCCGGAAAGCAAAACGGCGGGGATTTCCCCGCCGTTTTTATTTGGACGATCAGCCCTGCTTCGGGCCGGGTTCGGCGTCCGGTTCGAGCGGCGCGATCGCGTCGGCATTGCGCAGATTGAAGTAGAACAGCACCGGCAGCGAGATATAGACCGACGAGAAGGTGCCGACAACGACGCCCCAGATCAGCGCCACCGCGAAACCGCGCAGCACCTCGCCGCCGAACAGCGCAATCGCCACGACCGAGAGGATCGTCGTGCCGCCGGTGAGGATCGTGCGCGAAAGAGTCTCGTTGACGCTCAGGTTGAGCAGGTCGTACATCGACATCTTTTTGAATTTGCGCAGATTTTCGCGCACACGGTCATAGATCACGACGGTGTCGTTGATCGAATACCCGGCAACGGTCAAGACCGCGGCGACCGAGGTGAGGCTGAACTCCATCCCGGTCAGGGTATAGAGGCCCATGGTGGCCGCGACGTCATGAATCAAAGCGAGAATCGCGCCGACCCCGAACTGCCACTCGAAACGCAACCAGACGTAGCCCGAGATCGCGACCATCGCGAGGACCGTGGCAAGAATTCCGTCCCAGATCAGTTCTTCACCCACCTTCGGCCCGACCACCTCCGTCCGGCGATCCTCGAACGAGGGCCCGAGGGCTTCGCGCACCGTTTTGAGAGCGGCGTTCTGAGTCGTCTCGTCGGCGAACGCCGGGATGCGAATCATCACCTCGGTACCGTTCGTGCCGATTCCCTGGAGCTCGATATCGCCGACCCCAAGCGTATTGAGGCGGGTGCGGAGATCGGCCAGGTCGACCGGTGCGTCCGAACGCACCTCCATCTGGATGCCGCCCGAAAAATCGATGCCGAAATCCAGACCCTTGAACGCCAGGAGCCCGACCGTGCCCAGCAGGATCATCAGCGAAAACGCAAATGCATAAAACCGCTGACCGACGAAGTCGATCTGGGTCACATGCGGAAGGAATTTCACGCCACGGAACATCTTTGAAAATCTCCTTCCCGAATCAGATCGGCAGGGCGGTGGGCTTGGCGCGATGCGTCCACCAAACCACCAACAGGCGCGTCACCAACACCGCCGAGAACATCGAGGTGAGAATGCCGAGCGCCAGGGTGACAGCGAAGCCGCGCACCGGGCCGGAGCCGAAGTGGTACAACAGCGCGGCAGCGGCGAGCGTCGTGATGTTCGCGTCGAAGATCGTGGCGAACGCGCGGTCGAACCCGGCCTCGATCGAACTCAGGACCGAGCGACCGTTCCGAACCTCTTCCCGCATGCGCTCGAAAATCAGCACGTTGGCGTCGACCGCCATGCCCATGGTGAGGACGATGCCGGCGATTCCCGGAAGCGTCAGCGTCGCGCCGATCGCGGAAAGACCGCCGACCAGCAACGCCATGTTGGTGAGCAGAGCGATATTCGCGAAGATCCCGAACAGGCCGTAGGCCACCACCATGAAGCCCACCACCAGGGCGAGGCCGATGACGCTCGCGAGCGTCCCCTCGCGGATCGAATCCGCGCCGAGGCTCGGGCCGACCGAACGTTCCTCGAGGAAGGTGATCGAGGTCGGCAGCGCGCCCGAGCGCAGCAGCAGCGCAAGGTCGTTTGCGCCCTGGGTCGAGAAGCCGCCGGTGATCACGCCGTTGCCCTGGAGGATCGCGCTGCGGATGTTGGGCGCGGACACCACCTTGTTGTCGAGGACGATGGCGAGGTTGTGGCCGACGTTGTCCGCCGTGATCTTGCCGAAGATCCGCCCGCCGAGGGCGTCGAAGCGGAACGACACCACGGGTGCGCCCTGGTCGAAGGTCGGCTGCGCGTCGACGAGATGCTCGCCCGCGACCTCGACCTTCTTGCGCACCACGTAATACTGCTTCTGCCCGTCGGGGCGAGCCTCCATGCCTTCGAGGAGCATCGAACCCGGCGGCACGCGGCCGCGCAGGGCGTCCTCCACCGAGGTGTCGGAATCCACGAGGTGGAAGGTCATGCGGGCGGTCTTGCCGATCACGTCGCGCGCGCGCTTCGGGTCGGAAACGCCCGGCAACTGCACGACGATGCGATTGCTGCCCTGGCGCTGGATCGAGGGTTCGCGGGTGCCGAGCTCGTCGATGCGCTTGCGGATGATTTCGAGAGTCGTCGAAAGCGCGCCCTCGAGCATGTCCTTGCGCGCCTTCTCGCCATAGGAGATCTTGAGCGTGCCCTGGTCGTCCATCTCCACGTCGGCGGCGGGAACCGCGGAACGCAGCGCCTTGCGGGCCTGGGCGCGTTCGGCCTCGTCGCCGAGGATCGAGGCCACCACCACGCCATCCTTCACCGCGAGGCCGGTGTAGCGCAGCTTTTCGGTGCGTAGCGCGCTTCGGGTCACGTCAACGACGCCTTCCAGCTTGTCGCGCATCAACTCGGCGGTATTGAGTTCGAGGAGAAGGTGCGAACCGCCCTGGAGATCGAGCCCGAGGCTCAAGGGTTGCAGCCAGCTCGGCATCTTGTCGGCGGTATCGCGACCGACGAGGTTGGGCGCGGCGAACATCACGCCTGCGGCGAGCACCAGCATGACGAGGGCAAGCTTCCACTTCTGAAAGTACAGCATCGGACGACCTACGGGGTGATCAGGGCAAGCCGCCGCGCCCGGAGATTCCGGGCGCAACGGTCGAAACGCGCGCTGGACGCGCGGTTACTTGCCGCCCAGGAGACGGCGCAGCTTGGAGCCGGACACCGGCTTTTCCGCGTCGTTCGCGGGGGTCGGGGTCGCGGCGTCGTCACCCTTCGATTCCGGCGCGGCGGCGCGGTCCTTGTAGATGCCGAGAACGGTCTCGCGCGTCACCTTGACGCGGAGGTTCTCCGCGATCTCGACGGTCAGCTCGTTGTCGACGGTCTTGGTCACGGTGCCGACGATGCCGCCGCCGGTGACGATACGGTCGCCGCGCTTGATCCCCGAGAGCATCGCCTTGTGTTCCTTGGCGCGCTTCTGCTGCGGACGGATCAGCAGGAAGTAGAAGATCGCGAAGACCAGGACCAACGGCAGCATCTGCTCGAAGCCAAAGCCGGGAGCACCACCGGCAGTCTGGGCGAAGGCGGGCGAAATCAGCATGTATCCAAAGCTCCTCATGAACGCCCCGGTCGCGAGATACCGGACGAATCGTTATCGGTGCGTCGCGCCGGATCGGGCGCATACGATCGACGGACTATAAACGTCGGGGCACGAGATTCAATGTTTAACCGATGTTGGTTTTGTGATTGTCTCGGGCCTTCAAACCTAAGGCCGTCCTTCGCCCCACCGCTCCGAGGAGCTAATCCCATGTCCGAAATGGCGCAAGTCCTGCAAGCCCTGGAACGCATCGCCGCAGCCCTCGAACGCGAGCATCCGCCGGTCGCCCCGGTCGCCGTCGCCGCCGACGCCGACGCGTTCGTCTGGCAGACCGGGCCGGACGCGCTCCTCGCCGTCCGCCGGGTCAACCGCCTGCCGCTCGGACTGCTGAAGGGCGTGGAGGCGCAAAAAGACCGGCTGCTCGAGAATACCCTGCGTTTCGTCAAGGGTTTGCCCGCCAACAACGCCCTCCTGTGGGGAGCGCGCGGCACCGGCAAGTCGTCCCTGGTGAAGGCGGTGCACGCCGAAGCCAATGCACGCGCGGGCGGCAACCTCGCGATGATCGAGATCCAGCGCGAGGACATCCCGTCCCTGCCCCGCCTGCTCCGTCACCTCGCGACGTCCGAGCGGCGCTTCCTGCTGTTCTGCGACGACCTGTCGTTCGAGAACCAGGACGAGAGCTACAAATCGCTGAAGTCGGTGCTGGACGGCGGCCTCGAAGGCCGTCCCGACTCCGTATTGTTCTACGCCACCTCCAACCGCCGCCACCTGATGAGCCGGCAGATGATCGAGAACGAGCGCGTCGGCGCGATCCACCAGGGCGAGGCGGTGGAGGAGAAGGTCTCCCTCTCCGACCGCTTCGGGATGTGGATCGGCTTCCACAACATGGACCAGGACACCTACTTCGAGATCGTGCGCGGCTACTGCGCCGCCACCGGCATCGCCATGCCGGTGGAAGAGGTGCAGGCCGAGGCGCTGGCGTGGTCGATGAGCCGGGGCGGACGCTCCGGTCGCGTCGCCTGGCAGTTCTTCCTCGACCTCTGCGGCCGCCTGGGCGTACCGCCGAAGTTCGACTGATCAGTCGAGATACTGCATCGGGTCGACCGCCTTGGCGCCCTGGCGGACCTCGAAGTGGAGCTGCGGCGAGCTCACCGATCCGGTCTGGCCGACCGAGGCGATGATCTGGCCGCGCTTGACCGTCGCGCCGCGCTGCACCTTGATCTCGTCGGCATGGGCGTAGGTGGTGATCAGGCCGCCCGAGTGCTTGATCAGGAGCATGTTGCCGAAGCCCTTGAGCTCGTTGCCGGCATAGGCGACGACCCCGGCCTCGGCGGCGCGGATCGAGGTGCCGAGCTTGGCCGAGATGTTGATGCCGTCGTTGCGCATGCCCTTCGCCACCGAGCCGTACGGCATCACCACCTTGCCCTTGACCGGCCATTCGAGGCCCTTGCCCTGGCGCGCCGGGGGCGTCGGGATCGCCGTCGCCTTGGGCGGCGGCAGGGCGGCGACCTGGGCTTCCCCCGCGGGCTCGGGCGCGAGCGCCTGGGAGGGCGGCTCGGGCGCGATGGCGGGCGGGGCGATCGACGGCCCGGGATTGGCGTCGGGCGGCGGCGGCGCGGCGGCGGCGACGCCCGGGTCTTCCTTGGGCTCGGTGGTGCCGGGAAGTTGCAGCACCTGGCCGATGTGGATCACGTACGGCGGTTCGAGGTTGTTGACCCGCACCAGCGCGCTCATGTCGACGTCGTGCATCTGCGCGATGCGGTAGACGGTCTCGCCGCGCCGCACCACGTGGGTCGGCGCGGGCGGGATCGTCAGTACCTGGCCGACGAACAGGGTGTAGGGCGGATCGAGATGGTTGAGCTCGATGAAGGTGCGCATCGGCACGCCGAACTGGGTGGCGACGCGGTAGACCGTGTCGCCCCGCTGCACCACGTATTGGCCGCTCGCGATCCGGGGCGCGCCGCCGGGAGGCGGGCCGCCGATGCGGACGCCGGTGCATCCGCCCAGCGCAAGAAGCAGGATGAATCCCCAAGCCTGGAGCTGTCTAGCCATGGCGGTCACTATACGGGCGCGGCTCGCCCCCGACAACGCCGCTCGCGTCGCCCCTGCCCTCATCCGGCGTCTTCCGGCACGCCCGCCACCAGCGGCACGAAGCGCACCGGGAACAGCGATTCGGTGGTGAAGCCGCTCTCGCTCCGGCGCACCCGCACCACGTCCTGGCGGTCCGGCGCGGTGTCCACCGGCGCGACCAGAACGCCGCCCACGGCCAACTGGTCGAGCAGCGGCGCAGGCAGCTCGGCGGCGGACGCGGTGATCAGGATGCGGTCGAACGGCGCCTGCGCCGCCCAGCCCCGGGTGCCGTCGCCATGCATCGCGACGATGTTGGTGAGGCGCAGCAGGCGGAAGCGGGCCTCCGCCTGGGTCAGCAGCGGCTTGTGACGTTCGAGCGTGTAGACGCGGCGGCAGAGCGAGGCGAGCACCGAGGTCTGGTAGCCCGAGCCGGTGCCGATCTCGAGGACCTTGGGGCGGTTGGTGAGTTCGAGCGCCTGGGTCATCAGCCCCACCACCAGGGGCTGGCTGATCGTTTGGCCGCAGCCGATGGGAAGCGCGGCGTTGTCCCACGCCTGGTCGGAAAACGGCTCGGCGACGAACAGTTCGCGCGGCACCTTCTCGATCGCCGCGAGAACCTTGGTATCGGAAACCCCCGAGCGCCTCAGCTCCATCAACAGGCGGATCCGCAGCGCCGGGTTCATCCGTCGATCCCGCCTCAGGCAGCCGGGCCGGTGTCGAAGACCCCGGCGAGATGGTCGAGGGTGGCGCGGTCGGTGAGGTTGACCGAAAGCGGCGTCACCGTCACCCAGCCCGCGTCGCTGCGCTCCATGTCGCTGCCTTCGACGAGCTTGGTGTCCGCATGGAGGTTGCCGACCCAGATGTAGGGCCGCCCGCGCGGGTCGATGCGCTCGACGAGGTTGTCGCCGACCTTGTGGTGCCCCTGCGGCGCGAGCGCCACGCCGCGCACCGAGGGGGCCGCGACGTTGGGGAAATTGACGCTGATCAGCACGTCGCCCGGCCAGCCGCGCGCGCACAACGCCCGGATCACCTCGGGCGCGTGGACTTCCGCCGTGCGCCACTTCACCGGCTCCTGCTGGCGCAGGACCTGGCTCAGGGCGATGGCGGGCACGCCCAGGAGAGTCGCCTCCATCGCGGCGGCGATGGTACCGGAATAGGTGACGTCGTCGCCCATGTTGGCGCCGCGGTTGACGCCCGAGAGCACCAGGTGCGGCAGGCTGTCCGCCATGAACTTGTTGATCGCGAGCAGCACGCAATCGGTGGGCGTGCCCTCGACCGCGAAGCGCCGCTCCGCGATCTGCCGCCAGCGCAGCGGCTGGTGCAGGGTCAGCGAGTGGCCCGCGCCGCTGTGCTCGGTCTCGGGCGCGACCACCCAGACTTCGGCCCCCAGGGACTGGGCGATGCTTTCCAGCACCTTGAAACCCGGCGCGTGGATGCCGTCGTCGTTGGTGAGGAGAATGCGCGCGTTCTTGAGCGGCGGGATGGGATTGACGCGTTCGATGTTCATGCAGGCCTCTTGAGCACGGTGATGCCGCCCATATAGGGCCGGAGCGCGTCGGGGATCACCACCGAGCCGTCCGCCTGCTGGTAATTTTCCAGCACCGCGACCAGCGCGCGACCGACCGCGACGCCCGAGCCGTTCAAGGTGTGGACGAAGCGCGTGCCCTTGGCCTCGCTCGCCGGGCGGTAGCGCGCGTTCATGCGGCGGCCCTGGTAGTCGCCGCAGGTCGAGCAGCTCGAAATTTCGCGGTAGCGGTTCTGCCCGGGCAGCCAGACCTCGATGTCGAAGGTCCGCGCGGCGGTCGCGCCCATGTCTCCGGCGCACAGGCCCATCACCCGGTACGGCAGTTCGAGACGGCGCAGCACCTCCTCGGCGCAGCCGAGCATCCGCACCTGCTCGTCGTCGGACGCCTCCGGCGTGGTGATCGAGACCAGTTCGACCTTGTAGAACTGGTGCTGGCGGATCATGCCGCGGGTGTCCTTGCCCGCCGCGCCCGCTTCCGAGCGGAAGCACGCGGTGAGCGCGGTGAAGCGCTTCGGCAGCGCCTTTTCCTCGAGGATGGTCTCGGCGACGAGGTTGGTGAGCGGCACCTCGGCGGTCGGGATCAGCCAGAAGCCGTTCTCGGTGCGGAACAGGTCCTCGGCGAACTTCGGCAATTGGCCGGTGCCGCGCACCGCGTTGTCGCGCACCAGCACCGGCGGCGAGACTTCCTCGTAGCCGTGCTCGGTGGTGTGGAGGTCGAGCATGAACTGGCCGAGCGCACGTTCGAGCCGCGCCATCGGCCCCTTCAGCACCACGAAGCGCGCGCCCGAGAGCTTGGCGCCGTCGTCGAACGACATCATCCCGAGGTTTTCGCCGATCGCGTCGTGCTCGAGCGGCGCGAAATCGAAGGCGCGGGGATGGCCGACGCGGGTGTGCTCGACGTTGGCGTCCTCGTCGAGGCCTTCCGGCACGTCGGCGGCGGGAATGTTGGGAATGCCGAGGAGCAGGAGTTCGAGATCGGCGGCTTTCTGCTTTTCCGCCTCCTCGAGGTCCGACATCCGCGCCTTGAGCGCCGTGACCTCGTCCATCAGCGCCTGGGCGTCGCCGCCCGACTTCTTCACCGCGCCGATCTGCTTCGAGGCTTCGTTGCGGCGCGCCTGCATCTCCTGCCAGGAGGTCTGCATCTGGCGGCGCTCGCGGTCGAGGGCGATCACCGCCTCCGCCATCGCGGGCTTGCCGCGCCGCGCTAGGGCGCGGTCGAGAACTTCGGGGTTTTCGCGGATCAGACGAATGTCGAGCATGGGAAGAACCTTTATCGGAACACGGCACTGGGCGTTATAGCCTCGCCTCGCCGTTGCGTCCACCCGCCATCACGGCGCGGGCGGGACCGTCTCCTCGGCGTCGAGCTCGGCCTCGGCGCGCGCGCGGGTGCGCTCGATGCGGCGGCAGGCGACGATCGAACCTTCGTAGAGCAGCATCAGCGGCACCGCGAGGCCGATCTGGCTGACCACGTCGGGCGGAGTCAGCACCGCGCCGACGATGAACGCGACGACGATGGCGTAGCGGCGCTTCGACACCAGCGCCGCGCTCGACACCAGCCCGGCGCGCGCCAGCAGGGTGAGCAGCACCGGCAACTGGAAACTGACGCCGAAGGCGAAGATCAGGGTCATGATCAGGGAGAGGTACTCCCCCACCCGCGCTTCGAGCTGAATCGGCAGCACGGTTTCGCCGCCGTGGGTCTGGAAGCCCAGCAGGAACTTCCACGCCATCGGGATGATGAGGAAGTACACCAGCATCGCGCCCATCACGAACAGGATCGGGCTCGCCACCAGGAACGGCAGGAAGGCGCGGCGCTCCTTCTTGTAGAGCCCGGGCGCGATGAACATCCAGATCTGCGAGGCGACCACCGGGAACGACAGGAACAGCGCGCCGAAGGCGGCCACCTTCACCTGGGTGAAGAATCCCTCGGTGAGCGCGGTGTAGATCATCCGCTGCGTGCCGCCGACCTCCGCCATCACCCGGGCGAGCGGGCGCATCAGCACGTCGTAGATGTCGAGCGACACCCAGTAGCACAGCGCGAAGGCGACGACAAAGCCGAGCGACGCGAACATCAGGCGGCGGCGCAGCTCGAGCAGGTGCTCGAGCAGCGGCATCGGCTGGTCGTCCTCCGGACCGTCGCGGTCTTCGTTCTCGCTCATGGGTCTTCCTTCGCCGCAGGGGGCTTGGCGGTCTTCGGCCTGGGCTTGGCGCGGGGCTTCGGCGTCGGCTTGGGCGCGGGCTCAGGTTCGGGCAAGGGTTCCGGCGGCGGCGCGGCGTCGGCCTTGAGCGGCTTGGGGTCGAGGCGCGTCGCGTCGGCGGCCTCGTTGAAGGAATCCCGCATCACGTGATCGGGGTCCACGGCGTCCTCGATGATCTTGCCGAAGGTCTTGCTCCGTGCCGCCTCCGCCGCCTTGCGCAGGTCTTCGAGCTCCGCGTCGCGGATCATCTCGTCGACATGCAGGCGGAACGACGTGGTCAGGCTGCGCACCCGCCCCATCACCCGGCCAAATGTCCGGAGCGCGGCGGGCAGATCCTTCGGCCCGATCACGAATACCGCGACCACGACGATCACGGCCAATTCCCACCCGCCGATATCAAACATCGTGCGTTGTCGTTCCTTCGGGGTTCAGCGGTCCGGATTAGGGCTTGTCGAGGTGGTCGTCCTTGTCGATCCGCTTCGGCGGCTGCTCGTCGTCTTCCCTCATGCCTTTCTTGAAGGCGTTGATTCCCTTGGCGACGTCGCCCATCAGCCGCGGAATCTTACCCGCGCCGAACAGCAGCAGGATCACCACGATAATCAAAAGAATCTGTAGCGGCCCAAGGCTCATCGAAGGTCTCTCTTTGCAGCGGGAATGGCGGGACCTCTGGCGAAAGCCGCGCCTTGAAGGCGGGTGGTCCCGGCGCGGATGATGACAGATATCCCCCTTGCATGCAATCGGGCCCCGACATATTTACTGGACCAATGAGTCCATTTTGACTACAGTCCGGCCCGGCCCGGGCGACCCGCCCCATCGGGCCGCCGCATGACACAGGAAGACCCTATGCGTAAGCCCATCATTCTCGGCGCAGCCGCGATTGCCCTCGTCGCCGCCGGCGGCTACGGCTGGACGTGGTACACCCACGGTCGCTTCGTCGAAACCACCGACAACGCCACCATCGACGGCGACATCGTCACCATCGCGACCAAGGTTTCCGGGCGCGTCGCG
>JADHEE010000229.1_pt1 | contig 27292 bp, 19 predicted proteins | sample 8952401 | NCBI WGS metagenome assembly JADHEE01 (sample SAMN16124438, study PRJNA663242) | bioreactor sludge metagenome | isolation source: sludge (ammonium) | place: India:Bengaluru | collected 2019-02-28 | reverse complement strand
ACAACGCGCGTGCCACAGCCTCCCCTGGCGGATGTTGGCTGAGATACTGAATTTGCTCGTTGGACAACACCATTGCCATGCACGCCTACTGAAGACTCACGTTAAAGGGCGCATGCACCGATCGAAACGTCGCCAGAATTTTCCGCCTGGCTTCGTCCAGTTCGCCGGCAACGCGATGCGTGAGCATGTACGTGGGGCAATCCGGCTGACCGCAGCCGCAGTGCCTGATCTCCCCGTCCTTGAGACGGCTCAAAAAGATGCGGCGCAGCTCATCAACCTGACGAACCACCTTTGCAAGCACCGCTTGGATGCGTTGATCTTGAAGATGGTGAATCGAGGGGATGCGCCTAACCTCATCTCCCTCGCGCGTCCGCCACACGCCAGTATTGAGCGCGCCAATGGTGTCTTCGATCGCCTGCCGAAAAGCTGGCAGGGAGCTTTCCTGCTGAAACGGCGTGCGAAAGGCCGGCCGATCAAACACGGCTGCCATCAATTGCAGCGCATCGACATCCGAGAGGCCGGGGAAGTCGTCCACGAACCTTCGGATCTCTGTTTCAGCGTCAGGAAACTCGATGCCTTGGACGAAACGATGCAGCAGGTACTCGGCACGAAGCCGCAGGTTTTCCTCGAACTCCACACCTGACCATATCGTCACATGTGCAACGCCCAGCGAAGTTGCGGCTTGCTCAATCCGTGTTCGGCTGGCGTCCGAAACGGCGCCACGGGAGACGAACTTGAAGGCATCCGGCACCCCGCTTGCGGCCTTGACCGCCTTGCCCATATCGACCTTGGCTTTCGCCAGCGTCAACGTGCCCCGGTTCGCACACTGGATGATGGTCTTGCGTGCCGGCTGGTCATCGAATGGCTCGATACCCGAGATATCTCTCCCTTGATCGCCTCCCGATTGACCATGCCAAACGAGGCCACGCCAGCCAACGCGAACGTGGTACGCAAAGACAAGGCGCTCGAACTGGATGCCGCTGTAGTCCTCGAAATGAATCGGAGAAACCGTCACCGTCGCCATACCCCTGCCCTTTTTCACGTGACTGCTGTTCTTGAATACGCTCCTCTACGCTGCAACGAGTTTCCGCGATAGCCAATGAAAGCCACCATTACATCGTGCGGTAGTGAGCCTTGCAGCGCCGAACAATTATGGAGTGCGATATGGAGAATAACCCGTCACAGCTCATCAGCCGAGACAACGGCTCCAGGGAGCCTGCGCGCCCCGTACCCGTTCCCCTGCCCGGCTCGGACGCCTACGACGAGCTACCGCAGTTTCCAAAACGCAGTGTTTTACCCTTCCGGCGCACCATCCGCCGCCAGGAGCTGCGGCAAATCGTCCCCTTGGCCGAAACAACGATCTACGAAATGGAGCGCCGCGGCGAGTTCCCACGTCGCTTCAACCTGACGCCGCGCTGCGTGGTATGGGACTTGGCCGAAGTCGAAGCGTGGATCGACGAGCGCAAGCAAACCCCACGCGACGGCATTTCAAAGCCGGATGTCCACCTACGAAAAGCCCGCCCTGTCCGGGCGAGCTCGCATGAGGAGTGAGGCCGCCCCTTATTCGGACGATAGACGTTCGATGACTATTCGATACAGTTCCTCGCTAATCGGTGGATCGTTGCGCCGAGATAGCCATTCATCGGCCAAGCCTGCGATCGCGCGGAACCGCGGATAGAAATCGCGTCGCCGATCGGGGTCGAGCGCCGCAAGAGCTTCCTTGGCGTGTCGAGAGAGTCCTCGCGGAAACCAAATCTGGCCGCGTTCATCGATGACAACCACCAGCGATCGATGGGTAAAGCCGCTCGTGTCCCCGACGCGTCCGCTCGACTTCCCTCTATGGTATTTCTGGAGCGAGAGTGCGACGACAAGGCTACGCTCGGATACCTTGAGCAGGGAAAGCAATGCGCCACGACCGACGAAAAATCGGTATCCAGTCTCGCTCCAGGCGTACTCACCCCGTCCGCCCTCAGCACCCCAGGCTTCGGCGCGATAGGCTGGTCTCCCATCGATTGACCAGCAGCGGACCACCTCGTCATCGGCGAAAGTCCCCAACAGGTTTCGCGTCCAATCCGATGGGAAGGGTCTGTCGAGTGCAGTGGCGGCACCATAGGGATCATGTCGATCGAACTTGCGCTCGGTGTTCGGTGTCTTTGCGACCCATGGCTGAACCGTGTGGCCGTCGCTACCGAAGTGACGGGTAACCTCATCCTCATCATCAGGTAACCATCTAAAGAATGCTTCTTCTGCCAGCACGGCCATGACCGCCGCTCGCGCATCGACGGCATTCGCCAGTACGCTTTGAAGCGTGACCGTTGTGTCTCGCCCGATCGACCAACGTCCTGCTATCGGAAGCCAATCCGTCGTCACCTTGCTGTCCAGCACGCCGAGCAACGGTGCCAGCAGATTGCGGTCTTCGCGGGCGGTGTCCCTTTCACCGCTCTCCGGCATGGGCATGTCCGCCTCCTTGGTGAGGTCGAGTGGAAACGGGTCGGTGAGTTCGGCAAGCCAGAGACCGTCGCTTCTCGACAGCCTATATTCACTCAGGAACGCGCCCCAAGCATCCCCTCTCCAATCCTCGCCGACAACCGCCCGTGTCGCCAGCAACTCACCAGCAACAAGCATGAGAGCATGCCACCCGAGGTATCCCCCGTACCGGTCCCGGTCCGGAACATATCCCGACGACCAAGATGCATCATGGCTTCTGCTACGCGGGCAGTCGTACATTCCTCGAACGGTTGAGTCCCAACGCCGCACCCATACACTGATGCGATCTTCCACTTCCCAGCCCGGACAAGCGAAGACGTGGCACAAGCGCTCGACCTGATATTTGTTGAAGTCGTAGTCGAGGTGGAAACCGTCCTCTGATTGCGGCGAGGCGTCAGGCCTGGGGGCATATCGGAATTCGCGATAGTCGGTTCGGGCAACCGATGGGAACGGCGACTGGTTTGCGGGGCCGAGCTTAGCGATAAGCGCTTCGCGCTCTTCGGGTGCGAGGGCATGCGCAAGCTGGCGAAGTATGTCTATCGCGAACGCGCGCATGACGACGTGCGGAAACTCAGCGGAAAAGGCGATCCGCTCGAAGAACGCGCGGTGGGGGGCAAATGAGCCGGCAGAGTCTTTCGCTACACGAGCGAGCGCTATCAACAGCCAAAGCTGTGCATGCATTGCGTAGAAGGGCAGCTTCGCATCGCCGAAAGGCAAGTTCGAAGCAGACCAAAAGCATTCGATCAGGCGTCCAATGACATCGGAACGTCCGGCCACCACCAAGCGCCGCACCGCATGGGCTGCGCGCCAGCGCATTGCTGCGATAGGATGGCCGAGCCTTGCCCACACGAGCCCCGCCACGAATGTCGCCTCGTCGGACGGAATCGTAAAACGCGTGTCCCACGGTCCGTCCCCAACTTCGGGCGGCAGCTTTTCATCTGTGTTCGCCAGAAACCGCTCAAGGCCTTGCGCAATGGCACTGGCACTGACGTCAGGCGCTAGTCTCGCGGCAAGTGCGAGCCAGGCATTACCACCAAGGCTGTCCGCGGTGCTCCGGAGCGCTGCAACTACGTGCTCGACAAGAGTTACGCGGTCGGCATGAAAATGTTGCTCCAGTCCCCGCCAGCCGCCCCACGCGTCGGTGCTTGAACTGGCAAGTTCGGCGGCGTGCTTGGTGGCTAAGCGCAGTCCCAAGTCAGGCAGAACATCACGCATAGCCGCCGACGACCTGCCCCATTCCTCCAAGTAGTCGTCCAGCGCGTGGATTTTGTCGGCAAGCGTGGCAGCCGTTGATTCAACGACCGCGCGGACGAACCCGAGGCGCTCGCCGGGAGAGTTTGCCCGCTCGGCCAAGTCGATCAGTGTCCGAACCGGCCAGCGCCGCCCTGACTGGTCAATCTTCTCGCTGAGGATATGACGGTCAATGTCGTCTGAGTCCGTGAGGTCCACCGGGAATACAGGCGGTGGCTCCGAAGCGGTCGACGGAGGGACGACCGTTCGCGATTCGGATCTGGGTCCAAGGCGAGTAAGCAAGCCCTCGATTCGTGTTCTAGCATGAGAAGCGTCAGGAAGACTGCGCTCAGCGAGGTCATGTAACCGTTCGATCGTCTCTCGTGCGGGAGATAGTTGATCCTCACGATCGATCTCGACCAAAAGGATATCGAAGAACCATTCCCATCGCTCTTGAGGTAGACGGCAAATGACCTCTGACGCGAAGCCCGAGATGTGCCACGTCCACGTTTCGACTGGAGCAGCCAAGCCAAACAGAGCGACGGCGGCTTCAACTGAAAGCTTCGAATCACGGACGAGGACAGTTAACGCTGGGCCGAGCGACAGTCCAAGCCGAGCAGCGTCACGATCGTCCAGCCGTGCCAGCGTGGCCAACGTCGCCCGACCAGCAATCGGCACCATTGTTTTCGCGTACTCAGTCCAGGGGAATTTGCCATCCTCGTTCTGATTCAGTTCGAGGATACGCGCCAGGGTGTGCGCCGCCGCCGGCGGAAGTTCGGGACCCGAATAGTGGCCGGTCAGTTCCAGCAAGTGGTTGGTACGATCGAAGTCATCCGATCCAATTGCCTCGGCAAGATCGAGCGCCCGGCGAAAATACGCCGCGGCCTCTTCAGTGCTTACTCGCCAGGCTGCGCGAGCGAGGTTACCGTAGGATGAGATTCTGGATCCGACATCGGTATCGAGTTGGATCTTGCGCTCGATATGGCCGGCAAGTAGGAGCGCAGCATCATGGCACTGGGGCGTACGCGACAGTCGAGCAACCGCATTGGTCAGCTCCGGCGTGAATAGGCCTGGCGCACTCGCTGCCCACTCGGCCATGCGCTTCGCAAGCGAGGCATTGAACGCACCTAACGCATCGGCAAGATCGAATATCACTCGGAAGCCGTTCCGCGCGATATACGCCTTCCCGTCCCGATACGGATAGTTGGATGACTGCTCGACATCACGGACAAGTCGGTCAAAGGCCGTGGCCACCATCTCGTCCCGCGTCTTTCCCTTGGGCGGGCGAATGATATCGGCGACATCCTGCGCATAGCTCAGCATCGGCAAGATCCGGCTGCCAAGCACACGCGAATAGTCTGATCGTTTTTCCTCGTCGATTCCATCGCGCCGCTTCCGTCGGTGCCGAGTTCCATCGAACTTCGGAGCGGCCAGCTTCTGATTAAGTACGCGGCTGAAGTTCGCTGCGCCCCGCGACCGAGCGCCCGCAGGCACCAATCCGATGAATTCCGCCGGTGCAATGTCGATCAAGGCGGCGCGCTTCCGGCTCAAGGCGGCTCGAACGCCGGCGGCCAGTACAGTCACGTGGATCGCACGGTCGCTCGGATACTGACTGGAATAGTCATAAACGCTTGGCGGTGCAAGTGCAGTTCCAGCGAGGATAGTTTCTGCCTCTCTCTCCATGCCGAGCTCTATCGCCAGCGCTGATGCCAGCACACTGGCCATCGCCAAGCCTTCGCCCTTGCCATCCGCAGATGCTGCAGCAGCAAGTGCCGCGACAAGTCTCCTGGCGTGGGATGGGTCACGGCCGACGAAAGGAAGCGCGGCGGCATAGAGTGCGCGAGAAGGCAGTCGGCAACGCAACAGCCTCGTTGCGATGCGCGTCTCGGGCGGATGCGCCGAATTCTGGTGTCGATCCAGAAGATCGAACAAGTCCCGAAACTTGGCGAAGGCCACACCGTCGTCTCGACGGGCGAAGAACTCCGCAACGCGCACATCGTTGCCCGCCAGCATCTCGACATAGGCGAAGCCAATATCGTCCCACTGCCTTGAGGTTCTCGATTCGCTAAAGCGCGCACTGCGTTTGCTATGCGCGGCCCAATTGTGCCAATCGATTGATCGCCGGGCGTGGCGACGGGCCTCCTCTCGGTCGCCTGCGAAGGCGTTCGCAAGTGCAAGCGCGGCGTGTTTCCCCCCAGGCCAGCCAACATTGGTCGCGGAAAGGCGTCGCAGAGCTTCGGGGTCGCCCGCCACTGCAGTGAGATCAGGATGCTCGTATAGGAAGCGGTCGGATCGCTCATGTCCAGCGGCAACGAGCGACGCTTCCAAAAGCAAGCGCAGAAGATCGTCGCGCCGGTTCAGCTCTCCCGCCAGTGCTATGGCGGCAGTAATCCGCGATAGACGGATGTCGCGTGCGCTTACCTGGGAAGCGCCTCTGGGAACACGCAGGTCGTAGGCCAGCTGGATGAGCTGATCGGCATCGCGTAGCGAGGTGAGCAATGCTGGCAGTGCCCGGGCCGCATAGTTCGAGGTGAGCTGGCGGTCTTGCAGAGCGGCGATAACGCGATCTCGACCGGCTTGACTTGCGCCGTAGCTCGATCGGATCAGGGTCTCGGTCGGTTCATCGCGGAACATCAGACCGTGTGGCGTTCGCTCAAGCAACGGGGCGAGGTCGGCCGCGAAGCTTTCAACCTGCTCCGCGATCAAGCCATGTGCCGCAGCCAGTTCTTCAATGGGAACTGGGGGCGCCAGCAAGGCGATGCCTGTGAGCAGAAGGTCAATGTCCGCGTCGCTTGCGCCGCGAGCGCGTGCGGTTTCGCGCGCTTCGGCGAGACGCTTTCGAAGCAGCGCGTCGAGCAGATCTTGCGGCTCTCCTGGGGCGTCAGGGAACGACACGGGATCATACGGTCGTCCGGTCGTGATCAGGTTGTCGAGACAGCGTGGATTGCGACCAGACCGTGTCAGCAGAGCGGCAATCTCGTCAGCCGAAGCACCCGGCACGCGCCGATCAATGAGGGAATGTACTTCCGCATCAGTGAACAGTGGAACGGTGAAAGGACGGTGCGAGGCATCGCCGGTTGCCAGCGCGAGCCGTTCAGTCCGGCACGATGCGACGATGCGAACGCCGTCGATCGGATCGACGCTGACGCTGCGCATGAGAAGGTGTGCGAACGATGAGGTCGCGGTATCCCGCGCGGCAAGCCCGGCGTGGTCGATCGCGTCGAGCACCAGTGAAACACATGCATCGCCGCGAGTTCGCCGAGCCGTCTCCACCGATTGGGCGAGCCGTCGGCGGAACGCTCGCAGCAAGCTCGTTACGTCCGCCACTGGCAACAGGATGTCGCACAGGCCTTGTCCGGCCAGGAGATTGGCAAGGTGGACAAGCGTCCTTTCCGGGAGGTGCCGACCATCAGCTGGATCACGCCAGCGACCGGCGCCAAAGCCATCAAAGAGCACCACGGGGCCATCGGCTCGGAATCGATCGGCGAGGCCTTGCATCAAGACCGTCTTGCCCATCCCGCCGGCAGCATGAACAACGAGAGGAAAACCAGCTTCACGGGAGAGGATTGCAATGTCGTCAAGAACGTCACGCTGAATGACGATCCCAACCTCGGGGAACGCGTCGGGCGCGGGGTACAAACGGTCCTCGTGCTCCACCTCCAGCTCAGCCAAGACCGCTACTCGGTCAACTCGTTTGTCCGATTCGCTACCAGGACCGGCCTTGATCCTGATGAGATTCCGCAACTTGAGCAGGCGTTTCTCCGCATCCGGATCCCCTGGTTCGCTCCATGCGGCGAGCGTCGTCGATATCGCACGCTCAGCCTCGGTCAAGCTTCCCTTGCTGCCGACCAATTCCAATCGCCGCAACAGGTCAGCAAAGGGATGGGGATACTCTTTCAGGGCTTGTGCGATCTGGCCTGCTTGGCGGGCAATATCACCGGTTTCTTGCGTGCCCGCGACGACCGCCGAGATCGCCTTCCCTAAGTTCTCGTGGATGGGCCTGTTCGTTGCAAATTCATAGCGGACCACCGCGAGAACATGATCATCGCCATGGGTCGCCCGCAGCTCGGCATCGGTCGCGGCAAACTTGCCAAGAGTTGATGCCAGGTCAGCAGCTCGAACTGCCGTGTCGGCGCTTGCGATCGAGTACTTGAACTGGACGACCGTGACTCGATGCGCCCGAGCGACATCGGTGGCGCCATGATACCGAACAAGATCGGCAATCTCGACCGCACCAGTTCCCAAACTCTGCTCGTCCTGTTCGTCGAAACCCTCAAGCGTGATCGCTGTAAGGTCGGTCGACGGCGGCAGGAGTTCAAGAGCGGTGCGCGCGGCCCAAGCTTCATGAAAGGCATGGCCTGCCTTTGATGCTCGAACTTTGTCGATTTCTATCGGCGTTGTGTCGTTATCGTCGTCACTCATGGTCGGTTTGTCGTACCTGCGTCATCCAACCAAGGCTTCCAGCGCCTTGGACGCCGAGCGCGGCAAGCGCCGGCCCTCCTTCGCCACGTTGACCTGCAAGGCCACCCGCGCCACGTCAAAAACGTCCTTGGCCAGCGCATAGCCGCCCTTGGCCTGCAGCCAAGCCAGCACGTCCGCTAGGTGCCAGATCGACGCGCTGCCCTCGTGCACCGGGGCCGGGAAGCTGCCCGGATGGGCCAGCATCAGCTTGCGCATGTTCTGCCGCGATACGCCCACGATGTCGGCCACATCGGTCAGCCCAACCAGATCCGGCGCCACCTCGATCAGCCGAGCCGATGGCGCAGCACGGCGCACATCAGCCAGCGCGCTGCGCACCGCCTCGTCCGCACCAACAGCTTCACGGGTGAACTCCAGCGCCAAGCGCCCCGGCTGCCCGATACCGACCAGCGCGTCATCGCAGCCAGCTTCGCCCAGACGCTCCACCAGCGCATCCGTATCGCGGTCGTCATGGACTTCAGGGTGAAGGTGTATTCCATCGCGCTACTCCTTGGCACCGTCGTCAGCCTCGTGCTGCCTGCGATGCGTAGTGCAGTTGTCCACGACGCGCCGCAAGGCGCGGGCGTGGTTACCGGGGTTCTTCGGCGTGCTCCATACGCCGGTGATGCAGAACTCGCCGCAGCGACATTCTTCATCGTTGTACGGGCAGTAAATCCGCCCCCAGGCATGACTGCCGCCGACCTCGACGCGCCAGCCCTGCCCTTCGGCGTGCCTGAGAGCTTCCTCGACCTCTTTCTTCGGATGAGGGGAACGAGCCATCAGTGGTCTCCAGTATGGGGATGATCGGATAGGTTGTCAAGTGACAACCTGTCCGTCGTTTCAGGCTGTCGCGCTCAACGTCGGCACCACCACGTTCTCCGGCATCAGCTTCGGCACGTAGGTCTGCCCGTCGATCCAGGCATCGACCATGTTGGCCCACTCTTGCAGCATGTGACGCCGCTGCTCGGCGTACTCGGCCTTGTTGTAGATCGAGCGCGAAGAACGCCCGTCCTCGTGCGCCAGGCACTTCTCGATCCAGTCACGGTTGAAGCCGATCTCGTTCAACAGCGTCGAGCCCGTGCGGCGCAGATCGTGGACGGTGAACGACTCCAGCGGCAGGCCAGCGGCCTTGGCCCGTTCCGCCACGATCTGCGTGACTCGATTCAACGTGGCGTTCGACATGCAGCGATCGGCGTCATAGCGCGACGGCAGCACAAACCTGGAGCCGGCCGCGCAGGTGTGCAGTGCCACGAAGATGTCGAGCGCCTGGCGCGACAGATAGACCACATGCGGGTTGCGCCCCTTCATGCGCTGTTTTGGAATCGTCCAGGTCGCGTTCTCGAAATCGACTTCATCCCAAGTGGCCTGGATCAACTCGCTCTTGCGCACCAGCGTCAGCAGGATCATGCGTAACGCCAGCCGGATCGTCGGATAGGTCGCCACTGATTCCATCTGCCGCGCCATCAAGCGGATCTCCAGCGGCGACAAGGCGCGATCCTTCGGCACGAAGGTCGCAATCGACGCAGCGCCTACGTCCTCGGCCGGGTTGTCCACCTTCTCGCCGTGCAGGATGGCGAAGGCATAGACCTGCTTCACGATGTCGCGCACGTGTACCGCAGTCGCGGGCGCACCGCGCGCCTTCACCTTGTTGCAGAGGGCACGCAGGTCATCGGCGGTGATTTCGTTGAGCTGCCGGTTCTGGAAGGCCGGCAGGATGTCCCGATCGACGATGCTCTTGCGCATCGCCTTGGTGCTATCGGCCATTCGGGCGCCGGCCAGCCATTTCTCGGTCACTTCGCCAAAGGTCTTGGCGGCGGTCAACCGGCGCTTCTCGCGTTGTTTCTCCAGCGCGGGGGACTTGCCCTGGGCGACGGCCTTCTTGGCGTCGATCAGCTTTTCGCGGGCCAAGGCCAGCGAGACGCCGGCAGGCCCATAGCGGCCGATGGTCAACGTCTCGCGGCGTCCGTTGAGACGGTAATCGTAGCGGAAGGTGACGGTACCGACGGGCGATACCGTCACGTACATCCCGTCGCGGTCAAAAGCCTTGTAAGTCTTGGGCTTAGGCTTGAGATTGCGCAGTGCAGTGTCGGTGAGCATCGAGGTTTTCCTCCGGTTCGTGACGGCTTTTACCGTCAGGGGCCTGGAGACCTGCTGATGCTCGGAAAGCCGCATAAAACCAGCTTTCCCGAGAAGACTTTTACCGTCAAAGACGGTTTGGGTCTGAATAGTGAACGGGAGGGTCTTAATCCGGCCTCCGGTTCTTACCGCCACTTTCACCGCCACCTTGTTCCGCTGGCCGGCGATAGCCACCGATAGCTGCCGTGACGTATTTCCTTCTAAATCAATACGTTACGTCGTCTTTTCGATAGCGAGCGATAGTCCCCGAAGGACGTCAATTCACTCCCACTCGATCGTCGCCGGCGGTTTCCCCGAGATGTCGTAAACCACCCGGTTAATGCCCCGAACTTCGTTGATGATCCGGTTGGAAACCCGTCCGAGCAAGCTGTGCGGCAGTTCCGCCCAGTGCGCCGTCATGAAATCCTGCGTCTGCACGGCGCGCAAGGCGACCACGTATTCGTAGGTCCGTCCATCCCCCATCACCCCCACGGATTTGACCGGGAGGAATACGGCGAAGGCTTGGCTGGTCTTGTCGTACCAGTCGGCGGCGCGCAGTTCGTCGATGAAAATGGCGTCGGCCCGGCGCAGCAGGTCGGCGTACTCGCGCTTGACCTCGCCGAGGATGCGCACGCCGAGCCCCGGGCCCGGGAAAGGATGGCGGTAAACCATCGCGTGCGGCAGGCCGAGCGCGATGCCGAGTTCGCGCACCTCGTCCTTGAACAGTTCGCGCAGAGGTTCCAGCAGCTTGAGATTGAGCGTCTCCGGCAGACCGCCGACGTTGTGGTGGCTCTTGATCGTGTGCGCCTTCTTGGTCTTCGAACCGGCGGATTCGATCACGTCCGGGTAGATGGTGCCCTGCGCCAGCCATTTCGCGTTGGGCAGCTTCTTCGCTTCGGCCTGGAACACTTCGACGAATTCGCGGCCGATGATCTTGCGCTTCTGTTCCGGGTCGGTCACGCCGGCGAGATGGCCCAGGAACTGCTGCGCGGCATCGACGTGAATCACCTTCACGCCGAGGTTGCGGGCGAAGGTCTGCATCACCTGCTCGGCTTCGTTGAGGCGCAGCAGGCCGTTGTCGACGAACACGCAGGTCAGCTGGTCGCCGATCGCGCGATGCAGCAGCGCGGCGACCACCGAGGAATCGACGCCGCCGGACAAGCCGAGGATCACCTCCTCCTTGCCGACCTGCGCCCGCACCTTCTCGATGGCTTCGTTAACGTAGTCCGGCATGTTCCAGTCGCGCCCGCAGCCGCAGATGTCGTGCACGAAGCGGGCGAAGATCTCCTTGCCCTGCAGCGTGTGCGTCACTTCCGGATGGAACTGCGCCGCGTAGAAGCCGCGCTTTTCGTCGGCCATCGCGGCAATCGGGCAGGCCTCGTTGCCGGCGATCACCTTGAAGCCCGGCGGCGGTTCGGTGACCTTGTCGCCGTGGCTCATCCAGACGTCGAGATAGCGCGCTTCACCGTCGAGGCGATCGTGGATTCCCTTGAACAGCTCCGCATCCCCGCGCACCTCGATCTCGGCGTAACCGAACTCGCGCTTGCCGGAACTTTCGACCTTGCCGCCGAGCTGCTGCGCCATGGTCTGCATGCCGTAGCAGATGCCGAGGACCGGCACGCCCAGCTCGAACACGACCTGCGGCGCCCGCCATTCCTGCGCCTCGTAGACCGAATTCGGCCCGCCCGAAAGAATGATGCCCGCCGGCCCGAAGGCGCGGATGAACTCCTCGCCCACGTCGTAGGGATGCAGTTCGCAATAGACCTGCTGCTCGCGCACCCGGCGGGCGATCAGCTGCGTGACCTGGGAACCGAAATCGAGGATGAGGATCTTCTGGTGTGCCATTTTCGAGCCCTGAATAAGCAAGGGCGGCCATCCGAGCCGCCCTTCGCTGCAAAAAAACCGGTTAGTCCACGTGGTAGTTCGGCGCTTCCTTGGTGATCTGGACGTCATGCACGTGCGATTCGCGGACGCCGGCGGAAGTGATCTCGACGAACGCCGCCCGCGCGTGCATTTCCGCGATGGTCGCGCAGCCCAGATAGCCCATCGAGGAGCGCAGGCCGCCGATCAGCTGGTGGATCACGGCGAGCACCGAGCCCTTGTACGGGACGCGCCCTTCGATCCCTTCGGGCACCAGCTTGTCGATGTTGGCGGAACTGTCCTGGAAGTACCGGTCGGCGGCGCCGTCGGCCATCGCGCCGATGGACCCCATGCCGCGATAGGACTTGTAGGAGCGCCCCTGGAACAGCTCCACCTCGCCCGGCGCTTCCTCGGTGCCGGCGAACAGCCCGCCGAGCATGACGCAGTGTCCGCCGGCGGCGATCGCCTTGCAGATGTCGCCCGAATAGCGGATGCCGCCGTCGGCGATCAGCGGCACGCCCGTGTCGCGGATGGCGTCGGACACCAGCTGGATCGCCGTGATCTGCGGCACGCCGACGCCGGCCACGATCCGCGTGGTGCAGATCGACCCCGGTCCGATGCCGACCTTGACGCCGTCGGCCCCGTGGTCGAGCAGTGCCCTGGCCGCGTCCCCGGTGGCGATGTTGCCGCCGATCACGTCGACCGCGGGGAAATTCCGCTTGACCCAGGACACGCGGTCCAGCACGCCCTGCGAATGCCCGTGCGCCGTGTCGACCACGATCACGTCGACGCCGGCCTCGGCCAGCAATTCCGCGCGCTCCTCCGTCCCGGCGCCGACGCCGATGGCGGCGCCGACGCGCAGGCGTCCGTGCGGGTCCTTGCAGGCGTCCGGGTGCTCCGTGGTCTTGATGATGTCCTTGACGGTGATCAGCCCGCGCAGTTCGAACGCATCATTGACGACCAGCACCCGTTCCAGGCGGTGCTTGTGGATCAGCGCCTTGCCTTCCTCGACCGTGGCGCCTTCCCGGACCGTCACCAGGCGCTCCCGGGGAGTCATGATGTTGCGTATCGGCTGGTCGAGATTGGTCTCGAAGCGCAGGTCGCGGTTGGTCACGATGCCGACCACGCGCGCCCCCTCGACCACCGGGAATCCCGAAATCTTGTGCGCACGCGCGAGCTCGACGACGTCGCGCACCGACATGGTCGGCGGGACGGTGATGGGGTCCTTGAGAATCCCCGATTCGAAGCGCTTGACCTTGGCCACCTCGGCCGCCTGCGCCTTGGGGGAAAGATTCTTGTGCACGATGCCGATGCCGCCTTCCTGGGCCAGGGCGATGGCCAGGCGGCTCTCGGTCACCGTGTCCATGGCCGCCGAAATCAACGGCATGTTGAGCGAAATGTTGCGCGTCAGCCGGGTCTGCAGGCGGACATCGCGGGGGAGAACGGCGGAGTGGGCGGGAACGAGCAGAACGTCGTCAAAAGTCAATGCTTTCTGAATTACACGCATAACCTTTAATCCGATGTCACAAAAACGTATTATACAGCATGCGCCAACACTCAGGACGACCATGCGACCTAGACGAACTACCCTTTCCCTGCTTGCCGCCGCGCTGTGCCTGGCGTTGCCGGCCAGCGCGCAAATCTATCAGTGGAAAGACCAGAACGGGAAAACCGTGATTTCCGACAAACCGCCCGTCGGCCAGGTTACCCTGCAAAAACAGATCGACTCGGCCCCGCCGGCGAAAACGGGCGCCAAGCAACAACCGTCGCTGGCCGACCGCGAACTGGAATTCCGCAAGCGGCAGAAGGAAGCGCAGGAGAACGCCGAGAAGGCAAAAAAGGATGAAGTCGCTTCCGCCGAACGCAACGAGAGTTGCCAGAACGCGCGCCGGCAACTGCAGGCGCTCGAATCCGGCGAGCGGATCGCCCTGCGCGACGACAAGGGCGAACGCTATTACCTGGACGACGCGCAGCGTGACCAGGAAACGGCGAAAACGAAGCGCTTTCTCGAAGCGCAGTGCAAATGACCTTGGCGCGGGGCTGCAACGCCCCAGCCGGGCGAACCGGATTCCCGCGCAAATTGCCTGAGCCCGAGTAGTCCGCTATCCTTCGAGGCTTGTCCGTTCGCGCCCGAAATCATGAGCATCATTCTCAAAACCCCCGACGAAATCGAAAAAATGCGGGTCGCCTGCCGCCTGGCCGCGGAAGTGCTCGACTACATCACGCCGTTCGTGAAACCCGGTGTCACGACGGGGGAACTGGACACGCTCTGCCACGACTACATGGTCAACGTGCAGGGCTGCGTCCCGGCGCCGCTGAACTACGCGCCGTCGGGCTACAAGCCGTATCCGAAATCGATCTGCACGTCGGTCAACCACCAGATCTGCCACGGCATCCCCGGCGAGAAGCAGCTCCGGAGCGGCGACATCGTCAACATCGACATCACCACCATCAAGGACGGCTACCACGGCGACACCAGCCGCATGTTCCTGATCGGCGAGACCTCGATCCAGGCGCGGCGGCTCTGCGACGTCACCTTCGAATGCCTGTGGAAGGGCATCGAGCAGGTCCGTCCGGGCGCCAGCCTGGGCGACATCGGCCACGCCATCCAGCAGCATGCCGAGGGCGCCGGATTCTCGGTGGTCAGGGAATTCTGCGGCCACGGCATCGGCGCCAGCTTCCACGAAGATCCGCAGGTCGTGCACTACGGCAAGCCCGGCACGGGCGTCGTGCTGCGCCCGAACATGATCTTCACCATCGAACCGATGATCAACGCCGGCAAGGCGGCCATCCGCGCGCTGGCCGACGGCTGGACGGTGGTGACCAAGGACCACAGCCTGTCCGCGCAATGGGAGCATACCGTCCTCGTCACCGAAACCGGCTACGAGATCCTCACCGTCTCCGAGGGCATGCGCCCGGCCCCCGACTGGGTCGGACCGGCAAATCGATGAAACTCGATGTCGCGGAGCGCGCCCAGCTCCTTTCCCGCTACAAGTCGCGGATTCAGAAAGGCCAGCGCGCGCTGCGCGACCAATATCTGTCCAGCTACGACCCCGACCCGGCCTGCCTGCTCTACGAACGCTGCCACCTGATCGACGAGGCGCTGCGCGACCTGTGGACCGAGCTGCACCTCCCCGATTCGATGGCGCTCTGCGCGGTCGGCGGCTACGGCCGCGGCGAGCTGTGGCCGTCTTCGGACATCGACCTGCTGATTCTCCTGCCGGACGATCCCGACCCGGCGCGCGCCGAGCAGCTCGAACAGCTGGTCGGCCTGTTCTGGGACATCGGCCTGGAGATCGGCCACAGCGTGCGCACCGTCGAGGATTGCCTGCGGGAGGCCGACGGCGACCTGACCGTCCAGACGGCGCTGGTCGAAGCGCGGCTGATCGTCGGCAACTACGGCCTGTTCAGCCGGATGGCCTCCGAGTTCAAGAAACACCTCGATCCGCAGGCGTTCTACCACACCAAGCGCGTCGAGCAGGAAGAACGCCATCGCCGGTACCAGGAGACGCCGTTCAGCCTGGAACCCAACTGCAAGGACAGTCCGGGCGGGCTGCGCGACCTGCAGACGATCCTGTGGATCGCGCAGGCCACGGGCTACGGCAACAGCTGGCGCGATCTGAAACGCCACGGCTTCATCACCTACCAGGAAGAACAGGGGCTGGAGCGCCGCGAGCGCTTCCTGCAGAACCTGCGCATCCAGCTGCACTACCACGCCGGGCGGCAGGAAGACCGCCTGCTGTTCGATTACCAGACGGCGCTCGCCGAACGGCTCGGCTTCCGCGACAAGCCGACCCGGCGCGCCAGCGAGCAGCTGATGCAGGAGTATTACCGCACCGCCAAGACGATCATGCAGCTCAACACGATCCTGCTGCAGAACATGGGCGCGGCGATCTTCCCTTCGGCCGAGCATGCGCCGATCCTGATCAACGAGCGCTTCCAGAACGCGCACCAGCTGCTGGACGTCACCCACGAGCGGGTGTTCACCGAGCATCCCCCCGCCATGCTGGAAGCCTTCCTGCTGATGGAGCAGCATTCGGAGCTGAAAGGCCTGACGGCGCGGACGATCCGCTCGCTGTGGCGCGCGCGCAAGCTGATCGACGACGACTTCCGGCAGAACCCGCTGAACAAGGAACGCTTCATCGAGATTTTCAAGCAGCCGCGCGGCGTGCTGCACGAACTGCGGCGCATGAACCAGTTCGACATCCTCGGCCGCTACCTGCCGAAGTTCGGCGCCATCGTCGGGCAGATGCAGCACGACCTGTTCCACGTCTACACGGTCGACCAGCACATCCTGCAGGTGCTGCGCAACCTGCGCCGCTTCTCCGACACCGACTTCACCCACGAGTACCCGTTCTGCAGCCAGCTGATCAGCGAATTCGAGAAGCCGTGGCTGCTCTACATCGCCGCCCTGTTCCACGACATCGCCAAGGGACGCGGCGGCGGCCACTCCGAGCTCGGCGCCTTCGACGCCCTGGAATTCTGCGACGAGCACGGACTGGCGGAAGAAGACGCCGAACTGATCGTCTGGCTGGTGCGCCACCATCTGGTCATGTCCAACGTCGCCCAGAAACAGGACATCGCAGATCCCGACGTGGTCGCCGCGTTCGCCCGCACGGTCAAGGACGAGCGCCACCTGACCGCGCTCTACCTGCTGACCGTGGCGGACATCCGCGGCACCAGCCCGAAAGTCTGGAATTCGTGGAAGGGCCAGCTGCTCGAAGGCCTGTACAACCAGACCCGCCGCCTCCTGCTGTCGGGCGGGCAGGTGCCGGCGCAGGGCATCATCAAGGAGCGCAAGGAGGAAGCACTGCGCCTGATGCTCTACCACGGCATCCACGAATCGGCTCACGAGCAGCTCTGGAACCAGCTCGACACGGTGTATTTCCTGCGCCATTCCGCCGAGGAAATCGCCTGGCACGCGCGCGCCCTGCACTACCGCATCGACACCGAGGAACCCGTGGTCAAGGCCCGCCTCAATCCGCACGGCGTCGGCATCGAAGTCATGGCCTACACGCGGGACCAGCGCGACCTGTTCGCCCGCATGGTCGGCTTCTTCAGCCGGGCCGGCTACAACATCCTCGACGCGCGCATCCATACCACCCGGCACGGCTACGCGCTGGACAGCTTCATCATGCTCGACGTCACCGGACGCGACAGCGACCGCAGCATGATCAACTACATCGAACACGAGCTGAAGGAACGCCTGATCCGGCAGGAACCTCCGGAACGACCGGCCCAGGGACGCATCTCGCGCCAGGTGAAGCACTTCCCGATCCGGCCGCAAGTGACCATCGAGAACGACGAGAAGGGAGCGCAATTCGTCCTGTCGGTCAGCGCGGCTGACCGTCCCGGATTGCTGTATACCGTCGCCCGCGTGCTGGCCGCCCATGGCGCCAGCCTCCACACCGCCAAGATCGTGACCCTGGGGGAACGGGTCGAGGATACGTTCCTGATCACCGGCGGCGATCTCGCCAACGGATCGAGCCGGATCAAGCTGGAAACGGAATTATTGAACCAATTGCAGTCCTGAGCGGTCATGCCGCTCAGAACGATTGGCGCCTGGGCCGCAATGGCCTGTGGCGGCGCAGACGGCATCCACCCGCACAACCGTGTAAAACCAAGAAAGGAACGTTGCCCATGAATAAGACCATCTCACTGCCCATCCTCTCCGCCATTGCGCTGGCCTTGGCCGCCTGTTCGAACATGCAGATGGGTTCATCCGAGGCCAAAACGGAAGCGACGGGATCGGCCGGAGGTTCGCAGAGCCAGAATGCGAACAACAAGCTGGAGCGCTGCGACGCGTCGCTCGGCACCATCGCCGTGGTCGAGGACACCAACGCCCCGTGGTACGGCATCCTCACCGGCCAGTACCGGCTGGGCTCCACCACGCCGGTGCTCAAGCTGATGATCCAGCAGTCGAACTGCTTCGTCGTGGTCGAACGCGGACGCGCGATGAACAACATGATGCAGGAGCGCGCGCTCTCGCAATCGGGCGAACTGCGCTCGAACTCCAATTTCGGCAAGGGCCAGATGGTCTCGGCGGATTACTCGCTCTCTCCCTCCATCACCTTCTCCAACAACAACGCCGGCGGCATGGGCGCCGCAGTGGGCGGCCTGTTCGGCTCGGTCGGCGCCATCGTCGGCGGCAACCTCAGCGCCAAGGAGGCCAGCACGCTGCTGACGATGGTCGATAACCGCTCCGGCGTACAACTGGCGGCAGCCGAGGGCAGCGCCAAGAACTGGGACTTCGGCATGCTCGGCGGCCTGCTCGGCAGCGGCTTGGGCGCCGCCGGCGGCGGCTACGCCAACACCGCGGAAGGCAAGGTGATCGTCGCGTCGTTCATGGATTCGTATAACGGCGTCGTCAGGGCCGTGCGCAGCTACAAGGCGCAGGAAGTCAAGGGCGGCCTCGGCACGGGCGGCAACCTAGCCGTGCAGGGGGCATCGACCGGCCAGGCTTCGATGACGCTGCTCGAGGCGCAGACCAGGCTCAACACGCTGGGATTCAACGTCGGCAAGCCGGACGGCAACCTGGGTCCGCGCACCAAGTCGCAATTGAGCCGCTTCCAGCAATCGCGCAAGATCCCTGTCACCGGCATGCTGGACGCGGCGACCATCGCCGAACTCTCGAAGTAATCGCCGGATCGCCCCGCCCGGACGGCCGCCGGCCGGGCGGAGGTTTATTCGGACGCTCCCGCCTGGTCGGGAAAGAGGATGTCCGTGAATCCGAAGCGGCGCATATCCTTCATGCGCATCGGGTACAGGATGCCGTCCAGGTGGTCCGTTTCGTGCTGCACGACGCGCGCATGGAAACCGTCTACCGTCCGGTCGATGCGCCGGCCCTCCGGGTCGAGGCCCTCGTAGCGCAGATGCCGCCAGCGGGGCACCACGCCGCGCAGTCCCGGCACCGACAGGCAGCCTTCCCATCCCTCCTCGATCTCTTCGGAAAGCGGCGTCAGCACCGGATTGATCAGGACGGTATAAGGAACGCTGCCGGCCTCCGGATAGCGCGGGTTGGAATCGAAGCCGAAGATGACGACCCGCAGCCCGACGCCGATCTGCGGCGCGGCGAGGCCGGCACCGTCCAGGGCGTGCATGGTGTCTTCCATGTCGGCGATCAGCGCGCGCAGTTCGGGCGTGTCGAACCGGACGACTTCCTCCGCCCGCTGCAGCAGGCGGGCGTCGCCCATCCTAAGAACCGGCCGGATCGCCATAGCCCACCAGGCTTTCGATGATGGCGCGCGCGCGGCCCATGGATTCCGCCAGCACCGCTTCGAGCTTGTCGAAGTGGATGCCGTTCAGGCTGTCCGCGCGCCCCGCCGCGTAATTGGCCACCACGTTGATCGCCGCGTAGGGCACGCCCTGCTCCCGGGCCAGCGCGGCCTCGGGCATGCCGGTCATGCCCACCACGTCGGCGCCGTCGCGCTCGTAGCGGTCGATCTCGGCGGCCGTTTCCAGGCGCGGCCCCTGCGTCACGGCATAGACCGCCGCGTCGCTGACCGCCACGCCCGCGAGGCCGGCCGCCTTGATCAGCCGGGCGCGCAGGCCCGGATCGTACGGGTCGGTGAAGTCGATATGCACCACGCCGCTGTCGTGCCCTTCGAAATACGTGTTCTTCCGGCCCCAGGTGTAGTCGATGATCTGGTGCGGGATGACCACGTCGCCGGGTTTCAGGTCCGGCCGGATGCAGCCGACCGAGGCCACGGAGACGATGGCCTTCGCCCCGCGCTTGCTCAGCGCCCAGATGTTGGCCCGGTAGTTCACCTCGTGCGGCGGGATGGTGTGCCCGTAGCCGTGCCGCGCGAGAAAAGCCACGGGACATCCGCGGATCTGCCCGAAGGTGACCGCGCCGGACGGTTCGCCGTAGGGCGTGCGCAGCACCTCGCGGTGCGATACGTCGAGGTTGGCCAGTTTCGAAAGTCCGCTGCCGCCGATGACCGCCAACATCTCAACCCTCCTTCACGGCGTAGATGGCCGGCAGGTTGCGCCATTTGCCGCGCACGTCCATGCCGTACCCGAAGACGAAGCGGTCCGGCACGGTGAGCGCGACGAAATCGGCCTTGAGCGGCTTGGTCTTGCCGTTCAGCTTGTCGGTCGCCACCGCGGTGTAGCACGCCGCGACGCCCAGTTCGCGCATGCGCTCGACGATCGCCGCCAGGGTGAAGCCCTCGTCGAGGATGTCGTCGACGATCAGCACGGTCCGTCCCTCGACCGGCGTGCGCGGCGAAGCCCGCCACGACAGCGCGCCGCCCGAGGTTTCCTGGCCGTAGCGGGTCACGTGCATGTAGTCGAAATCGAGCGGGAAGCGCAGCTGCATCAGCAGTTGCCCGGCGAACGGCACGCCGCCGCTCATGACGCACAGCACCAGGGGATTGCTCTCCCCCAGTTTTTCCGTGATCTGCGCGGCGACGCGCGTCACGGCGGCGGACACCGTCTCCGCCGAATGGATGATTTCCGCCCCCGCGAGAATTGCCTTCGCCTCTTGAAAATCTGTCATACCTCGCCCAAGTGTTTTAAATAATTGGTGAAATCGCCCCCCACCTCCGGATGGCGCCGGCCGAATTCGACGGTGGCCTGCAGGTAGCCGAGCTTGGAACCGCAATCGTAGCGGGTGCCGTAATAGCGGTACGCCAGCACCTGCTCCTCGCGCAGCATCGAGGCGATGCCGTCGGTCAGCTGGATTTCCCCGCCGGAGCCGGTGCCGACGTTTTCCAGGTGATGGAAGATGCGCGGCGTCAGGATGTACCGCCCGACCACGCCGAGGGTCGACGGCGCCTCCTCGGGCTTGGGTTTTTCCACGATCGCCTCGATGCGCTCCAGGCTGTCCGCCACCGGCGAGGCCTTGACGATGCCGTAGCTGCGCGTCTCCGCGGGCGGCACGTCGAGCACGCCGATGACCGAGCAGCGGTAATAGTCGAACACGTCCGTCATCTGCTTCATCACCGGCGGCTGGCCGTCGAGCAGGTCGTCGGCCAGCAGCACGGCGAACGGCTCGTCGCCGATCACCGGCCTGGCGCACAGGATGGCGTGGCCCAGCCCCAGCGCCTCCGGCTGGCGGATGTAGATGCAGTTGATCTGCCTCGGCAGCATGTTCTGCACGAATTCCAGCGTGTCCGTCTTGTGGCGCAGCGCCAGTTCGCTTTCGAGCTCGTAGGCCTTGTCGAAGTGGTCCTCGATGGCCCGCTTGGTGCGCCCGGTGACGAAGATCATCTCGGTCACCCCGGCCGCGACGGCTTCCTCGACGGCGTACTGGATCAGCGGCTTGTCGACGATCGGCATCATCTCCTTGGGGCTGGCCTTGGTGGCCGGCAGGAAACGGGTCCCCAATCCGGCGACGGGAAACACGGCTTTTCTGACTTTGGTCATGGTTTGGTCCTTTCCTCTGGCATGCCGACGAGTTCGCGCAACTGCGCCTCGTCGATGACACTTACGTTCAGCTCCTTCGCTTTCTCCAGTTTCGACCCGGCCTCCGCGCCGGCCACCACGAAATCCGTCTTCTTCGACACCGACCCGGTGACCTTGCCGCCTGCCGCCTCGATCAGCGCCTTGGCCTCCTCGCGGGAGAGCGACGGCAGCGTGCCGGTGAGCACGAGGGACCGGCCCGAGAGCGTCCCGATTCCCGCCGCCCGCGGCTCGCCTTCCGGCCAGTGGATGCCGGCGGCGCGCAGCTGCCGGACGACTTCCAGGTTGTGCGGCTCGCCGAAGAACTGGCGCAGGCATTGCGCCACCACCGGCCCCACGTCGGCCACCCGCATCAGCGCCTCCTCGTCAGCCGCAAGCAGGCAATCGAGATTCCCGAAGTGGAGCGCCAGGTCGCGCGCCGTCGCCTCGCCGACGTTGCGGATGCCGAGCGCGTAGACGAAGCGCGCCAGCGTGGTCCGCTTGCTGCGCTCGATCGCGGCGACCAGGTTGGCCGCCGATTTCTCGCCCATCCGTTCGAGCTCCGCCAGCGTCGGCAGCGCCAGCGCGTACACGTCGGCCGGCGTGTGCACCAGGTCGAGCTCGACGAGCTGGTCGACCAGCTTTTCGCCGAGCCCCTCGATGTCCATCGCCCGGCGCGAGGCGAAATGGATCAGCGCCTGCTTGCGCTGCGCCGGACAGTACAGCCCGCCGCCGCAGCGCGCCACGGCTTCGTCCTCGCTCTTCACCACCTGCGAGCCGCATACCGGGCAGAGCCGCGGCATGACGAACTCCGGCGCCATGAGCGGACGCTTTTCCGGCAGCGCGCGCACGATCTCGGGAATCACGTCGCCGGCGCGGCGCACGATCACCGTGTCGCCGATGCGCACGTCCTTGCGGCGCACCTCGTCCTCGTTGTGCAGCGTGGCGTTGGTCACCGTCACCCCGCCGACGAACACCGGCGCCAGGCGCGCCACCGGCGTCAGCGCGCCGGTGCGGCCGACCTGCACGCCGATGCCGAGCACCTCGGTCACCGCTTCCTCGGCCGGATACTTGTGCGCCACGGCCCAGCGCGGTTCGCGCGAGACGAAGCCGAGCTCGCGCTGCAGGGCCAGCGCATTGACCTTGTACACCACGCCGTCGATGGCGAACGGCAGCGCGTTCCGGGCCGCGCCGACGCGCGCGTGAAAGTCCGCCAGCGCCTGCGGCCCGCGCACCAAGGCGCGCTCCGCGCAGACCGGCAGGCCGAACGCCTGCAGGGCGTCGAGGACCGCGCCGTGCGTCGCCGGCACCGGCCAGCCGCGGACCTCGCCCAGACCATAGGCGAAAAAGGACAGCGGCCGGCTGGCGGCGATCCTCGAATCGAGCTGGCGGATGCTGCCCGCCGCCGCGTTGCGCGGGTTGACCAGCGTCTTTTCGCCGGCGGCCTGCGCCCGCGCGTTGAAGCGCTCGAAATCCGCGCGCTTCATGTAGATCTCGCCGCGCACTTCCAGCACTTCCGGCGGCGCCGTCTGATCCGGCGCCGGATGCAGGCACAGGGGAATCTGCTTGACGGTGCGCACGTTGTCGGTGACGTCCTCGCCCGTCTGGCCGTCGCCGCGCGTCGCCGCGCGCGCCAGGACGCCGTTTTCGTAGCGCAGGCTGATGGCCAGGCCGTCGAACTTCAGCTCCACGGCATATTCGACGGGCGGATCGCTCTCGCCCAGCCCGAGCTCGCGCCGCACGCGCGCGTCGAAGGCAAAGGCGCCCGAGGCCTCGGTGTCCGTCTCGGTGCGGATGGAGAGCATCGGCACGACGTGGCGCACCGGCTGGAACATGTCGAGCGCCTTGCCGCCGACGCGCCGGGTCGGCGAATCGGGCGCCGCCAGCTCGGGATGCTCGGCCTCGATCGCCTGCAATTCGCGGAACAGGCGGTCATACTCCGCGTCCGGGATCGACGGGTCGTCGAGGACGTAGTAGCGGTAATCGTGCCGCCCGATCTCGGCGCGCAGCGCCCTGGCGCGTTCCTCTGGATTCATGCGCGCGGGGATCAGGAGAACAGGTGCTGCGTCAGCGGCGTGCCCGCGGGCAGCTGCCGCGCCGCGAGCATCGCCTGGTACTGGGCGATCTGCCGGCGGATCGGTTCGAGCGCCGCCTCGGACAGCGGCCGGCGGTTGTCGTCGACCAGCACGCCGTGCAGCACGTCGGCGAACCGCCGCGCCAGGTCGACCATCTGGTTGAACACGCGCTCGCCGTGCGCCACGCACGGCACGTCGAGCAGGAAGGTCAGGCCGTGCGTGCTCATGCTGCGCATCGTCTCGGCCGAGAAACCGGGCTCCTCCTGGTTCAGCAGCGCGTAGAGCACGTTGCCGTCCTCGTCGCGGCGCACGAAGCGCCGGCGGCCGCCGTCGATCGTCATGCCGGCCGCCTCGGCCAGCGCGCGCAGCTTGGTGCCAGGAAACGCCTGCCCCTGGCTGATCACGTTGATGCCGATCTGGATATCCACGCCGGCGCAGAACTGATCGAGCTGCATGGCGGTCTCGAACGCCTGCTGGCGTGCCGGCAGGTCGGCGATGCCGGTCAGCTGGTCGGCCAGATCCTGCATGGCCGAGGCGAAGATCGCCAGATCGTTCTCGCTGACCGCGCCCTGGCGGTCTACCAGCTGCAGGCCGGCCCGGATGTGCCGGTATTCGCCGCCCTGCCGCGCGGAAATCGGCTGCCACTCGCCGGACGCCTCGTCGTAGCCGATCCAGCGCACCGGCTTGCGCACGCGGGCCAGGGCGTCCCTCGGCGCGTCGACGATGCGCTGCGCCGCGACGGGCTCGACCACGTCGATGGCGGCGATGAAATCGATGCGCGGCGAGAGGAAAGGCACGGCCTCCGCGACGGCGCCCACCGGGGGCGCGGCCGGGAGATCGATCGGCGAACCGGTCGCGGCGCCGGCCGGATAATCCGCCGGCCCGCCCGCGCCGACGGGTTCGGGTTCCGACTGGAACGCCTCGGACGCGGCCGGCAGCGGCGGTTCCGGCATGATCGGGGCCACCGGCTCGGGGATCGGCGCGTCCAGCGGTGCCAGTTCCTCGGGGTCGGGTTCGTAACGCAGAACGGGCTCGACGCGCGCCTCGGCCGCCACCGGCTCGCCGGCAGAAAATTCCGGTTCCGGCGGGACGGCTTCGCCGAACTCGCCGGCCGGCTCGACCATGCCCGCCGCCGCTGCCGGCGCGCCGCCGTCGAGCAGGACGTCCGGGTGATCGGCCTTGAGCACGCTCTCCGCCTGCCGGCGCTGGCGCATCTCCTGCCATTTGTTGTAGGCCAGCACGCCCACCACGGCGAGGCCGCCGAGGCCGATCAAACCCATCTGCAATTCGGTCATCTCTTGTCCTAAACGATCTGTTCGCGCATGCGCAGCGCCTCTTCCATATCGACCTCGACGATGCGCGACACGCCGGATTCCTGCATGGTGACGCCCACCAGCTGCTGCGCCATTTCCATGGCAATCTTGTTGTGGCTGATGAACAGGAATTGGGTGTTGGCCGACATGCGCCGCACCATGGCGCAAAAACGCTCGGTGTTGGTATCGTCCAGCGGCGCATCCACTTCGTCAAGCAGGCAGAACGGCGCGGGATTGAGCTGGAACATGGAGAACACCAGGGCGATCGCGGTCAGCGCCTTCTCTCCGCCGGAGAGCAGGTGGATCGTCGAATTCTTCTTGCCCGGCGGCTGCGCCATGACCTGCACGCCGGCGTCGAGGATTTCCTCGCCGGTCATGATCAGCCGGGCCTCGCCGCCGCCGAAGAGGATCGGGAACAGTTCGCCGAAGCTCTTGTTCACCGCGTCGTAGGTCGATTGCAGCAGGTCGCGCGTCTCGCGGTCGATGCGGCGGATGGCGTTCTCCAGCGTTTCCATGGCCTGCGTGAGGTCCTCCGACTGCGCGTCGAGGAAGCCCTTGCGCTCGCGCGCCGATTCGAGTTCTTCCAGCGCCGCCAGGTTGACCGCCCCGAGCGCCTCGATCGAACGCTGCAGGCCGCTGATCGCGCTCTGCAGCGGGCCGGGCCGCGCCGCCGCCAGTTCCGGCGCGAGGCCGGCCTCGTCCGCCTTCGCCTCCAGGAGCTGCGCGGCCAGCTGCTCGACGTTGAGCGCGGCGGCCTGCTCCTTGAGCCGCAGTTCGCCGATCCGGGCGCGCAGCGGTTCGAGCCCCTGCTCGATCTTCATGCGCTGCTCTTCCAGGCCCCGCAGCCCGCCGGTCGCCGCCTCCAGCGCGTCGCGCGCGGCGGCCAGCGCGTGCTCGCCGGCGACGCGCCGTTCGAGCGCTTCCTGCAGGTCCGGTTCGAGATCCTCGGCCTGCATGGCGCTGGCGTTCTCCTCGCAATGCGCCAGCTCCTCGACGATGCGCGCGAGCTGCTTGCGCGCCAGCGCGCGGTTGTTGGCGAGTTCCTCCAGCTTGCCGCGGCATTCGCGCTGCGAGTATTGGGCCTCGCGCAGGTCGCGTTCGGCCGCGTTGACCCGCTCGCGCTCCTCGCGCAGGGTGCGCTCGGCCTGCTCCAGGCGGGCCAGCGTCCCGTTCATCGCCTGCTGCCGTTCGCGGATCTGCTCGCGCTGGGCCTCGATCGCTTCCTCGGCGACGAAAAGGCGCTCGTTCTCCGCCTCCTCCTCGGCCGCCATGTCCTCCAGGCTGGCGTCGATCTGTGCCTGCCGTTCGCGGAAGCGTTCGAGCATCTGCGCCAGCTTCAGCGTCTCGACCTGGATCGCATGCGCCTGTTCCTGCAGGCCGTCGAGCTCCCGGCGCGCGGCTTCCACGGCGTTCTGCGCGTCGGCCGCGCGTTCCTCGATTTCGGCCAGCCGCGCCTGCTCTTGTTCGACCCGCGCTTCGAGCCCGGCGATGATGCCGCCGAGCTCCTCGATCTCGCGCTGCCGTTCGAGCAGGCCGTGCTCGGCGGCGTCCGGGGCGAACAGCGTGACGCTCTGCCGGGTCGCCACGTCGCCGCCGGGCGTCACGCAGCACTCGCCCGCCGACAGGCGTTCGCGCCGGGCCAGCGCGGCGGGGAGGTCGGGCACCGCGAAAACGCCATCCAGCCAGTCGTCGAGCGCGGCCGACAGGCGCGGATCGTCGCAGCGGATGCGCGCGCGCAGGCCGCCGTCGGCGGGCCGCGCGGCGGCTTCCTGCGGCAGCAGCAATGTCAGCTTGCCGCCGGGGCGGTCCTTGCTCCACGCCGGATCGGCGGCTTCGGCCGGCAGCGCGTTCAGGCGCTCGCGCAGCACCGCCTCGACCGCGTCTTCCCAGCCCGCCTCGACGTGCAGCGACTTCCACAGCGGATGGCGGCCGTCGATGCGGTGCCGGTGCAGCCAGTCGCTCAACTTGCCGTCGCCCTGCACCCGCCGCTGCAGCTGCTCCAGCGCGGTGCGGCGCGCCTGCGCCTCGGCGCGTTCCTTCTGCGCGTGCTGCACCTGCGCCATGACGTCGCGGCGCTGCCGTTCGAGCAGCGGCAGCTCCTGCTGCCGGCGCATCACGTCTTCCTGCGCCTCGGCGATGCGCTCGCGCAGTTCGGCCAGCGTCTCCTGCTTGATCTCGTATTCGGCGGTATCCGGCACCGGCAGCGCGTCGCGCTCCTGCTGCAGGCGCTCGCGCCGGCCGGCGACGATCTGCAGCGACCGCTGCGCGTGGCCGCGGTTGGCGATCTCGACCTGCAGCAGCTTGTCGGCCTGCGCCACTTCGTTGCGCTGGGCGTTGACCTCGTCCTGCGCCGCGGCGTGCGCCTCCTCG
>JADHEE010000227.1_pt1 | contig 27549 bp, 24 predicted proteins | sample 8952401 | NCBI WGS metagenome assembly JADHEE01 (sample SAMN16124438, study PRJNA663242) | bioreactor sludge metagenome | isolation source: sludge (ammonium) | place: India:Bengaluru | collected 2019-02-28 | reverse complement strand
GGCGATGCAGGCCTTGAGGTTGACGCTGGTACGCCGCTCCTCGTCCATGATGCCCATCTTCAGCGTGTGGCGCGGCAGGCCGAGGAGGTCCTCGACGCGGCCGAACAGCTCGTTGGCGAAGGCCACTTCGGCCGGGCCGTGCATCTTCGGCTTGACGATGTAGACGCTGCCGCTGCGCGAGTTGCCGCGGCGCTGGATGTCGTGCAGCGCGATCAGGCTGGTGAACACGCCGTCGAGAATGCCCTCGGGCACCTCGTTGCCCTCGCCGTCGAGGACCGCCGGGTTGGTCATCAGGTGGCCGACGTTGCGAATGAACAGCAGCGAGCGGCCGTGCAGGGTCAGGCTGGAGCCGTCGGCGGCGGTGTACTCGCGGTCGGGGTTGAGGCGGCGGGTGACGCGCTTGCCGCCCTTGTCCAGTTCCTCGACCAGGTCGCCCTTCATCAGGCCCAGCCAGTTGCGGTAGACCACCACCTTGTCGTCGGCGTCGACCGCAGCGATGGAGTCCTCGCAGTCCATGATGGTGGTCAGCGCGGCTTCCATGAGCACGTCCTTGACCCCGGCGGCGTCGGTCTGGCCGATGGGGCTGGAGGCGTCGATCTGGATCTCGAAGTGCAGGCCATTGTTCTTCAGCAGCAGGGCGAGCGGCTGGTCGGCGTCGCCCTGGTGACCGACGAACTTCTCGGGCTGCGCCAGGCCGCTGGTGCTGCCGTCCTTCAGTGCGACCTGCAGCTGGCCGCCAACCACCTGGTAGCGTTGCGCATCGGCGTGGGAGCCCTTGGCAAGCGGCGCGGCCTGGTCGAGGAAGGCGCGGGCAAAGGCGATCACCTTGGCGCCGCGCACTTCGTTGTAGCCCGGGCCCTTAGTGGCGCCGCCGTCCTCGCTGATCGCGTCGGTGCCGTAGAGCGCGTCGTACAGCGAACCCCAGCGGGCGTTGGCGGCGTTCAGCGCATAGCGCGCGTTCATCACCGGCACCACCAGTTGCGGACCGGCCTGTTCGGCGATCTCGCGGTCGACGTTGGCGGTGCGTGCACTGACGCTGGCCGGCTGCGGCAGCAGGTAGCCGATGGATTCGAGGAAGCTGCGGTAGGCGGGCAGGTCGCGCACCGGGCCCGGATTGGCCTTGTGCCAGGCGTCCAGCTCCAATTGCAGGCGGTCGCGCTCGGCGAGCAGCGCGCGGTTCTTCGGCGCGAGGTCATGCACCAGGGTATCGAAGCCGGCCCAGAAGGCGGCGCTGTCGATACCGGTGCCGGGCAGAACTTCATCGTCGACGAAGCGTTGCAGGTTGGCGGCGACCTGCAGGCGATTGAGGGTTGTGCGTTCGGTCATGTTCGGTCTCTCTGTTGTTCGGGTAACGGTTGCAGCCTGTTCATCTCTATCACGCGGCCTGCGGGCAGGTGCTCTGCGCTGGCCCACGCAGCTGATCGGCGGGGCTCAGAGGGCGGCGATGCCGGCCTTGGCCACTTGCGCATCCTGATCGGCCTTGACCCCGGACACGCCGACGGCGCCGACCACCTGGCCTTCGACCAGCACCGGCACGCCGCCTTCCAGCGAGGTCATCAGCGGGGCGGTGACGAAGGCGGTGCGGCCGCCGTTGACCATGTCTTCCAGCGCCTTGGTTTCCTTGCGTGAAAGGGCCGAGCTACGGGCCTTTTCCGGGGCGATGTAGGCGCTGTTGGCCGGCGCGCCGTCGAGGCGTTCCAGCGCCAGCAGGTGGCCGCCGTCGTCGACGATGGCAATGGTCACGGCCCAGCCGTTCTGCTGCGCTTCGGTGCGCGCGGCGGCGAGGATACGGCTGACTTCGGTCTGGCTGAGTACGGCTTTGCTGAGCATGTGGGGCCTCGTTCTTGTTGGGCAGTGGCAACGCGGACAGGATCATCGCTAACCCCGGCCGCGGCGTGGGGATCGGTTTCTTCAGACCACACCTGGGTGGCATTTGCCGAGCGCGCTCGACGAAAAGATCCGCCAGTGGGGTAATGGTGAAAGGATGGCTCAGCGGGCGAGGCGGATGAACAGCTAAAAATTGTTTTCTATCAATACTCGAGGTATCGACTGAGGCCGGACCTTGGAATATCCGGCCGGCGGGAAGGGGACTCCAGAGCGTGTGCAGAAGCCATGTGACTGGCGATGAGATCACGGATGAGCCGTGGCGATATCGGTGCCGGCTGCGCGGAGGTCGCCCACGGGGTCAGCGGCTTGACGATGCCGGTGATGTCGGCGGCCTGGAAGTCTCTTGTGCAGCCGCGTGGCGCCCGGCCGGTGATGCAAAGGATGGCGGTGGAGTCGGTGGCGGCGGAACAGAGCCGGTGCCCTGTCGATGCCGGCTGGAGGTGCAGATGCACAGGCCGAGGTTGTCGGCGCGGGCGCGCGGTAGGCCTCGCTCAAGTGGGAGGCACCTTCGATGTGGTGCGCCAGGTAGTGCGCGATGCCCTCGTCCTCGAACGGCGGCGTAGAGCGGATCGAACGCCACACCGGGAACGCCGAGCGCGCCTTCCACGCTTTCGCGGCAGCGTCGATCATTCTGATAGGGGCATCGTCATCTGGCCTTCGACCTTCGAGTCGATATTTTTATTGATGAATGCGAGGATGGAACCGGTCATGGACGGGGCTAACGTCCAGAAAAATGGTTTCTATCGATGTTGGGAGTATCGAATGAGCCGCTACACCGAATTGCACAGCTTCGTGCAGGTCGCCCAGCGCGGCAGCTTCGCCGCAACTGCGCTCAGCGAGGGCGTCACCCCGGCGATCCTTGGCCGCCGGCTGGATGCGCTGGAGCGGCGCCTGGGGGTGAAGCTGATGCACCGCTCGACCCGCGGGCTGACTCTCACCGAGCCCGGCGAGCAACTGCTGGAGCGTGCCCGCCACCTGCTGCGCGAGTTCGACGAAGTGGAGGCGAGCATCAGTAGCAGTTCGTCGTCGGTCAGCGGTCACCTGGTGGTATCCGCGCCGGCGTCGTTCGGCCGCTTGCACGTCGCGCCCCACGTGCTGGCGTTCCAGAAGCTGTTCCCGGAGCTCAAGTTGTCCTTCGATTTCACCGACAGCGTGATCGACCTGATCGGCGAGAACTACGACATGAGCCTTCGCATCGGCGCGGTCACCGACCCCAACTACGTGGCGATCAAGCTGTTCCCCAACCGCCGCGTGGTGTGCGGCACGCCCGGCTACTTCGCCGAGCACGGCCGGCCGGAAACCCTCGAGGACCTGGCCCGGCACAACTGCCTGGCGTTCAACCTCAAGGGTGGCCAGCACCGCGGCTGGACCTTCCTGCGCGACGGTCGCCAGGTGGCGGTGAAGGTCGCCGGCAACCTCGCCTGTAACGACGGAGAGCTGCTGTTCGCCTGGATTCGCCAGGGCCTGGGCATCGGCTGGCGCTCGACCTGGGAGATCCATTCCGAGCTGCAGCGCGGCGAACTGGTCACCGTGCTCGACGACTTCGCCCTGCCGGACTACGACATCCAGGCGGTCTACCCGCAGCAACGCTACCTGCCGGCGAAGGTGCGCTGCTTCATCGACTTTCTTCGCGAGCAGTACAACCAGCCGGGCTACTGGGAACGCACCCACAGCCTCTGATGCAATGCCCGGTGCGCGCGGCGCACCTGCGGCCCGGCGCGGACGGGCGCGTAAGGTCGATCGCGCATCGATCCACCGGGCGCTGCAATGGTGGATGAAAAAGGCGTCATCCACCCTACCCCTCTTCCGGTGCGCGCGGCGCACCCTATGACCCACTCACCGGCGCGGTGGCCTCGTTCGTAGGGTGCGCCATGCGCACCGCAGTTGGCTTCAGTGCAGCGCCTCTTCGACCAGTTCGATCCAGTGCCGCACCGGCGTGCGGCGGGCGCCGTCGAGGTGGGTCTGGCAGCCGATGTTGGCGGTGACGATGACTTCCGGCTTGCCGCTCTCCAGCGCGTTGAGCTTGTTGTCGCGCAGTTGCCTGGACAGCTCCGGCTGGGTGATCGAGTAGGTGCCGGCCGAACCGCAGCAGAGGTGGCCGTCGGGCACCGCGGTGAGGTGGAAGCCGAGCCGCGAGAGCACGTCCTCCACTGCGCCGCCGAGCTTCTGCGCATGCTGCAGGGTACACGGGCAATGGAACGCCAGACGCCGGTCGGCTTGGATGCCGAGCTTCTCCAGCGGTTCCTCGCGCAGCACTTCCACCAGGTCCTTGGCCAGTTCGCTGACCCGCGCCGCCTTCGCCGCGTAGGCCGGATCGTCACGCAGCAGGTAGCCGTATTCCTTGACGAAGGCGCCGCAGCCACTGGCGGTTTGCAGAATCGCCTCGGCGCCCGCCTCGATCGCCGGCCACCAGGCATCGATGTTGCGCCGGGCACGCTCCAGGCCCTTCTCCTGGGCGTTCAGGTGATAGTCCACCGCGCCGCAGCAGCCGGCTTCGCGGGCCGGTTCGACGCTCAGGCCGAGGCGGTCGAGCACCCGCGCGGTGGCGGCGTTGGTGTTCGGCGACAGCCCCGGCTGCACGCAACCTTCGAGCATCAGCACGCGCCGCGCATGGCGCGCCGGCGGGCGTGCCTTGGCCGGACGCGCGTGGCGCGGCAGCTTGTTCTCGAGCGCTTCCGGCAACAGCGGACGGAACGCCTGACCGGTGCGAATCAGCGCCTTGAACAGCCCGGCGTGCGGGACCACTGCGCGCAACCCGGCGCGCAGCGCGCGTTCGCCCGGTGAGCGCGGCACCCGTGCCTCGACCGCGGCGCGGCCGATGTCCAGCAGCTTGTGGTACTCGACGCCGGATGGGCAGGTGGTTTCACAGTTGCGGCAGGTCAGGCAGCGGTCCAGGTGCAGCTGGGTCTGCTCGCTCACCACGTCGGTTTCGAGGAACTGCTTGATCAGGTAGATGCGCCCGCGCGGGCCATCTAGCTCGTCGCCGAGCAACTGGTAGGTCGGGCAGGTGGCGTTGCAGAAGCCGCAGTGCACGCAGCTGCGCAGCACGCGCTCGGCTTCGGCGGCCTGTTCCAGGCGTTTGGCTTGATCGCAAAGATTGGTTTGCACGCGTTAGACCTCGGAATACATCCGCCCGGGATTGAAGATTCCCTGCGGATCGAGCTGAGCCTTGAGCTGGCGGTGATAGCGCATCAGCGGCGCGGCCAGCGGCTGGAAGGGCGTGTCGGTGTGCCCGGCGCTGTAGCAGGTGGCGTGGCCGCCGGCCTCGGCGACGATGGCGCGGATGTGCGCCTCGTCGGCGTCGGACTTCAGCCAGCGCTGCGCGCCACCCCAGTCGATCAATTGTTCACCTGGCAGCGCCAACTCGCCGACATTGTTCGGCAGCGCCAGGCGCCACAGCGGGCGCCCATCGGCGAAGAAGTCCAGCCGGTGTTCGCGCAGTTGCTCCCAGTAACCGGCATCGAGCGGGTCGCCACCGAGGCGGTCGCAGGCCGCCTTCACCGAACCTTCCCCGCCCTCCAGGCGCAGGTGCAGCGCTTGCCCATCATGGCTGGCGGCGCTGATCGGGATCGGCTGCTGGCCCCATTCGGAGAGCCGCGCCAGTGCGCTGCGGGTGTCCATCTGCAGTCGCAGGCTGGTGCACAGGCGCGGCTTGGGCAGCACCTTGAGCGAGATTTCGGTGACCAGCCCGAGGCAGCCGAAGCTGCCGGCCATCAGCCGCGACAGGTCGTAGCCGGCGACGTTCTTCATCACCTCGCCGCCGAAGCGCAGGTGCTTGCCCAGGCCGGTGATGATCCGTGCGCCGAGCACGTAGTCGCGCGCCGAACCGGCCCATGGCCGCCGCGGGCCGGACAGCCCGGCGAGCACGGTGCCGCCGACGGTGGCCGCGGCGCCGAACGCGGGCGGCTCGAAGGGCAGCATCTGCCCGGCGGCTTCGAGGGCGGCGCACAACTCGACGAGCGGGGTGCCGCTGCGCACGCTGATGACCAGCTCGGTGGGGTCGTAGTTGACGATGCCGCGGTGCCCGGCGGTGCTCAGCTCGGTGCCCTGAACCGGGCGCCCGAGGAACGCCTTGCTGTTGCCGCCGCGGATCGCCAGCGGGGTGTTGGATGCCAGCGCCTGCTGGACGTCGGCGAGCAGGCGTTCGCCGATGTCGGCGTTGCCGGTTGCGAGTGTTTCGACGCTCATCAGAAGCGCTCCAGTTCGGGGAAGGGCAACTGCCCGGCGTGGATGTGCATGGCGCCGAATTCGGCGCAGCGGTGCAGCGTCGGGATGTTCTTGCCGGGGTTGAGCAGGCGCTCGGGGTCGAAGGCCGCCTTCACCGCGTGGAACAGGGTCAGTTCGTCGCCGTTGAACTGCGAGCACATCTGGTTGATCTTCTCGCGCCCGACGCCGTGTTCGCCGGTGATGCTGCCGCCCACCGCCACGCAGAGTTCGAGGATCTTTCCGCCCAGTTCCTCGGCGCGCTCCAGTTCGCCGGGCTGGTTGGCATCGAAGAGGATCAGCGGGTGCATGTTGCCGTCGCCGGCATGGAAGACGTTGGCCACGCGCAGGTCGAATTCGGCGGACAGCTCGCCGATGCGTTGCAGCACGCCCGGCAGCTCGCGCCGCGGGATGGTGCCGTCCATGCAGTAGTAGTCCGGCGACAGCCGCCCCACCGCCGGGAAGGCGTTCTTGCGACCGGCCCAGAAGCGCACGCGCTCGGCCTCGTCGCGGGCCAGGCGCACTTCGCTGGCGCCGGCCTTCTCCAGCACCGCACGCACGCGGTCGCAGTCGGCGTGTACGTCGGCTTCGACGCCGTCCAGTTCGCAGAGCAGGATCGCCTCGGCGTCCACCGGGTAGCCGGCGTGGATGAAGTCCTCGGCGGCGCGGATCGCCAGGTTGTCCATCATTTCCAGCCCGCCGGGGATGATGCCCTCGGCGATGATGTCGCCGACCGCGCGCCCGGCCGCTTCCACCGAGGCGAAGCTGGCCAGCAATACCTTGGCCACCTGCGGCTTGGGCAGCAGCTTGACGGTGACTTCCACCACCACGCCGAGCATGCCCTCGGAGCCGGTGAACAGGGCCAGCAGGTCGAAGCCGGGGCTGTCCAGGGCGTCCGAGCCGAGCGTCATGCGCTCGCCCTCGATGGTGACGATTTCCACGCTGAGCAGGTTGTGCACGGTCAGGCCGTACTTCAGGCAGTGCACGCCGCCGGCATTCTCGGCGACGTTGCCGCCGATCGAGCAGGCGATCTGCGACGACGGGTCCGGTGCGTAGTAGAGGTCGTGGGGTGCGGCGGCCTGGGATATCGCCAGGTTGCGCACGCCGGGCTGCACGCGGGCGAAGCGCCCGGCGGGATCGATTTCGAGAATCCGGTTGAAACGCGCCATCACCAGCAGGATGCCTTGCTCCAGCGGCAGCGCGCCGCCGGAAAGCCCGGTGCCGGCGCCACGCGCGACCACCGGAACCTTGAGCCGGTTGCACAGCTTGAGCAGGGTTTCGACCTGCTCGATCTGGCGTGGCAGCACCACCAGCATCGGCGTGGTGCGGTAGGCGGAAAGGCCGTCGCACTCGTAGGGCTTGAGGTCTTCGGCGCTGTGCAGGATGTCCAGGTCGGGCAATTGCCGGCGCAGCTCGGCGAGCAGCGCCTGCTTGTCGACCTTCGGTAACTCGCCGTCGACACGCTCGTCGTAGAGGATGTTCATATCAGGCTCGGTCAGCTCGTTGTCGTTTTTGTGCCGCGCTGCCCGGTCCGGGTGGCGCGTATGAGTCGTATGGTGCGCCGGCGTCCACGCGCACGTCCATCGCCGGAAGCACTGGTCCTACCAGTTTTTTCAGGGTCGCTGGGCGCACAGATCCTTGCAGGTCAGGCAGAATGGCCGCGAGAGATAGCCCGCCACTTGCACATGACTGGCGGGTTTTAACTGGTCCTACCAGTGAGACGAGGTGACGGATGTTTACGGAAACGCCCATCGAACGTGGTCGGGTCGCCGACCGGGTCGCCGAGCGCATCGAGCGTCTGATCGTCGACGGCGTGCTCAAGGTCGGCCAGGCGCTGCCGTCTGAGCGGCGCCTGTGCGACAAGCTCGGGGTGTCGCGTTCGGCGCTGCGCGAGGGACTGCGCGTGCTGCGCGGCCACGGCATCATCGAGACCGCCCAAGGCCGCGGTTCCTTCGTCGCCTCGTTGTCCGGCAAGCGCGATGCCACGCCGCTGATGCACCTGTTCAGCTCGCAGCCGCGCACGCTCTACGACCTGCTGGAGGTGCGCGTGCTGCTGGAGGCGGAATCGGCGCGGCTGGCGGCGCTGCGCGGCACCGATGCGGACTTCGTCCTGCTCGGCCGGCGCTACGAGGAAATGCTCGCGGCCCACGAGGGCCAGGGCTCCGACCCGCGGGAGCATGCACGGCTCGACCATGCCTTCCACCTGGCGATCTGCGAGGCGTCGCACAATCCGGTGCTGGTGCACACCTTGCAATCGCTCACCGATCTGATGCTCAGCACGGTCTACGCCTCGGTGAATAACCTCTACCACCGGCCGTTGCAGAAGCGCCAGATCGACCGCCAGCACGCGCGCCTCTACCAGGCGGTGATCGGCCGCCTGCCCGATCAGGCGCAGCGCGCGGCGCGCGACCATATCCAGAGCATTCGCGACAACCTTCGGGAAATCGAGCAGGAGGAGCAGCGCCTGGTGCGCGCCGGGATGCGCCTGGAGGGTTGGGCGTAAGCGCGGCGAGCCCGACGCCCCGTAGGGTGCGCCGCCTGCACCGCTGGCGTTGATGCGGTGCGACGGGTTTGGCGCAGGCGCGGCGATGATTCCGCTGCGCATGGCGCACCCTGCGGACTGTGCCGGCGGGTCAGTTCATGCTCATCCACTGGTCGCTGAGGGTGCGGGTGTTGCGATCGACCACGGTGGGCGCGTAGGGGCGGCCGGACACGCTGATCAGCGAATTGCTCTGGCTGTTGAGGTCGAGCAGCGCGGCGCGGAGGAATTTCCAGCGTGTCTGCAGCTTTGCCACCGCGGCGGGGTCGCGAGCGGCGAGGGTCTGGATTTCCGCGTCGATGGACGGCACCAGTTGGCGTTCGTCCTGGCCGAGGTAGTTTTCCGGCTGCTCGCGGGCGATCTCGAAGGCGCCGAGGTAGGCGCGGTTGAGGTACTGCACGCCGAGGTACTCGACCTTCGCGGCGAACTCGGTGCGCGGCGCGCCTGGCATCGCGCGGGCGGCGGTGAGGAAGTCGCGCAGGCGCTTGTTCAGCTCCAGCGGATAACCCCAGGGCATGGCGTCCTCCCTGGGGCCGAAGGCCACACCGCGGCGCAGTTCGGACACCAGGTCGCGCTGTTCGGCGAGCAGCGCGCTGCTGGGTTCGGGCACTCGGCGCATGGCGGCATCGAGGGCCTTGATGTCCTGTTCGAGGCGTTCGCGGTACATGTCCTGGAAGCCTTCGCCACGCAGCAGGATGAGGCTCGAGGTGGCGCGCGAAGCGTAGATCTGCACCTGCTCGAGAACTGACACCTCGGCCTGCGCGGCGGGCGCGGCGGCGGTCGTCAGCCCGGTGAGGAGGGTGCACAGCAGTACGAGGAATGGCTTGGGATTCATTTCCGGAAAGCTCCTGATCTTATTGTTGTGAGCCAGCGCTGCCTGTCTGGGCAGTCGGTGCATAGCCTAGCGCCGAAACGGTATGTTCGGATTGCCCGAAAGTGTGATTTTTACGATCGAACGCCTCGCGCTCGGCGCCATTGCGTACGCAATTGCAGCGGAAGGATGGGATGGAGGGGTCCGGCCGCGGCTGGCCGGAAGGCCGCGCACCGTCCGCGCGCGGCGTCGGAGTGTTCAGCGGTGCTGCACGGCGCCGGAAGGGGCGAGGATCGCCTTCGGTTTGAAGTACAGGGTTTCGCCGCGGACGAGACCGGCGAGGCTGCCGTGATCCTTGGCGACTTCCGCCTCGATCAGCTCGTCCTGGCCGTCTACCTGCAGGGTCACGCGGGTGATCGCGCCCAGCGGGCGGATGTCGCGAACCTGCGCGGCGCGGTGCTCGTCTGCGGCCGAGCGTGACAGCGAGACCTCGTGCGGGCGGAACAGCAGGTGGTTGTCCTCGGCCAGTTGCAGGCGGTTGGAGTCGCCGAGGAAGTGGTAGACGAACTCGCTGGCGGGCTTCTCGTAGACTTCCGCCGGGGTGCCGATCTGCTCGATCACGCCCTTGTTCATCACCACGATGCGGTCGGCGACTTCCATCGCCTCTTCCTGGTCGTGGGTGACGAACACCGAGGTCAGGTGGACTTCCTCGTGCAGGCGCGCGAGCCAGCGGCGCAGTTCCTTGCGCACCTTGGCGTCGAGCGCCCCGAAGGGTTCGTCGAGCAGCAGGATCTTCGGCTCCACCGCCAGCGCGCGGGCTAGGGCGATGCGCTGGCGCTGGCCGCCGGACAGCTGCTCCGGATAGCGGTCGGCGAGCCAGTCGAGCTGCACCAGGTTGAGCAGTTCGTGGACCTTGCCGGCGATCACGCTTTCGCTCGGGCGCTGTTTCTTCGGCTTCATGCGCAGGCCGAAGGCGACGTTGTCGAACACCGTCATATGGCGAAACAGGGCGTAGTGCTGGAAGACGAAGCCGACGTTGCGGTCGCGCACGTCATGGCTGGAAACGTCCTCGCCATGGAACACGATGCTGCCGGTGTCCGGGGTTTCCAGGCCGGCGATGATGCGCAGCAGCGAAGTCTTGCCGCAGCCCGACGGGCCGAGCAGGGCGACCAGTTCGCCGCTGCGGATGTGCAGGTCGATGTTCTTCAGCGCCTGGAAATTGCCGAAGTGTTTGTTGATGCCACGAATCTCGATGCTCATGTCAGCCTCGTTTGCTGTGCCACGGCGGGTGCCGGTGACGGCGCGCGGCGCCGGTCGTTTGGTTCGGTATCTGGCGCGATCATTCGCCGTCGCGTACCAGGCTGCGGCTCAGCCGCGATTCGCTCCACTGCCGCAGCAGGAGGATCACCAGGGCCATCACCAGCAACAGGATCGCCACGCTGAACGCGGCGACGATGTTGTATTCGTTGTAGAGAATCTCGATGTGCAGCGGCAGCGTGTTGGTCATCCCGCGGATGTGCCCGGAGACCACCGACACCGCGCCGAACTCGCCCATCGCCCGGGCCGTGCAGAGTACCACGCCGTAGATCAGCGCCCATTTCACGTTGGGCAGGGTGACGTGCCAGAACATCTGCCAGCCGTTCGCGCCGAGCAGTCGCGCGGCCTCTTCCTCGGTGCTGCCCTGTTCGTCCATCAGCGGAATCAGCTCGCGGGCGACGAAGGGGAATGTGACGAAAATGGTCGCCAGGACGATTCCCGGCACGGCGTAGACGATCTGCAGGTCGTGCGCCTGGAGGAACGGGGCGAAGAGGCCCTGCGAGCCGAACAGCAGCACGTAGATCAGGCCGGCGACCACCGGCGAGACCGAGAACGGCATGTCGATCAGGGTGATCAGCAGGCTCTTGCCGCGGAACTCGAACTTGGTCACGCACCAGGCCGCGGCGACGCCGAACACCAGATTAAGCGGCACCGAGATGCCAGTGGCCAGCAGGGTCAGCTTGAGGGCGGAAATCGCGTCCGGTTCGCTGATCGCATTCCAGAACACGTCCAGCCCGCGTTGCAGGCCCTGGGTGACGACGATGTACAGCGGCAGCAGCAGGATCACCGCGAAGATGATCCAGGCCAGGCCGATCAGGACCAGGGCGGCGGGCGTGCGCTGTACGCCAGCGCGCACGGCGTTGTCCCTGGCCAGCGTTGCGCTTGCGATGCTCATCCCGCGCTCCTCAGTTCTGCGGCTGCAGGCGACGCTGCAGCAGGTTGATCAACAGCAGCAGCACGAACGACACCGCCAGCATCAGCACCCCGATCCCGGTCGCGCCCTTGTAGTCGTACTGGTCGAGCTTGGAGGCGATCAGCAGCGGCAGGATCTCGGTCTTCAGCGGGATGTTGCCGGCGATGAACACCACCGAGCCGTACTCGCCGACGCCGCGGGCGAAGGCCAGGGCGAAACCGGTGATCCAGGCCGGCAGCAGGCTCGGCATCAGCACGTGGCGGAACACCTGCAAGGGGCGCGCACCCAGGCAGCTCGCCGCTTCCTCGATCTCCTTGGGAATGTCGGCCAGCACCGGCTGCAGCGTGCGCACCACGAACGGCAGGGTGACGAACACCAGCGCCAGGGTGATGCCCAGCGGGGTGTAGGCGATCTTGAAGGGGAACAGCGAGCCGATCAGCCCGTTGGGCGCGTACAGGGACGTCAGCGCGATGCCGGCCACCGCGGTGGGCAGGGCGAAGGGCATGTCGACCATCGCATCGATGATGCGCCGGCCGGGAAAGCGGTAGCGCACCAGCACCCAGGCCAGCACGGTGCCGAGTACACCGTTGAGCAGGGCGGCGAACAGCGCGGTACCGAACGACAGTTTGAGCGAGAACAGCACTTGGCGGCTGCTGATCAGCGACCACCATTGTTCGACGGTCATCTGCAGGGAATAGATCAGCATGGCGCCGAGGGGAATCAGGACGATCAACGCGAGGTAGCTGATCGTGTAGCCCAGCGTCAGCCCGAAGCCGGGTATGACCGGGGAGGTTCGGTGGGACATGTGGCGTCCTTGGGTAAGGTATCTGAGCCTGGTCGGAATCGCCGGTGCCGCTCCTCCGGGAGCGGCTCGCGGTGTATCTGTAGTTACTGGTTGATCTTCTTGAAGATGTCGTCGAACACGCCGCCATCGTCGAAGAACTTGGGCTGGGCCTGCTTCCAGCCGCCGAACTCTTTGTCGATGGTCACCAGTTCGAGCTGGGCGAACTTGTCCTTGAACTCGGCCGCGACCTTGGCATCGCGGGGACGGTAGAAGTTCTTCGCCGCGATGCGCTGGCCTTCCTCGCTGTAGAGGTATTGCAGGTAGGCGTCGGCGACCTTGCGGGTGCCCTTGCGATCGACGTTGGCGTCGACCACCGAAACCGGCGGCTCGGCGAGGATCGACAGCGACGGGGTAACGATTTCCAGCTGGTCGCCGCCTTGCTCGGCGAGCGACAGGTAGGCCTCGTTTTCCCAGGCCAGCAGCACGTCGCCGAGCTGGCGCTGGACGAAGCTGATGGTCGCACCGCGGGCGCCGGTATCGAGCACCGGGGCGTGGCGGTAGAGCTCGGTGACGAACTCCAGCGCCTTGTCATCGCTGCCGTACTTCTTCTTCGCATAGGCCCAGGCGGCGAGGAAGTTCCAGCGCGCGCCACCGGAGGTTTTCGGGTTCGGGGTGATCACCTCGACGCCGCTCTTCACCAGATCGTCCCAGTCCTTGATGTGTTTCGGGTTGCCCTTGCGCACCAGGAACACGATGGTCGAGGTGTACGGCGTGCTGTTCTGCGGCAGGCGCGCCTGCCAGTTGGGGTCGATCAGCGGCTTGAGCAGGTTCAGCGCGTCGATGTCGCCGGACAGCGCCAGGGTCACCACGTCGGCCTGCAGGCCATCGATCACCGCGCGGGCCTGTTTGCCCGAGCCGCCGTGGGATTGCTTGATGACCACGTCTTCGCCAGTCTCGGCCTTCCAGTGCTTGGCGAAGGCGGCGTTGTACTCGACGTACAGCTCGCGGGTGGGGTCGTAGGAAACGTTGAGCAGTTCGGTGGCGGCGAAGGACTGCGCGCTGAACAGGGCGCCAGCGATCAGCGCCAGGCTGAACGAACGGATGGATTTGCTCGACATGCTGTGCTCCGAAGCGCGCCGTTCCTGGCGCGCGGATGAATGCTGGGGTGTTGGTCGGTTCGGTGTTCGGGGTCAGCGCATTCGCCAGCAACAACGGCGATACCGGCGCGGCGACATGCGTGTTCTGGTTTTCATGGTCATGCCTCCGGCGGTCCGGTCGGTGGTGAATTCAGGCCGGCTTGCCGGAGGACGGCTGCAGGCGGAATTTTTCCTTGCGTTCGATCTGCACGACCTGGGCGTTGTGGACGGTGATTTCCACCGAGCCGAAACGCAGGTCGCGCAGGGCGCTCTGGATTTCGCGCAGGATGCTTTGCTCGTCCTGGCCATCGACGCTTCTTATGGTTGCGCTCATGGGAGTCTTTCCTTCGCTGGCGCCATGCGATGGCAATGGCGTGGAGCGGAATATAAAGGCGAATTTTTATTCTCAAAAATACCGTTTTAGCATTTTTATATAACCTTTAGAGCGCATGCCGATTTGCCGTTATTTAGAATTTATAGAATAAGAACATAATCTTTTATTCCTTCATTGCTCGATTCACGCTGCCTACACTGCCGCCAGAACATTGGAGGCGAACATGCGCAACGAATCGATCCGCTACCTCATCGTGCCCGGCTGGCAGGGCTCCTCGGACGAGCATTGGCAGAGCCATTGGCAACGCAGCCTGCCAAACAGCGCGCGGGTCGAGCAGGCCGACTGGGAACGGCCGCAACGTGAAGACTGGGTGGTGGCACTGGAGCGCGAAATCGCCGCCGAGCGCACGCCAGTGATGCTGATCGCCCACAGCCTGGGTTGCGTCACCGTCGCGCACTGGGCCGAGCGGGCCTCGCCCGCCCTGCTGCGCCGCGTGCGTGGTGCGCTGCTGGTGGCGCCGGCGGACGTCGAGCGCCCCGGTTGCCCGGAAGCGCTGCGCAACTTCGCGCCGATTCCCACGCAGCCGCTGCCGTTCCCCAGCCAGCTGATCGGCTCCGACGACGATCCGGCCGCCACCGCCGCCCGCGCGCTGGAGCTGGCGCGTGGCTGGGAATCCGAGGCGAGCATCCTGGTCGGCGCCGGGCACATCAACGTGAAGTCCGGCTACACCCGCTGGGAGCAGGGTTTCGCCTGGCTCTACCGGCTGCAGGCACGGATCGAGCGGCTGGCGCGACACAGCGCCTGAATCCTCCTTTCTTCAATCGCGGCCGCCGCGCCCATGGAAGCCCCGGCGGCCTCGACGTTTCAGGAACAATCCCATGCACGACGATCTGCGCCAGCCGCTGCTGGCTTTCCCCGATGCCGAAAAGAACCCGCTGAGCATTCGCGCCAAGGCACTGGTGTTCATCGACCCGCGTTCGCGGCAGCTGCGCGAACGGGTCGAGCAACTGGCCGACAGCGAATTGCCGGTGCTGATCCGCGGCGAAACCGGCACCGGCAAGGAGCTGCTGGCGCGTTATATCCACCGCAGCAGCGAGCGCCAGGGATTGTTCGTCGCGGTCAACTGCGAGGCGCTGAGCCCGACCTACGGCGAGGCCGAGCTGTTCGGCCATGCGCCGGGCGCCCACACCGGCGCCGCCAGCAGCCGCGCCGGCTGGTTCGGCTCGGCCACCGGCGGCACGCTCTATCTGGACGAAATCGGCGACCTGCCGCTGGCCTTGCAGGGCAAGTTGCTGGCCGCACTGGAGACCCGCGAGGTGACCCGCGTCGGCGCGCGCCAGCCGAGCCCGGCGGACGTGCGCCTGGTCGCCGCCACCAGTATCGACCTGGGCCAGGCCGTCGCCGCCGGCAAGTTCAACGAGCGTCTCTACCACTACCTGGGCGACGGCTACGTGCACCTGCTGCCATTGCGCGAACGGCCCGGCGACATCCTCGCCTTGGGCGAGTACTTCCTCGGCACCTACGCCCAGCGCCTCGGCCTGGCGCTGCCGCAGTTCGCCCAGTCCGCGCGTGAGGCCCTGGAGCAGCACGACTGGCCGGGCAACACCCGCGAGCTGGAGAGCGTCATCCACTTCGCGCTGCTGGTCAGCAGCGGCGCGGAGATTCTCGCCGAGCACCTGAACCTGCCCGCGCCCTGCGGATTGGCGCGTCTCGAACGGCAGCTGCAGCTCGCCGCCGAGGACCCGCAGACGCGCGCCGCGCTGTTCGATCTGCTGCGCCGGGTGCTGGCGGACGAGCCGCGCGCGCAGCCATAACCTTATGCGCTAATCGTATTTATATCCGCAATTCTTATTCACTTATAGTCGTCACTCGCGTACCTGCCGGCCAACCGGCGCGCCGCACATGAAACGAGAAGCCGGGGCAACATCGTCCTGATCCTTTCACTGCGCGCGTCCGTCGCGCCTGCGTGGAGAAACATCCATGAACGCGGTCACTGCGGTGGCGACCCCTTCCCCGGAGACCACCTCGCAACACTTCGAGATCCGCCCGCTGGGCCAGCTTGGCGCGGAGATCGTCGGCCTCGACCTCGCCCGCCCGTTGAACGCCGCGGACTTCGCCCGGGTCCATCGCGCGCACCTCGACCACGGCCTGCTGGTATTCCGCGACCAGCACATCAGCGCGCAGCAGCAGGTCGATTTCAGTCGCCGTTTCGGCCCGCTGCAGATCCACGTGCTCAAGCAGTTCCTGCTGGCCGGGCACCCGGAAGTCTTCATCATTTCCAACATCGTCGAGAACGGCCAGCCGATCGGCCTGGGCGACGCCGGCAAGTTCTGGCACTCGGACCTGTCCTACAAGGAATTCCCCAGCCTGGGCTCGATGCTCTACGCCCAGGAGTTGCCGGAAGAGGGCGGCGACACCCTGTTCGCCAGCCAGCAACTGGCCTACGAAACCCTGCCGGCCGAGCTGTCCCGGGCGATCCAGGACAAGCGCGCGGCGCACTGCTACACGGCGCGCTACGCCGATGAAGTGTTCAAGGGCATTCGCCGGCCGACGCTGACCACGGCGCAGCTCGCCGAGGTCACGGCGGTGGTTCATCCGGTGGTGCGCACGCACCCGGAAACCGGACGCAAGGGCCTGTTCGTCAACGAGAACTTCACCACCCACATTCTCGACATTCCCGAGGACGAGAGCCGGCAGATCCTCGCCGAGCTGTACGCCCACAGCGCGCGCCCGGAGTTCATCCACCGCCACGTCTGGCAGCCGCACGACATGGTGTTCTGGGACAACCGTTCGCTGATCCACCTCGCCACCGGTTGCCCGGGCCATATGCGCCGCCGCATGCACCGCACCACCATCCAGGGCGAAGTGCCGTTCTGAACGGCGCGCCTCCTCAGCCCCAACCCAGTAAAGGAAATCCGATGAACGCCGTCCTGCAAGGCCACACGGCCAGCGCTTCGGCACTGGCAGCACTGCTGCACGTGGACAAGGTCAGCCTGGAATACAAGACCCCGCAACGCGTGGTGCGGGCTACCCATGAAGTGAGTTTCGACGTCTATCCGGGCGACCGTTTCGTCCTGCTCGGCCCGTCGGGTTGTGGCAAGTCGACCCTGCTCAAGTCGGTCGCCGGCTTCATCGAGCCGCGCGACGGGGAAATCCGCCTCGACGGCCAGCGCGTCAGCGAACCCGGTCCCGACCGCATCGTGGTGTTCCAGGAATTCGACCAGCTGCCGCCGTGGAAGACGGTGAAGCAGAACGTCATGTTCCCGCTGCTCGCCTCGCGCACCCTCAAGCGCCGCGAGGCCGAGGAGCGCGCGCTGCATTACCTGGAAAAGGTCGGCCTGGCCGCCTTCGCCGATGCCTACCCGCACACCCTTTCCGGCGGCATGAAGGCGCGCGTCGCCATCGCCCGCGCGCTGGCCATGCAGCCGAAGATTCTGCTGATGGACGAGCCGTTCGCCGCGCTCGACGCGCTGACCCGCCGCAAGATGCAGGAGGAACTGCTGCAGCTGTGGGACGAAGTGCGCTTCACCCTGCTGTTCGTCACCCACTCCATCGAGGAGGCGCTGGTGGTGGGCAACCGCATCCTGCTGCTCTCGCCGCATCCGGGGCGCGTGCGCGCCGAGATCAACGCGCACCCGTTCGACCTGCACAGCCTGGGCGGCGTCGACTTCCAGCACACCGCGCAGCGCATCCACCGGTTGCTGTTCGATGAAGACGCTGAGCCGCCGGTCGAGTCCGACCTGCGCTTCCAGGACATCCGCATTTCCTACTGACACGGGAGCACCACCATGAAACTGATCCCGCCCGTGCGCGAGGAATACGAAGTCACCCCGGCGCCGCTGGTCGGCCTGCCGCTGGAGCGCGAGCTGCCGCTGGCGCAACGCCTGTGGCAACAGGGCTGGCTGCGCAAGACGCTGATCCTGGTGCTGCTGGTGGTGCTCTGGGAGCTGGTCGCGCGCTACCAGGCCAACGACCTGATGCTGCCGAGCTTCCTGCAGACCGCCCGCGCCTTCTTCGAAGACGTGGCCAGCGGCGTGCTGATCGAGCGCGTCGGGATTTCCCTGTCGATCCTGTTCAAGGGTTACCTGATCGGCATCGCCCTGGCGTTCGGCCTGACCACCCTGGCGGTGTCGACCCAGCTCGGCCGCGACCTGCTCAGCACCCTGACCTCGATGCTCAACCCGCTGCCGCCGATCGCGCTGCTGCCGCTGGCGCTGCTCTGGTTCGGCCTCGGCCAGGCCAGCCTGGTCTTCGTGCTGGTGCATTCGGTGCTCTGGCCGCTGGCGCTGAACACCTACGCCGGCTTCCTCGGCGTCTCCGAAACTCAGCGCATGGCCGGGCGCAACTACGGCCTGCGCGGGCTGCGTTTCGTCCTGCTGATCCTGGTGCCGGCGGCGCTGCCGTCGATCCTCGCCGGGCTGAAGATCGGCTGGGCCTTCGCCTGGCGCACGCTGATCGCCGCCGAGCTGGTGTTCGGTGCCTCCAGCGGCAAGGGCGGGCTGGGCTGGTACATCTTCCAGAACCGCAACGAGCTGTACACCGACAAGGTCTTCGCCGGGCTGGTCGCGGTGATCCTGATCGGCCTGGTGGTGGAGAACCTGGTGTTCTCCACCCTCGAGCGAGTCACCGTGAAGCGCTGGGGAATGCAGCGCGGCTAACGCCCTTCCCCGTAGGGTGGATGACGCTTTTTTCATCCCGCAACACCCGCCCGGTGGATCGATAAGGCGCGATCCACCCTACGGGTCTGGGGATGCAGCGGGGGTAATGCCCGTCCGTAGGGTGGATGACGCTGTTTTCATCCACCACGACATTGCCAAGGTGGTCGCCACCCGGTGGATCGATGACGCGCGATCCACCCTACGAACTCTCCGAGACCGGGCCGCCGGATCGATAACTGCCAACACCGACATCCGGCCGTCAGCGGCCCATTAACTTTTTGGGGACACCATGAACCATCGCATTCGCACCACCCTGCTGGCCGCCGCGTTGCTGGCGCCGGCGCTGGCCCAGGCCGAAGGCAGCATCAGCATCGCGCAGCAGTTCGGCATCGGCTACCTGATCCTCGACGTGGTCAAGGAACAGAGGCTGATCGAGAAACACGGCAAGGCCCTGGGCCTGGACAACGTCGAGGTCGACTGGCGGACGATTTCCGGCGCCACCGCGATGAACGAGGCGCTGCTGGCCAACGCCCTGGACGTCGTCTCGGCCGGCGTACCGCCGATGCTCACCCTGTGGGACCGCACCCGCGGCAAGCAGAACGTCAAGGCCATCGCCTCGCTCGGTTCGATGCCCAACTACCTGCTGAGCAACCGCGCCGAGGTGAAGACCCTCGACGACCTCTCCGACAAGGACCGCATCGCCGTGCCGGCCGCGGGCGTCGGCTTCCAGTCGCGCACCCTGCAGATCGAGGCGGCCAAGCGCTACGGCAAGGCCGACTTCCAGCGTTTCGACAAGATTTCCGTGAGCCTGCCGCACCCGGACGCCACCGCCGCGCTGCTGGCCGGCGGCTCGGAGATCAGCGCGCACTTCTCCAGCCCGCCGTTCCAGTACCAGGCGCTGGAAAACCCCAAGGTGCACAAGCTGATCAGCTCCTACGACATCCTCGGCGGCCAGGCTACCTTCAACGTGCTCTACACCACGCAGAAATTCCACGACGAGAATCCGAAGACCTACAAGGCCTTCTATGACGCCCTCGTCGAGGCTTCGCAGATCATCAAGGCGGACAAGGCCAAGGCAGCGCAGACCTACATCGACGTCGAGCAATCCAAGCTGCCGCTGGCGTTCGTGCAGAAGATCGTCGAAGACCCGGAGATCGACTTCACCGTCTCCCCGGAGCGCACCTTCATCTACGCCGAGAAGCTCAACGAGCTGGGCGTGCTGAAGAACAAGGCGGCGTCCTGGAAGGACTACTTCTTCGAGGAAGCCCACGTGAATCCGGGCAGCTGATCGCCGGGCTGGATCGCCGCCAGCCTTCCACCCTCACTTCGCCTGCCCCTAAAGGAGTGAGAGGACTGATCGAGTTCGACCAGCCATTGCCGCATGGGGCCAGGCCAGCGGCGGCGCGCCGATCATTCCGTGCGGGGCGAGGGCGGCCGCTTCGGCGTTCCGGGCCGCATTCAGCAGCGTGGCGTTCGGCATCAATGTGCCCAAGGTGTGGACGCCGCCGCTCGCCGCCTGCGCGAGGCCGGCTGGATCAGGGGCCGGCGAACGCACAGTGGTGCGCGGGATCGGGTATACGCCCCCCAGCGTCGAGATACCGCTGTTGTAGACGGACGATCGCCGCCACATTGATGCCGCTCTGGTGGACCAAGCCCCCTTCGCGCCGGCGCCGGGTTTTTTTGTCGTTTCGCGACGTACCAGCGTGTATTGGTATAACAAAATAAAAAAACAATATTTTAATGGAATAAAGAATCCGGCTAGTCTCGCCACACCCAGCCGTATCCGGCCGGGAATCCGTCTTTCGCGAGCTGAGATCCAGCGCCGCGACAACGCCCAATGGAAGAGCGACCCGAATGAAAAAGACCCTGCTTGTGACGGCACTTGCCGCTGCCCTGACCACCCAATTCGCCCACGCCCTGGAAAAGCTCACCGTCGCCGCCACGCCGATTCCCCACGCGGAAATCCTCGAGCTGGTGAAACCGCAGTTGGCCAAGGAAGGCGTCGACCTTGAGGTCAAGGTCTTCACCGACTACGTGCAGCCGAACGTGCAAGTGGAAGAGAAGCGCCTCGACGCCAACTACTTCCAGACCAAGCCGTACCTGGACAACTTCAACGCCGGCAAGGGCACTCATCTGGTGATCGTCGAGGGTGTGCATATCGAGCCCTTAGGCGGCTACTCGAAGAAGTACAAGAGCCTTGCCGAGCTACCGGACGGCGCCACCATCGCCATCCCCAACGAAGGCAGCAACAGCGGCCGCGCCCTGCTGCTGTTGCAGAAGAACGGCGAGCTGAAACTCAAGGACCCCGGCAACGCCCTGGCCACGCCGAAGGACATCGCCGAGAACCCGAAGCACTTCAAGTTCAAGGAGCTGGAGTCGGCCCTGCTGCCGCGTGTGCTCGACCAGGTCGACCTGGCGCTGATCAACACCAACTACGCCCTCGAAGCCGGTCTCAACCCGAGCAAGGACGCGCTGCTGATCGAAGACAAGAGCTCGCCCTACGTGAACTACCTGGTCGCCCGTCCGGACAACAAGGACAGCGCCGCGATCCGGAAACTGGCCAAGGCGCTGAACAGCCCCGAGGTCAAGGCCTTCATCGAGAAGAAGTACGAAGGCGCGGTGATTCCGGCGTTCTGACCTCTTCCCCTACCTGCTAGCCACGAGTGTGCGGGTCCGCCCGCGCCTCTTTTCCAACGCCGACAGCGGAATGTGTCGGCGTTTTTTTTGCCCGGGGAAAGTGCGAGAGTGGTTCGCCCGGCGTGCACCGGGCGAAGGGTGGCGACTCAGCTCTGCGCGGCGCGCAGCGGCAACTGATCGTTGGCGATGGCTTCGCCGAAGGGGCTGATCAGGTTGGCGCCGAGTTTTTCCTGGAGCGGCAACGGCAGCAGCGGGAACACCAGCTCGGCGAAGCGGTAGGCCTCTTCCAGATGCGGGTAGCCGGAGAGCACGAAGGTGTCAGCGCCAAGTTCGGCGTATTCCAGCAGGCGGTCGGCGACCTGCTGCGGGCTGCCCACCAGCGCGGTGCCGGCGCCGCCGCGGACCAGGCCGACGCCAGCCCAGAGGTTGGGGCTGACGACCAGGTCGCCGCGCTTACCGTTGTTCAGTTCCTGCATGCGTTGCTGGCCGTGGGAATCCATCCGCGCCAGCGAGGCCTGGGCGCGGGCGATGGTGTCGTCGTCGAGGTGGCTGATCAAGCGATCGGCGGCCTGCCAGCCCTCCTGCTCGGTCTCGCGGACGATAACGTGCAGGCGCACGCCGAAACGCACGCTGCGGCCGAGGGCGGCGGCGCGGCGACGGATGTCGGCGAACTTCTTCGCTACTTCATCGGGCGTTTCACCCCAGGAGATATATAAATCCACATGTTCGGCGGCCACTTCATGGGCGGCCGGCGAAGAACCCCCGAAGAACAATGGCGGATGCGGTTGCTGCAAGGCAGGGAATATCTGTCGTGCGCCTTTTACCTGAATATGTTTACCATCGAAGTCCACCGTTTCACCGGCGAAGAGTTTCTTCCACACGCTGAGGAATTCGTCGGCGTGGTCATAACGCTCGTCATGGCCGAGGAAGTTGCCGTCGGCTTCCAGATCGGAAGAATCGCCGCCGGCCACCACGTTGACCAGCAGGCGTCCGCCGGACAGCCGGTCCAGCGTCGCGGCCATGCGCACGTTGGCCGTCACCGAGAAGGTCGCCGGGCGCAGGGCGACCAGGAATTTCAGCGTGCGGGTCACCGGAATCAGGCTGGAAGCCACGATCCACGAGTCCTCGCAAGAGCGGCCGGTGGGAATCAGTACGCCGCCGTAGCCGAGCTTTTCCGCCGCCTGGGCGATCTGTTGCAGGTAGGCCTGATCCACGGCGCGTGCCTGATTGGCGCTGCCCAGGTAGCGGCCGTCGCCGTGCGTCGGCAGGAACCAGAAAACATTGAGACTCATATCAACTCCCTAGGATTTGATTATACGGGGAGCCATTCTTTCAATTAGCCGACGCATTGAAAGTTGATATGTATCAAGTGGAATCTGGCACATCCACCTTTATCAAGATCGTTTTGGCGAAGGAGAATTCGATAGGTAATAAGCCCTCACTTAGGCATATAAGCTGATAACTTTTTCAATGGCGTCGAGGTAATTAACCGACGCGCCGAAAGCGTTTCACGTCAGCGCCGCCACACACTCGCCAGCCAGGGTTGCTGGTCGCGCGGCAAGCCTTCCGGGCGGTAGTAATGTTCCAGCTCGGTGAAGCCGGCGGCGGTGAGGTAGTCGCGCCAGCGCTCCCAGTCGTGCCAGGCGCCATAGCGTTCGCCGCTCCAGCCTTCGCGGTTGTCGCCGCGCGGGTTGGAGGCGAACAGGACGCCGCCGGGCCTGAGCGTGGCGTGCAACTGGCGCAGCACGCGCGGCAGGTCGGCGCGCGGTATGTGGAACAGCGAGGCGTTGGCGAACACGCCGTCGAAGCGTTCCGGCGGCAGGTCGAGGGCGAGGAAGTCCTGTTGCCAGACCTCGCAACCGCTGTCGGCGCGGGCCATCTCGACGAAGCGCGCGGTGCCGTCGAGGCCGACCGGCGCGTGGCCGAGGGCCTTGAAGGTCCGCAGGTCGCGGCCCGGACCGCAGCCGAAGTCGAGCAGCGCGAAGGGCGCCTTTGCCTGGATGTGGCGCAGCAGCGCGGCGATGTTCTGGCTGACGTCGTGGTCGCGGGTGCCCTCGCGAAAGCCTTCGGCGTTGCGCGCGTAGTGGGCCAGGGTCAGGCGGCTGATCGCGCCCTTGTCGTCGGCGTCCATCGACTTACTTCTTCATCCATTTGCCGTTGAGCTGGATGTATTGCCCGCTCGGAGTCTTGTCCAGCGCCTTCTTGCCGGCGATGGCCTCGACGTCGCCCAGGGCGATGCCGTTCTGCTTGGCCAGGCGCTGGTACTCGGCGCGGCGCGCCTGGTTGATCTGCGCGGCGATGTCCTCGGCCTGGCCACCGGGCTTGACCACGCCCAGGTAGCCGTCGGGTTGCTCGCCGAGCTGGCCGGCGGCCTTGGCGGCGCCGAGCGCGGACATCGCCTCGTTGAGGCTGAGGGCGAAGGCCGGAGTGGTCAGGCAAAGGGCCAGCAGGCTGGCTGCGAAGGTGTGGCGAAGGCGCATGGCAAGTCTCCTAGAAAAGGCCGCTGGATTCGTCGAGGACGTTGTCCAGCGCCTTGTCGACCTTGATGTAGATCTCGTGCTCGATCTTCACGTTGAGGTTGATGTTGATCGGCTCGTTGGGCACCGCGAGTTGCACGGTGGGGGTACAACCGACGCCGAACAGCAGCAGGGCGACGGCGAGCATGTGGCGCTGATGGCCCATCAGGGCTTCTCCTCGGTGGGCGACGCGGCGGGGCGCTGCAAACGCTCCTGCACCCGTCGCTGGATGGTTTCGCTGACCCGGCCGCTCAATTGCAGGCTGGTCAGCAGGGCCGGAATATCTTCTTCCAGGTTGATGTTGAAGTTGAACGGCCGGCCGCGTTCCAGGTCCGGATTGCGCCCGTTCAGGCGCAGATTGAGCATCAGCTTGCCGGCCTCATCGTAACTGACCGCGCTGCTGAGCAGCTCGTAGCGGAAATCCTCCAGCGCGTCGGCCACCAGCTTCATCGCCGGGTTGGCCTGGGCCAGGGCGATGATCTTCGGCGAATGAAAGCGCAGCATGCCGCCCGGCGGCCGCGCCGCCACTTCGCCATTCTCGACGCGCAGCGCCTGGCCGTTCCAGTGCAGCGGCAGGCGGCCGTCGAGCACGCCGTCGCCACTCAGGCCTTCGGCCGGATAGGCGCGGAACAGTTCCGCCAGTTGCAGCCCCTGCAACTGCAGCGGCAGGTCGAGGCCGGCCGCCGCCAGGTCGCCGCTGCCGGGCTGCAGCCACAGCCGGCCGCCGAGCAGCGCGGTTTCCGCGCGCTGCCAGTCGAGTCGCCCGGCGGCGGGCCGTTGCAGGCTGGCGCGGTAACGTCCGGCAAAACGCAGCGGGCCGATCGCCAGGCCCGGATTGAGTTCGCCCAGGCGCAGGTCGGGCAGTTCCAGCTGCAGGGTCTCATCGTTCAGGGTGACGCGTGCATCGCCGCTGAGCCCGGACAGCTCCATGCGGTCGTAGATGCCGCCGATGTTCTGCGCGTTCAGCGCCAGGTCCAGCGCGGGCACGCCGTCGCGCAGGTCGAATTTCGCATGGGCGCGAAGGCGGCCGTCGCCCAGCTCCAGCAGCGCCGGCCAGTCCGCCAGGGTCTTCGCCAGCGGGTTGCCGGCGCGCATGAACAGGTCCCGCACCTGCGCCTTCAGGTGCAGCGCGCCGCCGTAGGTGTAGTCGAGCTGTACCTGTGCGGGCAGTCCGGCGTCGTTGCCCAGCGCGCCGTCCGCCTTCAGCGCGGCGAGGTCGCTGTCGAATGTGCCCTGCCAGCTCCAGCCCTGCGGCCGCAGGCTGGCCTGGCGCAGCTGGGTCGTTTGCAGGCGCGCGGGCCCTTGGGCGCGGAAGGTGTCCAGGCCGGCGCCAGAGTAGCCGGCGTCCAGCGCCACGCCGGCCAGCGTGGCGTTGAGCGCGTGCAGTTCCAGGGTCGACTGGCCGGCATCGAGCAGCTCGACGCGCTCGCTGTGCAACTGCGCGGGATTGCCCAGCAGCAGCCGCGCCTGCCGTTGATCGACCTGCCCGCTGAAGGCCAGGTCGAGGCTCGGCCGGCTCAGACGCAGGCCGTCGAACTCAAGCTTCGCCGTCTGTCCGCGCAGCCGTGCGCTGTCGATCTGCAGAACCCAGGGCTGCTGCATGGCAGTGGCGAGCCTGGCTTCGAGGGTGGCGGCGAGCGCGCCCTGGCTGGCCAGTTGCAGATCGAAGGGCAGCAGGCCGTCGCTGCGCGGGCGTTCGGCCGGGACGATGCGCAGGTCCAGGCTGTCGGCGCGCAGGCCGGCGGGCAATGCGTCGCGCCAATTGCCGGTGAGGTTGTCCAGGCGAAGGCTGGCGCGCACCTCGCCCGGCAGCCAGTGGCCGCGATCCGCGCTGGCGCTCAGTTGCAGGTCGCCCTGGACCTGGCCGACCTCCGGCAGCGGCCAGGGCTGCGGCAGGTGCGCCTCGGCCCGCGCGCTGCCGCTGGCGACGCCCAGGTCGCTGGCTCGCAGCGCGCCGGCGGGGAGCTGCAACTGCCAGTCGGCGGCCAGTTGCATCGCCTCGGGCGCCAGCGGCACCTGGCGTTCGCTGAGCAGCATCCATTCGCCGAGCCACTCCACCAGCCAGGGCGCTTCCTGCAGGTTGGGCACCGACAGCTGGCCGCTGAGCGACTGGCCGTCGGCGCTCGGCGCGAGGGCGACGCGCAGGCTGACGCGCGGCTGTTCGTCGATCGCCAGCCCCAGCGACAGCCGCGGTGCCTGGCGATCGCCTTCGAGCAGGCCGAGCAGCTGCACCTGGCGGCCGTCGCGTTCGAGGTTCAGCTCGAGGCTGGCCGGGAACACCGCGGCGCCGGCGTGGCGCAGGCTCAGCGAACCCTGCAGCGCGCAACGCCCGGCGGCGCAGGGCAGGTTGGCGTCGATCCGCTGGATGTCGAAGCGCCGCGGCAGCCAGCTCGGCAGCTCGGGCAGCGCAGCCAGGTCGAACGCCGCGGCCTCCCTGGCGCCGGCCTGCGCGGGCGTGTCGAGGTCGATGTTCAACTGGCCGATGCGCAGGCGTCCGCCGTCGCGCCCGTCCAGCAGCAGGTCGTCGACGACCAGGTACAGCCGCGCGCCGTCCGCGCCGCGCCGCTGCAGCGACAGGCGCTGCGCCTGCACGCCGTCGGCACCGATGCGCAGGCCGGTGAGATCGAGGCGCTCGATGCCCTGGCCGTGCAGCAGCCGCGCCCAGGCCAGGCTGAGCAGGGCCAGCAGCAGGAGCGCCAGCAACGCGAACCCGGCGGCAATGCGTCGGCGCGAGCGGCGTTTCGGGGGCGGGGCGGGAGCAGTCAGCGGAATCACCGGGCGGTGGTGCGTGGGCTTTCAGGGTGGCGTGCGCGCCGCCTGAGATCAACCCGGAACGCCGTTCTTCCATTCGCGGGGCGGCGAACGCCGCCACCGGATCGGCCTGCTGGCAGCGGCTGAAACGCGCGGGAAGCCCGGCAGAACGCGCAGGATGCTGGCGAGGATGTGCTGCCGGAGCGGCCCTTCAGCCAGCTCCGTCAGGTGACGTACAACCCGCTGGGTGCGGCATCAGGTAGGCCGGAATCCAGCCGACGCGCCACGGTTTCCAGCTGCGCTGCTCCAGCAGCCCGCGCAGGGTGCCGAGGCGAGATGGGCGCGGCGCGCCAGGGCGCATCGCGGATACCCAGCCATACATCTCAACCGGCTCGATCAGCTGCCCGGCCAGGCGCGTCGACCAGGCTGTTCAGCGCGCCGCGACGCAGGATGTCGTCGGCCAGCGGGATCGTCGGCCTGATGAGGTCCAGGTGCGCCTGGCCAGGCAGCGGCCGGCTGAGATCGTGGCGGCCGAGTCGCAGCGGATGACCTCCACCGGCAGTTGGGTTTCGCCGGCGATCAGCGTGGCCGTCTGTTCCGGGTTGGCGACGAGCCAGCGACGGGCGTGCTCGCAGACCGCGATCATCTGGCTGACCGCAGCCGGATGCTCGGCGAGGACGCTCCCGCGGGTGTTGCGGGAGGCTCCGAGACCGAAGCTGTCGTTGCGTTAGCGAAAGCGCGCACCGGCCAGTTCGGCGGCGGCCGGACTTCGTCGAGTTTCCCGGCGTGGGGCGCCAACGGACAGGAGCGCTGCCAGAACGGCAGTCAGCCCCCGACGCAAGGTTTTCAGACCCGTGAGTCTTTTCCTCATCGTTGGGGTGGATGCTTTCTCCGTTCCTGGGGCGAGTCGGGTCATTGCAGGCAAGGCGCGGGCGGCGTGGCCGCCCGCGGGTTTTCGGTTACAGCAGCGTCAGGGTGTAGCTGACGATGAAGCGGTTCTCGTCCTGATCGTTGGCGGTGGTGTTGCCGCGCAGCGAGGCGTTGCGCCAGGAGAAGCCGAGGC
>JADHEE010000222.1_pt1 | contig 27912 bp, 27 predicted proteins | sample 8952401 | NCBI WGS metagenome assembly JADHEE01 (sample SAMN16124438, study PRJNA663242) | bioreactor sludge metagenome | isolation source: sludge (ammonium) | place: India:Bengaluru | collected 2019-02-28 | reverse complement strand
CCTTGACATGGTGGGGGTCGGTGGTTCGAGTCCACTCGGACGCACCATTTCAGTAAGTTCTCAGCAATACCTTTCTCTTCCTTATAAACGTCCCTGTTAATCGATTTTTTATGCTTCCCGCATACCGTACTTATGCCGCTGACATACCGCACACCGATCCGTTTCCGGGGTAAAGGTATAAAATTCACGCTGACAGCAACGGCAGGATTTTTGTATCCATTCAAAGCGTAACACCCTGTTTTCACCCAACTGCCGGGCGATACGAATAGCGTCCACAGGGCATACCACGGCGCAGCTGTTGCAGCCGGTGCAGGATGAAGATGAAAACGTCAGCGCCTCTTCGTTCAGGCTCAGCGCGTTCTCCCCACAGATCCTGGCGCAGGCACCACAGGCCGTACACAACGCCCTGTCCAGTGCCAGGCGATACTCGCTAAGTGTGGAAAAAGCCTGACGACGTGCCCGTCGCCCGGTACGCGCAGTGGCAGACTCTACGTCCACCTCATTGGCTTTGATAAAGTGTCGGCGCGCCGCGTTGATCGCTTTTTGCTGCGGGGGGAGGATTTGCCAGACGGGGGCATTTAACTCCCGGAGTTGGATATTCAATGCCGCAACGGCGCGCACCCAGCCGGGAAACTTATCCATCTCCATTTCCACCGCCCGGATCCCGTGCTCCTGATGCCACATCAGTAACTCATCAACAGACGGCTCCAGCGTGGAAAATGGCGCAACCAGGGTTGTTCCGGTAAAGCGGCGGGTTTCAGGGCGAATGTTTTGCAGCGCATCTGTCGGACAGGCGAACAGGCAGCGGCCGCATTGCAGGCACTCCCCCTCGTCAATGGACGGCGTGCTGGCCGTTGCAGTAATGGCTTGCACCGGACATGCCGCCACGCATGCCTGGCAGTCGTGGCGAGGAAGCCGGTTGCGTAAACAGGGTTCCCCCACGCCGGGCGGCGCAGGGGGGTGTGACAGGCGAAATAGCGCCATCAGTTAATGCTGAAGAAGATAAAGCGGAACAACACTTCAGACAGCACCAGCAGCAGACTGCCAAAGACCATCCCGGACTTGCCCTGACGCCATGCGCCAACGGCAAACAGCAGCGCGCCGAGTACGGATAAGGTCCAGCTAAACAGCCGCAGACCGCTTAACTGGGTGAAGCTCTCCAACGGCTGATGCGGTAAGGTGACAATGCCGCTCAGGCTGGCGCTCGCCAGATAAGCCATATAGTCCGGCTGCGCCAGTAGACGGATCGCCACAATCGACACCACCACTACCGCGGCGAAGCGCATCACGGCCTGTCGATCCCGGGCCATGGAGCGTGCTTTCAGTATCGGCAGCCATGCCACCGCCACCGCGCCCAGCACACCAACGGCACCGTAAAACATCAGCCAGGTATTGAAATGGCTCCAGGTAATAACCGACGTATGGGCATAGATTGCACTCATGCACCAGACATCAATCAGTCCCAGCACGGCGGCCAGGGGGAGCAACAGCGGAATTAGCTGTTTTTTGACCATCATAACCAACGTACATAGCCCCAATGCCGCCAGATAGACGCTGGCAAATACAATTTCACGGCTCAGCCAGGAGCTGGCGACGTGGCGCAGGGCATTGAACGCATTCAGCGGATAGCCAAGGTGCAGGGTGGAGACCATCAGCCCCAGCCCCCCGACCACGCAGGCTAGCAACATGCCAGGCAACAGCTGGTGTTTAACCTCCGGTATGCGCGACGCCGCGCGGGCGGATAAGGTCAGAAAGACGGCCATGCCAACCGAGCCTTGCACCAGCAGGGTAAAGATCAGGAGCGGTAACTCATGCATGCGGGTTTTCCTCTTTTTCTGCGCCCTGATGCGGCTTAATCACCAGGTTAGGCTGCGTAATGGATGACGCCGGCAGGCCCTGCACGTCGCAGAGATTGCCGTACTTCGCGCGCAGCTCCTCAATTGGCCCGAACTTAATCGCCCCCAGTGGACAGGTAGCGACGCAGATGGGCTGCTCGCCTTTGGCCTGCAAATCCACGCAGAAATCGCATTTTGACATCTGCCCGGTCTCTTCATTCATCTGCGGCGCACCGTAAGGGCAGGACCAGGCGCAGTACCCGCAGCCAACGCATTTGTTGGTATCAACGCGGACAATGCCATCGCCCGGGCGCTTATGCATCGCCGTGGTCGGGCAGTTTTTGGTGCAAATCGGATCGGCGCAGTGGTTGCAGGAGATCGACAGAGTGTAGGCGTACACGTTATTGGCAAATCCGCCCTGCCCGGTCGGGATAAAGCCCCCGCCTTTCACCTCATAGACGCGGCGAAAACGGCGTCCTGGCTCAAGGTTATGTTTATCTTTGCAGGCCACCTGGCAGGCTTTACACCCGGAGCAGCGTGACGAGTCAATGAAAAAGCCAAGCTGCTTATCACTGACCGGTGGGTATTCCTTATACTGCTGACTCATACTTTGCGACCTCCACAAGCATGGTTTGATGAGAATTGCCTTTCGCAAGCGGAGTAATACGTGCAGAGCTCAGCACGTTGGCACATCCGCCGTGGTCGACGCCTTCGGCATCCGGTTGCCACCAGGCGCCGGCCTGCATGGCGACCACCCCAGGCATGATGCGCATGGTGACTTCCGCCGGGACCTGGCAGACGCCGCGCTGGTTGTGAATACGCACGGTATCCCCCTGACGGATCCCCCGCTGTTGGGCATCCGCCGGGTTGATCCACAGCTTCTGGATCTGCACTTCCTGCAGCCAGGGGTTGGCATACTGCGTGGAGTTGGCGCGGTTTTTCCCTTTCCAGGTGATCAGCTGGAGCGGGAACTGCTTCGCCAGCCTATCCTCCGGGCCTTCATGGGCCGGAACATAATGCGACAGCGCCGGTATTTCCGGGTTATTCATGTCGTACAGACGCTTCGAGAAGATCTCAATTTTCCCGGATGGCGTCGGGAAGGGATGATTCTGCGGATCGCGGATGTTGTCTTCAAAGGCCACATGCGGCTTGCTCTTAAAGAGATGCTGGCGTTTTTCCCGCAGCTCAGCGAACGTCGGCAGATGCTCATCTGGCATGGAGAGGCGGGTCTGCTCCCAGATATGTTCAATCCACTGCTGCTCGGTACGGCCTTCGCTGAACTGCGGCTCCATTCCCAGTTTAGCGGCAACTTCACGCTGCCAGTCATAGTCAGAGCGGCGTTCAAACTCTGGCTCAATCAGTTTTTCTGACAGGATCAGGTAGCTTGCCGTCCCCCAGGTTTCCCCGATGTTCCAGCGTTCCATAAAGCTGGTTTCCGGCAATAACAGATCCGCATAGCGGGCGCTTGGCGTCATATAGAGATCGCTAACGACGATAAACTCGATTTTCGACTCGTCCTCCAGCACCTTCACCGCCTGATGCAGATCCGGGTTCTGGTTCGCCAGGTAGTTGCCTGCCAGCGAGAAGAGGATGCGGATATTGCTTTTGAGCTTATCTGCCCCTTTCAGCCCCGCCTCTGGCGTCACTTTGTTGGCATCGTCGGCGGCCTGCACCCAGTTCATGATCGAGATGCTCTCTTTGACCGGGTTATCTGGCATCTCCGGGCCTGCCGCGAACTTACGGTTGCCGCAGCCGCCGTAGCCTGCCGCCCAGCCGCCTTTGATCCCGACATTACCGGTGAGGGTTGCCAGCAGCGTCGAGCCACGGGCGGTACGTTCACCACAGTTATGTCGCTGCGGCCCCCAGCCCTGAATTAACGCTGCCGGTTTGGTGTTGGCATAATCGCGCGCCAGCTGGCGAATGGTTTGTGCCGGGACACGGGTAATCTTTTCAGCCCATTCAGGGGTTTTAACCTGACCGTCTTTTTTGCCCATCAGATAGGCCACCAGCGACTCGTTGGCAGGCACGCCTTCCGGCATAGACGTCTCGTCAAAGCCCAGGGTATAGCGATCGATAAAGGCTTTATCATGCAGATTTTCGCTGACGATGACGTACATCATCGCGTCCATCAGCGCGTTATCGGTGGCGGGCAGCAGCGGGATCCACTCATCGGCGAGCGATGCCACGGTATCGGAGTAGCGCGGATCGACGACGATAAAGCGCGTGCCGTTCTGCTTCATCTGCTGAAAATAGTGATTGGTATGCCCGAAAATGGTTTCCGTCGGGTTGTGCCCCCACAGGATCACCAGCTTCGTGTCCGCCAGGGTATCCAGCGAGTTACCGCTGGCGACCGTGCCATAGGTATAAGGCGTGGCGGCGGCCGTGTTGCCCATACTCACCGAGTGGTAATACTCCAGATAACCGCCGGTGAGATTGAGCAGACGACGCATCATTTTATCGCCAGAGAAGGTGCCCCCGCTGGTCGCGGTATTGTTGTGCACAAAGCGGCTCTCTGGGCCATATTTGGCGGTAATGCGTTGCAGATTGTCGGCGATAAGCGTAGTGGCTTCGTCCCAGGAGATGCGCTCAAACTTCCCCTCGCCCCGCTTGCCCACGCGCTTCATCGGATATTTCAGACGATCCGGGTGATAGACAAATTTGCGGTAACTGCGGCCGCGCACGCAGGCGCGCATGACGGGCATCTCGGGATCGAGCGCGCTATCCGGGCGCGTCGTAATCTGCGTGACCACACCGTCAGCGACGTGGGCGCGAATATCGCATTTACCGCCGCAGTCAAAGGTGCTGCAGGTCTGGACAACACGCTCAGTGGAGCCAGCGGCCTCTGCCGTCGTAGCGGCTTCGGATTTGGCGGCAAAAGACTTGCCGGACATCACAAAGGGCAGCGTCACCAGAGCGGAACTGGCCTTGAGCAGTCCTCGGCGCGTGATTTCGGGAAAAAGCGCGTCCCTTTTTTCTTTGCGTTCTGACATGTTGTTCCCTCTCAAAAAAAGAGGTGCATTCTTCCCTATAACCCCAATTTGGTAATTGATATGAATCAATAGAGAAAAAGTGCTGCTCGCCAGATGCGTTATTTTTGCTTTATTCAACTAAAACAATTGAGTACGTGAATACCACCTTAGATACATATTCATAAAACTAATGATTTAGAGGTATCCCTGTGCTGCCGGTTTGCTCATTTTGCGTTTTCATCCACACTTATTTTTCATGGATTAATAATATGTGTGCCTGAGGCAACGCTGCAGGCAGGCAAAAAAGGGTAAGCACTGATGAAAAGGATCGCAATTATCGGCGCAGGGCCGACCGGCATTTATACGTTTTTCTCGCTACTTAACCAACGGACGCCGCTTTGCATCACCGTTTATGAGCAGACTGAAAAAGCGGGCGTCGGCATGCCCTACAGCGACGAAGACAATTCAAGACTGATGCTGGCCAATATTGCCAGCATTGAAATCCCGCCTATTTTTTCCACTTACATTGACTGGCTGCGCAGCCAGGACGATGCGCATCTGGCGCGCTACGGCGTGGAGAAATCGACCCTGCACGTGCGCCAGTTCCTGCCGCGCATTCTGCTGGGGGAGTATTTTCGCGATCAGTTTTTGCTTCTTGTGGAGCAGGCGAAAAAAGCGGGTTTCGACGTCGAGGTGCGCGAGTCCTGTCAGGTTACCGACGTGGAAGCCACCCCTGACGGGGTCAATATTTTGACTGACGATGACGCCGCGCCGAAGCTGTTCGATCTGGCCGTTATCGCCACCGGGCACGTCTGGCCTGATGAGGACACCACGTCGCGTTCCTACTTCCCCAGCCCCTGGTCCGGGCTGATGGAGGCCGACATTCGCGCCTGCAACGTGGGGATTATGGGCACCTCGCTGAGTGGCCTGGACGCGGCAATGGCTGTCGCCGTCCAGCATGGCAAATTCATTGAGACCGATAATGAACAGATCCATTACCAGCTGGATGAAGGCAGCGAGGCGTTGAAGATCGTGCTGATGTCCCGTTCGGGTATCCTGCCTGAAGCCGACTTTTACTGCCCAATCCCTTACGAGCCATTAACCATCGCCACGGAAACGGCGATAGACGCTGCTATCGCACAGGGTTCGGAGGGTCTGCTCGACCGCATCTTTGATCTTATCGTGGCCGAATTGCAGAACGCTGACCCGCAGTGGAGCGAGGCGGTGGCATTGCACTCCCTCACGGCCGATAGTATTCGTGAGGCCTGGTTTGCCGACAGAGAAAAACACGGCCCGTTCCGCTGGGCGGTCTCAAATCTTGATGAAGTGGAACGCAACAAGCGCGACAAACGCACGGTGCCGTGGCGCTATACGATCCTGCGGTTGCACGAGGCCGTTGAGAAAATTGTGCCCCACCTGACTGAACAGGACAGAGAGCGCTTTAAGTCGGGTCTGGCGCGTATTTTCATCGACAACTATGCGGCAATCCCGTCCCAGTCGATCCGCAGACTGCTGGCCCTGCGCGAAGCCGGCATTATCAGCATTCTTACCCTGGGTCCCGATTATGAACTGGCCTTAAAAGAGGACCGGACGGTGATCCATGCCCAGGGTAAAGCCTGGTACTTCGATGTGTTTATTGATGCGCGCGGGCAGCAACCGCTCAAAACGAAAGACCTGCCGTTCCCGGTCCTGCGCCACCAGCTGGAGTCTGCCGGAGAAGATATCCCCGAGGTGGGCGACGATTACACCCTGCTCGCCCCTGACTACCTGCGCGGAAAAATTGCCTTCGGCGCTCTGCCGTACCTGATGCACGATCGCCCCTTTGTGCAGGGACTGGTGGTGTGCGCCGAAATCGGTGAGGCAATGGCTAAAGCCGCGGTGCAACCCGCCTCGCGCGTGCGCAGACGGCTGCCCTTTACGGCAGAGTAAACGCGGTTTCGCAGGCGGCGGCCAGCGCCAGCAGCACTGATTCCTCTCCGGCGGGGGAGAGAATTTCCAGTCCAACGGGAAAGCCGGTTCGTGTTGTGCCGCAGGGGAGCGTGATAGCGGCGGATCCGCTGATGGCCGCCAGCTCAGGCGCGCAGCCGGGCGGCATTTTCTCAAGGCTTACCGGGAGTCGTCCAACCGTCGGATAAAGAAAACCGTCGAGCCGTCCCTGCTCCGCCAGCAGACCCAGGGTCTGGCGCAGCCGACGCCGCAGCTGCCGTCCGGCCAGCCACTGGGGCGTTTTTAACCTTTCGCTGGCGATCATCTGCGTCAGAAGCGGCATGAATTCCGGCAAAAACTGTCCCGAGGCGATAATCGCGTTCAGATCCGCAGGTGCGCCCGGATGCTGCTGTAACCAGGCGTCAAACGCCACGCGAAACTCATACAGGCTCAGGCATGTGGCTCGGGCCACTTCAGGCAGGATTGGCAGGGCAACGTCAACGACGGTGGCGCCGTGCCGTCTCAGAGTTGCGATGGCGTCATACCAGACGGCCAGTTGTTCAGGATCCTCTCCCTCCAGAGCGCGAATCACTCCCAAGCGCACGCCTTTCAGCGACAACGGTGTAACGGCACCCGGCGTCTGACCGTAGATAATCGCATGCAGCAGGGCCGCGTCCTGCACGTTGTGCACCATCGGCCCCACCGTATCTTTACTCAGGGAGAGGGGGGCAATGCCCTGCATCTGCGCCCTGCGCACCCGCGGCCTTAACCCCACCAGCCCGGTATAGCTACAGGGAATACGGATCGATCCGCCCGTATCGGTGCCCAGCGCCCCTTCCGCCATCCCGGCCGCCACCGCCGCAGCGCTGCCTCCGCTGGAGCCGCCTGCGGTAATGGCCGGAAACCGCGGGTGGCGCACGTCGCCCCCCAGCGAGCTGCGGGAGCGGACGTCAAAGGCAAACTCAGACATATTCGCCCGGGCCAGAATAATCGCCCCGGCTTCCCGCAGGCGACGCACCACCAGGGCATCGGTGGTCGCCCGCAGCTGAGCCAGCGAGGCGCAACCCAGCGTCAGGGGCAATCCGGCGCAGGCAATGTTATCTTTCACGATCACCGGCACGCCGTGCAGAGGCCCGGTAAGCTGGCCGCGACGCCGCAGTTTCTGGCTCGCTGCCGCCTCAGCCAGGGCCACCGGGTTCACCCCGAGAATGGCATTCAGCTGCGGGTGCGCGTCAATAATGGCCAGCCGCCGGGTTATTTCCTCAACACAGTCCTCGGGTGGTATCAGCCGCATTTTTTGCATAGGGTTCTCTTCCTGTTCAACGCCGCCATGCCGGAGGCCAGGCCCGCGCCCGGCCTCCCGTTGCATTTAGTCCCGCAGCCCGGAGGTGATGGCATCAAGATCGTGCGGACGCAGACGGATCTCTGCGGCACGACGGTGCCCCTGCATCCCCTCGGTACGGCTCTGGCGAATCGCCGGTTCCGCAATCGCGGCAATACCCTGCTCGTCGATCCACTGGTGGGTACAGATTTTAACGTAAGCCCCCACCCACAACCCACCGGTATAACGCGCCGCCGCCATGGTCGGCAGGGTATGGTTGGTGCCGCAGCATTTGTCTGAGAACACCACGCTCGCATTCTGCCCGATAAACAGCGATCCGTAGTTGCGGATTTTCGATGCCGTGCCGTGTGGATCCCGGGTATGCACCTGCAGATGTTCAGTCGCCATATAATCGGCAAAGGCAATCAGTTGCTCTTCGCTGTCGCAGACCACAATTTCGCCCTGGCGACGCCAGGCCTCGCCCGCGGTGACGGCGGTAGGCAGTGATGTCAGCTGGCGTTCGATTTCCGCAAGCACGCCCTCGGCAATCGACTGGCTGGTGGTCGCCAGCCCCACGCGGGTATGGACATCATGCTCGGCCTGAGCCAGCAGATCGGCGGCGATAATGCGCGCATCGGCGCTGTCGTCGGCGATGGTAAAGATCTCGCTCGGCCCGGCCAGGGCATCAATCCCCACCTTGCCAAAGACCTGGCGCTTGGCCTCGTTGACAAAGGCGTTACCCGGCCCGACGATTTTATCCACCACCGGCACGCTCTCGGTTCCCCAGGCCATAGCAGCGATTGCCTGCGCGCCGCCAATTTTGAAGATCCGGTGTGCGCCTGCGAGATGGCAGACCGCAATCATCGCCGGGTGCGCCCCGGGCGGCAGACAGGCGATAATCTGTTCACAACCGGCGACCGTGGCAGGCACAATCGACATCACCGGCGCGGAGAGGATCGGGTAGCGGCCCCCTGGTACATAACATCCCACCGTCTGGACGGGAATAATGCGGTGCCCGAGATGAACGCCTGGCAGGGTTTCAACCTCCAGCGGCTGCATGGTGGCGAGCTGGGCCTCGGCAAAGCGGCGCACTTGCTGGATAGCAAATTCGCTGTCCCGGCGGGTCTGGGGATCCATCTCGCTGAGCGCCGTTTCGATCTCGTGGGCGGTGACTTCAAACTGCGCTGGAACCACCTTATCAAACTGCTGTGAGAAGGCTTTCAGCGCCTCGTCGCCTTCAGCCTTAACACGTTCAATAATGGCGCTTACCGTGTCGGTTAACGACCGGTCGGCCTGGGCATCCTGCCCCTGAGGACGTTTGATCCAGCTCACCTGGTCAACAATTGACTGTACAGACATTACGCTTCCTCCATTTGACCCAGTTTGATTTGCGCCAGCAGCGCCAGGTGATCGTAAATTACCCACTCATCGACGATTTTGCCGTTGATAATGTGGTAGTGAGACATGCCCATCACGAACAGGCGTTCGCCGGTCGGTTTACCCAGCTCGCCATAGCCCAGGTGGTGGCCCTCAATGATCCAGCGAACCGCCACTTTGGTGCCGCCCTCATCGCACGGGTTGGAGCAGATATGTTGCGGCAGCCAGGCGCCGTCAGGGATCATGCCGATCAGCGCCAGCGTCTGGTGCGTCACGGAAGCCGTGCCGTACAGCTCTTTCATCAGCGGGCCGTGCCACTGGACGTTCGGCGCATAGACCTCTTTGATCTTGCCCAGCATCCGGCGGTTGTAGATTTCGTGCAGCCAGCGCAGGCACTGCTCTTCGGTATCGGTATGGGCAATGGAGACATCACAGACCATTTCCGGGGGATACTGCCCCAGCATGCGGCCATTTTCGCCGATGTCGGTGACGCGAAAGCCCTTATCGAACTGCTCCTTCGCCATGTTGAAGGCAATCTCGTCAGTGTTCAGCCCCAACTGCTTCATCAGCGACATGTTGTCGCTCACCACCCACTCCCGGTAGATTTTGTTTTCGTGGATCATGCAGTCGGCCACGGTGCGGGTAACGAAGGTGCGGTTGGTCGGTTTACCTAAATGGCTGAACTGCGTATGGCGGCCGCTGCCGGTCACGAGGTGCGAGGTATAGAAGCCATCCACGTCGTTGCCGTTCCAGATAACCTGCGTCGCCATGCCGCGGCGTTCCGGGAACGCCACCAGGCGCTGAAGCGTATCCTGCACCACCTGCTCGCGGGTATAGAGCGTGCCCAACGCGTTATATAAGACGCAGTTGTGCGTATAGTGGGTATAAATTAATCCTACGTCGCGTTCATCCCATATTTTATGGGTGCAGCGCACGATGTAATCGACAATATCGGTATAACAATCATCGAACCCCCGTAATGATTGTATGCGCTGGCGTTTCTCCGGCACTAAATCGATAAAGTCCCGGCGCTCAACCTGTAATACGGGTTCTTCGCGGATAAGTTTATTATTTTTCTCAGGTACGGCTGGAGCTTTATTTGTTGCTTCGGTTGAAGACATGCGTTCTCCTGCTTCTGTTTTCAGACAATACGATCCCGCACCCGAAATGGATGGAGAAGTGAGCCGCAATAAATATTGCGGCGGATTTAACACACGTTCAGATAAGAAAGAGTGCGGAGACTTACCTCCGCTTAATTAACGATTTGTGACCAGATAGCTAATTCATCAATACCCAGATATTCGCGAATAATTAAACCATCGCGTAATTCAAGCTGGCTGATACCGGTAATGGAGACCGGTTTACGGGTTGGCACGCCAAATTTACCGTAGCCGTCGTGCCAGGTCAGGAGCGACCAGCGCAGCGAAATGCGCACCGGCTCGTTGGGATCCCGGCGCACGATCAAATGGTGCAGCTGCACTTCGCTGTCAGCAAAGGATGCCCGATAGCCTGACAGCAGCGCGGCGATCTCCTGCTCTCCGGTGCCGATGCTGTGCCCCGGCGCATACAGCGTGGCGGCAGGATGGTACAGGCCCGGCACAGTACCACTGTTGCCTCCCGCCCACATGGTCAGATAACGCTCCACCACGCCGGCGACAGGCCCCTCAACATCATCACCTTCCGGCCCACCCGCCCAGCGGGCGTCGAGCGTTTCGGCGCTTTCGCGGGCAATCCCCAGTTGATTCTGCATAACACCCAGGTTGCGGGCAAACTCCTGCACGTTAAGCCCCAGCTGCGCCACTATTGCCGCCCGGTCCTGCAGCAGCCACTCCTGGCGCACCGCTCCCTCGGCGCAAATACGATCTGCCCAGGTGCGCACCCAGACGGTTTTCCCGGTCGGCGGGCCAAAGAAGCCCTCTCCCTGATGGCGAATACAGGCGATGGTTCGCTGGGCGGCGTAATGCTCATCGCCTGGGTTTTGCGTCGCCAGGATGTCTTCCGTTAGCACGGTGCGCTGGGGGAAGCTGTGCATCGCCTCCAGCGTCAGGCGCATAAACTGCGGCAGATCGGTGAGCTGTTTCTCCGGGGTGATAAAGACCACCGGCGTGGCGTAAAAGTCAGCCAGTTGACCAATGTCCTTCTGCTCCCAGACCACGTGCGTCAGGGTGCGAATAAACTGTTGAATGGAGTCGAACTGGGGGCTGAACCCTGGCAATCTGCTCATTTGTCCTCCTGGGTCTGGAACACGTAATTACCCTCTGCGTCGATAGTGCCCCTATGCGGGCGGCGCGCTGAGTGGCGAACCACCAGCCTGCCCGGGACGATAACCTGTTCGGGTTCAATAGTGCCGCTGTCGATCTGCTTCAGCAGGAGATCCACCGTGGCGGCAACCATCGCCTCTACCGGCTGTGAAGCCGACGTTAAGGCATATGAGGCCCAGCCGGACGGGCCGATATCGTCATAGCCAATGATGGAGACATCCTCCGGGATCCGCAGGCCAAACTCGTAACGCGCCACGTCCATCACGATGACGGCCATATGATCGTTGGCGACAAAGATCGCATCCGGTGCGGGCGAGGCAGAAAAGAGCGCGTATGCCGCGCGGGCGGTCTGCTGCGCATCGTAGTTACCATTAACCACCCGGACGTCCGCCACCCCCTGCTCCTGCAGAGCGGCCAGATACCCCCGCTGACGGGCCAGGTTGACGGACGAATCCGCCACGCCGCCCACGTAAGCAAACCGCTGGTGACCTGCAGCCAGTAAAAATTCGGCAATCTGCCGGGCGGCCGCCTCGTTATTGCTGTTAACGCTCGAGGCCATGCCGCTCTCTTCGCTGCGGTTAAACAGCACCACCGGGATGCCCGCAGCCAGACACTCCTCCGACAGATCCAGCGACAGCGTCACCGAGGCCAGCACAATCCCATCCACACGGTACTGCATGATCTGGTCGAAAATACGGTCAACGTTTCCTTCCCGATCGCCGACAAACAGCAGCAGGTGATAATTCAGCGTGTCCAGCTTTTGCGCCAGCGCCTCCAGCACCTGCGGGTAAAACTGGTTATCAAAGTAGGAGATCACTACGCCGATGATCCGCGAGCGGGCGGTGTTGAGCGAACGCGCTATGGCGTTTGGCCGGTAACCCAGCTCCCGCGCCGCCTTCAGCACTTTCTCACGGGTGGCCGGTGAAATGCTCGCCCCGGGCGTGAAGGTGCGGGAGACTGCCGACTGTGATACGCCCGCCAGTTGCGCCACCTGTTGTGAGGTCACCGCTGTAAAAGTCTTACGTTTCATTACTCTGTGTTCCTTATCCCTTTCGCTTCCCCATTCTGGCACAGATTCAAGACGTTAAACCGAACTGCCGCCCTGTTCCCCGCAAAACGGTGCCTCAGGAAGCGGGTACTTTTTATACTTACACCATCTTTGCATGCGTATGCAACAGACAGAATTATTTTTTTCACAATGGTGACAAACAGCCTTTACAAAATTGAAACCTTTTCGTAACTTCAATTTTTGAATACGTATGCAGCGCAGTTTTCACACCGTCATGGTACCGGGCAGATTGGGCAGTATCCAAAAGGAGTGAGCCGGTAAAGGTTGTACTTGGCTGGTTATAACCCATTACTTTTTAAGAGGTTCACAACCATGTTTCGAGCACTGTTACGCCGACCGGAAGCCCGGCTGTTCTTTATCATCAGCGTATTGTTTTTTATCTGTATTCATAGCATTGACGCGTTTCTGGCCCCGATGATGATCAATCAGGGGATGGAGCCGCAGGTGATGGGGATCATCATGGGGGCCAGCGGTCTGGCGACGCTGCTGATCCGCTTCCCGCTGGGAATTGTTTCCGATGTGGTGAAGAGTCGAAAAATCTTCATCCAGTTTGCGCTGGTTCTGCCGATCATCGCCTGGCCCCTTGCCTGGCTGGAGCCGAACGCCCTTACCCTGTATCTGGCGAAAGCGGCAGACGGGGTGACCGCGGCTACCTGGGTACTCTACAACATCCTGTTTATTCGCTACTTCGACCAGAAAGAAGCGCCTGCCGCCGTGGCGCTGCTGGCGCTCGCCGGGCCGCTGGGGGTGTTTCTCGGCAACTGCATCGGCGGTCTGTTAATTCACTATTTTAATAACAACATCGCCTTTTTCGTCTCCTGCGTCTCGGCGCTGGTGGCGCTGCTCCTGACCACCCGCATTCGCGACGTGCATGACCCGGTTAAAGCCCCGACGCTGAAAGCCTGTATCGCCGGTGCGCGCGTACAGCTGGCCGATCGTTCGGTGTGGCTGATTGGTATTCTGGCCACCCTCGTCATCCTGGTGCCCTTTGCCACCCGCGATACGCTGACGCCGATCTACGCCGAGCAGCTGGGCGGGCGGGCCGGGATCTTAACGCTGCTCAGCAACATCCATCTGATCTTCTATGCCCTGGCGATTGCCCTGTGCAGCAGCGTGTTCTATCAGCGTCTGGGCCTGATGAAAACGGCGGTACTGGGCATTGTGCTGCAGGTGGTGTCGACCTTTGGCATCCCCTTCACCAGCAATCTGTATCTGATCTATCTGTTACAGGCTCTGGCCGGATTCTCCTTCGGGATGGCGTTCGCGGCCTTTATGTCCCTGAGCGTGGTTAACACCACCTCCGATGAGCAGTCCACGCGGATGGGGCTGTTCCAGACCATCTACTCCTGCGGCATGTTTGCCGGGCCGGTGATCATGGGGGTGATGATGCAACACATTAACCTGTCGTCCGGTTATCTGTTTATTGCCGCCCTGTCTGTCGTCGCGGCGCTGGCGACCCCGCTCTCCGTGCGCTGGGTTAATTCCCGTAAAACACCCGCAACGGCTGAATTATCGATTAACAGTTCCCTCGCGCCCGCGCGCGACCAGTAAATTTTATTTCCGATGACATTATCCCGGCCCGCCGGGAGGGTATCCCTCATCATAAATACAGAAGGAAAATAGTGTGGCTTATAGACTTAAAACCAGTAAACCTATTCAGGAACGTCAGGATGCACAGCGACAAATAAGGGAGACGGTGGAACTTATTCTGGCGGATATAGAAAAACGCGGGAATAAAGCCATTCGCGAATTATCGGTAAAATTTGATCGCTATGACCGGCAAGATTATCGCCTGACGGAGGCGGAAATTAATGCCTGCATCGGCAAATTAAGTCGTCAGGATATTTGTGATATTGAATTCGCCCAGGAGCAGGTCTTTAATTTTGCCCGGGCGCAAAAAGACTGTCTGCGCGATCTGGAAATTGAAACCCGCCCCGGGGTGATCCTCGGCCATAAAAACATCCCGATTAATGCCGTGGGCTGTTATGTCCCGGGCGGGAAATATCCGCTGCTGGCCTCGGCGCACATATCGATTATTACTGCCAACGTCGCGGGCTGCTCCCGCATCGTCAGCTGCGCCCCGCCGTTCGGTGGCGAGCCGGCTCCGGCGATCGTGGCGGCGCAAAAAATGGCCGGGGCGACGGAGATCTACGCCCTCGGCGGCATTCAGGCGATTGGCGCGATGGCGCTGGGCATCGATACACTGGCGCCGGTAGATATGCTGGTCGGCCCCGGTAACGCCTTTGTGGCAGAGGCCAAACGCCAGCTGTTTGGCCGGGTTGGCATTGATCTCTTCGCCGGTCCAACCGAAACCCTGGTGATTGCCGATGACACCGTTGACGCCGAAATCTGCGCCACCGACCTGCTGGGACAGGCCGAACACGGCGTTACCACTCCCGCCATTCTTCTGACCAACTCAATGGCACTGGCCAAAGAGACGCTGCGGGAGATCGACCGCCTGCTGGAAAAACTCCCCACCGCCGATATTGCCCGCCAGGCCTGGCACGACTACGGAGAGATCATCGTCTGCGACAGCTACGACGAAATGCTTGCCGAGGCCGATTGCATCGCCTCTGAACACGTGCAGGTGATGACCGACCGCGACGACTGGTTCCTCGCAAACCTCACCAATTTCGGCGCACTGTTCCTCGGCCCGCGCACCAACGTCGCTTACGGCGACAAGGTCATTGGCACCAACCACACCCTGCCAACGCAAAAAGCCGCGCGTTACACCGGCGGCCTGTGGGTCGGCAAATTCATGAAAACCTGCACCTGGCAGAAGGTCCTCAGCGATGAGGCCACTGCGGAGATCGGCAGCTACTGCTCGCGGTTATCACTGCTGGAGGGCTTTGCCGGACACGCCGAGCAGGCCAACGTTCGCGTGCGTCGCTACGGTCAGACAGAGGTGCCCTACGCCACCCCTGCCCCGGTCAGAGAGAAGGTGTAACCCATGACCTTTCCTGAGATGCCCTCCTTTGGCCTGCACGGCAAGCGCGCCCTGGTGACGGGCGGCTCCAGAGGACTGGGGTTCGCCTGCGCCATCGCGCTGGCCCACGCCGGGGCGGAGGTGTGGATCGCCGCCCGGGATCGCCAGGCGCTGGACGCCGCCGCCGCACTCGCCGCAGAACACGGGCGGGTATTGCACCCGGTGGCGCTGGATATTACCGATGTCGCGCAGGTCGGGGCGGTGCTCGCTGAACTGCCCGTTTTCGACATTCTGGTGAATAGCGCCGGGCTGGCGCGCCACGAGCCGTTCCTTACTGCCAGCGAGGCCAGTTTCGACGCGGTAATGGCGGTCAACGTGCGGGCCACTTTCTTTATCAGCCAGCGGGTAGCAGCGCGGATGCGTGACCAGCGGATCGCCGGGTCGATCATTCATCTCTCCTCGCAGATGGGGCACGTCGGCGGTCCGCGTCGCAGCGTCTACTGCGCATCGAAATTTGCGCTGGAGGGGTTAACCAAAGCCATGGCGCTGGAGCTGGGTGAAGACGGGATCCGGGTCAACACCCTCTGTCCAACCTTTATTGAGACCGCACTCTCTGCGCCGTCGCTGGCCGAACCCGATTTTCGCCGCTACGTGCTGGATAACATTACGCTGCGCCGTCTGGGCAAACTGGAAGACATCATGGGACCCGTAGTGTTTCTGGCCTCCGACGCCGCGGGGATGATCACCGGCAGCGCGCTGATGGTTGATGGCGGCTGGACCGCAACGTGAGGCATGAGATGGAAAAGAGTCATCGCGCCCTGCCGCTGGTGCTGATTGGCGGCACGCTCTGTAACGCCCGGCTCTGGCAGCCGGTTCTCGGCCAGCTCAATGTGTCTGCTGCGATCTGCCTTGAGCTAACGACAGACACCTCGGCTGTGCAGGCTTCGCAGCGGTTGCTCGCCAATCTGCCGCCGCGTTTCCTGCTGGCCGGTTTCTCACTGGGAGCGATAGTGGCGCTGCAGATGGCCGCCGACGCCCCCGGGCGGATTGCCGGGCTGGCGCTGCTGTCGGTCAACCCCCTTGCCGACCGACCGGAAAATACCGCACCCCGGCGTGAGGCGGTGAACGCCGCCCGGCAACAGGGGCTGACGCACTGGCTCTCCGCCAGCCTGTGGCCGAAGTACGTCGCGCCGTCACGTACGGATGATCAGGCCTTACACGATCTCATCTGCCGGATGGCAGAGGAAAGTGGCCTCGATACTTTCGTCACGCAAACGGAGATCGCTCTGACCCGGCGGGATAATCGCGGGGCGCTGGCCTCGCTCGCCTGCCCCATCATCGTTATTAACGGCGTGCATGACCCTATTTGCACGCCCCATCACCACCAGCTGGTTGCTCAGAGCGCCCCGCAGGCGAGATGCGTCACCCTCACCTCTGCCGGGCACTTTACGCTGCTGGAGGCGCCCGAAGAGGTTGCGCCCCCGCTACGCCAGTGGATTCAGGAGTGTTCAGATGCGCAAGAATAAACTCAGGGCGGAGCATAACAACGCCGCCATTATCAACGGCTGGCTGGCGATCCCCTCCAGCTACAGCGCCGAGATCCTCGGCCATCAGGGCTATGACGCCGTGACCGTCGATCTCCAGCACGGCATGATCGATTTCGCCAGCGCCCTGTCCATGTTGCAGGCGCTCTCCGCCACTCCGGCGGTGCCGCTGGTGCGGGTTGCTGATAACGATCCGGCGCAGATCATGCGCATGCTGGATGCCGGTGCCTACGGCATTATCTGCCCGATGATCTCCACCCCGGAAGAGGCCCGACGCTTTGTCGCCGCCTGCCGCTACCCGCCGCTGGGCAACCGCTCTTTTGGTCCGGCACGCGGCTTGCTGTACGGCGGGGCCGATTACCCGCAGCACGCTAATGACGAAATTCTGACGCTGGCGATGATCGAAACCCGCGAAGGGCTGGCGAATCTTGACGCGATCCTGGCCACCGAGGGGCTGAATGGGGTGTTTATCGGCCCGAACGATCTCTCCCTGACGTTGACCGGCAGCGCCAGCGCCGAATCCCGTCACCCGGAGATGCTGGCCGCCGTTGAGCGGGTGGTCAGCCAGTGTCGCCAGAGGCAAAAAATCGCCGGGATCTTTTGTACCTCCGGCGAAGCTGCCGCCCGACGTATCAGCGAAGGTTTCCAGTTTGTCACCCCTGCCAACGATGTCATGCAACTTGGCCGCGCCTCGCGCGAGGCTGTCGCCCAGGCGCGCGGCAACGCTATCCCCACTACCGGCGCATCAGGCTATTAACAGGAGAGAACATGAAAGCACGTCACATTACCCCGGAACAGGCCAGAAGCCGTCTGGTTGCCCCTGAAGATATGGTCTCCTGCAATCTGGCGTTTATCGATTGCAAACTTCCCGGCTCGCACCTGAAGCAGAACTACTCCTTTATTGGCCCGGGCGTAACCCAGTCGTCTGCCCAGATGGTAAACATCCCGGAGCCGCACGGTTTTAACATCGGTGCCGCAGCCATGCCGAAAGGGGTAACCAATAACCTGCACCTGCACTTCACCGCCGAAGTGTTTTTAATTCATGAGGGCACCTGGCGTTTTCGCTGGGGAGCGAACGGTGAAAACGAAGCGGAGTTCAGCGCCCCGGCCATTCTGTCGATACCGACCTGGATCTTCCGCGGCTTTACCAACGTCAGTAAAGAAGAGACCTGCGGCATGGTCTACACGGTGCTGGGCGGTAACCACACCGGGGGGATCATCTGGCACCCGTCGATTCTGGACGCGGCCAGCGAGTACGGCCTGTACCTGAGCAAAGAGAATATGCTCATCGACGTGAATGCGGGGGATACCCTGCCTGAACCGTCGGCGCTGCTCGCGCCGCTGCCGGCAGACGAGATCGCCGCCCTGCGTCACTACTCTGTTGAAGAGATGCGCCAGCGGGCGGTGACCGGGGAGGATCGTCAATGGTCTGCGGCGGGGTTACTTGATTCGGTCCTGCCGGGCCACGGCGGTGAGATCGCGCCGGTGATTGGGTTCGGCATCAGCCAGGACAAACACGCGGCCCCCGCCATCGTCAACCCACACGGCTTCTCGGTGGAGTGGCTGCGCCTGACGGCAGATCACGTGGTCGGTCGTCACCTGTGCCCGGATGTTCAGGTGATCATGGTCTTTAAGGGAACCCTGGAGGTGACGTGGAATGTGGAAGGGGAAGAGGTAAGTATTATCGCCCCTGAACGTTCCGTTATTTCGGTGCCGGAGAACAGCTGGCGGCGTTACCGTGCGCTGAACGGCGACATGGAGTGCATTCTGACCACCCAGGGCGATCAGCGTAAGCGCATCTACTGGGATGAGAAGGTGCTTGAACAGGCCAGAGCCGCCAATCGCTGTCTTGATCCAGACGGTTACGTAACGGCAGTGGATCTGTTGCCTGAAACGGCGCGTCGCGCGGGTCTCAGACTGGAGGCCTTGCCTTAAGCGGATTCAGGGCGGGTCATCCCGCCCTGAACGTGGAGATTTACTCGAAGTACACGCCCGGGTTATCGGACAGGGAGACGAAGGTTTTCGAATCTTTATCCAGGGCGAGGATCCTACCGCTTTCGATATCATAAACCCAGCCGTGCAGGCGGATGGCGTTGTTACGCAGACCGACCGCCACGGAAGGGTGAGTTTTGATGTTGCTTAGCTGGGCGAAGACGTTTTCCTGCACCATGGCATTCACTTTGTCAGTCGGATTTTCCCAGTTTTTATTTTCTACCACCGCTTTGGCGGCATCGGAGTAACGCAGCCAGTGCGACACGGCAGGCATCGGTTCCAGGTTAGCATTGTCGGCAATCGCCTTCATCGCGCCGCAGTTGGAGTGGCCGCAGATCACGATGTCAGTGACGCCCAGCGCCACGACGGCGTATTCGATGGTGGCGGAAACACCGCCTGGCTCTGGCCCGAAAGGCGGCACGATGTTGCCAGCATTACGAATGACAAAGAGCTGTCCTGGATCCTGCTGGGTCACTAATTCCGGCACCAGACGGCTGTCAGAACAGGAGATGAAAAGCGCTTTGGGATTCTGGCTGGAGGCCAGACTACGGAAGAGGTCTTTACGTTGCGGAAAAACTTCTTTTTGAAAGCTGAGAAAACCTTCAATGATATGTTGCATAGCAATGTCTCATTTTTTTGTGATTGTACAGGCATGATCGAGATCACGGTTTTTTGAGTTTACCCACCGCGCCCGAGTTCAGACAAGCAATATATTTCTGGACGGACCGCATGACAATCTCCCGCGCATAGGCGGAAATGTTCTGCCCTTCAAAGGCGCCGTAGAGACGTTCGAAGCGCACATTGTCCAGGTGCGCAGCGATCTCGCTCACCGCGCTTGCCGGCAGCGGCAGCATATTCGGATAGCTCCACATAAAGGAAACCGCGTCTTTTCCCGGGGTCACCTGCAGGATATCGCCCGCCAGCAGCACGCCCCCGTCCTGGTTCCAGTGCAGCACCGTGCCTCCGGCAAAATGCCCGCCCAGCCTGAACAGGGTGACGTCAGGCATAATCTCCAGAGAATCCCCCTCCCAGAAGCGCAGCGCGGGACTCTCCCGCATCACCCACTGCCGATCGCTGGCATGCAAATATACGGGTGCATTAAAGGCTGCGGCCCAGTCCTGCATGGTGGTGTAGTAGTGCGGGTGCGAGATGGCAATGGCGTCGATCCCGCCCAGCGCCGTCACCAGCGCGTGGGTGGCAGGATCGAGGTTGGCGATGCAGTCCCACAGCACGTTACCCTGCGGGGTTCGCAGCAGGATCGCCCGCTGGCTGATGGCAAAGGCGGGAACGGTTTTGATGCTCAGAAGACCGTCTTCGAGCTGTTGCCACTTATTCGTGTGGGTGGTAGTCAGGGTAGTGAAATCCACCCATTCCTGCCCCGTCGCGGGCACATACTGGCGTTCATCCTCGCAAATGGCGCACTGTTGCGGTTCGCGGGCCACGTCGTACGACGTGCCGCAGGTTTTGCAGATGGTGATCATGACGTCTCCTTAGCCGAATACTGCATGAGTATGGCAAGGATTATCCTTATGTGCGCTGGCGTGCTTTAGCCCGGTATTTTGCTCTATAATACGACCTGGAACAAAAACCGAACAAAGCAGGTAAATGATGGAAATTGATCTTAACAATCTGGTGTTTGACGGGCTGGATGAAGCAGAAGAACGTAACGCAGAACGCCTTGAAGACGCTGATAAAAAAGCGCAGGCAATTGTAGCGGACGACGACTGCGGCGACGCCTGCAAGATCTGATGTAAAACGCCCCGGACGATTGCCGGGGCGTTGAGTTCCAGGCCCACGCAAGCGCAGCGCTGCCGGGCACTGATTACGACTTATTCATACCGTCGATTGCTTGCTGAGCGCAGGCTTCATCCAGATGCCCACCCGGCGCACCGCCAATTCCGATAGCCCCGATCACCTCCTCCCCTTCCTTAACCGGCAAACCACCCGCCAGCAGCAGCAGGCCCGGAATATCACGCAGGTTCTGCGCGCCCGCGTTGCTCTGGGCAGACTCCATCACTTTGCCCGAGGCATTTTTGGTGCTGAGGGCGGTGAACGCTTTCATCTCGCTGGCTTTCAGGGTATGTGGACCGGCATTGTCCGTGCGCTGTACCGCTTTCACCACCCCGGCACGATCCACCACCGTGACGCTGACCTGATAATTTTTGGCCGTACAGGCCTGAATGGCCGCGCTGGCTAACGCGTTTGCCTGGGTCAGGGAGAGACTCTTTTGCGTAACGGACTGGGCATGCGCCGATACGCTGACCATCCCTGCTACACACGCTGCTGCCATCATTAACTTTTTCATCGCACATCCTCTGGTAAGTGGAAACAGAGGCAGCGTACCGAAGCGCGCGATGAAATGTTATTCGGTCGATTACGCAGTCATCCTGGTAGTTCTACGGATGGCAATTTGTCGTATTCCCGGATGGCCTGCACCAGACTTGAGACTCCCAGCTTAACGAACACCGCTGCCCGGTGGGCTTCCACCGTACGGGGCGAGAGGTTCAGGCGGGCTGCGACTTCTTTATTACTGCTCCCCTCCATCAGGGCCAGCAGCACCTCGTGTTCCCGGGCGGTGAGCTGTTCAAAGAGCGCCCTGACCCGTTTTGCCTCCTGCCAGCGCACCACCCGCTGCTGGCTCTCTGCCAGCGCGACGGTAATGGATTCGATTAGCTTGTCAGCATCCAGCGGCTTGGTGAAAAACTCAAACACCCCGTTATGAAACGCCCGCCGACAGGCATCGATCGTGCCATGACCGGTCATCAGGATCACCGGCAGCAGCGGCCAGGGCCACGCCCCCTCCTCCAGCCAGGCCAGGCCGCCTTTGCCCGGCATCCGCATATCCAGCAACAGGCAGCCGGTCAGCGCTTGTTCAGCGCCGTGGGCGGCCATAAACGCCGCAATACTTTCATATGGCTCGACGCGCCAGTTCATCCCCGACAGCAGAAAAACCAGCGACTCCCTGACCGACGCATCATCATCAATTAACCAGATGACGTTATCCATCTACCTGACTCCCGTAATAAGCAAACTGCAACCGGACCCTGGCGCCGCCTTCCGGGGCATTATCCAGCGCCAGCGTGCCATTCATTCTGGTGACTAACGACTCCGTTAAGGTCATGCCCAGGCCAGTACCGCCCTCTCGCCCGCTGTAAAAGGGCATAAAGGCGTTGTGTAGGGCGTCCGGGGTAAAGCCCGGCCCGCCGTCAGTAATGTCGATATGGATAACATCGCCGTTGCGCAAGCTGCGGATATGCACCCAGCCCGCCGCACGTTCCTGCTGCGCCTGGATGGCGTTGCTGAGAAGGTTGTGCAGCACCTGCTCCAGCCACAGCCGGTCGGCACAGAGCGTGCGGGCATCCGCGGCAAAGTCATGGGTAAGGCGAATGTGTCTGGCGGTGCGCTCGTGCTACAGCAAATTCCCGACCTGTTGCCAGCAACTGACCAGATCCACGTCGCCAAGGGTGACTGTCTCCTGGGTAACGTGTTCGCGAAAGCGGGTCAGTAGTTCATCTATCCGCCGGGTTTGCACCAACGCCGACGCGAGCGCCTGAGACACCGCCTCGGGATTACCCTGCCGCAACTGGCGCTGCGCCCCCTGGATCCAGGTCTGGGCTGCCGTCAGGGGCTGGTTGATCTCATGCACAATCCCTGCGGTGATCTCCCCCAGAGTATTGAGCCGGGCATGCTGATAATACCTGGCGCGCTGGTCGGCGTTTTGCCGTTGCTTACGCTGCCAGAGGATCACCCCGCCTGCCGCAATCACCACGGCCCACCCCAGCCAGAGCAGTAAAAATGGCAGCAGGGCAATGTCCAGCCACGCCGGTCGGGCGTCGGCCCGCAGGATAAAGGGTTGGGTATGCAGCGTAAATTGACGCTGCCAGTGCCAGAAGGCGTCTGCCGGGGGTGGCGACGCGTCTCCACGCAGATCGAGCGCGAGACGGGTAAAATGCGGCCTGGCATTGATCACCGACCGGGTATCGATCAGCACGCGGATTTGTCGCCAGGGGTTGTAGAGCCAGTATTGCGTGTCGCCCACCGGTTCCACCCGCGCGGCGTCGAGGGCGCGACCCTGGGTCTTTTGCAGGCCGAGGATTTGCGGGAATTTTTTACGCAGCGCCGCAAGATCTTCATCGCCATTCAACAGCGGCAGCACCGACTCATTCTGGGTGAGAACCGCGCCAGCCTCAGTAAAGGCCAGGGCAAAATCCCGGTCCAGATCCCAGAACTGACGGCGGATCTGTTCGGCATACAGCAACACGCTGCTCAGAAGACAGAGCACAAGCCAGATCAGGATCCCACGTTTTAGAAAATTTTGGCTGTTCATTCATTTAACTGGCGCAGGGAGAAGACGCCAGAGACCTTAGCAGGAAGCCAGGCCGGGGACAAAACTTGCGGTGTTTTTTGGATGTTAGCGTCCAGAATGGCGAGATGTGCGCGGTAGAACGCACACCTCGTTCCAGTAGGTTTCCCGCACCAGGCGGTGTTCAGCGTTGCGTTTGCTCATGGAACCACTCCGGGTCGATGGTGGCGATGTCCACGCCATAGAGGCTGGCAACCGGCAAAATGGATTCAATAATACGTTGCGCGCTGTTCTCTGTGCCTTCCGGTGGCGCTGCAAAAAACCGCCGTAACCTACTCATCAGTCTGTTCAATGCCGTGTTCCTCTTTGCTCAACCTGAATGCAGTTAAACAGCAATCGCCTGCCCAGTGAAATGCCGATTCCGGCAGAGGATTTGCGTGAATTGCAAAAGCACGCCATCCGTTTATTGAAGCGTAACAGACTGTTCATGCGTGTTTTTATAGAGCAAAGACAAACTTGGCATTTGGCGGCCAGGGGTGATGATGGAAGCGTATCCAGCTGGCCTTTATCGTTAACGTGCCGGAACTGACGACAGTGGCAGGTCAGGTGAACAACCGGGTGCAGATTTACCCGGCGGCTATTTTGTCTATACAGGCGTGGTGTATTACATGCTGTGCAGTGGGATTGAACAGCTGGCAAAACGCTGACGGTTTAACCGGCCAGCGCTTTCACCACGGTTTCCATCGCCTGGGTGGTTAACTCACTGCGTTTTACTCGCTGGTTCGCCAGCGAGGTGCGCAGGACCCCGGCGATAACAATATGCTTTGGCTCCTGCCCGAGATCGCGCATCTCAAGAACGACTTTGCCTACCACGCGACACATCTCCTGATACAGCGCTTCGTCTTTGGTTACATTGCCCATGATCTTCACTCCATTGCCCGAAAACGCCAGCTTAAAGCATTCATTAGTCTTATACAAAAAAGAAGCCCGGCGAGAAACTCACCGGGCTTTTTAAAAGCAGAATCAGGGGATTAGTTGTTAACCGGGATCACTGCGCCTTTGTATTTGGTGCGGATCCAGTCCTGAATTTCTTTTGAGTGCAGGACATCGACCAGCGCCACGATGTCCTTCTTCTTCTCATCGCCACGGTGCACGGTGATGATGTTGGCGTACGGGTTGTTTTCACCGCTCTCAACCGCGATCGGGTCGTGAACCGGATCCAGACCGGCGTCGATGGCGTAGTTGGCGTTGATCACCACCGCAGCCCCTTCGTCATTGTTGTACATCTGCGGCAGCAGAGAGGCTTCAACGTTCGGGGTGAATTGCAGTTTTTTCGGGTTCTCTACGATATCGCTGATGCGCGCGGTCACTTTGTCGATGCCCGGCTTCAGTTTGATCACGCCCTCTTTCTCGAAGATAGAGAGGATACGGCCTTCTTCAGAGACGGCATCACGCATGATGATTTTGCCGCCTTCCGGCAGGTCTTTCAGCGATTTGTATTTTTTGGAGTAGATGCCGATCGGCTCGATGTGGATCGCACCGGCGCTGACGAAATCGTACTCTTTATCACCGGCGTGATCTTTCAGCACGCTGTTGAGATAGGGAATGTGCTGGAAGTAGTTGGCGTCGATGTCACGACCCGCCAGCGCGGTGTTCGGCAGGATGTAATCCTGGAACGGTTTGATCTCCAGGTCGATACCCTGCTTCGCCAGAATCGGCTTCGCCTGCTCCAGAATTTCGGCGTGCGGGGTGTTGGACGCACCTACCGTCAGGGTATCAGCCCAGGCGGCAAAGCTCAGGGCGCTCAGGGTTGCTGCGGCAATCAACGTCAGTGTTTTTTTCATGATGATGGTTCCTGTGTTTGTATTATTAGCGTTTATCTAACAGTGAAGTAATGATGTCGCCGCAGAACTGGATAATGAAAACGATGATCAGAATGGTCACCGTTGCCACCAGCGTGACGTCACCATGGTTGCGCTGGAATCCTTCCAGATAAGCCAGATTTCCCAGACCACCGGCACCAATCACCCCCGCCATTGCGCTGTAACTGACCAGTGCAATCAGCGTTACCGTGATCCCGGAGACCAGGGCTGGGGATGATTCCGGCAGTAAAACCCGAAAAATTAAGGTACTCAGACGGGCGCCCATTGAGCGCGTCGCCTCGATCACCCCTTTGTCCACTTCACGCAGGGCGATCTCCACCAGACGGGCGTAGAACGGCGCAGCACCGACAATCAGCGCGGGCAGCGCCGCATTTGCCCCGAGGATGGTCCCCACGACGGTTTTGGTGAAGGGGATCAGCAGCACAATCAGGATGATGAACGGGATCGAGCGGAATACGTTCACCACAATCGAAATCACGCTGTAAACCGTGCGGTTGTGGAACATGCCACCCCGGGCGGTTAAAAACAGCGCCAGGCCGAGGACCAGGCCAAGCACGAAGGTCGCGACGCCGGAGAGCGCTGTCATGTAGAGCGTTTCCAGCGTGGCGGCCCACAGCTGGTCCCATTTCAGGTGCGGAAAAAGATTCTCAGCCATGTTTAATTACCTCGCCTTCAATATCACTGTGCTGCAAATCGGCGAGGATATTGTTCAGTTGTTCTTCTGTTGCCACCACGTGAAGCCAGAGCTGGCCGAACACGCCGTGAGCGGTTTGGGTCATTTTGCCGTGCAGGATGTTGAACGGCAGGCCGTAGCGCAGGGTCAGCTCCCCGACAATCGGCTTGTGGGTGCTGTGGCCGGTGAAGGTCAGCTTGATGACGGTGCCTTCCAGCTCATTCGCCAGCTCCGTATTAAAGGTCTCTTCTTCAGCGTACTGGCTGACCTGACGCACAAACTGTTGCGTAATCGGCTGCTGCGGGTGGGTAAAGACCTGCAGCACTTCGCCCTCTTCCACCACTTTGCCATTTTCCATCACCGCCACGCGGTCGCAGATTTTGCGCACCACGTGCATTTCATGGGTGATGAGAACAATGGTCAGCTTGAAGCGACGGTTAATGTCGAGGAGCAGATCGAGGATCTGATCGGTGGTCTGCGGATCCAGCGCGGAGGTAGCTTCGTCGCAGAGCAGAACGTCAGGGCTGTTCGCCAGCGCACGGGCAATGCCGACGCGCTGCTTTTGCCCGCCGCTGAGTTGGGAGGGATACGCCTGTTCGCGGCCTTTCAGACCCACCAGCTCTACCAGTTCCGCCACCCGGACTTTAATTTTGGCTTTTGGCACCCCGGCAATCTGCATCGAGAAAGCGATGTTCTCGCTCACCGTGCGGGACCACAGCAGGTTGAAGTGCTGAAACACCATACTGATCTTCAGCCGCGCCTGGCGCAGGGCTTCGCCTTTCGCTGCGGAGATATCCTGCCCGTTAATGGTCACGCTGCCCGTAGTCGGTTTTTCCAGACCGTTAAGCAGGCGGATTAATGTACTTTTACCCGCGCCGCTGTAGCCAATAATGCCGTAAATCTGTCCCTGCTCTATCGCCAGGTTCACGTTGTCAACGGCCGTCAGCGCCACTTTTCCGTTGTCAAAAATCTTCGAAATATTCCTGAGTACTATCATTCTTAAGGTAATCCGTTCGCCTGTGGCGGTTTAGCAGTATGGATGTCCAAACGATAGTAAACAGCCGTTATTAGCTTTTAAATGAATGAAATGGAATATCTTATAACTTACAGCGATATGCCGCGTGGGCATTGGTATGGGCCGCAATGCATAAATTCAGCAATCCATAGTTTTGGAACGAATATGTGGACTCGCCCAGTCTTTTTACGGCGTTTGACAGAAGGTTTTCCGCTGGCGCAACATCCTGAAAGGGAACCTTAACGCCTTGATAACAATCCTTTGTGAATCTCCAGATAAAATTTTTGAAACGCTGTTTTTCTTTCCCTTTTGCGCATCTTTAAGCGTATAATGCGCGCCTAATCCCTGATGAATGGTTTCAGCGCTTGGACTACAAAAAACAACGCATACAACTTTCCCTCTCTCCCTGGGCTGAAACACAGGCACACATTCTTCTGCACGCTCAATTGATGTCACCTATCCTTACTGCGTGTCATATAAAATTTCGCAACACAGGTTTGACTCTGAGGCAATACGCCCCCGGAGCGAGATTTCCATATCCTTCTCAACTTAAAGACTAAGACTGTCATGAAAAAGACGAAAATTGTTTGCACCATCGGCCCGAAAACCGAATCTGAAGAGATGCTGACCAAAATGCTGGACGCCGGCATGAACGTTATGCGTCTGAACTTCTCTCACGGTGACTATGCTGAACACGGTCAGCGCATCCAGAACTTGCGCAACGTGATGAGCAAGACCGGTAAAAAAGCAGCAATCCTGCTGGATACCAAAGGTCCAGAAATTCGTACCATTAAACTGGAAGGCGGCAACGACGTTTC
>JADHEE010000219.1_pt1 | contig 28007 bp, 26 predicted proteins | sample 8952401 | NCBI WGS metagenome assembly JADHEE01 (sample SAMN16124438, study PRJNA663242) | bioreactor sludge metagenome | isolation source: sludge (ammonium) | place: India:Bengaluru | collected 2019-02-28 | reverse complement strand
CGGAGGTTCTCGGAGAGGAGCCGGCCCGTCGTCCGGAGGACCTCGTCCCCGCAGTCGTGCCCGAGCGTGTCGTTCACCTGCTTGAAGTCGTCGAGGTCGCACATCGCCACGAGGAACGGCGTCTCGTAGCGCGCGGCGCGCTCCACCTCGAGCGCGAGGCGCTCCAGCACGTGCCTCCGGTTCGCGAGGCGGGTGAGGGGATCGGTCCGCGAGAGCCGCTCCACCTGCCGGAGCCGCCGGGCCTTCTGGACGGCCGAGATGATGTGCTCGTGCAGGGTCTTCACCTGCCGCACGTCGATCCGGTCGAACGCGGCGGGGTCGTCGACGCTCTCGAGGACGAGGTAGCCGACGGTCGCGCTCTCGTCCCGGATGACGAAGACGAGGAGAGCCTCGGCCGGCCGGAAGGCCTCGCCGAGGCCCTCCAGGGCCCCGGGCCGCCTCACGACGTGGAGCCCCTCCGCGACCTCCTCCCCCGCCTCGACGTATCGTGCCCGCACCGCCTCGTCCGTGAGCGAGACCTTCTCCAGCGCCGCCTCGGGATAGCCGAACGAGACCAGCGACCGGAATCGGGAGTCGTCGTCGGAGAGGGTGAGGAATCCTCCCCTTCGCGCCTGGGGGAAGTGCTCGAGGGAGTGCCGGAGGATCGACTCGATCAGGGCGCGGAGGTCGACCTCCTTGTTGATGTCCCGGGCGATCCGGTCGATCGCGAGGAGCTCCGCGTTCTGCCGCCCGATCGTCTCTGCGGCGCGCTTCTTCTGGGCGTAGGCCCTGTAGGCGCCGGTGCCGGCGGCGAGCGCGACCGCGAGGAGGGCGATCAGGAAGTTGCGGACCGTCCGCTGGCTCCGGAGCGCGAGGTCGCCCAGCTCCTGCTCCTTCCGCAGGAGGCGGATCTGCCCCTCCCGCTTCTCGATCTCGAGCTGCTCCTGGACCGCCGCGACCTTCCGGTGGACCTCGGCGCCCTGGATCTCCTCGAGGAGCGTCAGCCCGTCCTTCAGGTGCCGGTATCCCTGGTCCGGTCTCCCGCCCGCCTCGTGGATCGCCGCGAGCTCGAGGAGGACGTTCTTCACCTCGAACCGATTCCCGATCTGGCGGGCGAGCGCGAGCGCCGCCTCCGCCTCCGGGAGCGCCCGGCCGGTCTGCCCGAGCGTCCGCCAGGTTCGCGCGAGGAACTTGCGCGTGACGGTCTCGTTGACCCGGTCGTCTCCCGCGATCGCGATCGCGCGGCCCCGAAGGAGGAACTCCTCCGCCTCCGCGGGCCTTCCCAGCTCGAGGAGCGCGACGCCTCCGTTGATGAGCGGGTACCGGACGAGGTACGTCTCGCCGACCGCCTCGTAGGCCGCGAGCGAGAGCTTCGCGTAGTCGAGCATCCGGTCGTACTCCTGCTTCCGGTAGTGGAAGTACGCCATGTTGCTCAGGTAGGCGCCGCGGCTGAAGCTGTCGCCCGCCTCCTCCGCGAGGGTCAGCGCCCGCTTCCCGAAGGCCAGCGCGCGCTCGTCGTCGCCCAGCTGGGTCAGGACCGTGAACGCCCGGCTGTTCGCTCTCGCGAGCCGACGCTTCTCCCCGAGCTCCTCGAACGCCTGAATCGCCCGGCTGGCCTCGACGTAGGCCTCGCCGTAGTCGCTCGTCCGAAAGAGGATCGTCGCCCGGTGGAGCGAGGCCGTCGCGCTCTCGACGGGAAGGGAAGCCCGCCGGGCGGCCTCCTCCGCCTCCGCGAGGACGGCCCGCGCCTCGTCCAGCTCGCTGAGGTAGATGAGCGCGCCCGCGCGGAGGTTCAGGAGCTGAGCCCGCTCGCCCGGCTCCGTGGCCCCCCGCAGCCGTGCCGTCACGCTCTCGAGCGCCGGCCGGGGCCGGGACTCCGCCTCCTGCTCGAGGCGGGCGAGCTCCGCCTCGGACAGCCTCTCCGCGCCGGTCGGCCCGGCGAGGCCCAGGGCGAGGAGGGCGACGGCGACGCCCCGGCCGCGAACGAGGCGCACAGGACGCAGCACGCACCGATTCTAGCCGCCGGCACCCGCTTCGCTCCCGATGTCCGCCCTTTGTGCCGGACCCCGGACCTTCTATGCTCGACGCCGCCCCGGCTCTCCATCCGCCCCGGCCGCGACGAGGAGACCGCATGACCGAACGCAGCACGCCGCCCTCGGAGGGCTCCGCGACGGTCGCCGCGCGCGGCCCCGCGCCTCCGGGGCTCACGGAGACCGGGAAGCTCCGGATCCTCACCGCGCGGGAGATCGAGGCGGCGCGCAGCGAGACGGCGCGGACCCAGGAGGCGCTCAAGGAGAGCGAGGCGCGCTTCCGGACGCTCTTCGAGAGCAGCCCGGACGGGATCTTCATCACGGACCCGGACACGCTCGAGATCCTCGACTGCAACGCGCAGGCGTGCGAGATGAACGGCTACTCCCGCGCGCCCTCGCGCCGGCCGCCGAGAGGAAGGGCCTCTCCCTCGTGTCGGAGGTCGATCCCGCCGCCGGGACGATCCTGAGCGACCGGCGGCGCGTGGAGCAGGTCCTGCTGAACCTCGTCTCCAACGCGGTGAAGTTCACGGAGGCCGGGAGCGTGAGGGTGAGCGCCGCCCGGGAGGGGACGTGGGTCGTCATCCGCGTCCGCGACACCGGCATCGGCATCGCCGCCGAGGACCTGCCGAACCTGTTCCGTCCCTTCCAGCAGCTCGAGTCGGGGCTCACCCGTCGATTCGAAGGGACCGGCCTCGGGCTCTCCATCTGCCGACGCCTCGTCGAGATGCTTCGGGGCGAGATCAGCGTCGAGAGCGTTCCCGGAAGGGGAAGCACGTTCAGCTTCCGGCTCCCCGCGGGCGGGGAACCGGGCGGACGCGACACGGAGGGCAGATGAGCGGAACCGTCCTGGTCGTCGAGGACAACGAGCAGAACCTCTACCTCGTCCGGTTCCTCCTCGAGGGAGCCGGGTGGACGGTGGTCGCCGCGCCCGACGGCCCGCGCGCGCTCGAGGAGGCGCGCTCCGGCCGCTTCGAGCTCGTCCTCCTCGACATCCAGCTCCCCGGGATGGACGGGCACGCCGTCGCGCGGGAGCTGCGCCGGATTCCGGCGCTCGACGGCGTCCCGATCGTCGCCGTCACGTCCTACGCGATGCTCGGCGACCGCGAGCGCTGCCTCGAGGCCGGCTGCACGGGCTACATCGAGAAGCCGATCAACCCCGACACGTTCCTCGAAGAGGTGGAGAGCCACGTGAAGCCCGAGGTCCGTCCGTGACCCGCGTCCTCGTCGTCGACGACGAGTCGCAGAACCGGTACCTCCTCGAGGTCCTCCTCGGGGGCGAAGGGTTCGAGGTGGAGTCGGCCTCGAACGGGCGGCAGGCCCTCGCCGCGGCCCGGCTCCGGACTCCCGACCTCGTCATCTCCGACATCCTGATGCCCGAGATGGACGGTTTCCTCCTCTGCCGGGCGATGAAAGCGGACGCGACGCTCCGGAACGTTCCGTTCGTCTTCTACACCGCCACCTACACCGAAGCCGAGGACGAGCGGGTCGCCCTCGAGGCGGGCGGGGACCTCTTCCTCCGGAAGCCGACCGAGCCGGACGTCCTGCTGGCGGAGATCCGGCGGCTCCTCGAGGAGAGAGCACCCTCGCACGACGACGCGGTGACGAGAGGCCTCGCCGAGGAGGTCGCTTTCCTGGCCCGGCACGACCAGGCGCTCGCCCGGAAGCTCGAGAAGAAGCACCACGAGCTGCAGGAGAGCGAGGCGCGCTACCGGAGCTACTTCCGGGGCTCGCCCGTCGCGATCCTCGTGACGGACGACGAAGGCCGTCTGCTCGACGTCAACCCCGCGGCGGGCCTCCTCTCCGGATACGACTCGGTCGAGCTCCTCGGCTCGAACGCCTCGCTCCTGCTGGGCGACAGCGGCGACGGCTCGCCTCTCCGCCTCCAGGCCGGAACGCCGACTGTTCCGGCTCGCGCGGAGGGCTGGCGCCTTCGGCGAAAGGACGGCGCACTCCGGCACGTTTCCCTGACGGCGATCCGGCTGGACGACGGCCGTGTCCTGGCTTTCTGCGAGGACGACACGGAGCGGGCCCGCGCGGAAGACGCCGTCCGGCGGGCGAACGCCGAGCTCGAGACGAGGGTCGTGGAGCGGACCGCCCAGCTCGAGCACCTCAATCGCGAGCTCGAGGCGTTCACCTCCTCCGTCTCCCACGACCTGCGTGCGCCCCTCCGCGCGCTCGACGGTTACGCGGCGCTCCTGGCGGACCAGGCGGATCGCCTCGACGAGGACGGCCGCCGCCACCTGAGCGCCATACGCCGGAACGTCCGCCGCATGTCCGAGCTCGTCGAGAGCCTCCTCTCGCTCTCGAGGGCCGGGCGTCAGCCGCTCCGCACCGGACCGATCGACATGGAGCGCCTCGCCCGTTCCGTCCTCGACGAGCTGCTGCTGCCCGAGGAGCGCGAAAGGACCGACGTCGTCTTCCACCCTCTCCCGGCCGCGGACGGCGACGAGAGCCTCGTCCGCCAGGTGCTCGCGAATCTCGTCGGAAACGCGGTGAAGTTCAGCTCCCGAAAGGAGCGCAGGCGCCTCGAGATCGGCGCCCGCTCCGAGGGGGGGCAGACCTTCTGGTTCGTCGCGGACGACGGCATCGGATTCGAGCCTGCCCAGGCGGAGAAGCTCTTCCGGATCTTTGAGAGGCTCCACGGGGCCGAGGCGTTCGAGGGAACCGGAGTCGGGCTCGCCGTCGTGCGGCGGATCGTCGAGCGCCACGGGGGCACCGTCCGGGCCGAAGGAGCGCCCGGCGCCGGGGCGACGTTCTCGTTCTCTCTCGGGGACGGCGCCGGCTGACGGGCGCGCAGCCCTCGCGGGTGGGGCGTCCCGCCCTGTCTCTCGGCGGGCCTTTCCGTCAGCTCGCGAGCGCCTTCTCGACCGCGGCCTCGAGGCTCTCCGGGGCGTCGTTCGGGGCGAAGCGGGTCACCGTCTTTCCGCCCGGGGCGACGAGGAACTTCGTGAAGTTCCACTTGATCGCCTCGGTGCCGAGGAGGCCGGGAGCCTCCTTCTTCAGGTGTCGGTAGAGCGGGTGCGCTCCCGCCCCGTTCACGTCCACCTTCGCGAACATCGGGAACGTGACTCCGTAGGTCCGGGAGCAGAAGGCCTGGATCTCCTCTTCGGTCCCCGGCTCCTGGTGGCCGAACTGGTCGCACGGGAAGCCGAGGACGACGAGCCCCCGGTCCCGGTACTTCCTCCAGAGCGCCTCGAGCCCCGCGTACTGCGGCGTGAAGCCGCACTTGCTGGCCACGTTCACGACGAGGAGAGTCTTTCCGGCGTACTTCGCCAGCGTCTCCGCCTTTCCGTCGATCGTCTTCACCTCGATCTCGTCGAGAGCCGTCATGTCGTCCCTCCGGCCGCTCGTCTACGTCCCGGGCCGGCGGCCGGATCGCGACCCGCGCGGGCGGAACCGCGCTCGCTCAGGGGAGCCTCTTGTGCGTCCCGTCGCAGAAGGGGGCCTTGCTGCTGCGCTTGCACTGGCAGAGCCAGGCTTCCTGCGCCTCCTCGGCCTTCCAGACGAGCGGGACGAGGTCCGTCCCCTTGTGCGAGCCGTCGCAATACGGCTGGCTCTTCGAGAGGCCGCACCGGCACCAGGCGTACGTCTTTCCCGCCTCGAGGCTCACCCGGACGGGCTCTTTCGCGGCGATTCTCGGCTCGGACATCGGCGTCCTCCTCGGCGCAACGGTCGTTGTCTCGACATCATAGCGTCGAGCCCGACCGTCTCCGCGCCACGACTCAGAACGCCAGGTTCATCTCCGCGCGGAGGAAGTACGACTCCTCGCGCCGGTGCGCGGCGTAGAAGTCGCCCGGACGGAAGTACTCGGCGTGAACGTGTGCCGAGACGTGCGCGTCGAACGCCTTCCGCCAGCGCCCCGTGACGAGCAGCCCGCGGCTTCGGCCCCCACCGAGGTTCGCCGCCTGGGTCGCGTACCGGGCGCTCCTCTCGTCCGCGCCGAGGACGTGTACGTCCAGAGCGAGCGACGAATCCCCCCCGAGCTGCAGGAGCAGCCCCGCGCCGAGCCGACGCACGTTCGTCGCCTCGCCCACGCGGGAGTCGAGCGGCCACTGGTAGATCAGGAGCTCGCTCCACTGCGGCCATCGACCCCAGAGAGGGTCGAACGACTCGTCGCGGCCGCTCGCCGGGTCGTCGCCCGAGAGGTGCTCGAACCCCAGGTGCGCCCGGTGCTTCCCTCCCCTGCCGAAACGCCGCGTCACCCGCCCGGTGACTCCGAACGATCGGAGGTCGCGGCCGTTTCGCCGGCCCCTCTGGGCCGCTCCCTCGGCCCGGAGCTCCCAGCCCGGCGCCGGCACGAGCTCGGTACGCCCTCCGAGCGTGAGGACCTCTCCCGCGTCGGTCGGCGAGGGGAACGGAGCGCCGTTGTTCACCCTCACGTTTCCCGGAGTCGCATTCGCGCGTGCGTCCTTCCAGACGACGTACGCGTCGAGCTTCGCCCCCTTCACGAGCCGCTCGTCGCGGCCATAGAGGATCGCCCCCCGCTCGCCCTGCTCCAGCTGGTCCTCCGCGCCGCCGAAGAGCGGGTGCGGGAAGCGCCCCGTGCCCGCGGACTGGTCGAGCACGACGAGGTCGACCGTCCTCCCGGCCGAGGCGGAGCCGAAGGTGAGCCGGACCGCGTCGAAGTAGCCGGTCCGGGACCCGTCGATCGGCGTCCCGTCCTGCACGAGCCAGCCGTCGCCGAGGACGATCTCCTGCCGACCCACGCGTGCGTCGAACGGCAGCCCGCCGGGACGCCTCACCTCGAGCGCGAGGAGGTCGAAGAGAAGCGCTCCGTCGTACCACGCCTCGAACCCGGCAACCGGCCAGGCGTCGCCGTCGGGTTTCGCGTAGTGACGTCCCTCCCAGAGGAGGCGCGCCGTGGCACGGACAGACCTCGTCACCGCCGCGTCGGCCCTGAGCCGGAGACGGTAGCGCTGGAACGTCCGATCGGCGTTCGGGTCGCCGTCCCGAAGTCCCACGCCGACGAGGACCGTGTGCCGCAGGCGGAGGTCGCCCGAGAGCGCGAACCTCTCCTCCGCCCTCGCCGCGGGGCCGGCCGCGAGCAGCAGCGCCGCAACCAGCAGGCGGCGCGAGCGGCTTCCGAGCCGGAGCGTCACGACCGGTTCCGCCCCGACGTGCTGCGAGCCATCGCGTCAGGATAGGGTCGCGGAGCGGACGGGACAAGCGAGGATCGGGCGCCGCCTCGATCGCCACGACAGAACGGACACGGCCGGGAGGAACGGCCCCGTGGGCGCCCTTCGGTCGAATCGGCGAGGACCGCTCGCCAACGCGTCCCGCGTGCTAGCTTCCCGCCCTGCGGGCAGGGGCCCTCGTCCCCTCCGCCCCAAGGCAGGAGGTCGCCCATGGAATCTCGCGCTCTCGGAACGCAGGGCCTCGTCGTCTCCGCCCAGGGGCTCGGCTGCATGGGGATGTCGGAGTTCTACGCGGGGCGCGACGACTCCGAGTCGATCGCGACGATCCACCGCGCGCTCGACCTCGGCGCCACGTTCCTCGACACGGCCGACATGTACGGCCCGCACACGAACGAGGTCCTCGTCGGCACGGCGATTCGCGGCCGTCGGAGCGAGGTCGTCCTCGCGACGAAGTTCGGGAACATGCGCGGGCCCGACGGCGCCTTCCTCGGCGTGAACGGCCGGCCCGAGTACGTCCGGTCGTGCTGCGAGGGGTCCCTCGCGCGGCTCGGGGTCGAGGTGATCGACCTCTACTACCAGCACCGCGTCGACAAGTCCGTCCCGATCGAGGAGACCGTCGGCGCGATGGCCGAGCTCGTGAGGGAGGGCAAGGTCCGCTTCCTCGGGCTCTCCGAGGCCTCGCCCGCCACGATCCGCCGGGCGCACGCCGTCCACCCGGTCTCCGCGCTCCAGACCGAGTACTCCCTCTGGACGCGCGACCCCGAGGAGGGCCTCCTGGCCGTCTGCCGCGAGCTCGGCATCGGGTTCGTCGCCTACAGCCCGCTCGGCCGCGGCTTCCTGACGGGGCGCTTCCGGCGCTACGAGGACCTCCCCGAGGGGGACTACCGCCGCCTCGCCCCGCGCTTCCAGGGCGACAACTTCCGGAAGAACCTCGACGTCGTCGCGAAAGTCGGGGAGATCGCGCGAGAGAAGGGGTGCACGCCGGCCCAGCTCGCCCTCGCCTGGCTCCACGCGCGGGGGAAGGACGTCGTCCCGATCCCCGGCACGAAGACGCGCGCTCGCCTCGAGGAGAACGTCGGCGCGCTCGGGGTCTCGCTCTCCCCCGCCGACCTCGCGCGGATCGAGGCCGTCGCCCCGAAGGGATTCACCGCGGGGCCGCGCTACCCCGAGGCGTCGATGAGGGCGATCGACGCCTGAGGCGCGGGGCGCCGGCCGGGGATCCGCTCAGAACCGCCGGCCGACGCCGAGGAGGAAGACGTCCGTGTCGCGGTGATACGAGCTCGCCATCCGGTTCCAGCTGAAGCGGGCGAGGGCGCGTGAGCCGAACCGGTAGCTCACGCTCGGCGTGATCAGGCCGGCGACCGTCCTGCGGCCGCCCCCTGCGTGCAGCGGCTTGTACTCGTCGGTCGCGAAGTAGGCGCCGACGCCGAGGCCGAGCGCGAGCCTGCGGCCGAGGAAGGCCCGGCCGAGCCAGCCCTGCACGCCGATGCCGGCGCGACGGACGAGCGTCGAGTCTCCCTCGTGGATGTACGAGACGGAGGCGTCGAAGAACCGGCCGAAACCCTTCCGGAACTCCACGGCCCAGGCGATCGCCTTCTCGCTCTCGAATCCGTTGACGACGGTCTGGCCCACGAACACCGTCACCTCGCCGCCGGTCGTCGGCTCGACCTGCCTTTCCGGCCAGGGGCGCGAGCCCGGAGCGTCGGGCGGGACGAGCTGGTAGCCGAGGCCCGCGAGGACGTTCCAGGCATCGGTGCTCGCCGGAGGCGCCCAGGCGACGTTCGCCTCGACCCGCGCGACCCACCGGTTCCCGAGGTAGAGGGCCGCGTCGGCGCTGAAGAGCCCGGCGAACCCGTGCTCGTTCGCATAGGGCCGCTCGGGACGCGAGTCCACCGTGTCGTAGTACCGCAGGACTCCGGCACCCGCGGCGATCGAGAGCCGCCCGCCCCGAAGCCGTTCGCGGGCCCAGAGCTGCAACCCGTGACCGTCCCGGTGGTGACCCGTGACGTGCCCCTCGTTCAGCCACGCGTACGAGAGCTCGAAGTGCTCGCCGAGCCCCTGGCGGTACTCGACCTTCCAGGCGTAGGTGCTCTCGTCCAGGTCGCGCGCGGTGGAGGCGCCGCCGAAGAGCGTCAGCTCCTGCGCGGGAGCGGGACGCGCGGCGAGGAGCGCGAGGAGTGCGAACGCCGCCCGAACGCCGCGGAGGGCGCACGTGCCTGCGCGGCCGACCGCCCCGGTTGTGACGCGCATGAGAGCCCGGATCATGCCACCCGACGCCGGCGCGCCGGCCCCGCGCCGAAACCGGCGCGCCCTTCGCGGCATCGGATCGGGAAAGGAGACCCGATGATCCGCCGCCTGCTCGCCGCCCGCACGTTCGTCCTCGACGCCTCGTCCTCCCTCGCCTGGCTCCCCTCCGTCGCCGCACGCGTCGCGCTCGGGACGGTCTTCGTCCAGTCCGGCTGGGGGAAGCTCCACGACCTGCCGCGCGTCGTCGGCTACTTCGAGAGCCTCGGCATCCCGGCCCCGCAGCTGCAGGCGCCGTTCGTGGCGGGCGTCGAGCTCGCCGGGGGCGCGCTCCTCCTCGCCGGGCTCTTCACGCGCGTCGCGTCCGTCCCGCTCGCGGCGACGATGGTCGTCGCGCTCCTCACCGCGAGGCGCGCCGACATCGGGAGCGCTGCCGACCTCTTCGGCGCGGTCGAGCTCCTCTACCTCCTCCTCCTCGGTTCTCTCGCGGCGTTCGGGGCGGGGGCGCTCTCGCTCGACGCGCTCCTCATCCGGCGGTTCGCGCCGGCCGAGGAGCCGAAGGGCTAGCGCCGGGAGCTCGGGCCGGGGGCGACCCCGGCCCGAGCGAAGGCGCCGAGCCCGCTCCACTCCGCGAGCCAGCCCGCCACGACCCGCGCCGGGGGGCGCCGGGCGCCGCGCGAGGCGCACGCGAGCGCCTCACCGAGCGGGAGCCCCGACACGAGCGCCGCGAGGAGCCGGCCCGGCACCGGGTCGAGCGCGCGGCGGAGGACGGCGAGGTCCCTCCGGTAGAAGGCGACGTGGACGAGGCCGCGCCCGGCGGAGGTCGGGATCGAGGCGTCGTCGAGGACGGCGTCGAGGACCGCGACCGCGCCGGGCCGGACGGCGAGGAGCGCGAAGGCGGGCGCGGCCACGAGGCGGAGCGCGTCCCCCTCCGAGGCCAGCGCAGCACCGAGGGCGGAGGCGTCGAGGAGGTCGACGTCCGCGGCGTCGAAGACCGCCGCCGCGGCGCGCTCGAGGCGCGCGACGTCGGTCCGGAGACGCCGCCCACGGGCCGGTCCCCACGTGGCGGTGAACGCGGGGAGCCGGTCTCCGAGCCGGGCGAGGGTGAAGCTCGTCGAGGGGTGCGCGGCGACGTACTCCGCGACGAGCGCGGCGAACCGCTCCTCGCCGAGGAGGGCCGCGAGCGCCGGGGAGTCGGAGCGGAGCGCCTCGACCGTCCGGAGGGGGTACATCGACGCGTAGATCCGGAGGCGCTCGGCGGGAGAGAGCGCTCCGTGCGCGCGAACGACCGCGCCGAGCTCCGACGGCGGGACGAGGCGCCGCGCCGCCCGCGAGCGGAGGCCCGCATCCGCACCGCCGGGATGGACGATCACAGCCTGCATCCACTCCTGGAACCGCGCGAGGGGAAGGCCGGGCGCGTTCACGCCGCCTCCCGCTCGCCTGGCTCTGCGCGGTCGCCGAGGGCGCGGTCGGCAATACAACGCGCCTTCTCCGCCTCGGCGAGGACGACGTCGAGGGCCGGGATCTCCTCGTCCCACTCGACGAGCGTCGTCACGGGACCGGTGCGGCGGACGAGCCGCTCGTAGAGGGCCCAGACCTCGTCTCTCACATGGTCGGAGTGCGTGTCGAGGAGGTGCGTCCCGAGGTCGGTGTGGCCCGCGAGGTGGACCTGGACGACCCGGTCGGCCGGAACCGCGTCGATCCACGCCTCCGCGTCCTGGCCGTGGTTGAAGGAGGAGACGAAGACGTTGTTCACGTCGACGAGGAGGCCGCAGCCGGAGAGCTCCGCGAGGCGGCCGAGGAACTCGGCCTCGCCCATCGTGGACGCTTCGAGCTCGAGGTAGGTGGACGGGTTCTCGAGGTGGACCGGCCTCTCGAGGACGTCCTGCGCGACGCGGAGGCGATCGGCGACGTGCGCGAGCGTCTCCTCGTTCCGCGGGAGCGGGAGGAGGTCGTGCGTGTTCCGCCCGGCGACGCCCGTCCAGCAGAGGTGGTCGGTCACCCAGCGGGCATCGACGCGCCGGGCGAGCGCCTTCACCTTCGCGAGGTAGTCGAGGTCGAGCGGGTCGGCGCTCCCGACGTTGAGCGAGACGCCGTGGAGGACGACCGGCGTCCTCCCGGCGAGGCGCTCGAGGACGCGCAGCGGACGCCCCCCGGTGTCGAGGAAGTTCTCGGTGATCGCCTCGAGGAAGTCGACCGCGCCGGGGCGCTCGAGGTGGTCGGCGAAGTGAACCGTCCGCAGGCCCACGCCATAGCCGAGCATCGGCAGGCCGAAGCGATTCCCCATGTCGTCCTCCCGTCGGGAGGGCGGCCCCGCGGCGCGGGGCCGCCCTCCTGCCTTTCCTCAGGCCGGCTTCGCCGTCGGCTGCGCCGAGGCCTTCCCGTCGGTCCGGCAGCCGCCCATCCCCTTGCAGGCGTTGTGTCCGCGACAGGCGTTCTTCTCCGTCTTGCAGCCGCCCTTCCCCTTGCAGGCGTTCTGCCCCTTGCAGGCGTGCCGATCCGTCGCCTCGGGACCGGCCTTCTTGTCTCCGGCCTTGTTTCCAGCCTTGTCCGCGGCCTTCTTTCCCCCGCAGCCGTTCGGGCCGCCGCAGGCGTTCTTGTCCTTCTGCGAGGCGGCCGGAGTCCCCGAGGGGGGGGCGCCCTTCTCGTCGGCGCGGAGGGTGCCCGCCGCGAGGGCGGAGCTCGCGACGAGGCCCGCCACGAGGGCGGACAGGTAGACGTTGGACGGACGGTTCCTCTTCATGGTGTCTCCTCTTTCGACAGGCTTCGCCTGCCGCGTTCTATCCGGCCGGCCGGTCGGGCCGATCCGCTGGTCTCTGCACCCGGGATGCCGCCCCGCCGGAAAGGTTTCAGGTGGCGGAAACGAATGGACCGACGGCCTAAGGGCCGATCCGTTCGCGAAACCGGGGCGTACCTGAGAGCATCAAGGGAGCGTGACGACGATGCCCGAGACCCCCGCCCCCCGCCTTCCCCGGACCGGCCCGCGCAGCGGGAGGCCCCGCGCCGCGCGCCTCCTCGCGGGCCTCGCGCTCGCGGCCGGCCTCGCCTCCTGCGGCCCGTCGAGCTCGCTCGCGGGGCCTCCCCCCGGGAAGGAATCGAACCCCGAGAAGGTGGAGAAGATGAAGACGGTCCTCTCGAAGTCCGGCTACGACATCACGCCCCTCTCCCGCGAGGAGGTCGCCCGCCTCGCGAAGAAGCTCGACCCGGAGGCCTACCGGGTGACGCAGAAGGCGGGGACCGAGGCCCCGTTCTGCGGAAACCTCCTCGACAACAAGAAGGAGGGGACGTACCTCTGCGTCGTCTGCGGCCTCCCGCTCTTCTCGAGCGAGCACAAGTTCGACTCGGGGACCGGCTGGCCCAGCTTCTTCCGGGAGGTCGACCCGGCCCACGTGGCGCGCGTGACCGACACCTCCCACGGCATGGAGCGCGTCGAGATCGACTGCGCCCGCTGCGGTGCCCACCTCGGCCACGTCTTCCCCGACGGCCCCCGGCCGACGGGAGAACGCCACTGCCTGAACTCCGCCTCGCTGACCTTCCTCGAGAAGGGGGCGCCGGTCCCGCCGGAGAGCCGCCCCGTGAAGGCCGAGACCGCCTACTTCGCGGCGGGCTGCTTCTGGGGAGTCCAGCACTGGTTCTCGCGCGGCCCGGGCGTCCTCGAGGCGACGAGCGGCTACATGCAGGGGCGGACGGAGAACCCGACCTACCGGCAGGTCTGCGACGGCGACACGGGCCACGCCGAGACGGTGAAGGTCGTCTACGACGCGAACCGGATCAGCTACCGGCGGCTCGTCGAGGCCTTCTTCGCCATGCACGACCCGACGCAGCTGAACCGCCAGGGGCCCGACGTCGGCGACCAGTACCGCTCGGGGATCTGGACGGCGAGCGAGGAGCAGCGGAGGATCGCCGACGAGGTGCTCGGGGACCTTCGGGAGCGGAAGGCGTACGGCGAGAAGAAGATCGTGACCGTCGTCGAGCCCGCGAAGGCGTTCTGGCCCGCCGAGGAGTACCACCAGGAGTACCTCGCGAAGAACGGCGCCTCCTGCCACGTCACGAACCCCTGGTGAGCGGGGCGTGAGCACGGCGGGGCCTCGGCTTCCGCGGGGACGGGCGCGGCGGCTACGATCCGCCCGTTGTCCGCGATCGACGCACGGGAGAGGCTGGCGAAGCTGATGGTCGCCTACCAGGGCGGGGACGAGTCCGCGTTCGAGAGCCTCTACGGAGAGCTCGCGGGCCCCGTGAAGGCGTTCCTCGCCTCGCTCACGCGGAACGCGGCCCGCGCGGACGACCTCCTGCAGGAGACGTTCTTCCACGTCCACCGCGCCCGGCACACGTACGACCCGGGGCGCTCCGCGAAGGCGTGGGTCTACGCCATCGCGCACAACGTCTTCCTGATGGCCTGCCGCACCGACCGGAGGCGCGGCCGGAACGAGGAGCTCCCGGCGGAGGAGCTGCCCGACCTCCCCGTCCCGGCCGAGGCCGAGTCGCTCGCCTCGAGGGACCTCGTCTCGCGGGCGCTCGCGACACTCCCTGTCGACCGTCGCGAGGCGCTCGTCCTCCACCACGTCGAGGGGCTCTCCTTCCAGGAGGTCGGCGCCGTTCTCGGCATCACGACGATGGCCGCGAAGCTCCGCTCGCACCGCGCCATGGGGCAGCTCCGGGAGCTCCTCGCCCGGGAGGGGGCGCGATGAGCGGGACGCCGCTGCCGCCCGCGCTCCGCGCCGCCGTCGCGAGCGACCTGCGTCCGGTGCGGCCCCTCGCCTCGCCGGCGCGCCGCGCGCTCGCGCTCCTCGCGTGGGCCCCGCTCGCCGCCGCCTTCGTCCTCGCCCTCCGGGGCCTCCGCCCCGACGCCGCCGAGCTCGGCCTCCTCCTGACGTGGGGCGTCGTCCTCGCGGAGGTCTCCGCCGGGGCGGGGCTCGTCGCGCTCGCCCTCGCGGAGGCGGTCCCCGCGCGGGGCCCGGGCCGCACGGCAGCGCTCCTCGCCCTCGGCGGCGCGGCGGCCCTCTTCGTGGCGCTCGCCGCCGCGACCCGCCGCGCGAGCCGCGGGATGGAGGTCGACGACCCGCTGGTTTCGTTCGGACCCGCCTGCGCCGGCATGCAGGGGCTCATCGGGCTGACGGCGTTCGCCGTCGCCGCGCTCCTCGTCCTGCGGGCGGCTCCGACGCGCGCCCGCCTCGCCGGGCTCCTCGCGGGTGCCGGGACCGGCTTCCTCGCCGAGGGGGTCTACCACCTCGACTGCCCCATCACCCACCTTTCGCACGTCCTCGTCTGGCACGGCTCCGCGATACTCCTCCTCGCGCTCCTCGGCCTCGCCTTCGGCGTGGGGCTCGGGGCGAGGGAGAGGGCGCGGATGGAACGACGGCGGGCCGCGGCGGCCGCGCGGGAAGGAGGCGTGCCATGAGCGACGAGGTCTTCCGCAAGCTCACGAGCCTCAGCTCCTGCGCGGGGTGAGCGTCGAAGCTGCCCCCCGGGCAGACCGCGCAGGTCCTGCGCGTCCTCGGTGACCTCTTCCCCGCGGCCTCCCGCCCCGACGTCCTCGTCGGGCTCGCCGAGCCGGACGACGCCGCCGTCCTCGACCTCGGGGACGGGCGGGCGCTGATCCTGACGACCGATTTCTTCACGCCGGTCGTCGACGAGCCGTACGACTTCGGCGCGATCGCGGCGGCGAACGCGATGAGCGACGTCTGGGCCATGGGGGGCGAGCCGGTCCTCGCCCTGAACCTCGTCGCGTTCCCGCCGCAGCTCTCGGCCGCCACGCTCGCGGAGCTCCTTCGCGGCGGCGCCGAGACCGTCCGGGCCGCCGGCGCCGTGATCGCCGGCGGCCACTCGATCCAGGACAAGGAGCCGAAGTACGGCCTCTGCGTCGTCGGCTTCGGCGAGGTCGGGCGCCTCCTGACGAAGGGAGGCGCGCGGACGGGGGATGCGCTCTGGCTGACGAAGCCGCTCGGGACGGGGACGATCACGACGGCGCTCAAGCGCGGCCTCGCCGCGGAAGAGGAGGTCGCGGCAGCGGTCGCCTCGATGAAGGCGCTGAACCGGGCCGCGGCGCGCGCCGCGCGGGCGGCGGGGGCGACGGCCGCGACCGACGTCACCGGCTTCGGCCTCCTCGGCCACGCGCTCGAGATGGCGGAGGCCTCCGGCGTCCGCTTCCGCTTCGACTGGGAGGCGCTCCCGTGGCTGCCGGGCGCGCGGCGCCTCGCGGAAGAGATGGTCTTCCCGGGCGGCGCTTTCGGGAACCTCGAGCACTTCGGACCGCGCCTGACGCGGTCGCGCCCCCTGACCGACGCCGAGGCGATGCTCTTCGCCGATCCGCAGACCTCGGGCGGCCTTCTCGTCTCCGTCCCCGCGGCGGGCGAGGGGACGTTCCTCTCGACGCTGGAGCGGGCGAGGGGCCGCGCCTGGAAGGTCGGCGAGGCGGCAGAGGGTTCCGGGGTCGAGGTCCGCTGACCCTCCGGCGCCACCTCGCCCCCCCGCGGGTCGCCGCGCCTCGTCCGCGGGCGCGTTCCTTGACCCCCGCGCTCTGCGACCGGAGAATCGTCGACGCGTTCGCCACGACTCGAGCCGAAGCTCTCCGGGCCCGTCCGGGCGCCCGGGGAGGCGATTCGGCCGGCGTGGCCGCGGACGTCCCCGAGAGGGACGACCGAGGAGGACAGTCATGAGAAGGATCGCTCTCTGCGCCGCGGCGCTGCTGCTCGCCTCCGCCCCCGCGCGGGCCCAGGAGGACTACGAGGGGTGCAAGGACCACCCGCTCTTCACGCGGTTCCCGAACACGTACATCGTGGACTGCGCGAGCAGCCAGTTCGACCTGAGGAAGTTCCCCGTCGGGCAGGTGAAGCCCGGCGAGGAGGTCCTCCGGTCCGTCGAGGTCGAGGGGCCGACCTGGCGCGTCAGCTTCCAGATCAAGGAGGGGACGACCCCTCCGAGCGGCCTGCAGCTGATGCGCAACTTCGAGGCGGCAGCGAAGAAGGCCGGCGGCACCATCGAGGGGCAGTGGCCCGGCTGGTGCAAGGCGAACTACGACTCCGAGGGAATGCCCGACATGGGGAACAGCTGCACGAGCTTCGGCATGACGATGAAGTTCGTGAAGGGGGGCAAGGAGACCTGGGCCTTCTTCCAGGCGAGCGAGAGCGACGGGAGCTACCTGATGACCGTCTCCGAGCGAGAGGCGATGAAGCAGGAGGTCGCCGTCCACGAGATCGCCGACCAGCTAAAGAAGGACGGCTTCGTCTCGCTCTACGTCACCTTCGACACGGGCGAGGCGACGATCTCGCCCGACTCGGCGAAGCTCCTCGACGATGCCGCCGCGGCGCTGAAGGCGGTCCCGGAGATGAAGATCGAGGTCGGAGGGCACACCGACAACGTCGGGAGCGCCGACGCGAACCTGAAGCTCTCCCGGGAGCGCGCGCAGGCCGTGATGGCGGCCCTCGCGGAGCGGGGGGTCGCGGCCGGCCGGCTGACGGCGAAGGGGTACGGGCAGACGGTCCCCGTCGCCGACAACCGCACCGAGGACGGGCGCGCGAAGAACCGGCGCGTCGAGCTCGTGAAGAAGTAGGGGCCGCACCGCTCCACGGAGGTTGCCGATGGACGCCGTCACTCTCTCTCGGATCCAGTTCGCCGTCAGCATCGGTTTCCACTACATCTTCCCGCTGCTGACGATCGGGATGGGCGTCGTCCTCGTCTGGCTCGAGGGGTGGTTCCTGAAGACGAGGGACCCGATCTACGAGACGGCCGCCCGTTTCTGGACGAAGGTCTTCGCCCTCAACTTCGCGATCGGCGTCGCCACCGGGATCGTCATGGAGTTCCAGTTCGGGACGAACTGGTCGACCTACTCGCGGTTCGTCGGCGACGTCTTCGGCTCGGCGCTCGCGGCGGAGGGGATCTTCGCGTTCTTCCTCGAGTCGGGCTTCCTCGCCATCCTCGTCTTCGGGTGGGACCGCGTCGGGCCGAAGATGCACTTCTTCTCGACGCTCATGGTCTCCCTCGGCTCGATCTTCTCCTCGATCTGGATCGTCGTCGCGAACAGCTGGCAGCAGACGCCGGCCGGAAGCCACGTCGTCCCGGTCCTCCGCGACGGCGTCCCTCTCCTCAGGGACGGCCAGCCCGTGATGCGCGCCGAGATCACCGACTTCTGGGCCATGGTCTTCAACCCGTCGACGGTCCACCGGCTCGTCCACGTCTGGCTCGGAGCCTTCCTCGTCGGGGCGTTCTTCGTCATGTCGATCGCGGCCTGGTACCTCCTGAAGGGGCGGCACGGCGAGTTCGCCCGCCGCTCGTTCGACGGCGCGCTCGTCCTCGCCACGGTCTCGGCGCTCGCGATGCTCGTCTCCGGGCACGGGCAGGCGGGGATGGTCTACCGCCACCAGCCGGCGAAGCTCGCCGCCTTCGAGGGGCACTACGTCACCGGCCCCGGCGACCTGAGTCTCTTCGGGTTCCCGGACGACGCGACGCAGACCGTGAAGCTCCGCGTCGCCGTTCCCGGCGGCCTCGGCCTCCTCCTCCACGGCGATGCGGCGAAGCCCGTCGTCGGACTCGACCGCTTCCGCGCGGAGGACCGCCCCCCCGTCGGCCTCAGCTTCCAGAGCTACCACCTGATGGTCGCGCTCGGGACGGCCTTCATCGGCCTGACGCTCCTCGCGCTCTTCCTCCGGTGGCGCGGGACGCTCTGGCAGACGCGCTGGCTCCTCTGGATCTTCGTTCCCGCCGTCGTCCTGCCGATCGTCGCGAACGAGGCCGGCTGGATGGCCGCGGAGGTGGGCCGCCAGCCCTGGATCGTCCACCCGCCGGTCACCTGGAACGCCGACGGGACGGACGTCGTCGTCGGCCCCGAGGGGCGCGTCTTCTACGACGAGCGGGTGGGGCTCCGGACGCTCGAGGCCGCGAGCCCGAACGTCTCGGCCGGGCAGGTCCTCGGCTCTCTCCTCGGCTTCGGGTTCATCTACCTCGCGCTCGGCGCCGTCTGGGTCTTCGTCCTCCACCGGAAGATCCAGCACGGGCCGGACGAGGCGCATCCGGAGACGGGAGGCGGCGCCGACGGGACGCTCGCCACGGCGGGCCTCCGGGCCGTCCACGAGGGGCGGCTGACGGGCGTCGAGGACCGGAGCTGAGGAGGCGGCGATGTCTTTCGAAGCGCTCGCGATCACCTGGTTCGTCCTCGAGGGGGTCCTCCTCTGCGGCTACGCGCTCCTCGACGGCTTCGACCTCGGCGTCGGCATCCTCCATCCGTTCGTCCCGAGAACCGACCTCGAGCGCCGGATCTCGATGAACTCGATCGGCCCGCTCTGGGACGGCAACGAGGTCTGGCTCGTCACGTTCGGCGGCGCCCTCTTCGCCGCCTTCCCCGAGGGCTACGCGACGGTCTTCTCCGGCTTCTACACGGCGTTCATGCTCCTCCTCGTCGCGCTCATCTCGCGGGCGGTCTCGATGGAGTTCCGCTCGAAGATGACCTCGCCCGCGTGGCGCCGCTTCTGGGACTGGGCTTTCTTCGGCGGCTCGTTCACGGCGACGCTCCTCTTCGGGGTCGCCGTCGGGAACGCGATGATCGGCGTGCCGATCGACCCGAACGGGAACGTGACGGGCTCGGTGATCGACCAGCTCGGCCCCTACCCGCTCCTCGTCGGGGCGATGACCGTCGCCCTCTTCGCGATGCACGGCGGGCTCTTCCTCTACCTGAAGACCGAGGGAGAGTTCCAGCAGCGCCTCCGCGAGTGGATGTGGCGCTCCTGGGGGCTCTTCATGGTCTTCTTCATGCTGACGACCGTCGCGACGGTCGCCTTCATCCCGCGGGCGACCGAGAACTTCCGGCGCTTCCCGTGGGCGATCGTCGTCGTCGTCGGGACGATCCTCGCCGTCGCGAACATCCCGCGCTGCCTCTACCGCGACCGGCCGGGCCGGGCCTTCCTCTCCTCGGGAGGCGTCATCGCCGGCCTCGTCGCCCTCTTCGGCCTCGCCCTCTACCCGAACCTCGTGACCGCCTCGGGCGACCCGTCGCGTTCCGTGACGGTCTTCAACGCGGCCTCGAGCCCGAAGACGCTCGGGATCATGCTGATCATCGCGGCCGTCGGGATGCCGTTCGTCCTGACCTACTCCGGGGTCATCTACTGGACGTTCCGCGGGAAGGTGAAGCTGGGCGAGCACAGCTACTGAGGAGCGCCGGCCCCCGCGGTTACCGGCCCGCGCCCCCGTCCGGTTCAGCTCCGCGTCGGGAGACCGGACGCGTGCCCCGCGCCGTGACGTCCGTGGTCGTGGCCGTGCCCCGCGCACGCCCCGGCCGGGTCGATCTCCTCGACCTCGCTCCGGAGGAAGGCGTCGAGGCAGGCGGAGGCCGTCGGAGCCGTCGCGCGGAAAACGCGGATCCCCGCGCCGCGAAGCTTCGCCAGGGCTCCCGCGCCGATGCCGCCGACGACGAGGGCGTCGATCGTCTCCCCCGCGAGCGCGTCGAGCGGGCGGCAGGCGCCGTGCTCGTGGACGGCGCGGGCGTTCGAGAGGGCGCGCGTCGCACGCGTCTCGGAGTCGACGAGGAGGTAGAGCGGCGCGGAGCCGAAGTGCCCGGAGACCGGGCTCTCGAGGCCGCGGTCGGCGGTGACGGGAATGCAGAGGTTCATGGGGTCTCCTTCCGGTCGCCGCGGTCCGCGGGGCGCCCGAGCGGGCCCCCGCGTCTCCACCGCGGGCCACCCGGAAGTTTCGGGCATATGCCCGAATCGGTCAAGGACGATCCGCGCTGTCGGCCGCGATCCGCCGTCCCTGCCGCGCGAGCCCCTCGACGACCCTCTGAAGGTCGGCCGGCGTCGTCCGCGGGTTCATCTGGGTGGCGCGAAGGACGCGCCGGCCGCCGAGGAGCGTCGTCGTGATCCATCCCTCCCCGGAGCGGTTGAACGCCTCGCGGAGGCGGAGGTTGATCCCGTCGAGGCGTTCGGCGCCGAGCACCCCATCCCCGATGAAGCGGAAGCAGAGGATGTTCGACTCCGGCTCGTGGGGCGTCTCGAAGTCGGGCCGGGCGGCGAGCGCCGCGTGGAGCGTCCGGGCCGCGTCGCAGAGGCCGTCGTAGAGAACGCCGAGGCCGTCCGCGCCGTAGCGCTGGAGGGCCACCCAGACCTTCAGCGCGTCGAGCCGCCGGGAGCACTGGAAGCTCCGCTTCCCCTGGTCGGGGCTGCGCTCCCCCTCCGCGCCGTGGAAGAGGTACGGGGCGCGCTGGGCGAACGCGGCGTCGAGGTCGCGCTCGTCCCGCACGAGGAGGACGCCTGCCGAGAGCGGCATCAGCATCATCTTGTGCGGGTCCCAGGCGAGCGAGCGGGCCGACGAGATCCCGTCGAGCCGGCCGCGGTGAGCCGCGGAGAAGAGGGCGGAGGCGCCGTGCGCGCCGTCGACGTGGAGCCAGACGCCGTGAGCGTCGCAGAGGCGGCCGATCGCCGACAGGTCGTCGAACGAGCCGGTCGCCGTGGAGCCGGCCGTCGCGACGACGGCCATGACCCGCCGCCCGGAGGCCGCGGACCTCACGAGCGCGGCCTCGAGCGCGCCGACGTCCATCCGATAGCCCCGCGACGGGACCGCCACGGCGGCGTCGGTCCCGAGCCCGAGAGCGCCGACGGCGCGGGAGACGGCGTAGTGCGCGTGCTCTCCGTGAAGGACGACCGGCGGCTGGGCCCCCACTCCCTTCGTCCAGGCGTCGGGGAGCGCCGCCGCGCGGGCGGCGAGGAGCGCCGTGAACGTCGCCTCGGTGCCGCCCGAGGTGAACGCCCCTCCGGCCGCCCGCCCGAACCCGGCGAGGTCGCACATCCAGCGGACGACCCGGCCCTCGATCGCCGTCCCGGCGGGCGACATCTCGAAAACGGCGAGGGACTGGTTCAGCGCGGCCGCGAGCGGCTCGGTCCAGATCGCGGCGGGGAGGGGCGCCGAGACCTGGTGGCCCATCGAGCGCGGGTGGCAGAGGCGGTTCGAGGCGGGGACGACCTCGCGGCGAAGGCGCTCGGCGACCTCGGCGAGGGGCCGCCCGCGCCGGGGCAGCGGCTCCTCGAAGAGGTCCGCGAGCTCTCGCGGAGTGAGCGGAGTCGAGACGGGACCGTCGCCGGAGCGCGTCTCGGCCAGGTAGTCGGTCGCGATCGACACGAGCGCTTCCGCGGCGGAGGGAAGCGCGTCGGCCTCGAGCTCGTGGAGCATGTCGGGGAGCGCGTCGGGCATCGAGCGAAGGTAGCACGCGGCCCCGCAACGGTCCGTTGCCACGTCCCGGGGGCGGCCGGAGAATCGGCCGTCGCCCGCGCGAGGAGGTCTCCATGCCGCGTCGCATCGCACCGACCCGGGTCGCCGCTCTCGTCGCCGTCGCCGCGCTCGCGACCGCGGCGCCGGCGCATGAGGTCCGCGTCCGAAGGCCGCTCCGGGTCCCCGACATCCCGGGCTTCGTCACGCTCCGCTGCGACTTCCACACGCACACCGTCTTCTCGGACGGAAGCGTCTGGCCCGACATCCGCTCCGAGGAAGCGTGGCGCGAGGGGTACGACGCGATCGCCATCACCGACCACATCGAGTACCAGCCGCACGCCTCCGACCTCCCGACGAACCACGACCGCCCGTTCGAGATCGCCGCGCCGCCCGGGGAGAAGCTCGGGCTCGTCGTGATCCGCGGCTCCGAGATCACCCGGAAGATGCCGCCCGGCCACTTCAACGCGATCTTCCTGAAGACGTCGAAGCCGCTCGAGACGCCCGAGTGGAGGGACGCGCTCGCGGCGGCGCGGGCGCAGGGGGCCTTCCTCTTCTGGAACCACCCCGGGTGGCGGGGGCACCAGAAGGACGGCGTCGCGCGCTGGTACCCCGAGCACACCGAGGTCCTCGAAGCGGGCCTGATGGACGGCATCGAGGTGGCGAACGACCGCGAGTACTACCCGGAGGCGCACCGCTGGGCGCTCGAGAAGAACCTCGCGATCCTCGCGAGCTCCGACATCCACGACCCCTCGAACCTCGCCTGGCACGTCCACGAGGGGGATCGCCGCCCCGTCACGCTCGTCTTCGCGAGCGAGCGGAGCGCGGAGGGGATCCGTGAGGCGCTCTTCGCGCGCCGCTCGGCCGCGTGGGCCGACGGGAAGCTCGCCGGGCGCGAGGAAGAGCTCCGCCCGCTCATCGCCGCCGCCGTGACGTTCGAGAACCCGAAGCTCGCCGTCCGGGCGGGCGACGAGGGATACGTGCGGCTCCGGAACGACTCCGACCTCCGCCTCGACCTCGAGGGGGCGGGGACGTCCGGCGACGTCGTCGTCCCGGGGAAGCTGGTCGTCGCCGCGAACGGGACGAGCCTCCTTCCGGTGAGAGTCCCGAACGAGACGACTCCGGGACCGAGACGCCTCGAGCTCGTCTACGCCGTCTCGAACGTGAGGGCGACGCCGGACGCGGGCCTCCCCTTCCCCGTCGCGATCGACCTCGAGGTCCTCCCGCCGGCTCCGAAGTAGCCGCGGCCCTCAGCCCGGGAAGCTCCGCGCCTCGTCGAAGGCGGCGGCGACCTCCACGGGCGGCGCCGGCGTCAGGGCGCTGACGACGGCGATCGCGAACGACGAGAGGACGAACGCCGGGAGGAGCTCGTAGACGGCGAAGGCGCCGCCGAGCGGAGCGACGAGGTTCTTCCAGGCGACGACGACGAGCCCTCCGGTCAGCATCCCGGCGACCGCCCCCGCGAGCGTCGTCCGCCTCCAGAAGAGCGAGAAGAGCATGAGGGGACCGAACGCGGCGCCGAGCCCCGCCCAGGCGTACGAGACGACGCGGAAGATCGAGTCGCTCCCCGAGAGGGCGACGCCGATGCCGAACGCCGTCACGACCACCTGCGTCCCGCGCGCGAGCCAGAGGACCGACCGATCCGGAAGCGGCTCGGCCCGGAAGTTCTGCACGAGGTCGCTCGCGAGCGAGGACGAGGCGATGAGCATGTAGGAGTCGGCCGAGCTGATCGAGGCGGCGACGATGCCGGAGAGGACCAGCCCGGCGAGGAGCGGCGGGAAGAAGTCGACCGCGAGGTGGATGAAGATCGTCTCCGCCGCGCTCGCCGTCAGGAGCCGGGCGGGCATCAGGGCGCGGCCGATCATCCCGATGGCGACGGCGGAGAAGAGCGAGACGACGCACCAGGTGACCGCGATCGCGCGGGCCCGGGCGACCATCGCGGGCTTCTCGATCGCCATGAAGCGGAGGAGGACCTGCGGCATCCCGAAGTAGCCGAGGCCCCAGGCGAGGCAGGAGAGGATCGCGAGGAAGCCGTAGCCGAAGCCGGGACCGAACGCGGGGCTCCCGTCGACGAGCCCCTGGGCGTTGCCGGCCGCGGCCGTCACGGCGGCTCCGGCGGCGTCGAGGGGCGTCGCGACGCCGAAGAGGTCGGTGAAGCGCGGGATCGCCCCCAGCTCGGCGAGGAGCGCCCCGACGCCGCCGGCCTTCGCCGTCCCGACCGCCAGGACGAGGACGAGGGCGCAGAACATGAGCGTCCCCTGGATGAAGTCGGACATCGTCTCGGCCAGGAAGCCGCCGACGAACGTGTAGGCGAGGACGAAGACCGCGCCGAAGACGACCATCCGCGCGTAGAGGCCCTCCATCCCGAGGACGTAGCCGAAGAGCTTGCCGAACGTGACGAACTGGGCGCCGACGTAGATCGAGAAGAAGAAGAGGAGCATTCCCGCGGCGATCGTCGAGAGGAGGCGTCGTCGGTCGTGGAAGCGGGCGCTGAAGAAGGCCGGGAGCGTGAACGCGTTCCCCGCGACGATCGAGTGGGCCCGCAGTCGCCGCGCGACGAGGCTCCAGCAGGCGAGGGTGCCGAGCGCGAGACCGATCGCGGTCCAGGCCGCCTCGCCCGCCCCGCTCCAGTAAGCGACCCCCGGCAGCCCCATCAGGAGCCAGCCGCTCATGTCCGAGGCCTCCGCGCTCATCGCGGCGACCCATGGCCCGAGGCCGCGCTCCCCGAGGAAATAGGCCTCGGCGCTTCGGGCGCTGCGCCTCGAGTACCAGAGGCCGACGCCGATCGTGAGCGCCAGGTAGGCGCCCATCGCGGTGAGGAGGAGGACCGTGTCCGAGGGCATTCCCGATTATCGGGCCTGCCCGCGGCGGGGCCGCTGCCGCGGGCCGCAGACGCGGAGCGGGGAGAGAAGGAATCCTTCTCCCCCCGTCCGTCCTCGGGCCGCGAACGGCGCGGCGCGCCCTCGCGCCTACAGGTTCGGGCAGCCGGCGCCCGTTCCGTCGCCGGGTCCGAAGCCCGCGCCCGGACCGGTGCCGGCGCCCGGCCCCGTCCCGTCGCACGTGCCGGTGCCGCTCCCGGCGCCCGGACCGCGTCCGCGGCCAGGCCCCATGCGGCCCGGACCCGTCCCGGTCCCGGGCAGGAGCTTGCCGGTCTCGTCGACCGCGCCCCGCTCCCGCGGCGCGGCGAGGATCGCCGCCACGTCGTCGGCCGGGACGTACTGCGCGGAGAAGGGAGCGCCGAGCGCCGCGAGACGGCCGGCGAAGGCCCGGAGGTGATTGCGCGAGCCCTTCGCGAGGTTCTGCATCACGGCGTCGACGTCCCGGTTGTCGGAGGCGGCGAGCGCCTTCGCGAGATCGGCGAGGTCGAGGTCCTCGATCGTCGCGCCGACCTTCAGCGCCTCGAGGAGCGAGACCTTCCCCTTCGCCACGAGGTCGGTGTAGAGCGCCGCGAGCCGCGCGTCCTTGAACTCGCCCGGGGCGGCCGTCGCGGCCGGATCGACGAGGCCGTACCGGTCGAGGAGGAGCTTCACGAGGTCCATGTGGCGCTGCTCGGCCGCCGCGATGTTCGCGAAGGCGCGGTCGCCGTGAGCGGCGAAGAGAGCGCGGTAGACGTCGCGGGCGAGCTTCTCCTCCTCGCGCATGAAGGAGACCTCCGCGGCCTCGGCGGAGCTCAGCGTCTCCTGCGGGAGAGAGGCGAAGTACGTCGTGAAGGGGTTCGCGGCCGGCGCGGCGGGCGCGGTCGACCCGGCGCCCGGGCCGTTCCCCTGTCCGCCGCGAGGGCCGGGCTGGGCGAGGATCGGCGTGGCGAGGAGGAGGACGGCGAGGAAAGCGATCTTCTTCATGTTCGGCTCCTTGGTCGGTTGTGGCGGCGACCGTCTCGGGCCGCCTCGACCAGCGACAAACACGCCCGATGCCAGCCGCGCCGAGCGACCGACGACCAGAGCGAAACACGTCAGGTAGAGTGACTTCCGCGACTTCGACCGCCTCTCCGAGGGCCCGCGGGACTGCAAACCTCGCAGTCTCCCTGCACGGCCCCTGCAGAAGCACCGCCTGTTCCCGGCCAGAGGGTCAGCCGATTCCCCACTGCTTGAGGCGGTAGTAGAGCGTACGGACCGAGATTCCGAGGAGCCTCGCGGCCTCCTCGCGCTTTCCCCTCGTCCGCCGGAGCGCGGCGAGAAGCGCCTCCCGCTCGCGGTGAGCGCGGTCGAGGGGCGCCGCGGCCGGGGCGAGGCCGAGGTCCGCGGTGCGGATCGGCGCTCCTCCCCGGACGACGACCGAGCGCTCGAGGACGTTCCGCAGCTCGCGGACGTTCCCCGGCCAGGCGTGGGCCGACAGGGCCGCGAGGGCGTCGTCCGTCAGCGAGGGGACTGGGACGCCGTGCCGCTCGGCGAGCCGCTCCGCGAAGTGCCTCGCGAGGAGCGGCACGTCGTCCGGCCGCTCGCGGAGCGGCGGGACGTTCACGACGACGACCGCGAGACGGAAGAAGAGGTCCTGCCGGAACCCGCCCTCTTCCGTCTCGCGGGTGAGGTCCCGATTCGTGGCGGCCACGAGCCGGACGTCGACCGGCAGGTCGCGGCTCCCCCCGAGCCGCCGCACGACGCGCTCCTCGAGGACGCGGAGGAGCTTCGACTGGAGAGCGAGCGGCAGCTCCCCCACCTCGTCGAGGAAGAGGGTCCCGCCGGAGGCCTCCTCGAAGCGACCCGCGCGCGCCTGGTCGGCTCCCGTGAAGGCACCCCGCTCCGCGCCGAAGAGCTCGCTCTCGGCGAGCGTCTCGGGGAGCGCCGCGGCGTTCACCGCGACGAACGGCCCATTCGCGCGGGGCGAGCGGGCATGGAGCCGGCGCGCGACGAGCTCCTTCCCGGCGCCCGATTCGCCGGTGACGAGGACGGCGACGTCCCGCGGCGCGACCCGGTCGACGAGATCGAGCAGCTCCTTCATCGCGGGGTCGGCCGTCACGATCTCGCCGTCGTCCTCGCGCGGCAGGAGGCTCGCGACGAGGTCGACGAGCGCCTCCGGAGACGGCAGCGGCTTCGCGATGTAGTCCGCGGCGCCGAGCCGGACCGCCTCGACGGCCTCCGGGATCGAGCCGTGCGCGGTGAGGACGACGACGGGCGGCGGGGAGGTCCGCGCGCGGATGCGCCGGAGGAGCTCGAGGCCGTCGACCGCCGGCATCCTCCGGTCGGTCAGGACGAGGTCGAACGCCGTCCTCTCCAGGAAAGCGAGCGCCTCCGCGCCGTCCCGCGCCTCGGTGACGCCGTGGCCGGCCCCCTCGAGGATGTCGCGCAGCAGCGCGCGGAACGACGCCTCGTCGTCGACGACGAGGAGTCGCGCCACGTCAGGTTCCCTCTCCGGGCAGCGCGAGCGTCGCGACGCAGCCGCCGCCCGCGCGCGGCCCGAGCGAGGCGGCGCCGCCGTTGGCCGCCGCCAGCGAACGGACGATCGCCAGCCCGAGGCCGGTCCCGTCGGGACGCGAGGTGACGTACGGCTCGAAGGCGCTCGCCGGGTCGAGGTCGAGACCCGGTCCCCGGTCGGCGACCTCGACGACCGCCCGGCCCCCTTCCGTCCGGGCCGTCACCTCGATCGTCCCTTCCGGGTCGAACGCGCGGGCGTTCGCGAGCAGCTCCTCCAGGATCGTCTCGACGTGCTCGCGGTCGGCGTGCACCGGGACCGGATGGTCCGACCGGAGCGCCACGCCCGCGGCGGTTCCGTCGCCCGCGCGCGAGGCGACCTCGTTGGCGAGCGCGGCGAGGTCGAACGAGACGGGCTGCGGGTCGGGCGGGCGCGCGAAATCGAGGAGCCGGGAGAGGATCGTCTCCATCCGCTCGCTCGCCGTCACGATCCGCACGACGCGCTCCCGTTCGCTCTCCGGCACGCGCCCGTCGAGGAGCTGGGCCGTCCCCTTCACGACCGCGAGCGGGTTCCGGAGACGATGCGCGAGGCCGGCTCCCGCCCTCGCGACCGTGGCGAGGCGGTGTCCCTCGGCCTCGGCCGCCTCCCGCCTCGCCCGCTCGGAGAGGCCCCGAGCCGCGACGATCGCCAGTCCGACGAGGGCCAGGGCCGCAGCGGCGCCGCCGGCGAGGACGAGCCCCGCGAGCGCCGGGGCGCGACCCAGCGCGGGCGAAGGCCGCAACCGAAGACGGATCGGGGGCATCCCCCGCCCCGCACCCGGACCGGGTCCCCGTCCGCCCATGAAACCGGCTCCGGAGCCCGGCTCCGCCCCGAGCAGGGCCGGCCTCCACTCGCGCCCGAGCGCCGCCGTCACCTCGTAGCCGTCCGCGGAGTCCGCCCCCGCGCTCGCCAGGACGCCTGATGGTCCTACGATCGCCGCCCCGTCGACGGACGCCCCGTACCGCGACAGGAACTCCTGGAGAACGGTCGACGCCTCCTCGGGCGTCACACCCCGCAGGCTCGCCTCGAGCTCGTGCGCCGCCCG
>JADHEE010000220.1_pt1 | contig 28075 bp, 31 predicted proteins | sample 8952401 | NCBI WGS metagenome assembly JADHEE01 (sample SAMN16124438, study PRJNA663242) | bioreactor sludge metagenome | isolation source: sludge (ammonium) | place: India:Bengaluru | collected 2019-02-28 | reverse complement strand
TGGGAGGCGGGCATGGCGATCCCCCTGCCGCAGGACGCGGCGGACTGGCTCGGCCTGGGCTCGGGTTTTCTCTTCGCCCTGTTCAACGTCCTGTCGCGCCTCGCGCGCAACGTTCCCGTCGAGGTGAAATCGATGGCCTCCTTCGTTGGCGGCGTCGCGGTCGGCGGCGCGCTGCTCGGCGCCGGATTCGGCGCACCGGTCACGGTCGCCGCCGGCGATGCGTGGACGATGGCCGGGCTGTTCGCGCTGCTCGGGCTGGTGCTCGTCGCGGGCAACGTCGTGGTGCAGCACGGGCTGTCGAACATGGCCGCCAATCGGGCGATCGTCATCATGCTGGTGGAGGTGGGGATCGCGGCGGTGTCGGCCTGGCTGCTGGCCGGCGAGTCCTTCGGTTGGCGCGAGACGGTCGGTGGTGCGATGATTCTGACTGCCAGCCTATTCTCGGCGCGCATGGAAACGGACGCCGGCGGCAAATGATCGGGGGATGAAGCGCGCGGCCGGCGTTTACCTGAATCTTCACGACAGAAAGAGAACGGCAATGGGAAAACAACCGTCGGAAGTGAAGTGCAACATCACCACCATCGGCGGCGGGACCGGGACCTTCAACGTCCTGTCCGGCCTGGGCAAGAACCGGCACCTGAACCTGGCGGCCATCGTCACTGTGGCCGACTCGGGCGGCTCGACCGGCGAGCTGCGCGACGAATTCGGCATCCTGCCGCCCGGCGACGTGCGCCGGGCCATCGTGGCGCTGGCCGAGGACACCGAAGTCGTGCGCCGGCTGTTCGAATACCGCTTCAAGGAAGGACGGCGCATCGCCGGGCACACCATCGGCAACCTGCTGCTCACCGCGCTGACCGACATCATGGGCGACTTCGAGCGCGGCATCGAGGAGCTGTCCGAGATGTTCAGCGTGCACGGCAAGGTGATCCCGGTGACGCTGGACAACGTGAGCCTGGGCGTGACGCTGGAGAACGGGGAGCGGATTCTCGGCGAGACGGACATCGACGTGCCCAAGCACGACGGCAACGTGCCCATCCGCGACGCCTTCCTGCTCGGCGGCGGCCAGCTCAACCCGCGCGCCAAGGAGGCGATCGAGAATTCGGACTACGTCATCGTCGGGCCCGGCGACCTCTACACCAGCATCGTGCCCAACCTGCTCTGCGGCGGCATGGTCGACGCGCTGCGCAGCTCGCCGGCGAAGATCATCTACGTGTGCAACATCATGACCAAGCACGGCGAAACCGACGGGTTCGCCGTGGAGGACTTCGTGCGCGTGCTCGAACAGTATCTCGGCGAGGGGACGATCGACTACCTGCTGGTCAACAACGGGGAACTGCGCGCCAGCCTGGTCCGCAAGTACGAGCAGGAAGGCAAGGCGCCGGTGCGCCTGCGCGACGGGCCGGCGCTGCTGCGCAAGGGCATCAAGCTCGTCGAGCGCGATTTCACCAGCGAAACCGACTACATCCGCCACGACCCGCGCAAGCTGGCGCGCACCATCGAGGATTTCGCCAGCGGCTGGATACGCTAGCGGACGTCCGTGGCCTCTTTTCCCTCCCCTTCAAGGGGAGGGTTAGGGTGGGGATGGGGTGGGCGACCTGACTCGCAAACCCATCCCCCTCCCAACCTCCCCCTTGAAGGGGGAGGAGTGGACCGCGGTGGCTCGGGATTCCAACGCTTGCGTTCTCGCCAAGGCTGTATAAAAATACAGTCCATCTTGTCCGGAGAGACCGTGATGGAAAAACTGACGCCGCGCCAGCGGGAAATTCTCGATTTCATCCGCAATTCGCTGGAAGTCCTCGGCGCGCCGCCGACGCGGGCGGAAATCGCCAGCGCCTTCGGCTTCGCCTCGCACAACGCGGCCGAGGAGCACCTGAAAGCGCTGGCCAAGAAAGGCGTCATCGTGCTCGAACCCGGTTCGGCGCGGGGCATCCGCCTGGTCGAGCAGCTCGGCCTGCCGCTGGTCGGCAGCGTCGCGGCGGGAAGCCCGATCCTGGCGGTGGAGAACGTGCAGGCGCGCTACGCCCTGGACGCCAGCCTGTTCAAGCCGCGCGCCGACTTCCTGTTGCGCGTGCGCGGCCTGTCGATGATCAACGCCGGCATCTTCGACGGCGATCTGCTGGCGGTGCACCGCAGCAGCGAGGCGCACGACGGCCAGATCGTGGTGGCGCGCATGGAGGACGACGTGACGGTCAAGCGCTACCGCCGGCACGGCGCGATCGTCGAACTGGTCGCCGAAAACCCGGAATTCGCGCCGATCGTCATCGACACGCGCGAGCGGCACGTGGAAATCGAAGGCATCGCCGTCGGGCTGATCCGCGGCGGCGAAGCGATGTAGCGCTTATTTGGACGCGGCCGCCGCCGCGCCGGGCGCCGGGGAGGTCTTTCTGGCGGCCTGCTCCAGCACGGCCGTCGTCTGCGGGTGGTAGTTCTTCTTGGCGTAGTACACCGGCGTCTTGCCGTCGAAATCCTTCTTTTGCAGCTCGGCGCCGCGCTCGATCAGGAGCTTCGTCAACTTGGGCTGTCCGGTCGCCGCCGCCAGATGCAGCGCGGTCTGGCCTTCCTCGTTCCGGGCCTGGAGGTCGGCCTGCCGGTCGAGCAGCAGCTGGACGCTCTGCCGCCCGCCCGAGATCACCGCCGCATGCAGCGGGGTCAGCCCGGTGTGATCCTTGGCGTCGATCTCGGCGCCATTCGCCACGAGCAGGGCGATGATTTTCGTCTGTCCGTAGAAGGCGGCCAGATGCAGCGGCGTCCTGTCCAGCGCATCCTTGGCGTTGATGTCGGTGCCCGCGTCGATGATCTTCTGGATTTCGGCGATGTTTCCCGCGATGACCGCGTTGGACAGGGCGGGTTCGGCCATGGGGAAGGTGCCGTTGACCACCGGGTGGTTCGCATGCGCCGGCTGTCCTTCCTTCTTTCCGCAACCTCCCGTGGTCAGGGTGAGAATTCCGATCGCCAGGGCGAGCGCAAGCGCGGTTTTTCTGTTGTGTCGGGCAAAGTGGCGTTCGCTGTTCATCTCATTCCCGCCGCGGCGGCGGGCGGATACCGTGAAGGTCCAATCTTATACGATTACGCCGGGTCCGGGAGGCCGCCGCCCGCGCGCGGACTGATTGCGTCCACGTGTTTTGGGCTACAATTCGCATTTCCCGCTGCATACATTCCAAATGACCAAATACGTCTTCGTTACCGGCGGTGTGGTGTCCTCCCTGGGCAAGGGCATCGCTGCTGCATCCCTGGGTGCCATCCTCGAATCCCGCGGCATCAAGATCACCCATCTCAAGCTCGATCCCTACATCAACGTCGATCCCGGCACGATGAGCCCGTTCCAGCACGGCGAAGTGTTCGTCACCGAGGACGGCGCCGAGACCGACCTGGACCTCGGGCACTACGAGCGCTTCACTAGCGCCAAGATGGGCAAGCGCAACAATTTCACCACCGGCCAGATCTACGAGACGGTGATCAAGAAGGAGCGGCGCGGCGAGTATCTCGGCAAGACCGTGCAGGTCATCCCGCACATCACCGACGAGATCAAGGCGCACATCCGCCGCGGCGCCGAAGGCGCGGACGTGGCCATCATCGAGGTCGGCGGCACGGTGGGCGACATCGAGTCGCTGCCCTTCCTCGAGGCGATCCGCCAGATGGGGCTGCAGGAGGGGCGCAGCAACGCCTGCTACATCCACCTCACGCTGCTGCCTTACATCCCGACCGCCGGCGAACTCAAGACCAAGCCGACGCAGCATTCGGTCAAGGAGCTGCGCGAGATCGGCATCCAGCCGGACGTCCTGCTCTGCCGCGCCGACCGGCCCATTCCCGAGGACGAGAAGGCCAAGATCGGGCTGTTCTGCAACGTGCAGCGCGAGGCGGTCATCGAATGCCTGGACGCCGATTCGATCTACAAGATTCCGGCCATGCTGCACGACCAGATGCTCGACGAGATCGTCTGCCACAAGCTCGACATCCTGGCGCGCGCCGCCGACCTGTCGGTCTGGAAGAGCCTGGTGCATGCGCTGGAGCACCCGGAGCACAAGGTCAACGTGGCGTTCGTCGGCAAGTACGTCGATCTGACCGAATCCTACAAGTCGCTGACCGAGGCGCTGGTGCATGCCGGCATCTACACCCGCAGCAAGGTCAAGGTGCATTACATCGACTCGGAGGAGATCGAGACCAAGGGCTGCGCCGTGCTCAAGGGGATGGACGCGATCCTGGTGCCCGGCGGCTTCGGCCGGCGCGGCACGGAGGGCAAGATCGCCGCGGTGCGCTACGCGCGCGAGAACAAGGTGCCGTACCTGGGCATCTGCCTCGGCATGCAGCTCGCCGTCGTCGAATACGCGCGCGACGTGGCCGGCATGGACGGGGCGCACAGCACCGAGTTCGACAAGAATTCGCCGTTCCCGGTGATCGGCCTGATCACCGAATGGCAGGATGTCGTCTCCGGCAAGGTCGAGCGGCGCGACGAGCATTCCGACCTCGGCGGCACCATGCGCCTCGGCGGCCAGGTCTGCAAGCTGCGGGACGGCACGCTGGCCCGCGAAATCTACGGCACGTCCGAAATCGTCGAGCGCCACCGCCATCGCTACGAGGTGAACAACGTGCTGCTCTCCGAGCTGGAGGCAAAGGGCCTGCAAATCTCCGGGCGCGCGCCGGGCACCGACCTGTGCGAGATGATCGAATTGCCGCGCGCCGTGCATCCGTGGTTCGTCGGCTGCCAGTTCCACCCCGAGTTCACCTCCTCGCCGCGCCACGGGCACCCGCTGTTCACCTCCTTCGTCAACGCCGCGATCGCCGGACAGGCCGGGCAGGGCAAGGCATGAAGCTGTGCGGGCATGAGGTCGGGCTGGACCGGCCGCTGTTTCTGATCGCCGGGCCGTGCACCGCCGAATCGCTCGAACTCTGCGTCGAAGTGGCCGGGACGATGCGGGAAATCTGCGCCCGGCTGAACGTGCCCTACATCTTCAAGGCCTCCTACGACAAGGCCAACCGCAGCTCGGGCGGATCGCCGCGCGGGCCGGGGCTCGACGCCGGGCTGAAGCTGCTCGACGAAGTGCGCCGGCAGGTCGGCGTGCCGATCCTCACGGACGTGCATACCGAAGCTGAGGTCGGCGCGGTCGCCGCCGTGGCCGACGTGCTGCAGACGCCGGCCTTCCTCTGCCGCCAGACGGATTTCATCCATGCCGTGGCGGCCAGCGGCAAGCCGGTCAACATCAAGAAGGGCCAGTTCCTCGCGCCCGGCGACATGAAGCACGTCGTCGCCAAGGCCAGGGAGGCCAACGGCGGCGCCGACACGCTGATGGTCTGCGAGCGCGGCGCCTCGTTCGGCTACAACAACCTCGTGTCCGACATGCGCGGCTTGGCGATCATGCGCGAGACCGGCTGCCCGGTCGTCTTCGACGCGACCCACTCCGTGCAGCTGCCGGGCGGACAGGGCGCCTCGTCGGGCGGACAGCGCGAGTTCGTGCCGGTGCTGGCGCGCGCGGCGGTGGCCGTGGGCATCGCCGGCCTGTTCATGGAAACGCACCCGCGTCCGGAAAAGGCGCTGTCCGACGGGCCGAACAGCTGGCCGCTGCAGCGCATGGAAAGCCTGCTGGCGACGCTGGCGGAGCTCGACCGCGCGGTCAAGCGGGCCGGTTTCGAGGAAATGCGTTGATCGCCGCCTGTTGCCCGGGCGCGGTCGCTTGATCATCTCTGACGAAAAGGAAAAATCATGAGTTCAGTCGTCGATGTCGTCGCGCGCGAAATACTCGATTCCCGCGGCAATCCCACCGTCGAGTGCGACGTGCTGCTGGAATCGGGCGTGATGGGACGCGCCGCGGTGCCGTCCGGCGCCTCCACCGGCTCGCGCGAGGCCATCGAACTGCGCGACGGCGATGCGGCCCGCTACAACGGCAAGGGCGTCACCCAGGCTGTGGAGAACGTCAATACCGAGATCGCCGAGGCGATCATCGGGCTGGATGCGCAGGAGCAGGCGTTCATCGACCAGACGCTGATCCAGCTCGACGGCACCGAGAACAAGTCGCGGCTCGGCGCCAACGCGCTGCTGGCCGTGTCGATGGCCGTCGCCAAGGCGGCGGCGGAGGAGTCGGGGCTGCCGCTGTACCGCTATTTCGGCGGGTCGGGGCCGATGCAGATGCCGGTGCCGATGATGAACATCGTCAACGGCGGCGAGCATGCCAACAACAACCTGGACTTCCAGGAATTCATGATCCTGCCGGTCAGCCAGAACTCCTTCCGCGAGGCGCTGCGCTGCGGCGCCGAGGTCTTCCACGCGCTGAAGAAGCTGCTCGACCAGAAAGGCTTTTCCACGGCGGTCGGCGACGAGGGCGGCTTCGCGCCCAGCCTGGCGAGCCACGCCGATGCGCTGCAGCTGATCGTGCAGGCGATCGAGGCGGCCGGCTACTTCCCCGGCGAGGACGTGCTGATCGGCCTGGACTGCGCCGCCTCCGAGTTCTATCGGGACGGCAAATACTTCCTGGCGGGCGAGGGGCTGGAGCTGAGTTCTGACCAGCTTGCCGACTATCTGGCCAATCTGGTCGACCAGTTCCCCATCGTGTCCATCGAGGACGGCATGGCCGAGGGCGACTGGGACGGCTGGAAGCTGCTGACCGACCGCCTCGGCGCCAAGGTGCAGATCGTCGGCGACGACGTTTTCGTGACCAACACCCGCATCTTCAAGGAAGGCATCAAGAAGGGCGTGGCCAACTCGATCCTGATCAAGATCAACCAGATCGGCACGCTGTCCGAGACCTTCGCGGCGATCGAAATGGCCAAGCGCGCCGGCTATACGGCGGTGATCTCGCACCGCTCGGGCGAGACCGAGGACAGCACCATCGCGGACATCGCCGTGGGCATGAACGCGCTGCAGATCAAGACGGGATCGCTCTCCCGCTCGGACCGCATCGCCAAGTACAATCAGCTGCTGCGCATCGAGGAGGATCTCGGCGATACGGCCGGCTATCCGGGGCTCGACGCGTTTTACAATCTCAGATAAAGAGCCGGGGCGAGGGCGAGGCAAACGTTCCGGGGGCGGCCGCGCTCCCGCGCCTCGCGCCCTGACCTCCGCTTTTTTTCGAACCGATGCGCTGGCTCTCCGCCGCCCTGATCGCCCTGCTCATAGTGCTGCAGTATCCGCTCTGGCTGGGCAAGGGCGGCTGGCTGCGGGTGTGGGACGTCGCCCGGCAACTGGAACAGCAAAAGGAAAGCAACCGCACGCTGGAGGTGCGCAACGCGGGCCTCGACGCCGAAGTGCGCGACCTCAAGCAGGGCTATGACGCGATCGAGGAACGGGCGCGTTTCGAGCTGGGCATGATCCGCCAGGACGAAGTCTTCGTGCAGATTCCCGAGAAGATGCCCGGCAAGACGGCCTCTCCGGCCGAAAGCGGCGGCGCGAAGCAGAAAGAGTAGCGTTCCGCGCGCCGCCTTCCCGCCCGGCGCCTACTCGATCTCTATCCTTCCCGAAACCGAGACGCTGACCAGCGATTCGCCCGACTCGATCGGCATCGGCGCGGCGTCGGCGGACATGGCCTTGGCGGCGCGCAGCACCGGCACCGGCGGTGCGAAATGCCCGCCCGTGCTGACCGACAGTTCCCGGATGCCGTAGCTCTTGCCCTGCGCGTCGGCCACCAGCTTCGCGCGCGCCTTGAACAGATCGATGGCGTCGAGGATGGCGGCGTTCTCGGCCGTTCTCCGCGTCTCCGGCGAGGGCAGCATGCGCAGGCTGGAAACGGCCAGCGACGTCTGCAGCTTGCCGAGCAGCTCCGACAGGCTGGCCGTGTCGCCGGATTCGAGCGAAATCTCCGAGCGCATGCGCCAGGACTCGATCGCGCCGCCCTTGGCATAAACCGGGTAGGTGCTCGTCCCGCCGCTCTGGACCTTGATCGCCGGGTAGGCCTTGACCAGCCTCAGCGCCTCGGCGACGGCCTGGTTGACCCGCCTGGACAGCTCCGCCGGCGTGGCGCCGGACGCCTCGGCGGACAGCGTGGCCTGCATCAGGTCGTTCGCCGCCGGGCGGCTGGCCTCCGACGACAGGTTGACGGTCAACGGCTCGGCGAGAACGGCGCCGGCGGCGAGCAGCGAAAAAGCGGCCAGCGCCGCCTGCGGCAGACGGCAGCGAAACGGCAGGGATGCGCGCGGGGTAAAGGAGGTGAGGGGCATGTCTTCTCCGTTCGGAAATCAAGGGGCTTCGACGGCCGGCGCGTCGTGCGGCGGCGGCTGTCTAGTGTAGTGTTAACGCGTGGCCGGGCAAGGAAGCTTGGTACAATCCGGCCAACTCGATCGTACCACTGCGACGAGCCTGGGTCTTTGAGGAGGCAGCATGCTGAAAGTAGGAGAAGCGGCACCGATGTTCGTCCTCCCCGATGCGGACATGGATGCCGTCGACATTGCCGCCTATCGAGGCAAGCGTCACGTCGTCCTTTTCTTTTACCCGAGAGACGACACGCCGACCTGCACGCTGGAAGCCACCGATTTTTCCGATCATGAAGATGAGTTCTCGCGGCATGGCTGCGTCGTGCTCGGCATCAGCCGCGACGATTGCATCCGGCACGCCGAGTTCCGCGACAAGCACGGCATTTCGGTCAGGCTGCTCTCGGATGCCGACGGGCAGGTCTGCAAGCAGTATGGCGTGTGGCAAATGAAGGAAGTCGACGGCGTGAAAAAGCACGGCATCGTCCGCTCGACTTTCGTTATCGACAAACAGGGTGTTCTCCGCTTCGTGCTGTACGGGGTCAACGCCAAGGGCCACGCGCTGGAAGTCCTGCGCACGGCGAAGGAACTCAATTCATGAACATGCAAGTCATCAAGAACACCGTCGTCACCCTCGACTACAACGTCACCGATCCGGACGGAGAACTCGTCGACGCGGGCAAGGAGCCGCTGGTCTACCTGCACGGCGGCTACGACGACATCTTCCCGATGATCGAGGAGGCGCTGCAGGGCAAGAAGGTCGGCGAGACCGTCGTGGTCAAGATGCAGCCGGACGACGCCTTCGGCGAATACGACGCCGACCTGATCCAGATCGAGTCGCGCAAGGATTTCCCCAAGGAGCTGCAGGTCGGCATGCAGTTCGAAGGGCTGCCGGAAGGCGGCGACGACGACGAGGCGCTGATCTATCGCGTCACGGAAATCGCCGACGACCGCGTGGTGCTCGACGGCAACCACCCGCTGGCGGGCATGGCGCTGGTGTTCACCTGCACGGTGACCGCGGTGCGCCCGGCGAGCGCCGAGGAGATCGCGCATGGGCACATCCACGACGGGGAGTGCGAGGAGGACTGAGTCCCCATGCTCCGAAACGCAGCCGTTGGGCTGCGTTTTTTTTTGTGCCTACCGGGTTAGCGACTTCAGCTCGAAGAGGGCGTCGAGCGCCTGTTTCGGCGTCAGTTCGTCGGGATCGATGGCAGCCAGGCGTTCGAGCGCCGGGTGCGGTTCGGGGTCGGCCGGTTCGGGGCGGTCGGGAACCGCCGCGAACAGGTCGGGCTGCAGGGGATTGATCGACGCGCGCTGCTCGAATTCCCGCAACTGGCGCTTGGCCGCCTTGACCACCGAGGCCGGGATGCCGGCCAGCGCGGCGACCTGGATGCCGTAGCTCTGGTTGGCCGGCCCGTCCTCGACGGCGTGCAGGAAGACGATCTTCTCGCCGTGCTCGACCGCGTCGAGGTGCACGTTGGCGAGTTCGGGATATTCGTTGGCGAGCAGCGTCAGCTCGAAATAGTGGGTGGCGAACAGCGTCAGCGCGCGGTTCTTCTCGACGAGGTGGCGGCAGATGGCGAAGGCCAGCGCCATGCCGTCGAAGGTCGAGGTGCCGCGCCCGACCTCGTCCATCAGCACCAGGCTGTTGGCCGTGGCGTGGTGCAGGATGGCGGCCGATTCGGTCATCTCGACCATGAAGGTCGAGCGCCCGGACGCCAGGTCGTCGGCCGCGCCGATGCGCGTGAAGATCTGGTCGAGCGGGCCGAGCACCGCGCGCGCGGCCGGCACGAAGCTGCCGACGTGCGCCATCAGCGCGATCAGCGCCGTCTGGCGCATGTAGGTCGATTTGCCGCCCATGTTCGGGCCGGTGATCAGCAGCAGGCGGCGGCCATCGCCCAGTCTGGTGTCGTTGGCGATGAAGGTCTCGCCGCCGGCGAGTTCGTTCTCGACCACCGGGTGGCGGCCGCCCTCGATCAGCAGGCCGGGCTCGGTGGAAAACCGCGGGCGGCAGTAGTTGCGCGCGAGCGCGACCTCGGCGAAGGCGGCGAGCAGGTCGGCGTGCGCGACGGCGCGGGCGATCGCCTGCAGGGCCGGGAGGTCGGCCTGCAGGCCCGTCAGCACGGCGTCGTAGAGCACCTTCTCGCGCGCCAGCGCGCGGTCCTGCGCGGACAGCGCCTTGTCCTCGAAGGACTTCAGTTCCGGGGTGATGTAGCGCTCGGCGTTCTTCAGGGTCTGGCGGCGCCGGTAGTCGTCCGGCACCTTGGCCGCATTGGCGTGGGTGATCTCGATGTAGAAGCCGTGCACGCGGTTGTACTCGACCTTCAGGCTGGCGATGCCGGTGCGTTCGCGTTCGCGCGCCTCCAGTTCGACGAGGTAGGCGCCGCAGTTGTCGTTGATGCCGCGCAGTTCGTCGAGTTCGGCGTCGTAGCCGGTTGCGATGACGCCGCCTTCGCGCAGCAGCGTAGACGGCTCCGGCAGGATGGCGCGGGACAAAAGATCGAGCGCGGCCTCCGGCGTCGCCAGTTCGGCCAGCAGTTCCCGCAGCAGCGGCGCCGGCGCCTCGGCCAGCGGCGCGCGCAGTTCGGCCAGCCGGTGCAGGCTGTCGCGCAGGCTGGAGAGGTCGCGCGGCCGGGCGCTGAACAGCGCGATGCGGCCGGCGATGCGCTCGATGTCGGCGAAGCCGCGCAGCGCCTGGCGCACCTCGCGCAGCGTCCGGCCGCCGTCGCCGATCAGCGTCTCCACGGCGGCGTGGCGCGCCGCGGGCAGCGCCGGATCGCGCAGCGGATGATGCAGGGCGTGGCGCAGCGCGCGCGAGCCCATCGAGGTGACGCAGGCGTCGAGCAGGCTGAACAGCGTCGGCGCCGGCTGTCCGCGCAATGTCTCGGTCAGTTCCAGGTTGCGCCGGGTGGCGGTGTCGAGGCCGAGGTAGGCGCCGTCGCGCTCGACGATCAGCGCCTGCACGTGCGGCAGGGCGCGCGTCTGGGTGGCCTGCGCGTAGCGCAGCAGCGCGCCGGCGGCGGCGATGGCGGGGCGCAGCCCGTCGGCGCCAAAGCCGGCCAGCGAGGCGGTCTTGAAGTGCGCGCAGAGTTCGCGCGCCGCCGCTTCGCTGTCGAAATGCCAGTCCGGCCGGCGGGTGAGCGCCGCCTCGGGCGAGAAAGGCAGTTCGAGGCCGTCCGGCACGACGATTTCGGCCGGGCGGATGCGTTCCAGGGTCGCCGCCAGCTTTTCCGGGGGGATTTCGCAGACGCGGAACTCGCCGCTGGCCAGATTCAGCCACGCCAGGCCGACGTGCTGGCGCGCCGGGGCCAGCGCCAGCAGCAGGGCGTCGCGCTTGTCGTCGAGCAGCGCCGCGTCGGTCAGCGTGCCCGGCGTGACGATGCGCGAGACGGCGCGTTCGACCGGCCCCTTGCTCGCCGCCGGATCGCCGACCTGTTCGCAGATCACCGCCGATTCGCCGAGCTTGACCAGGCGCGCGAGGTACTGTTCGAGCGCATGATGCGGCACGCCGGCCATCTTGATCGGCACGCCGGCGCTTTGGCCGCGCGTGGTCAGCGTGATGTCGAGCAGACGGGCCGCCTTCTCGGCGTCCTGGTAGAAGGTCTCGTAGAAATCGCCCATCCGGTAGAACAGCAGCAGGCCGGGATGCTGCGCTTTCAGGCGCAGATATTGCTGCATCATCGGCGTATGGTTTTCCAGGACGATGGTCTGATCTGTCTGCATGTGCGGTCGTGCGGGGATGGCGCCGGAAGCGAAGGGATGGATATTACCAGCCTGGCCGGCCCGGACGGGAGCGTCTATGCTGGATGACGACCATTGAGACAGGAGGAACGCCATGCAACTGACTTCAAGCGCATTCGCGCCCGACGGCGCGATTCCCCGGCTGTACACCTGCGAAGGCCGCAACGTCTCGCCGCCGCTGGCGTGGAGCGGCGTGCCGGACGGCGCCGCCAGCCTGGTGCTGATCGTCGACGATCCCGACGCGCCCGATCCGGCGGCACCGCGCATGACCTGGGTGCACTGGGTGCTGTACAACCTGCCGGTCGCCGGTTCCGGGCTGGCGGAAGCCGTGCGGGAACTGCCGGCGGGAACGCGGGAGGGGCTGAACGACTGGAAGCGCGCCGGCTACGGCGGGCCGTGCCCGCCGATCGGCCGGCATCGCTATTTCCACAAGCTGTACGCGCTCGACGTGGTGCTGCCGGACCTCGGCAGCCCGGACAAGAAGGCGCTCGAACAGGCGATGCGGGGGCACGTCCTCGCCGAGGCGCAGTTGATCGGCACGTACCAGAAAGGGGCGTGACGGGCGCGCGGGGCGTCCGCCGTCTTCGTTAGACCGGGCGCGAATCGACCTGCCGCGCCAACGCCTGCAGCGTCGGCGCGACTTCCACCGGGTACGGCACGCCCGTCTCCAGCTTGCGCCAGGTCTCCGGCATCCGCGCCATCTGCGCGCGCGCGTAGTCGCGGACCGCAGTCAGCGCCGGACTCGGGCCGGTGCGCTGGCCGCCGCGCATGACGCATGCCAGGAGCGGCGTGCCGGGCAGGTCGTCGCCTGCGAGGGCGAGCGTGTCGCCAGCCATCCGCCCGTCGGCGTCGAAGCGGCGGAACACCTGCTTGCGCCCCGGCCAGCTGGCCTTGCCCTCGGAGCGCTTGCGCCGCGCCGCGCCGGCGTATTCCTGGAGCTTGTAGGCGCATTCGAGGTAGGGGCAGTCGTTGGACGTGTTCATGCGCGTGCCGACGCCGAAGCCGTCGATCGGAGCGCCGGCCGCCAGCAGCGCCTGCACCGAATATTCGTCGAGGTTGCCGCTGACGAAGATGCGGATGTCGCGCAGGCCGTCGGCGTCGAGAATGGCGCGCACGTCGGCGGCGCGCCGGCCGAGGTCGCCGCTGTCGATGCGCACCCCCTGGATGGCGATCCCGTCGGCGGCGAGCTTGCGGGCGAGCGGCGCGAGTCCGCGCGCGGCGGCTTCGGTGTCGTAGGTGTCGATAAGCAGGGTGTTGGCGCGCGGATGCGAACGCGCGAAGTCCTCGAACGCCGCGAATTCACCGTCATGCGCCTGGATGAACGAGTGCGCCATGGTGCCGAAGAGCGGAATGTTCCAGCGCATGCCGGCCAGCACGTTCGACGAGCCGTCGAAACCGGCCAGATAGCTGGTGCGCGCCGAGAGCAGGCCGGCCTCGTCGCCGTGGGCGCGGCGCAGGCCGAAATCGACCAGATGCCGGTCCGGCGCCGCCTGGCGCACGCGCGCCGCCTTGGTGGCGATCAGCGTCTCGTACTGCAGCAGGTTGATGATGCGCGTCTCGGCCAGTTGCGCCTCGCGCAGCGGCGCGGTGACGCGCAGGATCGGCTCGTCGGCGAAGAAGGGCGTGCCCTCGGGCATGGCCCACACGTCGCCGGTGAAGCGCAGGTCGGCCAGCGAGTCGACGAAGGCCGGGCTGAAGCGGCCGCTCGCGCGCAACCAGTCGAGTTCCTCCGGGGTGAACCGCAGGCCTTCGAGGTAATCGAGCACCTGTTCCAACCCGGCGGCAAGCAGGAAATTACGGTTGCCCGGCAGCTTGCGCACGAAGAACTCGAACACCGCCGTGGCGTTCATTGCCTTGTCGAAATACGCCTGCAGCATGGTCAGCTGGTACAGGTCGGTGAGCAGAACGCTTTCGCGGGTCGGACTCAAGATCACTCCTCCATGGCCACGGCGCCGGCGGCGAGCATTTCCGCGCAGGCGCGGTCGCCGTCGCCGGGCTGGACGTCGACCGCGCGGATGGCGGCGGTCAGCAGGGCGACGCCGTAGCCGAGGCCGAGCGCGTCCTTCACGGTATTCAGCACGCAATAATCGGTCGCCAGTCCGCCGACGAACAGGCGGTGCGCGCCGGCCTGCCGCAGCCGTTCATGCAGGTCGGTGCCGGCGAAGCCCGAATAGGCGTCGGCCTCCGGGCGCATGGCCTTGCCGATCACCGTCGCGCTGGAGGGCAGCCGCAGCGCGTCGGCGAAGGCCGCGCCCGGCGTCCCGGCCACGCAGTGCGGCGGCCAGGGGCCGCCCTGGGCGGCGAACGAGCAGTGGTCGGCGGGGTGCCAGTCGCGGGTGGCGTATATGGGCAGGCCGGCCGCCGCGAACCGCTCGATCCACCGGTTGAGCGGCGCGATGACCTCGTCGCCGCGCGGCACCGCCAGGCGTCCGCCGGGCAGGAAGTCGTTCTGCACGTCGACGATCACCAGCGCGTCGCCGGGCGCGAGGGGATGAGCGGCCATGACGGGCCCTCCGTGCTATGCCTGCAGCGTCGGCGTGCGGTGGCCGTCGATCACCTGCAGCATCTGCGAAAAGATCTTTGGCGTGCCGCCGACCAGGTTGCCGGTCTTCAGGTGGCTGTCGCCGCCGGCGAGATCGCTGACCAGACCGCCGGCTTCCGTAATGAGCAGGCAGCCGGCGGCGACGTCCCAGGGCAGCACGCCGAATTCCCAGAAACCGTCGAAGCGTCCGCAGGCGACGTAGGCGAGGTCGAGCGCGGCCGAGCCGGCGCGGCGGATGCCGGCGGTGCGCTTGGCCAGATCCTTGAACACGCCGAGGTAGGCGTCGGCGTGCTCGAAGTTGCGGAACGGAAAGCCGGTGCCGAGCAGCGCCTGCTCCATGCGGTCGCACTTGGTGACGCGGATGCGCCGTTCGTTCAGGTAAGCGCCGCCGCCCTTGCTGGCGGTGAACATCTCGTTGCGTACGACATCGTAGACCACCGCCTGGTTCGGCTGGCCCTTGTAGGTCAGGGCGATCGACACGGCGTATTGCGGGAAGCCGTGGATGAAGTTGGTGGTGCCGTCGAGCGGATCGACGACCCACTGGTAGTCCTTGCCGCCTTCGCCGGCGTCGGCGAGGCCGGACTCTTCTGCTAGAATCCCGTAGTCGGGATACGCCTCGCGCAGGATCTCGATGATGGCCGCTTCGGCCGCCTTGTCCACCTCGGTGACGAAATCGTTGTTGTATTTCTTCGGGGTGATGCGCAGGTGCTCGACGTCCTGCGCGGCGCGGTTGATGATCTGGCTGGCGCGGCGCGCGGCCTTGACCATGATGTTCAGTGCTGGATGCATGGCGTGTCTTTTAAAGAGTCCGGCGGGCGGACGGAGGATTCCGGTTCGCCCGTTTCGTTTATGGACCCGCGGATTTTAATATGAACCGGCCTTCCCCGTCTTTACCGACGCCGCCCGGCGCCCCGCAAGATGCGCTATCCAGGGTGCGCATCGTGCTGTCCAACCCCAGCCATCCGGGCAACGTCGGCGCCGCCGCGCGGGCCATGAAAACCATGGGCCTGTCCCGCCTGTACCTGGTCAATCCCAAAAGGTTTCCCGATCCCGAGGCCGTGGCGCGGGCGGCGGGCGCCGACGACGTGCTCGCCGACGCGGTCGTCTGCGCGACGCTCGACGAGGCGCTGGCCGGCACCGTCTTCGCGGCGGCGCTTTCCGCCAGGCACCGCAACCTGGGGCCGGAACGCCTGCAGGCCAGGGATGCGGCGCCGCTGATCCTGGCCAAGGCCGAGGCCGGCGCGGGCGAAGCGGCGCTGGTATTCGGCAACGAAACCGCCGGCCTGTCGAACGATGACGTCCTGCGCTGCCAGCGCACCGTCTTCATCCCGGCGAATCCGGAATATGCCTCGCTCAATCTCGGCGCGGCGGTGCAGCTGCTGTGCTACGAACTGCGGCTGGCGGCGTACGGTGGGCGTCCGTCGGAAGTGACCCGGACCGTGCCGTTCAGCTCGCCGCCGGCCACCGGCGACGACATCGAGCGTTTCTACGCGCATTTGGAGCGGGTGATGGTCCGCACCGGCTTCCTCGATCCGAACCAGCCCAGGCGGCTGATGTCGAAAATCCGCCGCCTTTACGGGCGGGCCGCGCTCGAACGCGATGAAATCAACATCCTGCGCGGGATTCTCGACGCCGTCGAAAAACACGTTGCCACGGACACGCCCGGAAAATCTTGATAGAAGCACTCGGGTATTCTAAAATCCACCGTTTATCCAAACCGGAAAACCGCTTCCATGTTCAGCCGCCTGCGAGAAGACATCAGCTCGGTATTCGAGCGTGATCCTGCTGCCCGAACCTCGTGGGAAGTGCTGACCTGTTACCCCGGCCTGCATGCGGTGCTCATGCACCGCATCGCGCACGGGTTCTGGACCCGCCGGTTCCGCTGGCTCGGCCGCTTCGTTTCGCACCTGGCCCGCTTCTTCACCGGCATCGAAATCCATCCCGGCGCCACCATCGGCCGCCGCTTCTTCATCGACCACGGCATGGGCGTGGTGATCGGCGAAACGGCGGTGATCGGCGACGACGTGACCCTGTACCACGGCGTCACGCTCGGCGGCACCTCATGGAACAAAGGCAAGCGCCATCCGACGCTGGAAAACGGCGTGGTCGTCGGCGCCGGGGCCAAGGTGCTCGGGCCGATCACGGTGGGCGCCAACGCCAAGGTCGGCTCCAATGCCGTCGTCGTGAAGAGCGTGCCGCCGGGAACCACGGCGGTTGGCAATCCGGCTCGCATCATCGACGGCGAGCAGGCGCAGCGGCGCGAGGAAAAGGCCGGCCAGATGGGCTTTTCGGCGTACGCCCTGTCGTCCAGCCAGGACGATCCGCTGGCCAAGGCCATCCACGGCCTGCTCGATCATGCCGTGGAAACCGACCGGCGCATCGAGGCGCTGATCAAGAAACTCGAATCCAGCGGCGTCAGCGTCGAGGACGAGCTGGCCACGGCGGACAAGTTCGATCCGAAGTACCTGGGCAGAATTGTTGACTGATCGCGGGAACTTGTCGATGGTTGACAAAACTAATCAGGTATTAACGGACACACCGGAGGCACCATGCGACTGACGACTAAAGGGCGTTTCGCCGTCACTGCAATGACCGATCTGGCGCTGAACGGCGGCGCCGGGCCGGTGACCCTGGCCGGTATCAGCGACCGGCAGAAGATATCCCTTTCGTATCTCGAACAGCTGTTCGGCAAGCTGCGGCGGCACAAGCTGGTCGACAGCGTGCGTGGCCCCGGCGGCGGCTATTGCCTGGCGCGGCCGATGAGCCGGATTTCCGTGGCCGACATCGTGCGCGCCGTGGACGAGGCGCTGGACGCGACGCAATGCGGCGGCCGCGAGAACTGCAAGGACGAGGAACGCTGTCTGACCCACGACCTGTGGGCGACGCTGAATCTCAAGATGTACGAATACCTGGAGTCGGTGACCCTGTCCGACCTGGTGGAGAAGCACCTGAACAAGCCCGGTGCCGAGATTTCGCTGCTCAAGGACGCGCGCCGTCCCGGTGCGCGGGCGCGCGGCGGGGCGTTGCCGGCAGTGGCCTGAGAAAAAGATGGCGGCATTGGTCTATTTCGATCACAACGCGACGACGCCGGTCGATCCCGCGGTGCTGGAGGCGATGCTGCCGTGGTTTTCCACGCAGTTCGGCAATGCCTCCAGCCGGCACGAATACGGCCGGGCGGCGCGCAAGGCGATCGACGAAGCGCGCGAACAAGTCGCCGCGGCGGCCGGCGCGCATGCCACCGAGGTGGTATTCACCAGCGGCGGCTCGGAGGCGAACAACCTGTTCCTCAAGGGCGCGGCGGCTTTCCTGAAGCCGGGTGCGCTGGCCGTCAGCGCGGTCGAGCATCCGTGCGTGATCAAGCCGGCGGAACAGCTCGCGCGGCGCGGCTGGCAGCTGCACAAGCTGGCGGTCGACGGCGAAGGGCGCATCGACCGGGCGGCGTATCGGCGGACTTTGTCGCTGCGGCCGAAGCTGGTGTCGGTGATGCTGGCCAACAACGAGACCGGGGTGTTGCAGGACGTCGGGGCGCTGGCCGAGGCGGCCGCGGAATCCGGGGCGTTCTTCCATACCGACGGCGTGCAGGCGCTGGGCAAGATCGCCGTCGATTTCCGCGCGCTGAACGCCCGCGGCGTCCATGCGCTGACCCTGTCGGCGCACAAGCTGGGCGGCCCGAAGGGCGCGGGCGCGCTGGTGCTGGACAAGCGCATCGAGCTCGACCCGCTGATCGCCGGCGGCGGACATGAACGCGGGCTGCGTTCGGGCACGGAAAACGTCGCGGCGATCGTCGGCTTCGGCGCGGCATGCCAACTGGCGACGCAGCGGCTGGCCGAACGCGCGCTGCGGCTGACCGCCTTGCGCGAACGGCTGGAAGACGGTCTGCGCGGCATGGGCGCGACGCTTTTCGGCAGCGGCGCGCTGCGCCTGCCGAACACGGTGTATTTCGCGCTCGCGGGGTTCGACGGCGAAACCCTGGTCGCGCACCTGGATCGCGCCGGCTACGCGCTGGCCAGCGGCGCCGCGTGTTCGAGCGCCAATCCGGAGCCGTCGCACGTGCTCAAGGCCATGGGCGTGGCCGACGGCGTGGCGCGCGGCGCGGTGCGGGCCAGCCTCGGCGCGGACAATACGCCCGCGCAGGTCGACGCCTTTCTCGCCGCGTTGCGCGGCACGACGACGAAATTGCAGCAATTGACGGCCTTGGCGGTCTGAAACAATTTTTTGAAATGGAGCTAGGAAAATGCTGAAACTGCCGATCTACCTGGATTATTCGGCAACCACGCCGGTCGACCCGCGCGTGGCGGAAAAGATGATTCCGTACCTCGTCGAGAAATTCGGCAACGCGGCGTCGCGTTCGCATTCCTTCGGCTGGGAAGCCGAAGCGGCGGTGGAGGAAGCGCGCGAGGAAGTCGCCCGCCTGGTCAATGCCGACCCCAAGGAGATCGTGTGGACGTCGGGCGCGACGGAATCCGACAACCTGGCCATCAAGGGCGCGGCGAATTTCTATTCGGGCAAGGGCAAGCACATCATCACCGTCAAGACCGAGCACAAGGCCGTGCTGGACACCTGCCGCGAACTGGAACGGCAGGGGTTCGAGGTGACCTACCTCGACGTGCTGGAAAACGGCCTGATCGACCTGGAGGCGTTCAAGGCGGCGCTGCGGCCGGACACCATCCTGGTTTCGGTGATGTTCGTGAACAACGAGATCGGCGTCATCCAGCCGATCGCGGAAATCGGCGAAATCTGCCGCGACAAGGGCGTCATCTTCCATGTCGACGCGGCGCAGGCCACCGGCAAGGTGGAAATCGACCTGGCCGCGCTGAAGGTCGACCTGATGAGCTTTTCGGCGCACAAGACCTACGGGCCGAAAGGCATCGGCGCGCTGTACATCCGGCGCAAGCCGCGCGTCCGGCTCGAAGCGCAGATGCATGGCGGCGGGCACGAACGCGGCTTCCGTTCCGGCACGCTGGCGACGCATCAGATCGTCGGCATGGGCGAGGCCTTCCGCCTCGCGCGCGAGGAAATGGCCGTCGAGAACAAGCGCGTCGGCGCGCTGCGCGACCGGCTGCTCAAGGGCGTTTCGGACATCGACCATGTCTATGTCAACGGCGACCTGGAGCATCGCGTCCCGCACAACCTGAACGTCAGCTTCGCCTACGTCGAGGGCGAATCGATGCTGATGGCCGTCAAGGACCTGGCGGTTTCGTCGGGGTCGGCGTGCACCTCGGCCTCGCTCGAACCGTCCTACGTGCTGCGCGCGCTCGGCCGCGACGACGAATTGGCGCACAGCTCGATCCGTTTCACGATCGGGCGCTTCAATACGGAAGAGGAAATCGATTTCGCGGTGAAACTGCTGCACGACAAGATCGGCAAGCTGCGCGAACTGTCCCCGCTGTGGGAAATGGTGCAGAACGGCGTCGACCTGAACACGGTTCAGTGGGCGGCGCATTGATTGGTTAGACAGGAGCAGGCAATGGCATATAGCGAGAAAGTGCTGGATCATTACGAGAATCCGCGCAACGTGGGTTCGTTCGGCAAGGATGAGTCGGGCGTGGCGACGGGCATGGTCGGCGCGCCGGCGTGCGGCGACGTGATGAAACTGCAGATCAAGGTCGGCCGGGACGGCGTGATCGAAGACGCCAAGTTCAAGACCTACGGCTGCGGTTCGGCCATCGCCTCGTCGTCGCTGGTGACCGAATGGGTCAAGGGCAAGACGCTGGATCAGGCGCTGGAGATCAAGAACACCCAGATCGCCGAGGAACTGGCGCTGCCGCCGGTCAAGATCCATTGCTCGATCCTGGCCGAGGACGCCATCAAGGCGGCCGTCGCCGATTACCGGAAGAAACAGGGCGGCGCGTGAGCGCCGGGCCCGGGGCAAGTCTGAAAAGAGGAGATGTGCAAATGGCGGTGACGCTGACCGAGAACGCAGCCAGGCACGTGGCGAGATACCTGCAGAAACGCGGCAAGGGGATCGGCCTGCGCCTGGGCGTGCGCACCAGCGGCTGTTCGGGCGTGGCGTACAAACTGGAGTTCGCCGACACGGCGGCGCCGGACGACATCGAGTTCGAATCGCACGGCGTCAAGGTGCTGGTCGATCCCAAGAGTTTGCCGTATCTTGACGGCACCGAACTGGATTACACTCGCGAAGGCTTGAGCGAGGGCTTCAAGTTCAACAACCCCAATGTCAAGGATGCCTGCGGCTGCGGCGAGAGTTTCAGCGTGTGACGTGGACGCATGCGGACCCGGCGGTCTCTGTGAAAGGGCGGTGACGTGGCTTCTGCGCTGGACGACATCGATTTCGGCTCCGATCATTTCGCGCTTTTCGGCCTGCCTCCGGCCTTCCGGATCGATCCGCGGGCGCTGGACAAGCGTTTCAGGGAACTGCAGGCGCGCGTGCATCCGGACCGTTTCGCGCATGCCGGGGAATCCGAGCGCCGCGTCTCGCTGCAGTGGGCCACGCGGGTCAACGAGGCCTACCAGACCTTGAGGAATCCGCTGTCCCGCGCGCAGTATCTGCTCGATCTGGCGGGGCAGGGCGTGGACAAGGAAAACAACACGGCCATGCCGCCCGAGTTCCTGATGGAACAGATGGAGTGGCGCGAAGCGGTCGCCGAGGCGCGGCAGGGGCGCGAAGTCACCGAACTGGAGCAGCTGCACCACCGCGTCAAGCAGCGCATGAACAAGCGCTACGACCAGCTTGCCGAACTGCTCGACGACCGGCGCGACTACGTGACGGCGGCCGACCGCGTGCGGCGGCTGATGTTCCTCGAAAAGCTGCTGGCCGAAATCGACGACGGAATGGCCGCCCTCGAAGCGTGATTCCGTCCGCCGGGCAGCTCGAACAGTATCGACTGCGCCGCGCGTGCGGCACGATCCGCCGGCGGTTCGCCGCCGTGGCGGGGTAATCCACTAACGGAACGAGTACTGAGGAAACAGGAATTTCATGGCCCTTCTGCAAATAGCCGAACCCGGCGAATCGGCGGCGCCGCACCAGCACCGGCTGGCGGTCGGCATCGATCTCGGGACGACCAACTCGCTCGTCGCCACCGTGCGCAGCGGCCTGGCGGTAGTGCTCGGCGACGAGCTCGGCCGGCCCCTGCTGCCGTCGGTCGTGCGCTACCGGCCGGACGGGACGGCGTGGGTCGGGTATGAGGCGCAGGCGGAACAGACGCGCGATCCGCGCAACACCATCGTCTCCGTCAAGCGTTTCATGGGACGCGGCATCAAGGATATCGCCCACCGCGAGAGCATGCCCTACGAGTTCCAGGACGCGCCGGGCATGGTGCGGCTGGAAACGGCGGCCGGCGTGAAAAGCCCCGTCGAGGTCTCCGCGGAAATCCTGCGCGCCCTGCGCGAGCGTGCGGAACAGTCGCTCGGCGGCGAACTGGTCGGGGCGGTGATCACCGTGCCGGCGTATTTCGACGATGCGCAGCGCCAGGCGACCAAGGATGCGGCCCGCCTGGCCGGCCTGTCCGTCCTGCGCCTGCTCAACGAACCGACGGCCGCGGCGATCGCCTACGGCCTGGACAACGCCGCGGAAGGCGTCTACGCGGTCTATGACCTGGGCGGCGGCACCTTCGACATTTCCATCCTGCGCCTGTCGCGCGGCGTTTTCGAAGTCCTGTCTACGGGCGGCGACTCCGCGCTGGGCGGCGACGATTTCGACCAGCGCATCTTCTGCTGGATTCTCGAGGCGGCCAAGCTCAATCCGCTGTCCGCCGAGGATGCGCGCCTGCTGCTGACGTGCGCGCGCGAAGCCAAGGAATACCTGACCAACCACGGCGTGGCGCCGATCAACGCGCGCCTGCGCAGCGGCGAACTGGTCGACCTCCGCCTGACCACCGAAGTGTTCACCGAAATCACCCGCACGCTGGTGGCCAAGACCATCCAGCCGATCAGGAAAGCCTTGCGCGACGCGGGGCTGGCGGTCGCGGACGTCAAGGGTGTGGTGATGGTCGGCGGCGCCACGCGCATGCCGCAGATCCAGCGCGCCGTGGGCGAGTTTTTCCAGCGCGAGCCGCTGAACAATCTCGATCCCGACAAGGTGGTGGCGCTCGGCGCGGCGACGCAGGCCAACCTGCTGGCCGGCAACCGCAACGCCGGGGACGACTGGCTGCTGCTCGACGTCATCCCGCTGTCCCTGGGCATCGAGACGATGGGCGGCCTGGTGGAGAAGCTGATCCCGCGCAACTCGACGATCCCGGTGGCGCGTGCCCAGGAATTCACCACCTTCCGCGACGGACAGACGGCGATGGCGGTGCACGTCGTGCAGGGCGAGCGCGAGCTGGTGACCGACTGCCGTTCGCTGGCGCGCTTCGAGCTGCGCGGCATTCCGCCGATGGTGGCCGGCGCGGCGCGGATACGGGTGACCTTCCAGGTCGACGCCGACGGCCTGCTGGCGGTGACCGCCCGCGAGCAGACCTCCGGCGTGGAGGCCAGCATCGTGGTCAAGCCGTCCTACGGCCTGTCGGACGACGAGATCGCCAACATGCTCAAGGACTCCATGAGCCACTCGAAGGACGACGCCTTGCGGCGCGCGCTCAAGGAGGCGCAGGTCGAGGCGCAGCGCCTGATCGAGGCCGTCCAGTCGGCCACCCGGAGCGACCGCGACCTGTTGACGGACGCGCAGCACGCGGCGATCGAAACCGCGGTGGCCCGCCTGCAGGCGGCGGCGCTGGGCGAGGACCGCCGCCAGATCGCCCAGGCGATGAACGACCTCGAAGCCGAAACGCGCGAATTCGCCGCCCGCCGCATGGACAAGAAGATCCGCCAGGCCATGACCGGGAAGCGGATCGACGACCTCGCCGCCCCGGATGCCGCGGCGGCAAAAACGGGAGAACACGCATGACGCAGATCATCGTATTGCCGCACCTCGAAATTTGCCCGGAAGGGGCGGTCATCGAAGCCAAGGAAGGCGTGTCCATCTGCCAGAACCTGATCGACAACGAGATCTACATCGAGCACGCCTGCGAAATGTCCTGCGCCTGCACGACCTGCCACGTCGTCGTGCGCGAGGGATTCGAATCGCTGCCTCCTTCCGAGGAAGAGGAGGACGACCTGCTCGACAAGGCGTGGGGGCTCGAACCCAATTCCCGGCTGTCCTGCCAGGCCATCGTCGGCGATACGCCGCTGGTCATCGAAATCCCTCGTTATTCGATCAATATGGCCAAGGAGGGCAAGCGATGAAATGGACCGACATCAACGACATCGCCATCGAACTCGCTGAAGCACACCCGGACGTCGATCCGACCAGGGTGAATTTCGTCGACCTGGCGCGCTGGATCATGGATTTGCCGGGCTTCGACGACGATCCCCGGCATTGCGGCGAAAAAATCCTCGAAGCCGTGCAGCAGGCGTGGATCGACGAGGCGCAGTAAGCATCGCCTCCGCCGCCGCGCCGATCCGGTCAGCGTCCCCGCTCGTCGGATTTTCCGCCGAAGCAGTGCGTTTCGGGCGCGCCGATTGTTGACTCAACCTCCAATCGCCGTCACGATTCATAGTGTTTTACATTTTTTTTGCGTGTCGATTCGCTCGGCTCTCATTTGAGTGGCGGGCTTTTGAAGGGATGGGGACAACATGCTGATAAGCAGAAAAATCTGGTTGCTGGTTGGAATCGCGATGGCGGCGTCGGCCGTGGTTTCCTGTTTCGGCCTGTACGGGTTGAAGACCGTCAACTCGAACATGGTCGAAATCGCCGACAGATCGGTTCCATCCTTGCTGCGCGTCAGCGACATGCGCGCCACCTACCTGGCGCTGATCCCGCAGCTTTACAACCGCGCGACGACGACCGAAGCCGAACGCGGCACGGCCCTGGAGAAGGAACTCGAGCGGGGTAACGACGCATTGATCAAGCAGATCACGGCGTACGGCGAGAACGTCACCAACGAAGCGGAAAAGCAGGCGCTCGACGAAGCCAAGCTCAGCCTCATTTCGTTCGTGACGCGCATCAAGCAGATCAACGCCCTGACGAGCATGGGCGAAGTCCAGACGGCGCTGGAAATGATCCAGCGGGACATCGGGCCGCTGCACGAGCGCTTGTCCAAGTCGTTCGACGCGCTGGTAAAGATCAACACCGGCAACGTCAACTCCGTCGCCCAGGACGCCTCCGAAGCCTTCACCCGGACGCTGACGATCACGCTCACGGCGGCGGTGATCGGCGTGGCGCTCATCGGCGTGATGGGCTTCATGCTCGGCAAGTCGATCACGAAGCCGCTCGGAGAGATGCAAAGGGCGATCATGCGCACGGCCAGCGAACTCGATTTCACCGAGTCGTTCAGAGTGAATTCCCGCGACGAGGTCGGCGCCACGCTGCAGGTTTACAACGAACTCCTGGCCAAGCTGCGCAGCAGTTTTTCCGACATCCAGACGGTCGCCGCGCGCATGGCCGCCATCACGACCGAAGTGGACCAGACGTCCAGGGAAATCGCGGAAAACTCCCAGCAGCAGAGCGATGCCTCGTCCGGCATGGCGGCCGCGATCGAAGAGCTGACCGTCAGCATCTCCATGGTCGCCACCCAGGCGCAGGACGCCAGCGTGCACACGCAGGAATCGCGGGCCAAGGCCGACCAGGGCGCGGAAGTCATCCTCAATACGGTCAGCGGCATCCAGACGATCTCGGATTCGGTGCGCGAGGCGTCCGACCGGATCGATGCGCTGCGCCACGACAGCGAGAGCATTTCCTCGGTGGCCAACATCATCAAGGAAATCGCCGACCAGACCAACCTGCTGGCGCTGAACGCGGCGATCGAGGCCGCGCGGGCCGGCGAGCAGGGCCGGGGCTTCGCCGTGGTGGCCGACGAAGTGCGCAAGCTGGCCGAACGCACGTCGAAGTCGACGCAGGAGATATCGACGCTGCTCGCCCAGATGCAGGGCAGCGCCAAGCAGGCCGTCGACACGATGGCCGCCGCCGTGCGGGAAGTGGAGGCCGGCGTGCAGAACGCGCAGGAGGCGGGGCGGTCGATCGGCGAGATCAAGGCCGGGTCGGGCACGGTGGTCGGCGCGGTGGAGGAGATTTCGGAAGCCGTGCGGGAGCAGAGCGCGGCGAGCACCTCGATATCGCAGCGCATCGAGCAGATCGCCCAGATGACCGAGCGCAATACGGCCGCGGCGGGTAGCACCGCCGAGGCGGTCCATCGCCTGACCGAAATCAGCCGGGAAATCGAGACGGCCTTGAAGGCGTACAAGGTCTGAGCAGCCGCCTCCGCGCGCAAGCGGCGGCAAAAACGGCGCGGCGGGCTACAATGCCCGCCGTGTTTTTTTGTTCATCGACGGAGTTTCGAACTTGTATCGCGTACTGTTCGTGTGCATGGGCAACATATGCCGCTCGCCCGCGGCCGAGACCGTGGTCAGGAGCCTGGCCGGCAAGGCGGGCTTGTCCCGCTTCCTGGAGCTCGACTCGGCCGGCACGCACGCCTACCACGAAGGGGAGCGGCCGGACTCGCGCATGCGCAAGGCGGCGGCGCGGCGCGCCTACGATCTCGACGGCCTGCGCGCCCGGCGGCTGAACGGCGGGGATTTCGCCCGTTTCGACCGGCTCCTGGCGATGGACCGCCAGAATCTGGAGTTCATGCGCCGCGTGTGCCCCGCCGAATTCCACGGCAAGCTGGGGCTTTTCATGGCGTTCGCCAGGGACGCCGGCGAGGAGGAGATTCCCGACCCCTATTACGGCGGCGCGGAGGGCTTCGAGCGGGTGCTCGATCTGTGCGAGGCGGCCGGCCAGGGGCTGCTCGACGCCATCGCCCCGCTGGTCAGGAACGCTTCACGGTCTTGAAGCGTCCGCTGCGTTTTTCCGGCGCTAATCCAGCTTCTTCAGGTAGTCCTTGGTGAACACCTTGTCCGGCAGGTCGCGCAGCTTCATGTTGCCGTATTCGAGCACCGACTGCTCGCCGCTGCGCATGGCGTCCTCCATGACCAGCCGCGTCGGGCGCTGCCGGCCTTCCATCGTCTGGTAGTTCTCGTATTTGCAGGTCTTCAGCAGGCGGTTGGACAGTGAGTAGAACTCGGCCTTGAACGGCCAGTTGTTCTTCTGATTGACCCAGTAGACGACCTTCTGATAGGTCACGCCCCGGTCGACGGCGTTCAGTTCGAGCACGTTGTAGGTCTCGGCACCGATGGTTTCGGTGCGCAGCAGGCGCGGGTTGTAGTCGCCGGCGAAGTTCGCGCGCGCCAAGTCGCCGTTGGCGACCTGGCCGGTCAGCCGCTGGGACAGCGCGATGCGGATCGGTTGCGACACGTCCGGCATGAACACCCACAGGTCGCGGCCTTTCATCAGGATGATCTGTCCGCGTTCCGAGGCCGGTTCGGTGACCATCACCACGGTATTGCTGTTGCCCTTGGACAGCACGCGGTACCGGCGCAATTCCGGGTCCTCGCCGGACTTGGAGGTGGCGATGCGCACGTCCACCTGGAAGCCTTCGGCGGGAAAACGAACCAGGTCGGCCTTCTCGACGATGCTGCGCGCGGCCGGATCGTCGGCGGGAGCGGAAGGCTTCTCCGGGGCGGCCTCCTGAGCGGACGCCGCGAGGCACAGGAGCGAGACAAGCGCCAGCGCAGCCTTGACACATTTATGCCGGATCGTCATGATTTGCATGGTTTTTCCCCTTTGCGCCGACAACTCAGGCAATGTCGGAAGAGAGTTTGCTGATGAGCGTCGTCCGCATCGAACACGTATACAAGGATTATCTGCTCGGCGATCAGAAAGTCCAAGCCCTCAAGGACATCACGCTGGCGTTCGAGCCCGGCGTGTTCCTGGCCATCGCCGGCCCGTCCGGCAGCGGCAAAACCACGCTGCTCAATCTCATTGGCTGCATCGACGTGCCGACGAGCGGCAAGATCTACATCAACGACATGGACATCAGCGGGAAGACGCCGGACGAGCTGGCCGACCTGCGCAACCGCACCATCGGCTTCATCTTCCAGACCTTCAACCTGCTGCCCGTCCTGTCCGCGGCCGAAAACGTCGAATATCCCCTGCTGCAGCGCAAGGACGTGTCTCCCAAGGAACGCAAGAAGCGCGTCGATTACTTCCTGGACATCGTCGGCTTGTCCCGGTTCGCCGAGCACCGGCCGAACCAGCTGAGCGGCGGGCAGCGGCAGCGCGTGGCGATCGCGCGCGCCCTGGCGATCCTTCCCTCGATCGTGCTCGCCGACGAACCCACCGCCAACCTCGACCACAAGACGGGCGAGGAGATTCTGAGCCTGATGAAGCAGATCAACCGGGCGTTCAACACGACGTTCATTTTTTCAACGCACGACAAGCGTGTCATCGCCAAGGCGGACCGGCTGGTCCGCGTCGAGGATGGCCAGATCAGCATTCTCGGAGTCCGCTCGGACGCCAAATGGTCGCTGGTCCGCCAGCGCAAGGGCAGATCCGTGGCGGCGAAGGGCACCCGGGAGGAATAAGGAGAACCCATGCGACCGGAAAACGCAGAGAAAAGTGGAATCGCCGTGGCCTTGTCGGCCTGCTTCGGCGTCATGCTGGGCGCCTGCTGGCCGTCCGTCCTTCTGGCGGCGGATGCGGCCGGCGCGGGGGAAAGCCGGGATGCGCTGTTCGGCGACGATGACGATCCGTTCAAGGATGCGCCGAAGCAGGGCGCGCCGTCATCCGGCGGGAACGGGATCAAG